>ENA-OQKQ01000131-OQKQ01000131.1-human-gut-metagenome-genome-assembly--contig:-NODE-131-length-29884-cov-4.707128_pt1 | contig 29884 bp, 38 predicted proteins | sample MGYA00242651_ERZ504803 | MGnify/ENA primary metagenome ERZ504803 (study PRJEB26092, sample SAMD00036380) | human gut metagenome | host: Homo sapiens | study: EMG produced TPA metagenomics assembly of...
GCTATAATATCTCCTTGCGATATTGTAGGTTCCATAGAGTGACCTGTTATGTTTACACCACATTTTCTGCTCTTGGGCATATAGTTAGAGATAATATTAAAGGCTGGGATACTTGTTTGATCATTCTCTTGTATGGCAAAACCGCCAAGAAAATCCACGTCATAATAAGGTATTCCTTTCTGTGGATCTGTACTGATTGTTGCTAGATTCATTATGGAACATATCGCCTTGACCAGTCAACAGCCAATTTGCAGAAATTCCAAATGTTAGTCTAAGATTCTGTATTGCTGTAGTTCCTACAGTCACTTCTACCTTTAGAAATTTCCGTGACCATTAGAAGACTTATGCCTATTTTTAAGGCAAAATCCTTTCTATCAGTTATCTTATTTTCATTTAATAGTCGACTCAAAAGCCTTCAATAAATCGGCTTGAAATATCATTTTTTGACTCATAATACAGAATATTGAATCTTTTATGCCAAAATATTTGGCGGTTAATACAGAATTTTGTATCTTTGCAGCGTGTTTGTTAATTGAACACGCCGCCAAAGATACAAAATATTGGCGAGATACGGATAAAAGATCAAGATTTTAACATAAAGAAGATATGAATAAACGAATAATTGTAGAACGAGGTGTAGGCAAGAAGATTGCTTCCCTCATGGGTATAACAACTGAAATGGTTAGCAAATCGCTCAACTATAAGAAGGATTCCCATCTGGCAAGAAAGGTGAGATACATGGCCATTAAGGATTTTAATGGAGTGATAGTTGGTGATAAGTAGAATATAAAAAGGATGGAATTATGAAAGAGGCATTGAACATGATATTCGGCAAGGAATGGAAATGGTTCCTGAACCTTGCTCCTCAAATGAAGCTTAGACTCATCTGGTTTGTGGTTAGCTTCTGTTTGGCTTGTGCGCTTTCCTTTGAAAGCAGCAGTGTTTTAAGTGTAATAGTCGTGGCTATAAACTTTTGTGCCAGCAGCATCGCTTTAAGAGGTGTTCCTGGTGATGGACTTGAAGAATAAGGAGAATATAAATATGGATACAAAAAGAATTGAGACATGGAAGCATCAGGAGGATACATTCAAGTTGCAGCGTGAGATTATGGAACATGTAAAAGCCATCCGTTCTTTGGAAGAAAAATTGGTAAGCTTAAGAACGGATGACCTTTGTGAAGATTTAGACTTGGAATCTATTCCTTGCCAAAGTCTATGGAGAAATCTTGAATTGATTGAAAAGAATCCTTCAAGCTATTCTCAAACTCAGCAGCAATTTGACGAAGAACCTTGCTACTCAACACTTGACCTTGTGGTACAGAAACTGTTACATACACCCAAATCGCCACTCCAAATGAAGGGGTGCTCCATCCACTCACTGGGTAAGTCCGTTCAGTTCTGCATTTCAGGTGAAGTTGACGAAAATGTTTTCGGGCAAAATCACGAATAGTGTCTGCCTCCAGCTCATCACAAGCAATATTAACCAAAAATTGCATCATAATTATAAAAAATTGATTCAACGGTGCAAAGATAATAAAAAAAATAGGAATGGAGTATTACAATAAAATATTGTGTGTTACCTTCGAGGAGTTGGCTGGTGGTGACGAACCTGTCATTGTCCGAGATACTCTTAGGACAAATGTTAGGCGTGGCAATATCCAATGTGCTCGCCAAGGCAAGGGTGAAGGTAACTATGCTCTGTATGTGTACGCCTCCCTTCCCAAGAAGTACAGAATGAGATTTGAGGAGAAATATGGAAATCCGAATGAAATCCTGGAACGTCAGGAACTGAAGGACTACATGCAGGTGGATGAGGAAGCCCGTAGGTTTTATGAAGCGTTTGAATATGATTTGAACGGTGTTCAAACGAGGCTTTCACAGAAGCTGATAGACGAATATACTCAGAATGCCAGTGTGCTGAAAATGCTCCAGGAGCGAATGAACGAGCTTCAAGCTACGACACACGCCCTGGGTGGAGGAAGAAGAAACGACCTTTGGGGCATCGTCTTCAAGCAAAGCGAGAAACTGAGGGAGAACTTCGGTCACACCCTTCCCAAGAACCTTGCCAGGCTCAAGGTGAAGATGAGTACCTTCAAGAAGGAGGGCTATCCATCGCTGATAAGCGGCAAGATTGGCAACAAGAACACCTTGAAGATAACCAAGGAAGCTGGCAGAAGGCTCATTGCTCTGAAAAGGAGCAGGGTTCCTGTGCTGAACGACTCGCAGATCTTCGAGCGATTCAATGAAGAGTGTGAGAGCCGTGGATGGAAGCCTCTGAAAAGCATCAGCGGCATGAAGGCGTGGTTTAACAGTGCAGCCATTCAGCCATTGTGGTATGATGCCGTATTCGGTGAGCATAAATCACACCAGCTGTTTGACCGCAGACACAAGACGGAACTTCCTCAAATGAGGGATGCACTCTGGTATGGTGACGGTACGAAGCTGAACCTCTACTACAAGGATGAGGACGGCAAGGTAAGAACCACCAGCGTATATGAGGTAATAGACGCTTACTCTGAATGCCTCCTTGGTTTCTGCATCAGCGACAGTGAGGACTATGAAGCCCAATATCTGAGTTACCGGATGGCCATCCAGGTGAGCGGACACAAGCCCTATGAAATCGTATATGATAACCAGGGTGGTCATAAGAAACTGGAGAACCAGGAGTTCTTCAGGAAGCTCTGCCACATTCATCGTACCACGACCCCATACAATGGAGCCAGCAAGACTATCGAGAACCTCTTCTACAGATTGCAGAGCCAGGTACTTCACCAAGAATGGAACTTCACCGGACAGAACGTTACTACCAAGAAGGACATCAGCCATCCGAACCTGGAGTTCATCGAGGCAAACAGGGCAAACCTTCCAACGCTCCAGGAACTGAAAGCTCTGTATGTAGAGTTCAGAAAGAAATGGAACGAAATGGCACATCCTGCCACGGGTGAGAGAAGAATCGACATGTATGAAAAGAGCGTGAATCCGGAGACACCAGCGGTGACACCGAATGACATGGTGGAAATGTTCTGGATTCAATGCGACCGCATGAGCACCTTCACATCCAGCGGAATCGAGATAACCGTCAAGGGCAAGAAACGAACCTACGAGGTAATGAGTGAACCAGGAGTGCCGGACATTGAATGGAGAAGGAAGCACACCTATCAGAAGTTTGTGGTGAAATATGATCCATACGACTTCACAAGCATCCGACTCTACTGGAAGGATAAGGCTGGAGAACTGAGATTCGAGCGAGTGGCGGAACCTTACCTCGTTATCCATCGAGCCAAGCAGGAACAGACCAAGGAAGAGGCACTCTTCATCAGGCAGCAGCGTGAGGCAACCGAACAGAGCCGTGTTGAGAGACAGGTGGAGGCTAGGAAGCTGGAGTTTGACGAAGGTGTAGCACCGGAGCAGCATGGCTTGCGTTCACCAAAACTGAAGGGTCTGAGCAAGGACATGCAGAAACAGCTAGACCGGCGTGTGCGCAAGTACAGCGGCCAGCCGGAAGAACTGAGCATCGGCAAGGTTACCAAGAAGGTAAGCAACCTGGACTGGAGCCAGGAGTGCAAGATAGTGGAGTTTGACGATGTGAAGACTCTTGGAAAGACATAACAAACATTTTAAAATAAAGAAAGGAACTGAATCATGGAGTTAACAAACAATGACAAACAACAGATAGCGAACAGACTGAGATTGTATGTTGCCAAGTTCGCAAGCCAGAACAAGGCCGTGGCAAGTATGAAGGGAACGAGTGCCGGAACCGTGAGCAATATCCTCAACGGCAAGTGGGACAACATCAGCGAGGACATGTGGCGCAAGGTGAGTGACCAGGTGGGACTGGTGAACGGCAGCGAGAAGGACTGGCAGGTGGTGGAGACACATGCCTTCCACGAGATTACCATTGCCATGAAGGATGCACAGACCTTCAAGAACGTGACATGGGTTGTGGGTGAGGCCGGATGCGGCAAGACCACCACGGCAAGAATCTTCGGTGAAGAGAACCGTGAGGTATATTACATCCTCTGTTCTGAAGACCTACACAAGGGTGACTTCGTAAGAGAGATAGCCCACAAGATGGGTATCAGAACCGACGGGTTCACGGTGAGAGAGCTTTGGATTACCATCCAGAACGAGCTGATCAAGATGGATGCTCCCCTGCTGGTGTTTGATGAAGCGGACAAACTCATAGAGAGTGTCTTCCAGTACTTCATCAGCCTCTACAACAAGATTGAGGACAAATGTGGCGTGGTGTTCCTCTCCACTGACTACATCAAGACACGCATTGACCGTGGCCTCAGATGCAAAAAACGTGGCTACAAGGAGTTCTACAGCCGCATTGGCAGGAAGTACTTCGAACTGGATGATACCACGCCACACGATGTTTATGCCATCTGTGTGGCCAACGGACTGAACGACGAGAAGGACATCAACGAGGTGATTGTAGAATCGAACTCCTGTGAGTACGACTTGCGAAGGGTGAAGAAGAGTATTCATAGAATCAAGAGAATTAAAACTATCAGAAAATGACAAGAGCATTGACGGTGAAGGAAGTGTTGAAGCAGAAGAAGAAAACATTTGCCTTCAAGGGAAAATGGAAGGATGCCTTCGGTGAACCGGAACGTACAGGAGTCTGGTTCATCTGGGGCAAGAGTGGAAATGGAAAGACAAGCTTTGTGATGCAGCTCTGCAAGCAGCTCTGTGAGTTTGACCGTGTGGCATACAACAGCCTGGAGGAAGGTGACTCGCTGACCATGCAGAACACCTTGAAGCGATATGGCATGAACGAGGTTAACAAATCGTTCTACCTGCTGAACGGTGAGAACATGAGGGAGCTGAGTGACCGACTGGATAAGCGCAAGAGCGTGAACATCGTGGTGATAGACTCCTTCCAGTACACACAGATGAACTATAAGGAGTATATCCGTTTCAAGGAGGCTCACAAGGACAAACTCATCATCTTCATCAGTCATGCTGCCGGAACCGCCCCACGAGGCAGTGCTGCTCAGAGCGTGATGTATGATGCCACCCTGAAGATATGGGTGGAGGGTTTCAAGGCTTTCTCAAAAGGTCGCTTCATCGGAGAGAAGGGTAACTATACCATCTGGGAGGAAGGAGCCAACAAATATTGGGGTGAGGAATAAAAAGGAATGGAAAAGGAATATAAAGAAGGTGACACCATCTATATCCTGATGGAAGCTATCATGGCAAGCACCCTGATGGATGATTGGGTAATCCATAACTACAGCTGTGACATGCTCGTTCACCGTTCGAAGAAGCATCCAGGGTGCATCGTCGTCGAGACAAAGAACCTCTTGTGGGCGAACAGAATCATCAAGTGGTATCAATACAAGGACGTAACTTATCAAACCAAATGAGACATGGAAGAAGTTATCAATAAGATCATGGAGTTCATCAGGAATAATACTGAGGACTTCACCTATATGGACCAGCAGCTGATTTATGATGATCTGGCCGGCAAGCTGTCAGACATGTCGGTTGATGCGTTGAAAAACGAGTATTTAAACAATAATTTAATGGAAACTGAAAATGAGTAGAGTTAGAGGAATGATTGAGTTGAAGCCAGACATGAATGGCAACACTCGTGAGACATTGGTGAGTGTGGGTCATCGCTGTGAGTACTGTCAGGGCAACGGCTGGTACTGGGGAGCAGATGACATGGGGCAAGGTATCAAGGTTACCTGCCCGAAGTGTAAAGGCAAGGGTGAACTTGATGCAGTCATCAACATTACCTGGAAGCCAACCTGTAAAGATTAGGGCTTATGGAACAGCAAGTGACTAATTTCGCACGGTTCTACTCCATCTTGAAGCGTGTACCGAAAATCGGTGACGATGAGTTCTTCAAGAAAGAAATGGTTTACATAGCCACCGGAGGCAGAACAGAGAGTTTGAAGGAAATCACACGAAAAGAGTATGATGACCTTTGCAACCTCCTGGAGAAGCGTTTCCCTGAAAAGAGAGACATCTATGTGGAGCAGCGCAGAAAGAAGCGCAGTTCCTGCCTGAAGCTCTTGCAGAAGATTGGGGTTGATACCACCAGCTGGCCAGCCATCAATGACTACTGCAAGAGTCCGAAGATAGCGGGTAAGGTGTTTGCAGAACTTGACATCGAGGAATTGCAGCAGCTATCCAAGAAACTGAGAATGATCCTTAAAAAGAAAGAAGAATAACTATTAATTTTTATAAGATTATGAATACAGAAGAATTTTTGAACGGCCTCAGTGCCGAGCAGCAGGAGGAACTCCTGAAGAAGTTGGCTGCCAAGAAGCAGCAGAGTGAACTTGACAAGCGCAATGCCTATGAGGGCATCCGTGACAACTTTGCCAAGAGCGTGAAAGACAAGGTGGTGGAACTCTCGTTGAGAGTGAAGGATTTCCGTGACTGGCTCGACAAGGAGGGCGAGGGCTTCAAGGAGGTGATGGCCGAGTATGGCAAGCTCCGCAACAAGGACCAGCGTGGCTACACCCTCGTGGTGGGTGACTTCAAGTTTGAGGTGAAGAGCCAGGATGTGAAGGGATTCGACGAACGTGCCGAGCTGGCTGCCCAGAGACTGATGGATTTCCTTGGTGCTTACATCGAGAAGAGCGAGAAGGGCAAGGATGATCCGATGTACCAGCTCTGCATGAACCTGCTTGAGCGCAACCGCAATGGCAAGCTCAACTACACGAGCATCAGCAAGCTCTATCAGCTGGAAGGCAAGTTCAACGATGAGGAATACACCAGCATCATGAACCTGTTCCGTGAGAGCAACGTAGCCAAGGAGACGGTGGTAAGCTATTACTTCAGCATCCGTGGTGAAGATGGCGTTTGGCGCAAGATTGAACCATCTTTCTGCCGCTTGTAGCAGAAGTGTTTGATTATTAAACTGAAAATGAGGCATCCTGAAAAGAATGCCTCTTTTTTTATGCCCATATTTGGAATATTTTTGTTATTTTTGCAGCCATGGCAAAGGGAAGAGACAAAGAACTGGTCAATACCAGGAACATCCGTATTTATGAGCGTTACTATTTCTGGACTGAGGTGAAGAGGCTTCGCTTCGATGACGCTTTGAAGAGATTGAGCACTGAAGAGTTCTTTCTCTCGGAAAGTCGTATCATGCAGATTATACGGGATATGATCCAGGCAGGTGTAACCGTGGATGGAAAGCGAATAGAAAAGCCTCTGTTCACTGGCTTCAAGCTGAAGCCACGTTCTAAAGCTTCTTCACAGAAACCGTCACCTTACGAGGAGGGGCAACTGTTTGGGTGTCCTTGATGATGTCGGTGGCAGAAATGGAATATACCATTTCATAAACCTTGATACCATGGTTGAAGGTGTAGAACTTGGAAGTCTCCCTCACCAGCATGCCATCCTCCTTCGGGCGATAGCCCTGCAAGAGGCGGTGAAGTTCCTCCACCATGGCAGCCCTCTGCCTGATAGCCTCCATGGTTCCACTACCATAGTGGGTATCATCATAGCAGTCGATGATGAGCTGGACGTTCACCTTGACGGTTCCCTTCTGGCTTTTTCCTTCCAGGTTGCTCCATGATGCCTCCTGTAGGTCGATGAGCACAGCCGGATAGGTCAAGGGGTACATGTCGGCCTCGCTCTGGTCGATGTTCTCCAGCTGACCGTAGTTTTCATCAACGAGGGAAAGGCTAGGCATTCCCTCCTTGACATGATCAATGATTTGATAAAGAAATAATTCCATCTTTTATTTTCTCCAATGATTCGTTAATAGTTTTGTTAACTTTCACTTGCAGCTCCCTGGAATCTCCCATGAACTGACGCTGTGGAATGTGCGCCTTCACCGTGATTCTTGTTTTCCGTGTGAGGGCAAGGCACTTCCACAAGCGTGCCTCTTCCGGGAGTTCCTTGGGGAGCGATTCTTTCCCGTTGATGCCAGCAAGCGAGTAAACCATGTGCCAGGCATAGCGTCTCATCTTGGGTGATACGGTTGGGTGCGTGGTGATGTCTCCACCATCATTGTGGATGGAGGCGTATGGGACAGGGTTCTCTATGGTGACCTCTCCGACACCGGGGGTGCTCTGGATGGAACTCATCAGATGGTTTCTCCTGGAAGTAAGCGGTCCATACTTGGCATCGGGACCACCCTGCTTCTGTCTGAGGGTTCTTTTCCATGGATGCAGACCATCATCAAGCCAGCCACCATCACGGAAATTCTGCTTGAAATGGTTGACTGCAATCACTCCCACTTTGCGAGGGAGGCGGTCATTCACCTCCCTCATTATGTCATCTTTGGCCTTTTCAACCAGTTTTTCTATGTTTTTTGCATCCATAGGCAAAGTTTTTTATTATTTTTACTTGCATTTCAAGGAAATGTTGTATCTTTGCAACGTGGAGGGAGCGTTTAATCCCATTCGGGACACGTCCTCCATTCCAGCCAGGGTTTTACTCTGGCTTTTTTGTTAATAGGATTTTGTCTTTTCCTACACAATAAATTCGTTTAAATAAGCGATATTGTGAAGTACCTTTCAATCCATTAAACTTTGCAAATCCACGTTCAAAAGTTTCTTCGTCAAAATTGTCATTTGGATAGAATACAACTGCTACATCAGCGTTTGGCTTAGAAGCGCAATGTTTCAATGCTCTTCTGATATTATTATCTGTTCCTGTTTCAGCTGCTGCTATCTCGAAAAGCATATCATCCCAAGTTCCTTCTGTATTTTTATGATTCAAAATAGAATGATCTTCTTTTTCAAGAATGACTTTATGGCCATTTTTGCAAGCCACATTTTGGGTTGTTGTTTCATACCAACCTTTCTTCTTATCTATATTGTGCTCTACATGTGTGGCTTTCAACCCATTACTAACAGGGTCTAATACGACATCTTTATATTGTGGATTTTCTTTGTATGACAAATATTCCTCTTGTCTCTTTTCTTTTTTCTCTGTTGGCAAGTTAGAATCTATCTTTCCACATTCATAGCAATGTTTCTTTTCATTCCTGAAGAAAGTTCCCATCTTGTTTTTGAAGCCTTTGTTGAACGGGCATGAGCCACATCCTTTTGGGAAGTACGGGTGATTGTCGCTGAATGTGTGCCCATCCTTACCAGGATTGTTCTCCAGTCCTCTCTGTGGCTTTGTAGGCTCCATGTCCTTGGGACGGACCACGGTGGCATCGGTGGCTTCAAGCGAGCACTTGCAGTTCCATCGGTCACCTGGGTGATGCTCATTCCAGAAAGGATCATCCACCGGGAGGGTGAGTTTCATCTTCCAATAGACCCTGTGGTTTCTCTCCGGCTCCTTCGAGGTGGTAGGCATCCATCTGAGGTTTGGAAGGATGTCCTTGTTTCTCTCGAACTCTCTCCAGTCGGCAGCAGCGTGCGCACGGATTACGGCCGTATCATACTCAGTCTTCAGCCAGGAACCCACCTGATGGGAACTGATGGAGCGCACGTCTTCCACCCATTTGGAGAAAGGTTTCAGCTTGCCGTCGGCATCATAGAGCTTTGCAGCCATCTCCTTGCCCATGGTGTGAACCTTGAAGGCGGCAAACACCTCGTTGGAGTGTCTGAGTGCCCGGTAGAAGTCTTCCTCATGGGTTGGTGGGGTCTTTGCCTTGGCAAGACCTTCCACGGTTCCCTCGTTGATGACACGCAGCACCTCACGCCACATGGCTCCCTCTATTCCGTTTTCGGTATCGAAGCCCCGATAAATGGTTTTCAAGAACTGGGAGAGAATGTCTGCATTGAAGCGGATTGCACCATCCACGTTGTCGAAATGGTGGTGTCCGCACTGGCATTGAGAACCTCCATAATAGAGCGTATCAATCAGAAGTCGGTGTCCGCCCCGATAGCTGGGGCTACTCCGAAAAAACTCTTCAAGCGGTCTTTGAACGGTTTTTTATCAGTGTTCAAAGGCTCTTCCCTGTGGGGTTCTTCCCCTGCTCTCTGAAGGCTCTCACGGATGGCCTGTTTCTGTGCCTCGATGCTTTCCTTCTGCTTGTCGTAGTCTTTCGGCTTCTCGATGCCAAATGTCTCGTAGAGCCAGTCATCATCCATCGGCAAGCCCATTTCCTTCATACCTTTCACCACGTTGAGCATTTCCTGGGTGTCCACCTTATCCTTGTGGGCATAGACGAAGTCTCCACCCTCCACATTGAAGCCCAGGCTTGTGAAGATAGGCTTCATGTCGTAGTTCAGAATGTCGAGGAGGAAATTGCGGTCATCAACGTTCATGTCATTCTCTTCCTCCTTGTGTACGGTTCCGAGGGCTTGGGTTCCCGTGTCCTTTGCATCTGTCGTAAGGGTGTTGCCCAGCACACGAATGGAGATCTTGCTGTCCCAATACTCGGCAAAGTTCTGGTAAAGGTCAGAAGAACCAGTCTTGTTTCCAGCCTCGATCAGTTTCATCTCACTCTCGTTCGGGTGGATGTACACGGCATTGCTTCCCTGGTTTCTAGCATCGGCAATAATCTTCTTTCGGGCATCCTCATCCCCGGCATCGTAGGTGTACTCACGGATAGGCATGCCGAAAATGTTGCAGAACTTCGCCCAGTCGCTCATGTCTCCACGCTTGTAGAGAACGGCAGGGAGAATCTCTGCAAAGATGCCAAGTCCACGCTCCGTGCCTACAAACAGGGTATTGGAGAAATTCTCGATGTCAACTCCATCCAGATCGCCCTGGTATTTCAGAATCTTATGGAATACCGGGTCGTAGTGCTTGCGGTTGATGAGATCGTAGCGAATATCGCCCTCATCGTCGAGGTAGAACTGAACGAGGGTGAAGCCGTAGAACTGTGACATCACCAGGTCTTTGCACAGCTGCTTGAACCATGGAGAGCGAAGCTGTCGGTTGATGGTTTCATCCGGCTTGCCGTCACGCTGGAACTCAATAGGGATTCGGGTTACGCCACGGAGTCGCTTGTCGAGCACACCGGAGAGGTGAAGGTCGAGCTGTGCCGACTCGTACATGTCGAAGAGCTTGACACGATAGGAGAAATCAATGCTCTTGGCGTTTCTTACTGAATCCATGTAGTCCTTCATGTTGAACATGAAAAGTTCAGGCATCTGAAGGAACACGTCTGGTGGGCGGTTTCCTGCAATCTTTCTGAAACCACCCTGTACTATCTTGCTGGAACTGCCATTGCCAGGCTTGCGTCCGAGTCTATTCTTTTGCTTTTTCATTTCTTACCTTATTATATTATAATAATGTGGGTCTGACATCATCTGCCATGATTTGCCATCTTGAGTTATTTGCCACCTCATCATCGGGAAGCTTTGGAGCACCGTCGATTGTGATGTCTCCGTTCATCACTCCCTTGAGCCACTCGATGGCCCGGTCGTATCGGTCCTGTCGTATCTTAGCCAGCTTGTAGGGATTGTGCTGGCAGAAGATGTGATAGACGGTGATGTCGATGGCGAACATGAGGATGAGGGCGTTTCTTTCCTCTCCTTCGGCTGAGAAGATTTTCTCACAGTCGTAGGTCTTGTTGAGATAGCCCTTCATTTCTGCTATAGCCCTATCCTCGCAGATTTCAATGATCTGTGGGTCGTAGGCGGTTGACTCCTTGCGGAGCAGGGAGTCGAGGATTTCACGATGTATGGTGGCATCGTAGTCCGATGTGTTGATGAATTTTGCCATAGTTACATTCTGTATGGGTTGTTATCATTGAGTTCTTCGTATGAGATGGTGACTGTCGGCTCCATCTCCACGACCTTGTTTTCAAGGATGGTGATTCCGCCCTCTATGCAGTCGGGACCGTCGGCATTGTATGGAAGGTGCATCTCGAAGATCTTGAACTGGTTGATGAGTTCCTGCATGTGTGGGTTGTCACGTTCCTCCTCGTTGAAGATCCAGGCTCCGTTTCTGTCTATCGGCTCCAGGTTCGCCTCAATACGGGTTGCCTTGTCGGTCTTCTTGCGCTCATCGCCCTTGATGTAGAGCTGCCTGTTCCTGGCCTTGCATTCCTCACGCAGCAGGGGCTTGAACACCTGGTTGAAGAAAGGATCCTGGAGCTTGTTGTTCTCCATGTAGCAATACACGTTGGTCTTTCCTCCCACATAGTCCATGATGTCGAAATACCAGCCGATGAAGGTGGCATTGAGTTCACGGGCAAGGAATCCCTTGATAATGTAATACACGCCCTTGTATTTTCCGATGAGCCACAGAGCCTTGGTGGAACTTGCCTTCTTCCTGGAATCGGAATAGGCAGGGTCACCATAGAGGATGAGGAACTTGAACTTCCTGAGAGGCGGAACCTTGCCGAACGGCAGGTACTTGAAGATGGTTCCCTCGCTCACCGGATTATTGAAGTACTCTGCCTGTGCGCTCTTGGTGGAGATATTGGAGAGCACGGTGTCTATCTGTTCCTCCGTGTTCTTGGCTGGCCAGGTGGAACGTCCGTTCTTGTCACGGATGTTCACGATGTCCCAGTGTCTTGCCTTTTCACCAGCACGCCTGATGCAGCAGTCCTTGGCAATGATGTTTCCGCACCAGAGAATCAGGGTAGGTTCTGAGATGGAACGTGTAGGATAAAGCGAAGCCTCGAACCAGTCCCATTTCTTCTTCAACGTTTCCGGGTTGCGGCAATCCTCATCGGTATCGAAGTCATCCATGTAGATGACATCCGGTCGGATGTCCTCATTACGGGCACCACGTGGAGCGGAACCAGCACCCAGGGCGAAGAACTTGGTTCCACACTTGGCCGTGAACTCTCCATCCGTCCACTGTCCGAGGGTCATCTGTGAACCGTAGAACTGACGGATTCTAGGGTTTGACTCGAAATTGATCTTGTAGGGTGCAAGGAGTCGCTTGGCAGAGTCGATGGTGGCCGATGTCAGGACAAAGAACTTCTTCCGCTTTGTCAGGGCAAGGTACATGCAGATGAACATTGCCACCGTTGACTTGGCAAGCTCACGGCTCCATGACAGGACCTCGTACCATTCATCATGCTCGATGATGCGTCTGATGGCACGCACATGGAAGGGCGCAAACTCATACTTGGCATACTTTGGGAAGAAGTATGTGATCCATGCTATCGGGTCTTCCTCCAGTTTTCTTCTCTTCCGGTCGATGTCGCTCTGTGAGAGCCAGTCTTCCACAGGCACATCGGCAGCAATGGCCTTGTGGTGTTCTTCCCACCTTTTCAAGGCGTTTCTTTCATCCTGTGTCATTTCAGCTGATCTTTAATGAATAAATCCCAGAGTTCATTGTACTCCTTCGCTTTCTCGATGTCGATGCCACGGAGCCAGTTGGTGAACTTGATGCCCACGTTGACGATGTCGGTGATGCCAGCATCGTTCTGCAGCTTCTTGATGGCTGACGTAATCTTGACCACGGTGTCCGCCTCCTTTGGGGTGAAGGAACGCTCACCCTCCTTTCGTGCGTTTGCCTGGTTCTGAATCTCGCTTACCTGCCGGATCATTCCTGCAAGGATGTTTTCCGTGGAAATGGTGAACGAGGCACGCAGTTCCTCCCATTTGCCTTCCCTTGCCCATCGGGAAACCGTCTGTCTGGTGGTTCCCACCTTGGCAGCAATCTCTTCCTGGGTGCATCCGCCCTTGAGGTAGAGATCCTTGGCAATATCCTTCTTGTTAATGTTACTTTTTACCATATAAATAGAGTTTTGTACTGCAAAGGTCTGAATAAAATGGCAAAAAAAGAAATCGTCTTTCTAGGGTGATGCTCATGAACACTACGTTGATGCCCACGGAGTTCACGCTAGAACCGACATTTGCATAAGTCGAAAAAAGTCCCGATATTTGCAGAAAAATTCGAGCATGAAAAAGAAATTTAGCAATATAATAAAAGGTGATGGCAAGACCATCATCATGCTCTATGGAGAAGTCGGAGAAGGATGTTCCGTAGATAGCAGCCGTGTGGTTAGCGAGCTTTTCGCAAATGAGAACCAGGACTGCAAGATCGAGGTGCGCATTAACAGCCAGGGTGGAGATGTTTTCAGCGGCATGGCCATCTACAACGCCCTCCGACAATCCAAGGGCGACATCACCATATATATTGATGGAGTGGCAGCGAGCATCGCTGCAATCATTGCCTTATGTGGAAAGCCTCTCCTTATGAGTCCCTATGCCAAACTTATGCTTCATAACGTGAGCGGTGGCACATACGGCAATGCCTCCGAACTCCGTCAGACAGCGGAGCAGATGGAAAAATTGCAGACCAACCTCGCCACCATGGTTGCCAAACGCCTCGGCATGACGGCAGAGGAGGTTGAGAAGAAATACTTCGATGGGCAGGATCACTGGATTTCCGCAAGCGAGGCTCTTGAGATGAAACTTGTGGATGGCATCTATGAGATGGATGAGGTGGCGGACCCACCGACTACTACTGAAGGTATTTATAACTATTTTAATAACCGGCTTGACTTCAAGCCACAAAACAAAGGAGAAATGGCATTATTAGATGACATCAAGAAGATTCCGACTTTTGAAGACAAGGCGGATTCGAGTGCTATCTTGGCACACATCGTAAATTTGACAAACAAGGCAACCAAGGCTGATGCCCTGTCGAAGACCGTTGAGACCTACAAGGCGGAACTTGACAAGCTGCACAAGGAAAAGGATGAGACCCTCATCAGCAACGCTGTCAAGGCTGGCAAGATTACCCAGGAGCAGGTGGAGACCTTCAAGAACCTCTTGAAGAACGACCGTGAGAACGCCATCAAGCTCATCGACGGCATGAAGGGCCGGGTACAGAACCGTGCGGTTGACTTCATCCATCCTGACCAGCATGGTGCTGGAAGCTTCGCAAACAAGAGCTGGGACGAGATTGACAAGGAGAACAACCTTGGCACTTTGAAGCAGCAGGACTTCACACTCTTCAAGGACCTCTACAAGCAGAAGTTCGGTGTGGACTACATTGAGTAATAACTTTTAATATTTTAAAGAAATGGCATTAAACAGACAAATTTGGATCAATACCATCGTCGAGAATTTCTTCCCTGATGATTCCTTCATGGCGAAAAGTATTGATGACTCTGACTTCGTGAACGTCAAGACCGTTCACATCCCTAACGCAGGCAAACCTTCGAGTGTCGTCATCAACCGATCTGAGAAGCCAGCGACCATCAAGGAACGAACTGACCAGGAACTCACTTACGACATCGACGAGCTGACAACAGACCCTATCCACCTCTCCGACGTGGACAGCGTGGAGCTTTCATACAACAAGCGCAACAGCATCCTTGCCAACGACCGCAAGCAGTTGCAGAAGACGGCTGCCCAGAACCTGCTCTACAAGTGGGCTGGAAGTTTGAAGAATAAGATTTTTACTACAGGTGATGCCCGTGAGGCGCATACTTCAGGTACAGCCACAGGCAACCGCAAGAAGTTTACCAAGGCTGCCGTGATGAAGGCCATGATTCAGTTCAACAAGGACGATGTTCCGGCAGAGAACCGCTTCCTGCTCGTTGACTCCGTCATGTATGCTGACCTGCTCGATGACCTGACCGACAAGGAACTTTCAGCATTCCTCTCCTGTGCCGATGCCTCAAGAGGCGTTCTCGGCAAGCTTTATGGCTTTGAGATCATGCAGCGTTCACAGGTGCTCCGTACAACCGCCAATGGTGGAGCCTTGCTGAAATGGGAGGAAGAAGCCGTAGCAACCGAACTTGCGGCAGGTCTTGCCTGGCAGCAGGACTGTGTGAGCCGTGCCCTCGGTGAGGTGAAGATGTTCGATGATACAGGCAGCCCAACCTACTATGGTGACATCTATTCATTCCTCGTTCGTGCTGGTGGCTCTCCACGTCGCTACGATGGCAAGGGCATCGCAGTCATCATCGAGAGCAACGCAGCCTAACCGTTAACTCATTAATACAGACTCTATGATTTTACCGAGAGTAAAAATTCAGTTTCTCAATGGCCAGCTGGGAACCGTCGGTGAAAGTGCCGACGGCCTCATGGCCCTCATTTGCGGTGCAGCGGCCGTGGAAAGCACGATGGTGCTCAATACAGCCTATACCATCACGAGCATGGATGACCTCGCAGCTCTTGGTGTCACCTCGGAAAACAACGCAGCCCTCTACAAGCAGGTATCTGAGTTCTATGACGAGGCTGATGCTGGCACAAAGCTCATCCTCTACCCGGTGGCCCCAACAACAACCGTGACTGCCCTCTGTGACTATACACAGACGGATGCAGGATACGCACGTGACCTGATCGCCAAGCAGAACGGCAACCTCAGAGGTATCGGTATCGCCAACCTCAACACTGATACTACGGAGGAAAGTGCAGAAGGACTTGACCCCGATGTGTTCACAGCCTTACCAAAGGCACAGCAGCTGGCGGAATGGGCAACCACCGACCTCTATGCTCCTCTGTTCTTCATCCTGGAGGGAAGAAACTATGATTCTTCCAAGGAACTGAAGGACATGACCCAGGAGAAATACGACCGTGTAGGCATCACCATCGGTGACACCGTGGCTTCATCCAAGGGCGCAAGTATCGGAACCTTGCTTGGTCGTGTGGCAAGCATCCCGGTGCAGCGCAACATCGGACGTGTGAAGGATGGCTCTCTCGCACCATTGAAGATGTTCGTGGGTGCAAGCAAGGTTGACGAGTCAGAGAGTGCCATCAGGGGCATCTTCGAGAAGGGCTACATCGTACCCCGTAAATATGTAGGCAGAACAGACTATTTCTATGCAGACGACAACCTGGCATGTGACCCTACTGGTGATTATTCGCACATTGCCACACGCAGGGTGATTGACAAGGCTTACCGCATTGCCTACAACCTGCTGCTTGACATGCTCCTCGATGAGCTTGAAGTCAACGAGGACGGAACCTTGCAGGTAGGCATCGTCAAGAGCTGGCAGCAGACCGTGGAGAACGGCATCAACAAGCAGATGACCGCCAATGGTGAATTGTGTGCATCCTCCGATGGCGAGGGATGCAAGTGTTATATCGACGAGACACAGAATGTGCTCAGTACATCCAAGGTTCTCGTAACTCTGAAGGTACGCCCATACGGTTATGCCCGATATGTGGACGTAAATCTGGGCTTTTTTGGTAGAAACTAGCAACAGTTAAAGATTATGTTTAATTCAAGAGAATATGAATGGGCAGACATCTCCGTGGTTCTGGCTGGCCGCCCTGTCACTGGCTTTCCGTGCCGGTAGAGTACAATCCCAAGCAGGAGGAAGAAGCCGTATATGCCAAGGGCAACAAGCCGCACGGCATCCAGCGAGGCAACAAGTCGTATGAGGGTTCCATCACCTTGCTCCAAAGCGAGTACGAGTCGTTGAAACAGGCTTGTGGTGGAGACATTCTTGACGCTTCGTTCGACATCGTGGTAGCCTACGGCAATGCCTCCAAGGGTGATGCCATCGTGACGGACATCCTCGTGGGTGCGGAATTTACAGAAGACAAGACCGCATGGAAGCAGGGAGACTAAATTCCAGGAGAAGGTGCTTCCTTTTATCTTCCTCGACAAGAAGTGCGCATAGCGTTTGAACACCATTCAAATAACATTCAAAAACGATTTGAAAATGAAAGTAGATAAGCAGAAAGTGGAAGACTGGAAGAAGCAGCATGGCGAAATCTTCCAGATTGAGACAGGCGGAAAGTCGTGCATCATCCGTAAGCCGACACGCAAGGATCTCAGTTACGTGAGCGTGGTGAAAGACCCGATCAAGATGCAGGAAGCCCTGCTCAAGCAGTTGTGGCTCGATGGTGATGAGGAAATCCTTACCGATGATGACCTCTTCTTTGCCGCATGCTCCCAGCTTGAGGAAGTTCTGAAGGTGAAGGAGGCAGAGATAAAAAAACTCTAGAGGATGCAGGTATAGAGGATGTCGATGCAAGCAGCATCTTGTATATAGATACCTTGCTGAGATATAATCTATGTCTGGATCCCGACACGCTTCCCGATGAACAGTGGGCGTGGACTATCAGATATTTGAAGGATATAAAAATAGCAGAGAACAGGACTGATGGCTAAAAGTGTATTACAGTTTCTTATCAAGCTACAGGCAAGCGAGGGCAACGTAATGAGCGTTGCAAGGCGCACGTCTGAACAGCTTGACAGCATATCCCGAAAGGCTACATCCGTAAGGACACGCCTTCAGGAAGCCTTCTCGTTCTCCAACTTCAAGAACTCCCTGATGTCTCTGCCCGGCATGGACTTTCTGATGAATCCCTATACCATCATCGGTGCTGGCATCGGTGCAATCACGGCATTAGGGTCACAGGCTGAGAAGACAAGCGTTGCCTTCCGTGTACTGGTGGGTGATGAGCGCAAGGCAGGGGAACTGCTGCAACAGATCAACGGATTCGCAGCAGCCACCCCATTCTCCAATCTCCACCTGGAGGGTGCAGCACAGATGCTTCTGAACTTTGGCGTGGCTGGTGATGATGTCATGAAGCGACTCCAGCAGCTGGGAGACATTTCCATGGGCGACTCAGAGAAACTCAACTCCCTGGCACTTGTGTTCGGACAGGTCAGTGCTGCCGGAAAAATGTCGGGTCAGGACCTGTTGCAGTTCATCAATGCAGGATTCAACCCATTGAAGGAACTCCAGAACATGACGGGCAAGTCCTACCAGGAACTGCAAGACATGATGAGCAAGGGAAAAATTGGCGTGGATGCCGTATCTGCCGCCTTGCAGCATGCAACAGGTGTTGGAGGTATGTTCCATGGCATGATGGAGGAACAGAGCAAGACCGTTGCAGGAAAATGGAGCACGGCTATCGGCTTGGTTCAGCAGCGGGCCGTGGAGGTGTATGACAAGATACAGCCGTTCATCCTGCAAGCCATCGACCTGTTTCAGGATGTTTCGGGAAGTGTCCTTGATGTCGTTGACTCCATCGCTTTGTGGGCAACCGACTTACAGCCAGTATGGGATGGTTTCGCTCTCATCTCCAATATTGCAGGAAGACTGTTCGGATGGCTTGCGGATGCCGTATCTTCAACCATCGGATTCTTCTTCAGATGGAGAGCAGAAATAGGATATGTGGCATCTGTCATTGGCGTTGCCACCATTGCCTTCAACCTTCACAACATAGCCATGACTGCCTACGGTACAATCATCACGGTGGTGAGTGGAGCCACCAGGGTGTGGGCAGGTGTACAATGGTTGCTGAATGCTGCCATGAATGCCAATCCTATAGGACTAATCATTACCGGCATCGCTGCCCTCACAGCTGGCATCGTGTACTGTTGGAACAGATTTGCCGGGTTCCGTGCCTTCATCCTCACCATGTGGGACACCATGAAGGGCTTTGGCTCCATCATCAAGAACTACGTGACGGATAGAATCAAAGATTTGCTCAGTGGTGTTGGAGAACTGGGCAAGGCTCTGGGAGAACTCTTCAGCGGAAACTTCGAGGCAGCCTGGAATCATGCCGTTTCGGGAGCCAAGAAAATCAGTGGAGTCAATGCTGCCGCCAATGCCGTGGGTAATACGAGGACTCTTGCAAATGGAATCAGAAACAACTATCAGCGGCATTCAAGGGAAGAAGGCAGAAAAGGCTCGACCCTATACCCTCATGAAACAGCTCAAGCACCACACCGTAGCATTGCCAAACCGGGGCTGAAGGGAAGCACGCAAGACGTGATGTTCGGCTCTGGTGGTGGTGGCAAGGCTGGCAGTGGCAGTAAAGGCGGACGTGGTGGCAAGTCCACAGCCGATGCTCTGGCCACAGGCGGTTCCCGAAGTTCTAACATCCACATCACCATAGGAAAGTTCTTCGACAACATTCAAGTGACAATGAACGACAAGACGGATACAGCGGAGCTGGAGCGTGTCGTGCTCCAGTGCATGAACCGGGCCTTGTCAATAGCAACAAGTACAGACCGATGAGCACAACGAACAGATTCATATTACAGAACTTGGCCTTGCGAGCCATGGGACTCACCAAGATTCCACCATACTGGCTGTTCCGTGAGAACAACTTCCATGGTGTGAACCTTGGCTACCTGTCAGCGGCAAAGACCATTCCGGAGAGTTCCGGATTCGATGTTGACAAGATGACCGATGAGGAACTTGCCGACGTGGTACGTACCAATGCAAGGGGAATCCCCATGGTGCTGCCTCTCCGCTTTCAGCTGGAGGAGTCTGGTGCGAGGGAATGGCTTTTCCCTACGGAACCGATGATCAGTCTGAACGGTCAGAACATTCTCACCAGGCGACATGTGTCGAAGGGAACCATCAAGGGAAGCATCAAGGAGCGGTGGACGCAGGATGACTACAGCGTGAGGATTGAGGGAATCCTTTTGGGTGAGGATGGCCAATATCCCGAAGCTGATGTGGCAAAGCTTAGAAGTTTCTGTGAAGCTGGTCATGTGAAGGTGCTCAATCCATTGCTGGAAATCTTCGGAATCAGCCAGCTTGCCATCGAGAGTTGGGACATCCCGTTCACATCGGGAACGGCAAATCAGAACTATACCATCCAGGCATACAGTGACGACATCTACAAGTTGCTCCTGAGCCGTGATGACTTAAACGCATGATGATATGTACACAATGGCTTTTGACATAAGAATCGGCAAATACAAGCTTTGCATGATAGACAAGGTGGAAATCCACCGGAGCGTGGAACTCCTGGCAGACACGGCAGTCATCACTCTCCCTGCATCCGAATACAACAAGGCTCTCCAGATAGAGGATAAACTTCACCGTGGTGACAAGGTGATCATTACCCTAGGTTACAAGGAGCCGGGACTTGAAACGGAGTTCGAGGGATGGCTTCAGCGCATATCGACCGACGGAGGAAATATCAAGCTGCATTGCGAAGATGACCTCTTTCTGTTCCGAAAGGACATCGGAAACGAGGTTCTGATGAAGGTTTCCCTCAAGGATCTTCTCTCAAAGGTGGTAACCGGATGTGGATTGTCATTCAAGGTGGAGTGCTCCTACTCCTGGACATACAACAAGTTTGTCATCAACAATGCCACTGGCTATGATGTGTTGAAAAAGGTGCAGGAGGAATGTGGGGCGGACATCTATCTACAGGACGAGACCCTGCACATTCATCCTCCAGGCGAGAAGATGGGAGTGGAATGCTTCTATGACTTCGCCCTGAACGTGGAGGAAGACAACCTCACCTATCATCGGGCAGAAGACAAGAAGATACAGGTCATCGTGAAGGCTCTGATGCCAGACGGAACCGTCAAGGAGATCGAGACAGGCTCAACCGGAGGAGACAGGATTGAAATCAAGTGTGCCACCAACGACGAGGCATCCATGAAGGCTCGTGGTGAACTGGAGGTGAAGCGCAGAAGCTTTAATGGCTATGAGGGAAGCATCACGGGATGGCTCATCCCGGTATGCAGACCGTCAGACAGCGTGACTCTACATGATGCGGACTATCCCTACAAGGATGGAACTTACTTCGTGACGGCCGTGACAACGGAGTTCTCAAAAGAAGGTGGCAAGAGAAAAGTTAATTTGGGATTCAGACTCAGTTAGGATATGGATGATTACAGACAGTTGCAGGAACATTTGAGAAATGTGGCAGGTGGAAGAAAGACCATCTCCATCTATCAGGGAATCGTGAAGTCGGTTGACGGCAACCTCTGTGAGGTGACCGTGGGAAACATCAACATCCCTGGAGTAAGACTCAAAGCATCAGAACTTGCCGATGACGGACTGATGCTCATCACCCCAAAGGTGGGGAGTGCCGTGACTATAGGCAGTTTGTCCGGAGACCTTACGGAACTAGTCGTTCTACAGGTGGACCACATCGAAACCATCGTCATCAATGGCGGCAAGCTGGGAGGACTCATCAATATTGGACAGCTGACCGATAAAATCAACGAGCTTGTGGAATCCTTCAACAGCCACACCCATCAGGTAACCGTGAGCCATCCCGGTGGAACCTTCACTACAGTTAAACCAATGGAATCCGCAAAGACGTTCGACAAGGGCGACTATGAGGATGTTAAAATAAAGCATTGACATGGAAGGAATACAACTTGAATACAACAAGGATTCTCCTATATTGGAGCCAATCGTGAAGCATGGAAGCCTGTTCGTGGGTGATGTGCTCAGACAGAACCAGGCACTGGTGCTTTCCCTCCATAAGGGTGAGCTGAAGGAGAATCCATCCGTGGGAGTCGGTATCAGCGACATGCTGCTTGACAATGATCCCATCTACTGGAGGACCCTGATTAAGGAACAGCTGGAGATGGACGGACAGACCGTTGACAAGGTGACAATCACCATGACAGGCATTAAGATTGAAGCAAAATATTAAAATGAACATAACAATGATCTTAGAACATTTCTTGAATAAATTGACGGTGGTGTTCTCCACCGTATGGGGATGGTGTTTGTGCCTTCTCCTGATAATCGCCAATTTCTTTGCAGGATATGAGATTATGGTGGGGTTCACCGTCGGGGCGGTTGTGATGGATGCCTTCTGGGGCATTCTCTCCAGCTTGAAGCAGAAACGCTTCACCAGAAGTGAACTAGCCAGGGACTCATTCAGCAAGCTGGCAGTATATGGGTCCGTGATTCTGATCTTTATCTTTATCGACAAACTCATCGGTGTGAGCAACGGACTCACCACAAGCGTAATCTGCATCTGCATCATCCTCGTGGAGCTTTTCAGTTCAGCAGCAAGCATGCTGATCTGTTTCCCGAACATGCCGTTCCTCAAGCTGCTGAAGAAGGCTCTTGTGGGTGAAGATACGCAAGTAAAATGAAATATTAAAAACTGAAGGACGTAGAAAAAGCCCTCGAAGCATTAAATAAAAAATGAGAGAAATCAAGTACATCGCAATTCATTGCACGGCAAGTAAACAATCTACGACCGTGAAGGAGCTGGAACTTCATTTCAGACGGATAGGTTGGAAAAAGCCCGGCTATCATTATGTAATTCTTCCCGATGGAACCATCCATCAGATGCTCAGTGTCGAGAAGGTCAGCAATGGAGTGAAAGGCTGGAACTCAAAGCTCATCAACATCGCCTACATCGGTGGTATCGACGAGAAGGGAAAGCCTGTTGACAACCGAACAGAAGCCCAGAAGAAATCTCTGGTGAGTCTGCTGAAGCTCTTGCGCAAGTCATATCCTGATGCCATCATCCAGGGACACCGTGATTTCAGTCCGGACTTGAATCATGACGGCAAGATTACTTCCAACGAATGGGTCAAGGTTTGCCCTTGCTTCTATGCCAAGGAAGAGTACAAGGACATCTAAATTATAACGATATGAAGCATTACATTTATTTACTCCTGGCAGTGATCATGTTTGCTGCCTGTGGTTCCAGCAAGCGGATGGATTCATCCCAGAAGCTGGTGGTGAAGGACTCCGTGAATATCCGTGACTCCATTGTCTTCAAGGATTCCGTAATGATCCGGTATGAGTACAACCTGATTGATTCGGTTAAGGTAAGGGATTCCCTGGTGCTGGTTCTTGACAGCCAGGGCAACATTCTGAGCAAGGAACGGTATCGGGACACGGAACGCAACCAGAAATCAAATAAGAATGAATCCACAAACCAGAAACAGTATGAATCCAAGAAGTTGGAGGCTGACAGACGGCATGACATGGATAAAAACATTCAGAAAGAGGTAGTAGAGCCTCCGTCCCATAAATGGGGAATATATGTTTTCACCGGGTTGTTCATCTGTTTTATCCTGTTTATCACCTGGTATTTTCGTGTGGGATATAAAAAATAAATAGATATGAAGACAAAGGTTAAGGACGGACAGACGATGGCAGACATCGCCATCCAGGAGTTTGGATCATGGGAGGCTATGGTGGCCATCGCCCAGAAAAACGGAATCAGTATAACTGAGATTCCGGAACCGGGGACAGAACTCACTCTGCCTGAAGGAACATGGAATCGGGTTATGCAGAACTTCTGCAAGAACAATGACGTATCTCCTGCTACTGCCAGGGACAACGGCAATGTCCGTCTGAGAATCTTTGGCGAGGAATTTACTCAAGAGTTTAAGTAACATGGCAAGAACTGTAGCAGAAATCAAAAAGACAATGACGGATGCTTTCATGGCTGATGCCACCATCCGTGAGAAATATGGGCTGAAGGAAGGCAGTACATGGAACGGCAGCTTCTCATCTGTGAGTTTGGAGAACATCATCTTCTTCATCGTAGCAGCTTGCTGCCATGTGCTTGAATCCATCTTCGAGCTATATATAAAAGATGTGGATGAAAAGATCTCCATGGCCGTGGTAGCCTCCGTGCCCTGGTACTACAAGATGGCAAAGGCTTTCCAGTATGGTGACCAGCTCGTATTGAACGAGACCACCCAGCAGTATGGGTACGCTATCATCGACGAAAGCAAGCAGGTTGTGAAGTATGCTGCCGTGAGAGACCGTGGCACAAGTGTTCAGATTCTCGTGAGCGGTGACAAGAACGGAATGCCTGTAGCCCTTTCAAACGATGTTTTAACGGTGTTCAAACAGTATATGAACAGGGTTAAGGTGGCAGGGGTTATTCTGGGAATCACTAGCAAAAGAGGTGATTATCTAAGCATCGAGGCCAATATCAGTGTTGACCCTCTTGTGATAGACGAAGAAGGGTACAGACTTTCAGATGGAACCAAGCCTGTAGAATCAGCCATTGAGGAGCATCTGAAGAATATTAAGTATGGAGGCACATTCAATAAGACCAAACTGGTGAATGCCATCCTTGCTGTCGATGGTGTTGAAGATGTAGAACTTGGTACATGCTCGTATCAAATAGAAGGTAGCCTGGAATGGCATAATGTGTCAGGCAACAATTACATCGGAGAGAGTGGCAGCTATATTCCTTATTTTCTTTCAGATTCATTGACTTATGTGGTATAAAATTGATTTGGTGAAATTGGTGGCTATCTTGACACCTCCTATTTTGAGAAGCAAGTTCCTGCTTGCATTCCTGTGTGTATTGATTTTGCCTTTGCGCTATATCTATGAACTTTTCACAAGTCACAGAGGGAAAACGGATGACAGATTGAACATTACTTCTAATGTGGCAAAATTGGAAAAGGCATTGAATCAGATATTCTACTTGACGGAAGGACAAATTTACATAACTACTCCTGATGATGCCAACAGGAATAAGTATCTGCATTTCGGCAGGGAATCACAGCCTCCGTTCTCCATGTATTTGGCATCTGAAAATGGGAAGGCATATCTGGTACATGAATACGAAGTATCGGCTCCTATAAACTTCATTGTTATGGTTCCAACTTTCTTATGTACCTCATTGGAAAGCAAAGATGCTGATAAATATGGATGGAAACATCTCAATTCCATCCGTAACTTATTGAATATTTATAAACCAGCTGGAAGAACTTTCAGTATAAATTTGTACGATTATGAATAGACTCATTTTTAGTGAAGGCGGCCAGCCTGTTTTTCTTGAAGATCTGAAGATGCTTCAGGACAATATGGTTGATTTGGTTATGTCTTTATTTCCAATAACAGATGGAGAAACACAAGGTTCTGGTTGTGATGATGATAAAATTAAGGATGTAAGGAATCTTCCCATATATTCGACACCGAGACACCTTAATGGCAATGCTGACACAAACTCGGAAACCGTGCAAGCTCATAAGCTCATTACCAAAAATGGAGTTTATGATGTTCCTCAAACAACAATCGGAGAAACTGAAACGGACACTGGAGAAGGCTACATCATAGATTGTTATTATGTCTTACACGAAGAAATCCTTGAAAAAAGAGAATTTGAAGATGGCGTGACTCGTCCCGTAGTGAAAAGCTATACGGCAGAGATTGTTGGACACAAGCCAACATCTGGAACCTATTATGCTGTGAAGGATGTTCCTGCCTTGGATTCCTTGCAGGTCGTTCTTGCTTCAAAATATAATGACTATTTAAAGGTAAAGTAGCATGAAGACGATTTATGAACTACAGCAGGAAGCTATCCGCCTTCGTCAGGTGAAAGAGGTGGATAGCATTAGTCCTGAAGAAACATTCGGTCTTCATGCAGATACCCTGGCGTATCTTGCAGATATGGAGCAGAATGCAGAAGGACTTGGAATCCACAAGGTCTATAAGAGCTTTGCTGCCATGAATGCAGACAGTTCGGCTCCTGTAGGTACAAATGGCAAGCCTCTTCGCTTTGGTCAGCTGGTTGCCATCTATGACAAGGACAATCAGTCTCAGACAGAAAACGGCAACATCTATGCCTTCCAGAAAGGAACAGAGGCAGGATGGCTCCTGATGGGTAACCTCAACAGCATTGGGGAAATTACCTCCAAAATTGCGGCTATCAAAAGCGACATTGCAGGGTTGAAGGATAAGGACCAGGAACATGATGAAGCCTTGGAAAAGAAGGCTAATGCTGAGGAGGTGAAGCAATCGTTTTCAGAGCAGACCGCCAAGAATACCGCACAGGATGCCGAGATAGCCAAGAAGGCGAATGCAGAGGATGTTAATAATTCCATGCAGGAGCTTGACAAGAAGTTGAACAGAAACCTCCTCGCCATTGAGTTTGACGATGATACTGGCGAACTCAATGCCATCATCGGGCAAGACTCTACAATCAGATCTGTTTCTACAGATGAGGATGGAAATGTAATCATTGAACAAGAAATCATTTAAAAATAACATATATGGGCACAACAAAATTAAATATCGGCAAGATTCCGATTTCAAAGGGAGAGTACCAGGAGGGTACTGCTTACCAGCGATTGAACCAGGTGACCATGCTTGGCTCAACGTACCAGAGCAAGATTGACGACAACACGTCTGCTCCTGCCCAGATGGGAGCGGACGGAGCCGTTGAGAACATCAACACGGACAAGTGGCTCTGCATTGCGGTTGGAAACGTTTCAGCCGCAAAAAAAGTCGTGTACAATAACGAGACCAGCGGCCTGGAGGCCGGAAACGTGCAGGAAGCCATTGACGAAGTGGGTTCCAAAGTCAGCGACTTATCGGATAAGGTTTCCATCAAGGACGAGGAGGGAAATGTTCAAGATACTCCATTCAGAGTAATCGAAAATGAGGAGTTTATCATGGCTGTTGTAGATTCAGAGAATAGACTTCTCTTTGGTATCTACAGAGCAACTGGAAAGCCATATTTTCCTCTCAATGAAATGTATCACGTTGAGCAGAATGAAGAGTTCTTCGCTGTTTGGCTTGATGCTGATGATAAGATACTTCTTGGTATCAGAAGAGACGGAGAAGTCATTGGTGAAATCCATGCTGTCAATGCCTTGAAGCAAGTTATCTCCCAGATTCAATCAAATGTAGCTGCTTTGCAGGAAAAGGTAGGCACAATATATACCAATCTCAAAGAACTTATTGACGTTTTCTTTTTGAAGGATAACGAGGAATTTCTTGCAGTTGAGCAAGATGCAGAAGGAAAAGTTCTTTCTGCAACAAATCCTGATGGTAGCCACTATATCTACAACGTAAAGTCTGAGACTATTCTGACACAAATAGAAGAAAAAACAGACATAGAGAATAGGCAAGAGATGACATTGGACGAAGAAGGACATATTCTTAGCTACAGAGACAAGAATGGCGTAAAACATGAAACTGCTCTAGATGTAGAACATTTTAGTATGAAAGGCGAATCTATTGATTTTTCCAATTATGCAACACAAGACGATGTTAATGGCATTCAGCTTAAAAACATCGATGGGGTTTACGACAACTCTAAGCCTAATTTGTATCTTACATCACAAAAGACATACACAACGGCTGATGGAAAGCAATCTTTCACTCCTCCAAATGCAGGTGCAGAAATGAGTAACAAAATACCTTGTAAGCCAGGAGAATGGTTCACTAGGACTGGCACAGCTACAGGTATGGTTGTTGTTTCAGACAAAAATGACAATAACGCAAAAAGATTGATGCCAAACGGAAGTCTGCCTAAAGCAAGTGTTCAGGTTCCAGAATATTGGGATTGGGCTGCATACATACGTTTTGCCGTGGCTACTTACGAAAATAATGTTACCATAAACCGAGGTAAGTATGCTGTAAGTGAATCTAGTGAATCTGTTTCGATTCCAAAACTTAAATTGAATGTTGCCAATTTCACGAAGGAAACCAAATATCTAAAATCTCCAAATGGTACTTTCTTTGAGCTTTCTGTAAGTGATAAAGGGGTATTGTCTGTAAAGGAGATAGACAAAGACCTTGTGGCACCTTTCGATGTACCATCAGATTTAAAGTTCACTATATCCAACCCTTCTGGAGGTGCTGCTGTTTTTTGCGGAAATGCCAATCGGGTATTGCTGCATAACGAGAAATATCTGTATGAGGTCAAGGAAACTGGATTGACAAAGTTTCTTTCCATCGCTGACAGCTCTGCTTATTTCTACAATGTCGAGCATCAGGTAAACAGCAGTGGTAAGCCAAGAATTGTTGCATTGCTAAAGGTTGACCCATTCAATGGTCTTTGCGTGTTTGATGAGAACTTCATCCTAATCGACCAATTAGCAAGTCCAAGTTATGATACTCATGATTTCATCTACATAGACGATTTCCATTACATCGTGTATCATCATAGCAACGTACTAACAATAGATGGACACAGAACTTATTCTGATACTTTGGAAGAGTGGAAGAATGGCAAGATGATTGGTTCATACACCCTCAATGACCAAGATGTTTTGAAAGATATTCTGTTTGATGCAGATGTGCATTCTACTGCACCTATAGCAGAAACCCATACAAATACTATTGGTTTTGATAGGACTGAAGACAGAATAATTGTAAATCCAAGAAACTGTTGCTCTTGGATAATTCTCAAAAGAACTGTTAGCAGTGAAGACAAGGTTACATTTGGTCCAGTACTGGAACAAGTTGGTGGCTTGCCATCGTCTAGTAATTATGGTGCTGTTGCAAGGAGAATCAAGACAGACTCATTGGCTCAGTGGTTCTTGTGTCATGATGTGAAGTATTGGGGGCTGAAAGAGATTAGTGGTGTGAGTTATCCTACATATACACTGTTCGATAACAACTACTTAATGAAAGAGAACCCTCGAAACAATCCTACTTCAAATCCCACTGGTGCAACAGATAATGCAGCCACTTGCTCTAGAATTGTGCAACTAAGCATTGATTGGAGTAAAAGGAAGATTGTGGAGTACAAGGTGTATGTCGTTCCATCTTATTATTCAAGTGTTATGAGTAGTGCATGGATGATGGATGAAGGTATGTTCTGCATAGATTATGCTATGATGGGAACAATCATATTTGCAGACTTCACAACAGAAGCAACAACAGTGACAGAAGACAACCATCTGTACACGAATGCTAAAATAACATGGAAATTAAAGCAGCAGAAACTTTTGTATAGGGCAAATATTTATTAATTCAAATAATATATAATTATGGGAAAATGTTTAATAACTAAACTTAGTGGTGTCGTTCAGAATGAAGACCTGCTTAAAATGGGAGAATTGGAGATAATCTTGAAAGGCAACTCATCATCAGGTAAGCGTATTCCTTCATTCTCCTTCACGGAGGCAACTGTGATTAAAGCCATCAATGGTTTAATCTCAGCTGAGAATGCCAACAATGGCAACAATGCGCAAGAACTAAATATTAGTTCAGGCAGCGGAAACATGTCGTGCTTTGCTGATGGGGAAGTAAGACTTAGAATTCAAAACAAATACAATCTTGTTACATTGTATGAGCAAGATAACGACGCTTTTGCAGATTTGGAGATTGACCTTGCAGACTTGGAATTTTGCAAGTCGCTTACTAGGTTGAATATTGGTTTAAAGAAGGGGTCACCAGTAAAAGTGTGTGGATTAGGCATAGATCTTCATTAGTCTGAAGAGAAAGAACTTACGGTCAATAATACCTCTGAGTTGTGCTCTGAAATGCTTGATCTTTGCATTGAGGGATTCAGCTGATGCATTGGTAGAGCGATTGACAAAATAGTTAAGGATCTCATCCTCACGGTCGTACATGGCGGCAGCAATATCATTGAACGCTTTGTTGCCGAACTCACCGACCTTCGAGTACCATGAATGCA
>ENA-OQKQ01000133-OQKQ01000133.1-human-gut-metagenome-genome-assembly--contig:-NODE-133-length-29707-cov-4.553685_pt1 | contig 29707 bp, 32 predicted proteins | sample MGYA00242651_ERZ504803 | MGnify/ENA primary metagenome ERZ504803 (study PRJEB26092, sample SAMD00036380) | human gut metagenome | host: Homo sapiens | study: EMG produced TPA metagenomics assembly of...
CCCTCGGGTGTCCTTGATGATGGCATCGAACCACTTGCTGCGGTGCTCATCTCCATCACGCTCTGACCGCTGTCGCCATACTCGACGCAGCTCTGCCTGTGCCTGCTTGAGCACCTTCTCGGGCAGCATGCTGGGGCCTGCGCTGAAGTTGTAAACTCGTGCCATAATGAACTCTCCCTTTCCTGTATCGCACAGCACCGCGGGTTTTCTGCGGTGCGTTCTGTTGATTGCTGTAGCCGTAGTATACCGGTTTTGCAGGGATGAAAACAAGAGCATCTTTGCACAAAGATACGGCGCAAAAGCCCCTGTGCGGGCACAAAGCACACAAATGTCCTTGATAGAAAAACAAAAACAAAGACAAATGTAAAATAGAGCCGGAAAAGCCTGATTCCATCGGCGTTTCCGGCTCTTGCGCTTTGGCGCAGAAATTGGTATAATAATAAAACAAAGACAAACGTAAAAGCAAAAAAGATGCCAAAAGGAGGGAGAACAGCAGGATGTACGGCATCCCGGACAGTGTAAAGCCGCTTTCGGCGGCAGAGGAGCAGGTGATGCTGGCGGTGTGGGCCTGCCGTGCGCCCGTCACCCGGCGGGACATCGACGCAAAGCTGCGCGCAAAGGGCTGGGCACCGGCGACCGTGCTCAACTTTCTTTACCGGCTGGAAGAAAAGGGTTGGGTGAAAAGCGGCAAGGATGGCAACCGCAACACCTACACTCCGGCCATCACCCAGCGCGCCTATAATGTGTGGAGTATGCGGGAACGGCTGGATACCCTCTTTGGCGGCGACCTTGCGGCGGCGGTGCACGCGCTGGTCAGCGAGAGCGGCTGCGGCCAGAGCGAGCTGGAACAGGCCATGAAGGTGCTGGAGGAAAAGCATCTGGAAGCGGAAGAATATGATCTGTATGACCCTTATGGGTAAAAAGGAGAGCGGAAGATGGATTGCAAACTGCGTGCCAAAAACTGCGGCGGCTGCCCGATGCTGGGCATGGACTACGCCGCACAGCTGAAACAGAAAGAGGAGACCGTGAAAAAGCTGCTGGGGAAGTACGGCCCGGTGGAGCACATCCGGGGCATGGAAACGCCGTACCACTATCGGAACAAGGTGATCTCCACCTTTACCACCGGCTGGGGTGGAAAACTTACCTCCGGCATCTACGCGGCAAACAGCCACAAGGTGCTGCCGGTGGAAAGCTGCCTTTTGCAGGACGAAGTGCTGGACAAGACCATGCTGGCCGTGCGTGCGGCAGCGGGCGCCTGCCATTACCAGCCTTTCAATGAGGATAAGGGCACCGGCCTTCTGCGTCACTGCCTGCTGCGGCGTGGCGTCATGACCGGGCAGGTGATGGTGGTGCTGGTGACGGCTCAGCCGGTGCTGCCGGGTGCCAAGAACTTTGTCAAAGCCCTGCTGACCGAAGCCGGAAAGCAGGGCGTGGCCATCACCACCATCGTCCAGAACGTGAACGACCGCAAAACCAGCGTAGTGCTGGGTGAAGCGGAAAAGGTGCTGTACGGCAAGGGCTTCATTCTGGATACCCTCTGCGGCAAGACCTATGCCATCAGCCCACGCAGCTTTTACCAGATCAATCATACCCAGACCGAAGTGCTGTACGGCCTTGCGGTGGACGCGGCGCATCTCACCGGCAAAGAAGTGGTGCTGGATGCCTACTGCGGCATCGGAACCATCGGCCTGACCGCCGCCGACCATGCAAAGCAGGTAGTGGGCGTGGAGGTGAACCGCGAAGCGGTGCACGATGCCATAGGCAATGCAAAGCACAATGGCGTGAAGAACGCCCGCTTCTTTGCCGCAGATGCCACCCGGTGGATCGGCGAAGCCGCTGCGGCTGGTGAACGCGCAGACGTGATCTTTATGGACCCGCCGCGGGAGGGCTCTACGCCGCAGTTTATCGAAAGCGTGGCCCGCATGGCCCCGAAGCGTGTGGTCTACGTGAGCTGCAACCCGGTCACGCTGGCCCGGGATCTGGAGCTGCTGACCCGGAAGGGATACAAAGTGGAGAGCAGCACGCCGGTGGATATGTTCCCCCACAGTGAGCATATCGAAACGGTATGCGCATTGTCCAAACTAGATGTCTACCAGAAGATCACGGTAGACCTGAAGATGGATGAGTTGGACGTGACTGCTGCGGAGACCAAGGCTAGCTATGAAGAGATCCGGGAGTACGTCAAGGAACACACCGGTCTGAACGTGAGCGACCTCTATATTGCACAGGTCAAGCAGAAATGCGGCATCAAGGAGCGGCAGAACTACAACAAGCCTAAGGCTGAGAACCCCAAGCAGCTCAAGTGCCCGCCGGAGAAGGAAAAAGCCATCCGGGAGGCACTGAAGTATTTTAAGATGATTTGAAATAAAAAAATAGACGGATGTCTGTCAACTGGCAGACATCCGTCCGTTTTTATGATAATCTGTTATGATCGCAGTTCCTCAAGCAATGCCGTGCATCCTTCCAGTATATCCTGCCATGTGGCTTCAAAATCTCCCGTGAACCATGGGTCTGCCACTTCACGGGGATGATCCGTATGCGCCATCAGCAGCGAGACTTTATGCTGTGGGTCTCCGCCGACAAGCCGCAGGATGTCGCACAGATTACTTTCGTCCATGCCAATCAGATGATCATACCGTGCATAATCCAGCCGGGTCATCTGCCGGGCGGTCTTGCCGTTGCAGTCGATGCCATGTTCTGCCAGCTTCTGCCGTGCAGGAGGATAGACCGGATTTCCGATTTCCCATGCACTGGTGGCGGCTGATGCGATTTCAAATTGCTCGGATAGTCCTGCCTTGGACGTAAGGTCTTTCATCACATACTCCGCCATCGGGCTTCGGCAGATATTTCCGAGACAAATAAATAAGATCCTGGTCATGCCGGGTCGTTCTCCTTTTGGCTTACAAAAGCATAGCCGCCGTGGGTAGTGCGGATAAAGCTACCGCAGCCGGCCAGCTTCTTTCGCAGATTGGAAACGGTATTTGCCACGACCTTTAAGGTGTCGTCACAGTTTTGTCCCCACACAGCACGGAAAAGCTCTTCTTTTGAGAAGATTTGTCCTTCGTGGGAGGCAAGCATCAGCAGCAAATCGAACTCCAGTCGTGTAAGGGAGACTTTTCTGCCGTTGCACGACACTTCGTGGGCCATTCCGTCCAGTGTAAGCCCCGGAAGAACCAACTTCTCCCATGAATCAATGGATATTTGCTCTGCCTCGATGTGCTCTCGTTCCAGAAGCATCCGGATCTTCTGCTCCAATTCCGGGTCAGGCTGTCGGGTCTTTATAACGATCATGGCAAACTCCTGCGTGTATTTTACTCTGCGGCGGTATCCATTTCCCGGAGCAGGTTTACCATCTCGATGGCACTGACTGCACAGTCATAGCCTTTATTACCTGCTTTGGTGCCTGCCCGCTCGATGGCCTGTTCGATGTTTTCGGTGGTCAGAACACCAAAGAGGACGGGAACCCCGCTTTCCAGCGAGACCGTGGCAATGCCTTTGGAAACCTCATTGCACACATAGTCGTAATGGCTGGTAGAACCGCGAATCACGGCACCAAGGCAGATCACAGCATCATACTTTCCGCTTTTTGCCATTTTAGAGGCAACCAGTGGGATCTCAAAAGCACCCGGAACCCATGCAACATGAATATCAGCGTCCTGCACATCGTGCCGGAGCAGACCATCCATTGCTCCGCTCAGAAGTTTGGACGTGATAAATTCGTTGAATCGGGCAGCTACGATACCGACCTTGATATTCTGAGAAACCAGCTTACCTTCAAATGTTTTCATTTTTAAATACCTCTTTCGTTGTTAATATTCCAGAAGATGCCCCATCCGTGCCTGCTTCGTTTTCAGGTAAAACAGGTCATACGGGGTCGCCGTCATCTGAATGGGTACGCGCTCGGAGATCTCCAGCCCAAACTCGGAGAGCTGATATACTTTGTCCGGGTTATTGGTAAGCAGGCGCAGGCTTTTTACGCCAAGTTCCCGGAGGATCTGTGCGCCGAGATAATACTCCCGTTCATCTCCATGGAACCCCAGAGCGAGATTGGCTTCCAGCGTATCCATGCCCTGCTCCTGAAGTTCATAGGCACGCAGCTTGTTGATCAGACCGATGCCCCGGCCTTCCTGCCGCATATAGAGCAGGATACCCCGGTCTTCTTTTTCGATCTGCGTCATGGCAGCGGCCAGCTGTTGGCCGCAGTCACAACGCAAAGAGCCAAATGTATCTCCTGTCAGGCATTCCGAGTGGACGCGGCACAGAATATCCTTTCCATCGCCAATGTCACCTTTTACCAGTGCAATGTGATGCTCTCCGTTCAGGCGGCTCACAAAACCATAAGCTCTGAAGGTGCCATACTTGGTGGGCAGGTTCACTGCCGTCACCTGATCGACCAGTTTATCGTGACACTTGCGGTACTCCTGTAAATCACGGATGGTGATGAATTTGATCTGGAAACGCTCTGCCAGCTTTGCCAGTTCAGCGGTGCGCATCATCGTGCCATCCTCCCGCATGATCTCGCAGCACAGGCCGCATTCTTTCAGCCCTGCCAGACGGCACAGGTCAACGGTTGCTTCCGTGTGACCGTTGCGCTCCAACACACCGTTCTTTTTTGCCAGAAGGGGGAACATATGGCCCGGTCTGCGGAAATCTTCTGCTTTTGCGTGATCGTCCACACAAGCCATCGCCGTAATGGAACGCTCTGCGGCAGAAATGCCCGTAGAAGTAGAAACGTGGTCGATGGACACCGTAAATGCCGTTTCATGGTTGTCGGTGTTATGCTGCACCATCTGCGGAAATTGCAGCTTCTGGACGAAAGCCTCGGACATCGGCATACAGATCAGACCTTTGCCGTGGGTCGCCATAAAGTTGATGTTTTCGGTGGTGGCAAATTCGGCAGCACAGATGAAGTCCCCCTCGTTTTCACGGTCGGGGTCATCCGTTACCAGAATGATTTTTCCTTGCTTCAGGTCTTGCAAAGCTTCGGGAATGGTATTGAAGTTCATCGTAAACTCTCCTTAAAAGCCGCAGCGCAGCAGCATTTCTTTTGTGAGCGTGTTTTGCTTCGGTGTTTCTGATGGAAGCAGCCTCTCGATATATTTTCCAACAACATCGGTTTCCAAATTGACAAAATCCCCTTTGTGCCGTTGGTTCAGGTTCGTCTGACGGACGGTGTGCGGTATCGTGGACACGGAAAAGCCCGTAGGTTCCACCGCAGCCACGGTCAGGCTGATACCGTCTATTGTGATAGAGCCTTTTTCAACGACATAGCGAAGGATCGCAGAATCTGCATGAATGGTGTACCAGATAGCCGTATCGTCTTTTCGGATATTAGCAATGCGTCCGACGCCATCCACATGGCCTGCTACGATGTGTCCGCCAAAACGTCCGTTGGCCGGCATGGCACGTTCCAGATTGACAGCACTTCCAACGGTGAGCTGTGCAAGTGCAGAGCGGTTCAAGGTCTCGTGCATGACATCCGCAGCAAAGCTATCCGGGAAGAGCTGCCTGACGGTCAGACAGATGCCGTTGACGGCGATGCTGTCGCCGATCCTGGTTCCTTCCAGAACCGTTTTTGCACGAACAGTCAGTACGGCGGAATGCTGTCCCCGATTGATGGATTTTATTGTTCCGACTTCTTCCACGATTCCGGTAAACACGGGTACTCCACCTCACTTTCGATCAGGAAATCTTTGCCAAGCTGTTCCAATCGGCTGTTCTTCAGGCGGAATGCAGCATCCGGAAGCGGGACACCTGCACCCTCAATGGGTGCTTTGGCATCCCTTCCTCCGAACAGCTTCGGGGCAATGTAAGCCTGTACCTGCTGCACGATGCCGCTTTCCAGTGCAGACCAGTTCAAGGTTCCGCCGCCTTCCAGCAGAATGCTGTCGATCTGCTCCTGCCCCAGCTGTTCCATCAGTTGCAGAAGATTCACATGACCGCAATGCGCTTCCAGACAAAGGACCCGGCACCCGGCCTGTTGATATGCCGCCTGCTTCTCCGGGTCGCCGCAGCAGGTCGCAAGAATGGTCGGAACCTGTTTGGCGGTCATGACCACCTGTGATTGCAGCGGTGTCCGCAAATGTGTATCACAGATGATCCGGACGGGATCACGGCCACCCTCTATCCGGCAGGTCAGCAGCGGGTCATCTGCTAGGATGGTTCCGACTCCCACCATAATGCCGCGGAATCGGTGTCGCTGCCGTTGAACATGATTCCGGGCAATTTCCCCGGTGATCCATTTGGAAGCGCCTGTGTATGTGGCGATTTTTCCGTCCATCGTCATGGCGTATTTCATGGAAACGAAAGGGCGTTTTGTGGTGATATAGTGGAAGAACACCTTGTTCAGCGCATCGCATTCCTCTTGCAGAACATTTTCGGTCACATCTATGCCGTGTGCGCGCAGGATTGCAATTCCTTTTCCAGCCACCAGCGGATTCGGGTCAGCAGAACCCACGACCACCCGGTGAATGCCCGCGTCCAGAATCGCATCCACGCAGGGCGGCTGCTTTCCGTAATGGCAGCACGGCTCCAATGTCACATACAGGGTCGCTCCCTGCGGATCTTCGGTGCAGGATGCCAGCGCATTGCGCTCCGCATGAGCCTGACCGTATCTCTGGTGCCAGCCCTGTCCGATGATCCTGCCCTCTTTTGCGACCACGGCACCCACCATCGGGTTGGGAGATGTCCATCCGCAACCCTTTTTTGCAAGCTGCAAAGCCAGACGCATATACTCTTTGTCGTTCATCGTGTTGCCTCCAAAAGAAAAAGCCCTGAACAAAAACGTTCAGGGCAAGCCGAAAAGACACAAGGGACCCTTGTGCAAAAAAGAAAGCTCCAGAATGCAAACGCATCCCAGAGCAGCCTCCACAAGCGCCGAACCGTGCGGGCTCTGCGCTTGGTATCTTCTTTCATCCAGACTGTACTGTCGGCTTCGGAGTTTCACCGAATCATGCCTTACGGCTCGTGGGCTGTACCACCGGTAGGGAATCGCACCCTGCCCTGAAGATTTCTGATTCAATTACAGCGGCATTATAGCACGGCTCCTTTCGGATTGCAAGGGCATTCTGCAAACCGGGACGAAACCGGGATGAAGCGAATCGCTACAACAATAAAATCACATCGTCCGTAGGACAATGTGAACGGAGAATCCAAAGGGGCGCGGGTCGCCAGTGGCAACCTCAAAATGCGTTGCATTTTGAAGCGCTTGACCGAGCCGACAGGCGAGAGCAGCGCCCTTTGGCACACGACTTTGCTTGCAAAGTCTATTCCGAACAAGACGGTACGAACGGGAGGTGCTGGAAATGGCAGCAGAAAAGATCAAGGTCTACACATGAAGGTAGATACCACTGCTGCCATTGAGCAGGAGATCGCCGCCTATGAGAAGCAGCTGCGGCAGCACTACTCCACAAAATCCCGGCTTATGGAGGAAATCGACAGCCTTGACCCGGACGACCGGCACTTTATCGCCCGAAAATCCGACCTTGACGACCGCCTTTATAAGATGTACGATAAAATCGAAGAGGTGGAAAATGGACTGATGGATGCCCGGGCAAAGAAGCAGACCATTGAAGCCGACAAAATCACAGGCGACAACATCTATAAGATCCTGATTTGCTTCGACAAGCTTTATGCCACCATGACCGAGGCGGAACGCCGCAGACTGGTGGAGATTTTGATCGATGAGGTGCAGATCTACCCGGAACGCCAGCCTAACGGACAGTGGCTGAAGTCCGTCCGGTTCAAGCTGCCTATCATCGACCATGACCTTGAATTGAGTTTGGACAATCAGGATCGTGTCGAGGTCGTGTGTTCGATGGTTAGATTCAAAAAGCATTGATCTAATGTGAAGTAGGGTGAACCGTTTTATGTATTCTGTTACACAGCGTATAAAAATGATCCGGCAATATGAAGGAAAATAAGAAGACCTGTGCGGTCTGGTGAAAAATAACAACACAAATAGTACAGAGAAAAGGAGCATCCCATGAACGCAAATATCAATTATGATGAGATCCCGGATACCAGTGCCGTGCAGGAGGATCTGCTTGCGGCGCTGAGCAGCCAGCATGTGACCGTGCACACGAATGAGGAGCCGGATTTCGACTACATGGAAAACGGGGATGTGGCTTTTGTGGTCAAGAACCCGCACAATGATGAGAATTTGCTCATTGAACTGGGCGGCGAGTTCTCGCTCTTCTTCGGCCTGTGGCATGGGCAGTACAAGGCCGTGGAGTACGACTACGACCGCATGAAGAAGGACATTGCCGCGATTCTGGCGGGCAATGCCGGTGCGCTGAGCCTGTATGCCGACGGCAGGTGGCAGGGCAGCGCCCTCTGCCCGGAGAAGGTGTCTGCTGATGCCGACATGGAAAAGCTGCTGGAACGCTGCTGGCAAAAGCAGGAGCCGAAGGAAAAACTGCTGGCACAGGGCGGCAGGGTGGAACTGCTTTATTGGGACCCGGCGGAAAATAAGAGCTTTATGATTCCGGCAAAGAACTAAATTATAACAAAAAAGGACACACCATTGTGGTGTGTCCTTTTTGTTATACGATATGCAGCTTAGACCTTCTCGATGGTGATGCTCCAATCAGCGGTCATGGCCTCGTCCGGCTCCAGCACTTCGTGCTTGCCTTCCTCATTGACACTGTTGGCCCAGCCGTTCCACGGCTCCATGCACACAAAGCTCTCGGCATCCTGCTGCCACAGCACAGCGTGGTCGAAGCTGTCGTCGGCATCCACAGTCACCTTGTGGCCGCTGCCGCTGTCGGTGAGGGTCATGGGGAACTGCACGCCGGTCAGCAGGCGCACGCTGTTGTCCGCACCTTCCTTGCGGGTGAGGGTGATCTTTTCCGGGGCAGCGGGCTGCTCGCCCTTGGCGCTCTCGGAACAGGTGGCGCACTTGATATCGAAGTCCACATTCTCCAGCTTGGAAGCCTTGAAGTAGGGGTGGAAGCCGAAGCTGAAGGGCATGTTGGTGTCGCCCTCGTTGATCACAGTCATGTTGATGGCGGCAGTGTTGCCCTCAAGGTTATAGTTCATCAGCACGGTGAAATCGAAGGGATAGAGGAACTTGGTCAGCGGGGTGGACTCCAAAATCAGGGTCACGCCGTCCGGGCCGACACTTTCCACATCCCATGCGCACAGGTCGGCAAAGCCGTGGTTCTCCATGGGGTATGCCTTGCCGTCAAAGATGTGCACGCCGTTATCCGGCAGGCCGCAGTTGGGGAACAGCACCGGCACGCCGAAGCGGGGGCGGTTGCACTCGGAAAAATTGGGGTGGCGGGTCCAGATGTACTCCTCGCCGTTCAGGGAGAAGCCGGTGATCATGCCGCCGCGCTCCGGGGTGATGACCAGCTCGGTCTTTGCCTCAGCATCGGTGATAACGTACTGCTCATAGCAGGCACCGTTTTCGGTGACGTAACGGGTGGTGATCTGATTCATAGTTCAGTCCTCCTTATGTTTCTGGTTCTGTGCCAGTTTTTCAAAATAATAATCAATGCCATAGCGGATGAGATATTTTATGACCCTTGCAATAACGGCCACGATAGCGGCAAAAATGCCGCCGTAAAGCAGAAACGCATAGATCATCATGCGAGTGGTCATAGCCATAAAAACACTTCCTTTCCGTTTTCATGCACAAAGAGGCTGCCGTACAGCCAAAGTGCCATACAGCAGCCTCGAAACGATTACAGAACGACGCCGTCCTTGAAGATGGAGATCTCGCGGAAGCCGTGCTTCTCGGCCTTGGTCTGCTCACCGCTTGCAACGCGGATGACCAGATCCAGCAGATCCTTTGCAGCCTCGTCGATGGTCTTTTCGCCATCGGCGATCACGCCGGTGTTGAAGTCGATCCAGCCGGATTTCTTCTGGGCCAGCGGGGTGTTGGTGGAGATCTTCAGGGTGGGAGCCGGGGCAGAGAACGGAGTGCCGCGGCCGGTGGAGAACAGGATCAGGTGTGCGCCTGCGGCGGTCATGGCCGTGGCAGAGACCAGATCGTTGCCGGGGCCGTACAGCATGTTCAGGCCCTTGGTGACAACGGGATCACCGTAGCCGATCACGTCCATGATGGGGGCGGTGCCGCCCTTCTGCACGCAGCCGCAGCTCTTGTCCTCCAGCGTGGTGATACCGCCCTGCTTGTTGCCCGGAGAGGGGTTATCGTAGACCACCTCGTTGTGGCTGATGAAGTAATCCTTGAAGCCGTTGATCATGTGCTCAGCCTTGACAAAGACGTCATGGTTGATGCAGCGATCCATCAGGAAGCCCTCGGCACCGAACATCTCGGGTACCTCGGTCAGCACGGTGGAACCGCCGCGCTGGCCCATCATGTCGGAGAAGCGGCCGATGGTGGGGTTGGCGGTGATGCCGGACAGGCCGTCCGAGCCGCCGCACTTCATGCCCACCACCAGATCGGACACGGGGATAGGCTCACGCTTGAACTGCCCGGCATAGGCAGCCAGCTCCTTGAGGATATCGCGGGCAGCGGTGAACTCGTCGTCCACCTCCTGACAGGTGAGGAACTTCACACGGTCGTGGTCGTACTCGCCCAGCTCTTCCACGAACTGATCGTGCTGCAGGTTCTCGCAGCCCAGATGCAGCACCAGAACGGCGGCAGCATTGGGGTGGCGCACCAGCGCAGCCAGCAGCTTGCGGGTCTGTGCATGGTCGTGGCCGGTCTGGCTGCAGCCGAAGGGATGGGTGAAGGTGTACAGGCCCTCGATGGAGCCGGTGACCAGATCCTGATTGTCGGCAACGATCTTCTTGGCGATGTCGTTGACGCAGCCCACGGTGGGGATGATCCAGATCTCATTGCGGATGGCGGCACGGCCGTCCTTGCGGCGGAAGCCCATAAAGGTCTCCGGCTCGACCTTGGGCAGGGGAGCCAGATCCGGGGCGGGGTTGTAGCTGTACTCTACCTCACCGGACAGGTTGGTGTGCACGTTGTGGGTGTGCATCCAGCTGCCGGGAGCGGCATCTGCGGTGGCGTGGCCGATGGGGAAGCCGTACTTGATCACGTTCTCACCGTTCTTGATGGGCTTCACGGCCATCTTGTGGCCCTGCGGAATGTCCTCCAGAGCAGTCACAGAAAGACCGTCCACTTCCACCAGCGTGCCCTTGGCAATGGGGTGCAGGGCAACGACCACGTTGTCGATGGGGCTGATATGAATTGCCTGCGGCATAGTTGTTCTCCTTATCGTATCGCACAAAAGGGCTGCTGCCCAAAGCAGCAGCCCTTTGTTGTGCGGGTAGGTTGGTTTTCAGGCTTACAGGCAGCTCTTGTAAGCAGCCTCGGCACCCTGAGTGCGGATCATTTCCAGATCAGCCAGAACAGCGGCCTCCAGACCCTCGATCTTGGTCAGATCCTGATCCCACATCTGGGTGTTGGTCAGCACGGCGTGCACCAGCTGGGCTGCGGTGTCGTCCTTGTGTGCATAGTAGAAGTCCAGAGCCCATGCGTCATCCTGGATCTTGTAGGTGTTGCCGGCAGGGCGCTTGCAGATCAGGCCGTCCTCGGTGCGCTCCTGAATGTCGCTGGAATAGAAGGCAATGTAGGCTGCCAGAGACATGGTCAGGCACTTGGGCAGCTGCTTCTGCTCCTCGATGTAAGCCAGGAAGGAAGGCATGTTGCGGGCCTTCCACTTGGAGGTGGAGTTCAGGGAGATGCTCATCAGCTCGTGGTTGACGAAGGGGTTGTTGAAGCGGTCCTCAACAGCGGAAGCAAACTCTTCCAGATCCTTCTTGTCCAGCGGCAGGGTGGGGATGATCTCCTCGTGCAGCATCTTGTTCATGAAGCCGCGGATGGTGTCGTTGTGCATGCAGTCACGCACGATGTCGAAGCCGGCCAGATATGCGCCCAGAACGAAGCCGGTGTGTGCACCGTTCAGGATGCGGACCTTGCGCTTCTTGTAGGGGGTAACATCGGGCACGACCATGACGTTCACGCCGGCCTTCTTGAACGGCAGCTTGTCCTCCAGCTCAGCGGGGCCTTCGATGACCCACACGCCGAACACTTCGCCCACGTCCAAAGCGGCATCATGGTAGCCGTTGGCCTCTTCCATGGCAGCCAGTTCCTTGGGATCGCGGATGCGGCCCGGAACGATGCGGTCCACCAGAGTGGAGCAGAAGGTGTTTGCGTTGTTCATCCAGTCGATGAAGGCAGGCTCCAGATCCCAGTCCTTGGCGTAGTTGTTGCAGCACTTCTGCAGCTCCTTGCCGTTGTTGTCGATCAGCTCGCAGGACAGGATGGTCAGACCCTTGTCAGCAGCGCCGTTGAATGCCTTGTAGCGCTCGAACAGCACGCGGGTCAGCTTTGCGGGGAAGCTGTTGGGGGGAACCTGATCGAACTGGCTGTCGCCCTGCGTGTAGGCGATGCCGGCCTCAGTGGTGTTGGAAACGATGGTCTCGAGATCGGCAGAGCGTGCCAGTTCCAGCACTTCGTCCCACTTGCCGTCGATGTAGGGGCACACACAGTCGGACACGCAGGAGATCACGCGCTTTGCATCGACCTTCTGGCCCTTCTCACTGCCGCGCAGGTACAGGGTGTACAGGCCTTCCTGCTCGTTGATCCAGTCTGCCATCTGGGGGAAGTTGCCAATGGGCTGCACCAGCTTGACCTTACCGTTGTAGCCAGCCTTCTCGTTTGCGATGTCATAGAAGTAATCCACGAAAGCACGCAGGAAGTTGCCCTCGCCAAACTGCATGACCTTGACGGGTGCATCCTTCAGGATGTAGCCGTTATAGCCGGTGCCTTCCAGAACCTTGTAGTTCAAAGTTTCCATCTTGTTGATCTCCTTTATAAACTTGCTTTGCTTATCAGAGAGCCTCTTTGTCTGCCCTCTGCTCCTTACCCTATTTTATGCTGTTGTATACAAATAAGTCAAGAGCTTTGTGCAATATTTTTAGCCTTAAGGTGACGATTTGGGGCATTTCCAGCGAAAAGCACAATTGTGTGCTAGAAAATTTGTCACTTTTTCAGTTGTATACATGCACATTTTCCGTTATACTAAAGGTAAGACAAACCTGCCCGTGCAGGCGGGCGTCCCGTTGTACACAAGGTTTGACGGATTTTTAACAAAAACCACCAGAGAAAAGGAGTTATCGACCCATGAAAGCATTTATGGATAAGGAATTCATGCTCCAGTCTCCCACTGCTCAGCATCTGTACCACGACTACGCTGCGGATATGCCTATCTGCGACTACCACTGCCACATCCCTCCCCGTGAGATCTACGAGAACCGCCGCTTTGAGAACATCGCTCAGGTATGGCTGGGCGGCCGCAACCCGGACGGCAGCTACTTTGGCGACCACTACAAGTGGCGCGTGATGCGTTCCAACGGTGTGCCCGAGGAGTACATCACCGGTGATAAGCCCGACCGCGAGCGCTTCCAGAAGTTTGCAGAGGCTCTGCCCATGGCCATCGGCAACCCGATGTACCACTGGACCAACCTCGAGCTGCATGTGTTCTTTGGCTACGACGGCGTGCTGAACGGCGACACCGCTGAGGAAGTGTGGAACCTGTGCAACGACAAGCTGCAGCACGATCCCAAGCTGACTGTCCGCGGCCTGATCGAGCAGTCCAACGTGGCCTTCATCGGCACCACCGATGACCCCATCGATGATCTGTACTGGCACAAGAAGATCAAGGAAGATCCCACCATCAAGTTCACCGTGGCTCCTTCCTTCCGCCCCGATAAGGCCATCAACATCAACAAGCCCGGCTTTGCAGAGTACATGGGCAAGCTGGCCGCTGTTGTGGGCAAGGAGAAGCTGGCCTGCATCGACTGCGTCACCGACGCTCTGACCAAGCGCATCGAGTTCTTTGCCGAGATGGGCTGCCGCGCTTCTGACCACGGTCTGGATTACATCCCCTACCGTGAGGCCACTAAGGAAGAGGTCAACGCCATCTACCAGAAGGTGATGGCCGGCGAGACCTGCACCACCGAAGAGGCTGAGAAGTACCAGACCTACATCCTGATCCATCTGGGCAAGCAGTATCACCGTCTGGGCATCGCCATGCAGATCCACTACAACTGCCTGCGCGGCGTGAACCGCAAGATGAACGCTCTGCTGGGACCCGACACCGGCTTTGATATGATCAACACCGCTACCTGCGGCGGCGAGATCGCAAGCCTGCTGAGCGCCCTGAACGACACCGACGAGTGCCCCAAGACCATCATCTACAGCCTGAACCCCGCCGACGACGCACAGATCGGCACCATTCTGGGCTGCTTCCAGAACAGCGAGGTGCCGGGCAAGATCCAGCACGGCTCCGCATGGTGGTTCAATGACCACAAGATCGGCATGGAAGAGCAGATGACCCGTCTGGCAAGCCTGGGCCTGCTGGGCAACTTCGTTGGCATGCTGACCGACAGCCGCAGCTTCCTGAGCTACACCCGTCATGACTACTTCCGCCGCATCCTGTGCAACATCATCGGCCAGTGGGTCGAGGATGGCGAGTATCCCAACGACGAGAAGGCTCTGGAGAAAATCGTCAAGGGCATCTGCTTCGACAACGCAAAGCGCTACTTCAACCTGTAAGAGAAGTGCCTGAACCTGAATAAGGCATAACACAAAGCCCCCGGAACGGATTACCGTTCCGGGGGCTTTTGCTGTAAGCAGATAATGTTTACTTTACAAGGCTGCGCAGCACAACGCGGGCAGTGGAAACATCGGAACCGAGCAGGGTGTCGTAGGCATTCAGGATGTCGCGGATGGCCTGCAGGTTGTCCTTAGTCAGGGTGTAGGTCTTGGTGGAGCCGTCCTTGCCGGTAAAGGTGGCAGTGACGCTCTTGGCGGCAAGCCACTCGTTCAGCCAGCTGGTCTCGTCGTCCATATCGAACAGCTCATAGTCGAACCATGCCTTGAGGTCGTTGTCGTAGCCGCCGATGAACTCTTCATCACAGGTGAAGTCGTAGTAGTTATCCTCGGTCTCTACCCGAACAGATTTCATGTCCAGCTTTTTATTGCCGAAGTAGGTCATGCCCAGACTGAGATACACGGTGGGATCATCGTTGGTAACGAACAGGTAGGGGTACAGACCGCAGGAGGCCTTTTCCATGCTGGCCTCCTCGTAGGGAGAATCGATCTGCCAGCCCTCGGCCTCGCTGTCATAGGTGACAGTGAGCTTGGACAGGGCAGAGCGCAGCTGCGCCTCCGAGACCGAATTTACGGCAGAAAGCGAGGCGGAGGCAGAGACGTCTGCGGGGCTGACGGCCAAAGCGGAGACACTGCAGGTGAGCAGTGCGGCAGTGCACAGGACGGCAAGGATGCGCTTGAAGGATCCTGTCGATTTCATGAGAAGCTCCTTTCGATCTGACAAAATGGAATGTACTCTCTTAAAGTATATCAGATTTTGTCCGTAGAAACAAGAAAAATCGTGAAATGCTTTTTCGCATCGAAATGACAGGAAGAACCGGAAATTATACCTGATGGGCTTCCAGCCAGTCGGTCATCTGCTGGGCAATGCCCTTGATGCTGCCTTCCTCAAAGGGGACTTTCAGCCCGGCAGTCTCCAGCAGCTCGGTGTAGCTGGCCATGCCTGCACGGCGCACAAGGCGCAGATAGCGCTGCCATGCGTCCTTGTGGTCGGTCAGGCTCAGCAGGAAGAACTGCAGTGCGGCCATGGTAGACAGGCAGTAGTCGATATAGTAGAAGGGGCACTCATAAATGTGCAGCTGACGCTGCCAGCCTGCACCGCGGCCATAGAAGGGCAGATTGTCAAAATCGATCCACGGGCGGTACTTCTTTTCCAGCTTGAGCCACTCGGCATTGCGTTCATCGGGGGTCAGATCCGGGTTCTGGTACATGATGTGCTGGAACTCGTCCACTTCGCATCCGTAAGCAAGGAACACAAAACTGTCCTCGGCGTGCAGCAGGGCGTATTTGTCGGTGTCCTTGCCAAACAGCAGATGATGCCACGGTGCGGTCAGGAACTCCATGGCCATGGAGTGGATCTCGGCGCTCTCCATGCCGGGACATTCCAGATCGGCGGGCACTTCGGGATCACGCTCGGCCACATAGCCCTCAAAGGCGTGGCCGCACTCGTGGGTCAGCACGTCCACATCGCCGGAGGTGTTGTTCCAGTTGGCAAAAATGAAGGGGGCCTTGTAGCTGGGCAGGCTGGTCATATAGCCGCCGGACATCTTGCCGGGGCGGCTCTCCACATCGAACAGCTCGCTGTCCTGCATAAAGTCGATGAACTCGGCGGTTTCCGGGCTAAGCTCATGGTACATGGTGCGGGCGGCATCCATACGGGCTTTGTAGCCGGGAATGGGCTTGGGATTGCCGTCCTTGAACATGATGGGCAGATCGGTGAAGGTGGGGCGGGCAATGCCGGTGCGCTTTGCACGCAGGGCCATCACCTTTTGCAGCTGGGGCACCACATCGTTTGCCACCTGATCGCGGAATTTCCGGATCTCCTCCGGGCCGTAGCCGATGCGGTTCATGCGCACATAGGAAAGCTCACTGTAGTCGTGATAGCCCATCACCCGGGCCTGTGCATTCAGGTTCTTCACGATCTCGCCGTACAGCTCGTCCAGTTCGGCACGGTGGGCGTCAAAATAACCGGCCTCGGCCTCGTAGGCGGCGCGGCGCACGGCAGGGTCCAGATCCTCCTTGTAAGGGCCCAGCTGCGGGATGGTGAGCTGTTTGCCGTCCAGCTCCACCAGTGCGCCGCCGTAGATCTGCTGGTAGCGGCTCACCAGAGCATTGAACTGCTGCTGCAGCTCCACGGTGCGGTCATCCATGCCCAGAACGGCATTCTTCATACCGGCCACACAGGTGGTGCCGAATTTTTCGGTCAGGGCATCCACATGCGGGTTCGCAAGGAAAGCGCGGCTGATCTCCACGCTGGCGTTGGTCACGGCGGGGCCGTTGGCATCAAAGAAGTCCTGCTCAGCCTTCCAGTATTCATCGCGGGTGTCGCAGGTGTAGTGGATGTTGGCAAGGTTCGCGGCGGTGTTATACTCTGCAAAGGCTTCGCTCTGCTCATAGTAGAGCCGGACAAGGGCATCGCCGTCCGGTGCGGCAGCGGCCTTTGCGGCCAGCTCTTTGCACCGGGTCCAGCAGGGCACCGATGTCCGGGCGGTATAGGTCATTTCGTTGAATTTCATTGGGAAACATTCCTTTCCGGGAGAAGACTCCATATTTAAGGTTAAACCCATCTTACCACGTTATGCGGCAAATGAAAAGGGGACACAGGCCAAAACCCGGCAGATGCTATGCACAACTGCTAAAATTTGACGATGTGGTTTGGCAAAGTTGTCTGTGCAGGCGGTTGCATGGCTGCGGCAAAAGGACTATAATAAAACCATCAACAGAGTAAGACCATGTGCGTTAAGTGCCGCATCAACGGGGAGTTGTGCTGTGGACGAAGGTGTACCCGCGGTGCATGGTCTGCATCCCGCTGCTGCATGGACTTGGGTGCAGGCGAGACGGCTTGCGTCCCGCCCGGAAGTGAAAGTTGTTGGATTCACGCCCTCCTTTGTGCGGTTTGTCACAGGGAGGGCGTTTTTGTTGTGCAGACCGCCCGCCCGGTATTCCTTTGCAAGGAGGACAGTTGATATGAACAACTCGAAAAATTCCGTCCGCACGCTCACCATGCTGGCCCTGCTGGTGGCAATGAGCATCGTGTTCAGCCGGGTGCTGAGCATCTCCACCGGCTTTGTGCGGTTCAATCTGGGCAGCCTGCCGGTGCTGCTGGCAGCGCTGCTGTTCGCCCGGGAGCAGGCTTTGCCGTGGGCGCTGTGGCCGATATGATCGGCGGCGTGCTGGCAGGCTACGCCATCAACCCGCTCATCACGCTGGGCGCGGGTGCCATTGGTCTGGTGGCGGGGCTTGCATGGCAGAAGCTGCCCGGGCTGCGCACCGGCCTGCGGCTGCAGATCAGCGTGCTGCTGGGACACTTTGTGGGTTCCATGGTCATCACCTCGCTGGCACTGCGCATCTTCTACGGCTACCCGTGGGCAACGCTGGCAGTGCGCATCCCCAATGCACTGATCCTGGCTGCGGTGAACACTGTGCTGCTGCGCATCCTGCTGGAGAACCGTACCCTGATGAAGATGGTGAAAAAGTAAAAAGAGGCATTACAATGAACTACGAACAGGCAATGGAATACATCCATGCGGTCCAGTGGGCCGGCCACAAGCCCGGCCTGACGCGCACCCGCACCCTGCTGGCCGCACTGGGCGACCCGCACAAACAGCTCAGATTCGTGCATGTTGCAGGCACCAACGGCAAGGGCAGCACCGCCGCCATGATGGCATCCTGCCTGCAGGCCGCGGGCTATCGGGTGGGCCTGTACACCTCGCCCTTCATCAACCGCTTCAACGAGCGCATCCAGGTCAACGGGGTGCAGATCCCGGACGAAGAGCTGGTGAAACTGGTGGAGCAGGTAAAGCCCGCCGCCGATGCCATGGAAGATGTGCCCACCGAGTTTGAGATCATCACAGCGCTGGGAATGCTCTATTTTGCCCAGCAGAAATGTGAGATCGTGGTGCTGGAGGTGGGCCTTGGCGGCACGCTGGATTCCACCAACGTCATTAATGCCCCGGAGTGCGCAGTCATCACGGCACTGGGTATGGATCATGTGAAGGAGCTTGGCCCCACTCTTGCGGACATTGCCGCCGCCAAGGCGGGGATCATCAAGGAAGGCTGCCCGGTGGTGAGCTACGGCGGCGTGCCAGAGGCAGATATTGTTATCCGCCGCGTCTGTGCTGAAAAGCATGCCGAGCTGACTGAGGTGGATTTCAGCAGGCTGAAATACGAGGGCGGCAGCCTTGACGCCGTGGAGTTCGACTTTGACGGCCTGACGGATGTGCACCTGCCCCTGATTGGCAGCTACCAGCCGCGAAATGCGGCGCTGGCTATCACGGCTCTGCGGGTGATGCGCACCCATGGCTGGAACATTCCGGAAAGCGCCATCCGCACAGGTTTGGAAACGGTCAGCTGGCCGGGCCGCTTTGAACTGCTGCGGCACGCGCCCGCGTTCCTGCTGGACGGCAGCCACAACGCCCACGGAATGCGTGCCACGGTGCAGAGCCTGAGAGACCGCTTCCCCGGGCAGAAGTTCGTTTTTCTGGTCAGCATCATGGCAGACAAGGATGTGGACCAGATGCTCAGCCTGCTGGCACCGCTGGCGGTGCGGTTCGTCACGGTGGCGGCGCACACGCCGCGCGCCATGCCTGCCGAAACGCTGGCAGAACACATCCGGGCCTATGGCTGCAGGGCAGAAGCGGCCGACTCCATCGAAGCGGGCGTGGCCCGGGCGGTGGAGCTGGGCGGTGAAGGCCCGGTGTGCGCACTGGGCACGCTGTATTTCTCTGGCGATGTGCGGAAGGCGTTTGCGGAACTTGTGAAGAGCTGAAGATTTAAAATGGCTCCGCGTGCGCTGCGCCATCATCAGCGGAAAAATATTTTTATATTTGCAAATCAGGAAAATCTGCGAATTTTCCTGATTTGCTTTTTTCACGGTAAGGGCCGTAACGGCTGACGGCATCTTGCTGCTGTCAGCCTGCGGCTGTCGCGCAGCGGATAAAGCGAAAGCTTGCCCGCACGGCTTGTCGCGTAAGCGACTTCAAATCGGCGGAACACAAAAAATCCTTTAGCGAAGCGACTTGGATTTTTTGTATGGAGCCCAACAGCTTTGGGGTCTGAAAGGGGCGAGCAGCCCCTTTCTCGTTGCGGGGTGGGTGGAGTCCAGAGGCAGGGAGGGGGGACTCGAAACACCCCTCCCTGCCTCTGGCCCAGCGGAGCGTCCCCGGCGGCGATGATTTTTATAAAAGCTATGAAGCCTGTCCCACGCGACTGCTCTCTGCACAAGAAGCAACTTTTTCTGTGAAAAAGCAAACAAGCCAGCTCCGCAGGGCTGGCTTATTTGCAATAAAAAATAATTTTCCGCTAAAAATGCCCAGAGTGAAACGGAGGGCATTTAAATGGTTAGGCCTGCGATAGCACAGACAAAAAGAAAAAGCGGTGACTCGTGCAGGTTGAGTCATCGCTTTTCTTGCCCCTTGCGGGGCAGGCAGGGTAAATGATAAGAAGGTAAATGAAGAAAATAGCAATTTTAAGAACAAAGGTTTTGTGCTGAGCGAAGAACCGCTCGTAGAAGTTCATGTATCCAACGTAATGCCTTTGTTGGATACAACATACCACTTTTTTGGAAGAATTACAAGCCCTTTTTTCGATTTTTCATCAATAAACGTGCGAAAAATCGCATTTTTGGAGAAACGCACAAATTCAACGAGAAGTTCCCGGCAAACTGACGAACAAGCATAAAAATGAGCCGGTGCGGCCCGGAACGGCGGCAAAAAAGACGCAGAATGCGACAGTTCTTTACAAGAACCGGTCCGTGTGCTAAGATGAATACATTCAATGGAGAGTCTGCCCTGCGAAGGGTGGGCGTATGTGTCCGAGCAGGATGGCCCGGCACGGGGAAAGGAGCATATCAATGGAAAATCAGGCGGTGAGCGGAACAAAAAAGCCGCTCTTCGGAGGGCGGAAGCCGCTGTTCACACAAAAGGAACTGCTGCTGCTGACCGGCCCGCTGCTGGTGGAGCAGCTGCTGGAAGTGACCGTGGGTATGGCCGATACCATGATGGTGTCCCGCTGCGGCGAAGCGGCCATTTCCGGTGTCAGCCTTGTGGACATGATCAACAACCTCATCATCGTGCTGTTTGCGGCGCTGGCCACTGGCGGCGCAGTGGTGGTAAGCCAGTTTTTGGGTGCGCGGGAGCAGAAGGAGGCCGATGCAAGCTCTGGCCAGCTGCTTTTGCTCAGCGGCGTATTCGGTTTGCTGGTGGGGGCATTCTGTTTTGTTTTTGCAAGACCGATGATCCGGCTGTTCTACGGTGCCATCGATGCCGATGTGCTGGATGCCAGCGTGCTGTACCTGCGCATCATCGCCATCAGTTATCCGTTTCTGGCACTGTATAACGGCGGTGCGGCACTGTTCCGCAGCATGGGCAACTCCAAGATCTCCATGCAGATCAGCTTTTTGATGAACGTGATCAACATTGTGGGCAACGCAGTGTGCATCTTCGGATTTAAAATGGGCGTAGACGGTGTTGCATGGCCCAGCGTGCTGTCCCGTGTGGTGGCAGCGGCCCTTATCCTGCGCAAGTGCTACCAGAAGGGCAATGCCATCACGGTGCCAAAGACCACCCGGCTGGATGCAAAGATGACAAAGCGCATTCTGGGCATCGGCATCCCGTCCGCCTTTGAGAACAGCCTGTTCGAGGCTGGACGCATTCTGGTGGTGAGCATGATCTCCACCTTCGGCACAGTGCAGATCGCAGCAAACGCCGTGGCAAACAATCTGGACGGCATGGGCGTTATCCCCGGCAAGGCCCTGAGCCTTGCCATGATCACGGTGGTGGGCCGCTGCATCGGTGCGCGGGACGACGAGCAGGCTGTTTATTATACCCGCAAGCTGACGGTGTGGTCTTACATCGCAATGAGTCTTTCCAACGGTGCCATCCTGCTGTTTTTGCACAAGCTCATCGGCATCTACGCGCTGTCCGGTGAGACGATGGTGCTTTCTGAGCTGCTGGTACGTATCCATGCAGGCTTTGCCATCCTGCTGTGGACCCTGTCCTTCGTGCTGCCCAACGCCCTGCGTGCAGCCAACGATGTGAAGTTCACCATGATCGTGTCCATCCTGAGCATGGCGGTGTGGCGGCTGGGCTTCAGCTACCTGCTGTGCGTGCGCATGGGCTGGGGCGCTGTGGGCGTGTGGATCGCAATGATCATTGACTGGGTTTGCCGCGTGACATGCTTTGTGCTCCGCTTCCGCAGCGGTGTATGGAAAACCAAATATCAGGCATAACATAAAGAGGAGTATACCTATGAAACTGATCAGCTGGAACGTCAACGGCCTGCGCGCCTGCCTGACCCATGGCTTTGCCGAGAGCTTTGCGGCTCTGGATGCCGATATCTTTTCGGTGCAGGAGACCAAGATGCAGCCCGGTCAGGCGGATTTTGCGCCGGATGGCTACACCGAGTATACCTATTCTGCCGAGAAGAAGGGCTACTCCGGCACGGCCTGCTGGTGCCGTGAGCAGCCGCTGTCCGTGACCACCGGCATCGGCATTGAGCAGCACGACCACGAGGGCCGTGTGCTCACGCTGGAATACCCGGGGTTCTGGCTGGTGAACTGCTATACCCCCAACAGTCAGGACGGGCTGAAGCGTCTGGACTACCGCATGGAGTGGGAGGATGCCTTCCGTGCCTACCTGCTGGCACTGGACGCAAAAAAGCCGGTGATCCTGTGCGGCGATCTGAATGTTGCCCATAGGGAGATCGACATCAAGAACGACAAGACCAACCACATGAGCGCAGGCTTTACCGATCAGGAGCGCGGCAAAATGACCGAACTGCTGGACGCAGGCTTTGCCGACAGCTTCCGCGTGCTGCACCCGGATGAGGTGAAGTACAGCTGGTGGAGCTACCGCTTCCACGCCCGCGAGAAGAATGCGGGCTGGCGCATCGATTACTTCATCGTGTCCCGCCGCATTGCCGATAAGATCCGCGCGGCGGAGATCCACAACGAGATCTTCGGCTCAGACCACTGCCCGGTGGAGCTGGACATTGACCTGTAACCTGTAAAAAATGCCTGCTCTCCCGGAAAGAGCAGGAAAAAGGAGACTCTATGCTCAAAAGCTATCTGCTGGTATTTTTTGTTTCCATGGTGCCGCTCATTGAACTGCGCGGAGCCATCCCCATCGGGCTTGGCATGGGCCTGCCCATCCTGCCCACCTATCTGGTGTGCGTGGTGGGCAACATGATCCCGGTGCCGTTCATCTATCTGTTTGCACGCAAATTCCTGATCTGGGGCTACCACAAGCCCCTTATCGGGCCAATCTGCAAGTTCTGCATCGTCAAAGGCGAGAAAGGCGGCCGCGCACTGGAAGCCAAGGCGGGCCGCGGCCTTGTGGTGGCGCTGCTGCTGTTCGTGGGTATCCCGCTGCCGGGCACCGGCGCGTGGACCGGGACGCTGGCGGGCTCGATCCTGGATATGAAGTTCAAGGACGTGGTCAAGGCCTGTATGGGCGGCGTGCTGCTGGCGGGCATCATCATGGGTCTGGCCAGCGCGGGCCTACTGGGTGCGCTGAGCACCCTGTTCTCGGTGGGCTGAGAAAAAAAGACTGTGTTCTGGCAAAGAACAACAATTGACAATGGCATTTTGCCGCTGAGTATGCTAAAATAAAAAGGTGTTTTGAAACCGGCGGCGCAAAGCTGCCGGACAGAAAGGAACGATAAGATCATGGATCAGGCACTGAATCAGAAAATCGACGCATATATTGCGCAAAACAAGGAACAGCTGCTGAAGGATATTGCCGCTCTGGTGGCAGTCAACAGCGTAGAGGGCACCCCGGAAGAGGGCGCACCCTATGGCGCAGGCCCCCGCGCCGCACTGGACAAGACGCTGGAGCTGGCTGCAGGCATGGGCCTTGCCACCCGCAACTGTGAAAACTACATCGGCTATGCAGAGCTGGCCGGCAAGGACCCTGAAAAGTATCTGGCGACCATCTGCCATGTGGACGTGGTGCCCGTGGGCAACGGCTGGACGGCCGACCCCTTCACCATGCGCATTCAGGACGGCTGGCTGCTGGGCCGCGGCGTTGCCGACGACAAAGGCCCCATGGTGGCTACCCTGTATGCCCTGAAGTTCCTCAAGGAGCAGGGCTATGAGCTGCGCTACCCCATCCGCGCACTGGCAGGCACCAACGAGGAGACCCACATGCAGGATGTGGACTACTACCTCAAGAACTACCCGGCTCCCGCTTTCTGCTTTACCCCGGATGCCGAGTTCCCGGTGTGCAACGGCGAGAAGGGCCTGTTCGGTGCCAAGATCGTCAGCCCGGTGTGCAACGGCGTCATCGTGGAGATCGAGGGCGGTGTGGCAAACAACGCCGTGCCCGACCGTGCAAGTGCACTGGTCAAGACCGATATCTCCAAGCTGAAGAATGCCCCCAACATCACGCTGGAACCGGAAGGCGACGGCGTGCGCATCCGCGGCTGGGGCAAGTCCGGCCACGCAGCCATGCCGCAGGGCACCGTGAACGCCATTGGTCTGGTGGTGAACTACCTGCTGGACAACGGCCTGTACAATGAGACCGAGCGCGCCTATCTGGAGGCCGTGCGCAAGCTGCACGCTTCTACTGCCGGTGAGGGTCTGGGCATCAACTGCGCCGACGGCCCCTTTGGCCCGCTGACTGTGATCGGCGGACGTATCTACATGGAAGATGGCCGCATTTTCCAGACCATGGACAGCCGCTTCCCCACCTGCACCAACGGCAAAAAGATGACCGAGCAGATCCGTGCCGCACTGGGCGACGGCGCTGAGCTGCGCGATGTGACCGCTGCCGAGCCCTTCTATATTGAAGCAGACAGCCCTGCCATTCTGGCCTGCATCAACACCTACAACGAAGTGACCGGCGAGAACGCCAAGCCCTTCACCATGGGCGGCGGCACCTATGCCCGCCACTTCCCCTATGCGGTCAGCTTTGGCCCCGAGCATGTGGACCTGCCGCTGCCGGAATTTGGCGGCCCGATGCACGGTGCAAACGAAGCGGCACCCATCGACAAGCTGCTGGAAGCCGTGAAGATCTATATCATCGCGCTGCTGCGCCTTGAGGAGATCGACTTCTGATGCAGCCGATGAATGTGCTCGTCATCGACGGGCAGGGCGGGGGCCTTGGCAAACAGCTGGTGGCAGCCCTGAGCACGCAGTGTCCGGAGGCCCGGCTCACTGCGGTGGGCACCAACAGTCTGGCGGCAAACGCCATGCGCAAGGCCGGTGCCCCGCGTGCCGCCACCGGCGAGAACGCCGTGGTGGTGAACTGCCGCAGCGCGGATATCATCGTGGGGCCCATCGGCATCGTTATTGCGGACGCACTGCTGGGCGAGATCACGCCCGCCATGGCCACGGCCGTGTGCCAGAGCCATGCGACGCGGGTGCTCATCCCGGTGAATCACTGCGAAAACTATATCGTGGGTGTGCCGGAGCAGCCTATCAGTGATCTGGTGGCCGCTGCGGTGCAGAAGGTGAAAGCTCTCTGCGCCGGGGAAGGCTGCGGAAAAAGGGTTTATTGAAAATGCCCTCCGCTCTCGCTCTGGGCATGATTCAAGGAATTTATATTTTTTAGTTGCAAGTCGGAAAATCCTGCGGGATTTTCCGACTTGCTTTTTTACCGGAGCGGGCGCAATGAAGAAGTGGCCTGTTTCCCGGCTGTGCGGCTGTTTCCGCAGGAAACAAGCACAGACAGATCAAGTTTCCCTTTTGGACCCTTTCCGTGAAAATGCAACAGCGGACAGCCCGCAGGCTGTCCGCTGTTGCTCTATTATAAAAATATTCTTCCGCTGAAGATGCCCAGAGCGCAAGCGGAGGGCATTCTGAATCGTTATGACTTCTGTCGTGCGGCGATCTGCGCTGCTGTGGGCGGGGTGTCGCCCTGCGCAGCGTTTTCCAGTGCGCCGAGACGGCGGTCCAGATCGGTCAGGCGCTGGGCTACGATATCCGGCAGATCCTGCTGGTCCAGATCGTCCGCCGGGTTCACGGCCTTGTTGTTGATGCGCACCACCTCGGCGGGCACGCCCACAGCGGTGCAGTTGGCGGGCAGATTGCGCAGCACCACGCTGCCTGCGCCGATGCGGGAGTTGTCCCCGATATACACCGGGCCAAGGACCTTGGTGCCTGCACCGATCAGCACGTTGTTGCCCAGAGTGGGGTGGCGCTTGCCGGTGTCCTTGCCGGTGCCGCCCAGAGTGACACCGTGGTAGATGGTGCAGTTGTCCCCGATCTCACAGGTCTCACCGAACACGATGCCCATGCCGTGATCAATGAACAGGCATCTGCCGATGGTGGCACCGGGGTGGATCTCGATGCCGGTGCGGCGGCGGCCATGCTGGCTGACCCACCGGGCCAGAAAGAACCGCTTGTGCTGGTACAGCCAGTGCGCAATGCGGTGATACACCAGAATGTGAAAGCCCGGATACAGCAAAATGACCTCCAGCACGTTGCGTGCAGCGGGGTCCTTGCGCTGGATGTTCCGCGCGTCCTCCAACAAACCCATGGGAAAACCCTCTCTTTCCTGATTCCGATGAAGCTGCTCTGAATAAGAATCACGCCTCTGCCATGAAAACAGCCTCTGACTCTTTTGACCATATTATAATAGCACACCCGGACGGGAATGTACAGCAATATGCTAGGAATTGATGTGACTAACCCTGAATCTGGCGGGGAAAAACTGCTTTTGGGTAGAGTAGCTAAAATTCCGGGAGGGAAGCGGCAAACCTTTTTGCAACAAAATATATGCGGAAGCATTGACACATTTCGCGCTTCTATGCTAAAATATTATGAAAAGATTCCAGACTTATAAAAGGAGACAGCACCATGCAGAAAAGCGCGATGTGCACCAAACTGAACAAGCAGTTCGCATCCGGTTTTGCCGTGGGTTCGTTGTTTCCTTTTTTTGTGGAATGAGCTTTTCCCTTTGCGGGGAAAAGTTTTTTTTTGCCCGTAAGCCGGAAAGCCGAACCAGACAAACGCAAATCAGGAGGGAACTGCGATGCTGCTTGTAAATGCTGTGAACACCGAAGGAAGACCGCTTGAGATTTTTGTAAAGGACGGCAGGATCGCTGCTGTAGGTCAGGAGCTGGAGGCACTGGCCGGGGAGAACGAAACGGTCATTGATGCCGGCGGGCTGACCGTGCTGCCCGCCTTTGTGGACCTGCACTGCCACTGGCGCACCCCGGGCTTTGAGTACAAGGAGGACATCGAGACCGGCAGCCGCGCCGCAGCCGCCGGCGGTTACACCTTCGTGAACCTGATGCCCAACACAAAGCCGGTGTGCTCTTCTGCGGCACAGGCGTTCATGGTGGAGCAGAAGGCTGCCGAAGTAGGCCTGTGCGATGTAAACCAGACCGTCTCCATCACCGAGAACTTTGACGGTGTGAGCATCGACCACCTCAAGACCCTGCCTGCCGGTGTGAAGTTCATCACCGAGGATGGCCACGGCGTGCAGGACAATGCCACCATGGCAAAGGCTTTCGCCATCTGCACCCAGAAGGATATCACCGTGATGAGCCACGCCGAGGATATGGAGATCAGCCCGTGGGACTACCGTCTGGCTGAGGACATCGAGACGGTGCGCAACTGCTGGCTGAGCGAATACTACCAGACCAAGCTGCACATGTGCCACGTGTCCACCCGCGGTGCGCTGGATGCCATCCAGATGGCAAAGCTGCGGGGGGCACCCGTCACCTGCGAGGTGACCCCGCACCACCTGTGGTTCACCAATGATACCTGCGATTACCGTGTGAACCCGCCCATCCGCACCGCCGACGATGTGCAGGCGCTGGTGGACGGCATCCGCACCGGCATCGTGGATGCCATTGCAACCGACCACGCGCCCCACTCCGAAGAGGACAAGCTCAAGGGCATGGCCGGTATGGTGGGCAGTGAGACCGCTTTCGGCGTCTGCTACACCAAGCTCTGCAAGCAGGAAGGCCTGCCGCTGGAAGTGCTGGTGCACCTGATGAGCACCCGCCCGGCAGAAATTCTGGGCCTTGCCAAGGGTCAGCTGGAGCCGGGCTATGACGCCGACTTTGTGCTGGTAGACCTCGACACCCCCTATACCGTGGACAAGAACAAGCTCCACTCCAAGTCCCACAACTGCCCCTTCGACGGTGCGCAGCTCTACGGCAGGGTCTGCGCCACGGTCAAGGGCGGCGAGCTGACCTATCAGGCAGAAGAATAAGCTGCAAATCATTTATATAAAAGAGAGACAAACAGGAGGAACCCCAAATGACGAACATGGATAAGCTTTACGAAGCAGTCGAAGCACGCGCCCGGTCTGCGTGGGTCTGGACACCGATTTCAGCTACCTGCCTGCCGATTTTGTGGACAGCACCCTGACCAAGGGCGAGAACATCGTGCGCTTCACAAAAAGCTCATTGATGCCACCAAGGCTGTGGCCGGCTGCTACAAGGTGCAGATCGCTTATTATGAGTCTCTGGGTCTGGAGGGCATGAAGGCCTACGCCGACACCCTGAAGACTGTGCGCGAGGCCGGTGTGCCGGTGATCGCCGACATCAAGCGCGGCGACATTGCCAAGACCGCCGAGATGTACGCCATGGGTCACTTTACCGGCGATTTCGAGAGCGATTTCGTCACGCTGGCACCCTATATGGGTCTGGACTCCATCAGCCCCTATCTGCCCTATGCTGAAAAGCAGGGCAAGGGCATGTTCGTGCTCTGCCGCACCTCCAACGGCGGCGCCAAGGACTTTGAGTACGAGAAGCTGGCCGACGGCCGCCACGTCTACGATCTGGTGGGCGACAAGCTGAACGCGCTGGGCAAGGACTACATGGGCGAGCACGGCTACTCCTCCATCGGTCTGGTCATCGGCGGCACCCACATCGAGGAGGCCACCGAGATCCGTGCAAAGTATCAGGACAGCTTCTTCCTGATCCCCGGCTACGGCGCACAGGGCGGCAAGGCCGAGGACATTGCCCAGTATCTTACCAAGGGCAACGGCGGCGTGGTCAACTCCAGCCGCGGCATCCTGCTGGCCTACAAAAAGCAGCCGGGCACTGCCTTTGACGAAGCCGCTTACAACGAATGTGTGAATATGAAGGAGGCCATTGCTCATGCGTGCAGCCTGCTGTGAAGCCACTGTCCTGCGCAATGAGGTCATTGCCCCGGACATCCGCCTGCTGACGGTGGTCTGGCCGGACCGCGATCACGCACCCCACGCAGGCCAGTTCTTTACCTTGCGTGCGTGGGGCGCAGACGAAGCCCCCTTCCTGTCCCGGCCCATCAGCGTGCACCGCTGGAACCCGGACAGCAGCACCATCGAGTTTCTGTATCAGGTGGTGGGCGAGGGCACTGAAAAGATCGCGCAGCTCAAAATGAAGGATACCTTCCAGCTCACCGGCCCTATGGGCAACGGCTTTGATGTGCCGGACATCCTGAGCAAGTACAAAAAAATCGCTGTAGTGGGCGGCGGCATCGGCACTGCGCCCATGTTCCAGCTCACCCGTGAACTGGCAGCGGCAGGTGTGAAGCCGGATGTGTTCTTCGGCTTCCGGGATGCCCCCTACTGCATGGAGGAGTACCGCGAGATCGCAAACCTTGTCAAGGTGTCCACCGACACCGGCGCGGTGGGCTTCCACGGCTTTGTCACCCAGCTGTACGACCCCGCCGACTACGACGTGGTGCTGGTGTGCGGGCCCACGGTCATGATGAAGAACGCCGCCCGCCTGTGTGCCGAGAAGGGCACCCCCTGCTTTGTGAGCATGGAAAAGAAGATGGCCTGCGGCATTGGTGCCTGCCTTGGCTGCACCTGCGAGACCAGGAGCGGCGAGGGCAAGAGCGTGTGCAAGAACGGCCCGGTATTTGATGCAACGGAGGTGTTCTTCTGATGGCTGACCTGAAAACCAACCTGCTGGGCTTTGTGATGAACAGCCCGGTCATCGGCGCATCCGGCACTGTGGGCTACGGTGTGGAGTACGAAGAGCTGGCAGACTTTTCCAAGATCGGCGGCATCTCCGGCAAGGGCCTGACCCTGCACGGCCAGTACGTAAAAAGAGCGGCAACAAGCTGAAGATGAACGATAACAATGTGCTGGTGGTAGAGGGTATTCATGCATTGAACCCAGAGCTGACGGCCCACATCCCACAGGAGCAGATATTCAGAGTATATGCTTC
>ENA-OQKQ01000134-OQKQ01000134.1-human-gut-metagenome-genome-assembly--contig:-NODE-134-length-29672-cov-8.222203_pt1 | contig 29672 bp, 28 predicted proteins | sample MGYA00242651_ERZ504803 | MGnify/ENA primary metagenome ERZ504803 (study PRJEB26092, sample SAMD00036380) | human gut metagenome | host: Homo sapiens | study: EMG produced TPA metagenomics assembly of...
ACTGGAACACGTATGTAAGCAGGTCGTTCTGGAATATCCAGTTCCAATGCAGATGCTTTCCTACCGTAGCACCAGTTTCATCGGCTCCTACGACAGACGCTGTTTCCAGCCTCTTGCGTATTTCCTCATATGCACAGTCTGCCTTGCCGCTATTCTCTTTGAGTATGTTCTGTACTGTACCCTCACTTATATTCTGGCCGGACAGGTCGGATATAAGTTCTGCAATCCTTTTGAACGGAATACACTGCACTACATTAAGGTATGTCACCAGTGCACGGAGGTTGTCACCATACTTGATACGACAGTTGGGAGCTTCGCAGTTGTTTACGCAACCGCATTCACAGACCTTCTCGTAATACTGTTCCTCGCAGGTCTCTACGACCACCTTGATATCAACAATTTGTGTCTTACGGATCTTCTGGCATGGTATATCAATCAAGAGCCGACCACAGCATTTACAATAGACGGGTTCGTGCTTTACAATTACGTCTGGTTCTGCTATAGTCTGCAGTGTGTGACCCTTGTGGCCAGGCTGTCCACCGCTCGGCTTTCCGCTTGGCTTGCGAAGAGACTTTGTCCTGCGCAGCTCACGGGAAGCGATACTTTCTTGGGATGGAGGGATACTGCTGTTACTGCTGTTTTTCTCGGGCTTTCCTGGTGTACTTGATGTATCGTCATCAGCTCCCTCGAGTTCCTTGATGCGCTCTTTAGCAACGGCAAGTTCTGCCTTTGTGGAAGCAAGTTCTGTCTTTAGATTATGTATCTCCACGTCCTTCTGGTTAATGACACGGTTGAGGCGTCCGATCTCCTCAGTCTTCTCGGAGTCGGACTTCTCAAGTTTGCGCAGACGCTGGTTTATCTGGCGCAAAACAACATCTATGTCAGTACAGTCGCTTGCCATTTTTTGGTGCAAAGATAAGCATTTTTCTCCACATGGCAAAATCACGATTTACATCCCTTAACGCAGACTTTTGACTTACGGGGAATGCAAAAACGCATCTCCTGGCAGATAATCTGTTGAAAGGCGATAATAGACAAAGGAGACATGTTGGAGGCATCATCGGAAAAGAACTCGTTAAATGAACTGTTTTAAACAGCCTACGTCCTCATCGACTCAATCATTAAAAAGTTTGTAATGATGAAGAAAATAAGCAAAATCAAGTTTATACTTTATTAACGAGAAGTTTTCTATAGGGGTGCTGAGTAGTTACATAATAAATAGAAATAAAGATATTTAATAAATAATATAATTAATATTTATCAAATAAGATACTTTGCTTATATGGTGTTTTTGTTGTATCTTTGCAACAGGGTACTAAAGTAATTGTTATTGAGGTATAAAGAAAATGACACATAATCAAATTATGGAAAAAATGAATCAAGATATACCTTTCGAGCACCAAATGCTGTTCATCATCCGTGATTATGATCGCAAGGTTGAAGAGAACATGGAGCTTCGCAAGGAAGTGGAAGAACTATCTGCAGCCCTGGAAAAGCAGGGAGCGGAGTTGAAGAAAGCAAAGAAGAAACTGAAATCTTGAAATGCCAATTTGGCATTTCAAGATGGGGCGGCGACAGACATTCCCCTTATGCCTTCACTTAACGACAAAGCCTTACAGCTTAAAGCAGCAAAGCGCAAGAACGAGAAGCTGACCAAGCAAGCTAGCTGCATAAATGCATGGTCTATGTACGCAACCAGGTACGCCATCTGCTGGCAATGGTAGAGGTTCCTGGCTTGCGAGACCTGGAGCAGCGCATGAGCGAGGCTCTTAAAAAATATGACGAATAGTTTGCTCAATTCAAAGAAAACAAGTATCTTTGCAGCCAAGTAAACGCAGGCGTTCACAGAACTTATTCTATGTTCGTCGAGATTCTTGAAAAATCGCCAAAACAAGAGGTGGGGTAGGGATAATTCTCTACCCCTTTTGTATAAGTTTTTTTAGTTTGGAGCCATCCGTGCGTGAAGAATAGATGTTTTTTGCTCCCAAATGTTAAAATTTAGTTAACGTAGCGGAAAAGCTACCTAAATATCTGGTAGTTTGTAGCTTTTTAGCTACCTTTGCAGTATCATTCAGACAAAGAGTTTTTTAACATGTTTAATTACAATTGTGTGTGTTGTGTGATAGACGTGTGGAGAACTCTTTTTGTAGGGAATTTAAACAAATAAGATATATGGCAAAGAATGTAGTGCTGATTTTAGAATATAGTGATGGCGGATACTCTTGTTACAATGATGGGCCATTGGGTAATTATGGTGTCATAGATGGCGATGGTGCGACCGCTGAGGAAGCCAAGGCCGACTTCATGAAGGCTCTTCAGGAATGTAGGGAAGATGACCCTAACAACAAGGACTTGCAAGACTTGACGTTTACATATAAGTACGACGTGCAAGCTTTCTTCAAGGAGTTCTCCTTTCTCAACGCTACCGAGATTGCCAGACGTGCAGGCATCAACCCATCGCTCATGCGCCAGTATGTAAGTGGAGTCAAGAACGCTGGAGAGAAAACATACCAACGGCTCAACGCCTGTATTGGCAATATTAAAGCAGATTTACAAGCAGCCGTCTTTTGATGGTTGTGTTTTCATAAAGTAATTAAATGAACTCTTTAAGCCCCTGGTGCGTGACGCATCGGGGGCTTTTTGTGCCCAAATGTTGTCAGCATCATGGCTTTATCACAAACTCGACGGCATCGATGGAAATGGTGGAGTGGGAAGTTTCACCGAAGAAGAGAAGAATATGCTCCGTGGAGCACTATGCGAGGTTTCAAACCGCATACGTGCTGCTGCAGACAGAATTTGAACAAAATCTCTTTTCTTGCATCATTTAGCCTTTTTCCATCGGTCAAACATACCACGAACGCACAAATTTCGTTAAAATCCGTGAGTCTTATAGCACTCACTTCCTATTTGGTTATATGACTTTTTTTTATAACCTTTGCAGCAAATTTTAACGCTATGCCAAAAAAGATGAACATAACCCAAAAGGACCTAGACCGTGTTAAGAAAAGGTGCCTAGAAAGCTTAGGAGACTTCTTAAGCGAGTTGTGTCGTGACAAATTGATGGGTCCCACTAGCGTTGAAAAGATTTTCAGTTTCGATCACACTACATTTAAACGGATATGTGAAAAGGATCAAACCATAACTGTTAAAACGATGGCTAGGACGATGGGAATCATAGCAAGTTTCCTCAATGGACTTAAGGAAACATGTGACAAGGAACTGAAAAATCTCCAGGAAGATGATAAAATGAAGTTAAGTCTGAAAAGGAAAAGATTGATGTGTTGAATAAAAAGAGAGTGAAATGCACGGAAGCCATGGAAAAATACAAGAAGACTTTCGGTATTATAGCAATCAGCTTCTTGGAACTAATCGGACAAACGATGAATTTAATCATTAAATAAGAAATAACCGGTCAAGATGCTAACATCAGAAGCCTAGTATTAACATTAAATAATCAAACAACAAAAACGAATGTAAACACAACCTTACCGCCCCACACCTTACGATAGTAGCGCTCGGCAGTCTCCAGCGGCTTACGCTAAAACGTTAGCGCAAACACACGTCCTCTACTAAAATGAGGCGGAAACAGTTAACAATCAACATAAAAACAACAAAAGAAGATGAAACTTTTTTTCTATAGAAAATTTATTCGCTTCGTAATAAAGCACTTTACCATCGTTATCAACAATACCATACAGATGAATGGTGGACAATATATCGAACACATGAACAACTATCAGGGAAAGGAGGATGAGAAATGTCTGGACAAAGAATGATCATCATGAACGCTGGTAGCTCGTACTTCGAGCATGTGGAAAACTATTATGGCAGCAATGCCTGTGAGCAAAACTCATGCAGAAATGCTGAGATGCCGGCTGAGCTGAAAACGGAAAAGGCTCAGAGGATAAAGAACAACCTGATAGAGATAGGCTTGGTAACCGAAAATTTCATGCCCTCAGGACTGTCATCATCCGAAGCTGCCATCCTTGCCAACCAGATAGGTACAGAGTTGAAAATCGATAATATATGGAGCGTATTCGGCAATTATTGGGGTCCTAATCCGAACTCGATGAGAGCCGCCTACAACCGAGGAATGGATCAGAAGAAAACGATTCCCTTCCTCGAAAAAGTGATGCCTGCTATCAGAGGCTAATCTGGCAGGTAGTACTAGTACGCGTACATAGTACGTACTAGGTAGAAGCGAGAAATTTCCCTTACCTTTGCCCCCGGAATTCAGAACCAATGCGGTCTGAGTTTCGGGGGCTTTTGTGTATCTGCACATCAACCATGGTGGGAGCCCCCAATCTTCTAAATTATTTAAAATGATGGAAGTGAAAGCGTATGTGTTCAGTCCTCCTCCTTACAGACGGCTGAGAGTGGTGAAAACGGAAGAGGGGATTACCCCACAAACCAATCTTTTATTAACGAAATAACATGACAGAAACACAACATGTAATTGCACTGAACCCTTATCGCAAGGGCAATAAGGGGAAGGTGTTTTCAAACAGTATGGCGGTGTATGACAAGGTGATTGCATCGCCGGAAATCAGGAAGATGATTCAGCAGATTAGGGGCGAACTGCCTATCCCGAAGGTGAATGCCAACGATGAGGAGGCGGTGAAGAAGGCGCAGGACAGGCTGAAGAGCGAACTGCCTTTCTTCTGTCCCCACTACGGCATCTTCAAGAACAACGTGCGCAGACAGGAGAATGCCCAGCCCGAGAGCTTCATGTTCCAGACTATCATCGACGTGGATGACAGGGAGTATGTAGACAAGGCTATCGAGAAGGCAAGGGAGCTGAACTGCTCTGACAGCATCTGGAACGGCTCGCTGCTGCACCTCTGCTACAGTGCCCGGAAGAAGCTGCACATCGGTATCAGACTGCCGGTGGGAATGACCATCGAGGAGACGCAGAAGGCGTATTGCGAGGCGCTGGGGGTGCCGTATGACGAGAGCTGCATCACACCCGAGAGAATGATTTATCTTACGGATAAGGACTCGGAAATCTACAGGTCGAAAATGTGGTGCGCCGTGCTGAGCGAGAAGGAGATTCTGATGCGAAGGCAGGCGTATCTGGACCGCGGACTGACCGTGGACGGAAGAGGGAAAGTTAATAGTTTACAGTTAAAAGTTAATAGCAATGGAAAGAATAATGAAAATAATAGACTATCGGGCAACGACGGCAATACTGCTGTTTCTGCTGGCTCTGCTGTTCAGCCTGCCCAACCTGGTAATAGCCATGGTGCTGATGCTCCTCATATCGGGGATTCTGGAGGCAATCAGGATGCTGGCGGACTGGAAGCCAGAGAGAAGAATCTGATTGCGTTTGACCTCTTTACGCAGGCTGCCGGACTCGGGGGTATGGAGATTGATACCGTGGGGTCGAGACACTCTTCGCTGCTGGCTATCATGAGCGCCGGTGCTTCGAGGGTGATGGAGGAAGAGGAACTGATGAAGGTGGTGAGGGTGAAAATGCCGAGCTACTATCAGGAGAACGACTGCCATCAGCTGATTCACGACTTCTATGCGAAATATGCTGACAATACGAAGCCGATGTCGAGGGAAGTGATGAGGGTGAATGCGCTTGCGGAGCAGAAGGCCAGCCAGCAAGTTAATAGTTTACAGTTGAAAGTTAATAGGGCAGATGGTAATCATGCAGTTCAAAGTTCGAATCTCAAAGTTCAAAGTACCGGGGAGGATTATCCTGACCCGCCGGAGATGCCGAAGAAACTGCCGAAGCTGGTGGAGCTGCTGATATCGAGGACACCGGAAATTTATAAGCCGGCTGTGGCGCACGCTATCTTCCCACCGCTGGCTACGCATCTCTGGAAGACGAGGTTCCGGTATATTGACAACGTGGAGCACGAGGCGAGACTGATGACGCTGCTGCTTGCGGGTACCGGAGCGGGTAAGAGCAGCGTGAACAGGCCTATCGATTTCATTATGGAGGATATCAGGCTGAGGGATGCTGAAAACCTGAAGCGCGAAAAGGCGTGGAAGGATGAGATGCTGCGCAAAGGTGCCAACAAGGATAAGCGCAAGAGACCTGAAAACCTGATTATCCAGGAGATTGATGCGGATATGACGAACCCGGCTTTCGTGATGAGAACGGCTGAAGCGCAGGAACATTTCCTCTATACTTCGCTCAATGAGCTAGACCAGTTTGATGCGCTCAAGGGCAGCGGAAGTCAGCAGTTCCGCATCATGTGTCTGGCAGCAGACCCAGGTAATAAATACGGACAAACTCGCGTGGGAACGATGAGTGTAACGGAGCGTGTTACCATCCGGTTCAACTGGAATGCATCTACCACCATCCAGAAGGGTCAGCGTTACTTCTCTAAGGTTCTTACCGATGGTCCTATCAGCCGTATCAACTTCTGTACTATCCCCGAAAGGGAAATCGGCGAAGATATGCCTGTTTACGGAACCTATGATGAATCGTACCGTGAGGCGCTACGGCCTTACATCGAAAATCTGAACAAAGTAACGGGCTTGATTGAGTGTAAGGAGGCGTTTCAGCTTGCCCTCAAACTGAAGGACGAGAATGCTGAGTTTGCCCGGCTGTCGCAGGACAGGACGTTTGAGAATCTCTCGTTCCGTGCCAACGTCATCGCTTACCTGAAGGCGTGCGTGCTGTATGTAGCCAATGGTTGCAAGTGGGAGCCGGAGATTGACGAGTTTATCCGCTGGAGCGAGCAGTATGACCTGTACTGCAAGATGCGGTTCTTCGGCGACATGATTGCGAAGGAGAACTTTACGGCGCAGAGGAGTTCGAAGCGTGGGCCTCAGAATCTTTTACAGATACTGCCCGATAGCTTTACGGCTGCGCAGTTGCTTGCCATCCGGCTGGAGCATGGACTGGATGCAAAGGGTACCGATATGATGATCAGGCAGTGGCTGCACCGGAATTACATCAGGCGGGCGTATCAGTATACGGGCAAGCGTGACAGTTGTGACAGTTGTGACAGTTTTGAGAAGCTTAAGTACCGCCACGACGGTATGGTTATTAAATCTTAAATTTATTTTTACTTATGCAGATAGTTTTAAAACGTATAGCGAAGAAGAAGACCTACACGATAGGTCGCCTTTACATCCTGAAGGATGAGGATGTGAAGAAGCGCACGATTGAGAGTGTGAACAAGTGCAGGGGACTGAAGACGGTGTGCGAGGTGCCCCGGGAGAAGCTGAATGCGGACTCGTATTTCTGTGATACGCTGGAGCCGTGCTGGCGCAACCTTCTGGGTGTGGAGCTAAGTCCTGCCGAGGAGAATGTGCGGTTGGGGCGTGTATCGGGCAAGAAGGCGCAGAAGATGAAGGGCACGACGGCGATACCTGAGGGTACTTATCCGCTGGTGATCAGCAAGTCGCCGAGTTTTAAGATGTGGTTGCCGCTGCTGTTGGGCGTCCCCAATTTTAAGGGCATCCGCATCCATGCCGGCAATTATCCCGATGATACGCAGGGCTGCATCCTGGTGGGTGAAAACCGTGTGAAGGGCATGGTTGTGAACTCCCGCATCTGGCTCCACCGCCTCATCAATGCCATTACCGCTGCGAGAGACAGGGATGAGAGCATTTGGATTACCATTGGGTAGTGAGTAGTGATTAGTGTTTAATTTTAATACCATTTTTAACATGAAAACAGAAGAAAATACAAAAAAGGAAGAAATGAAGAATGAAAAGACAGCGGGTAATGCTGTCGTGTTCGAAAACCCTGAATTCGGTAAGATTCGCACCTTAACCGATGAAGATGGAGAACCCTTGTTCTGTGCGAAAGATGTCTGTGATGTGCTGGGGTATAAAAACCAGCGTGATGCCATCCAGCGACATGTTGATGACCCTTGCGTCGTGAAACACGACGTATGGGTAGTGACTGGCAAAAAGAAGGATGGAGCTGCAGCAAATCGCTGGTGTCAGATGACTTTCGTTAACGAGAGCGGATTCTATGCTTTGGTGCTCGGGTCCAAGCTTCCAACGGCGGTGAAGTTCAAAAACTGGGTTACTTCCGAGGTGCTGCCACAGATTCGCAAGACGGGCGGTTATATTCCGGTAAAGCAGGGCGAGAGTGATGAGGAGACGATTCGGCATGCTGAAGAGATTCTCAGGGCTACACTCAAGGAGAAGGAGAATCTGCTGAAAAACCAGCAAGTGCAGATTGATCAGCAGAAGAAACTCATCGGAGAACAGGATACGGAGATTCGTCGGCTGAACGGTGTGGTGGACGAACAGGTGGTTTGCATCGCCAAGAACGGTGAGAACATCATCCAGTTGGAGAATCAGGTGGATCATCTTCTGCCGAAGGCGCTCTACACCGACAATGTGCTCAACTCTGTTTCCTGCTATACCACCACGCAGATAGCGAAGGAGCTGGGTATCACGGCACAGGAGTTGAACCGCCAGCTCTGCGCCCTTCATATCCAGTACTACCAGAGCGGCCAGTATCTGCTCTATGCTGATTATGCCCACATGGGCCTGGCGAAGAGCCGCACCCGCTACTCTACCCTCCCCGACCCTCACTGCGATGGGGCACAGGAGAAACTGGGCACCGCCTATACCCACACCTACCTCGTATGGACAGAAAGAGGAAGGAAGTTCATACATTTAAAGGTAAAAGGGCTTTAAGGAGCTAAAAGGGGCTTTAAGGAGCTGAGGACCAGCGATGGAATCGCTGGGAACGGGAACAGGAGGGGAAAAGCCTCTTTCTGCCTATTCCTGCCCCTTTCTGCCCTTTTGCGCCTCTTTCTGCCTCTTTCTGCCTATTCCTGCCCCTTTGCGCCCCGTCCCAGCGATTCCATCGCTGGTCCTCAAAAAAAAAAGGAGAAAAAATTTGGTAATTAGTGAATAAAGCCGTAACTTTGCATGCTCTTAAGCAGAATAAAGGAAATAGATTAGTAATTAAAAGCAAATATGAATAATCATACGACATCAATAACGACGAACAAGAAACATCACTACCGGGAACTGCTAGCTATCGGCATTCCTATCATCATAGGACAGCTGGGTACCATCATCCTGGGATTTGCTGATACGCTGATGATTGGCCATCACAGTACACCCGAACTGGCGGCTGCCGGACTGGTGAACAATATCTTCGGTCTCGTTTTCGTATCCTATATGGGATTCACCTACGGACTCACTCCTATCATCGGACGGCTCTACGGCGAGGAACGGACCGACTGCATCGGACAGAAAGTGCGCAATGCCTTCTGTGCCAACATGCTGACGGGCATCATCTTCACCCTCGCCCTCGTTGTGCTCTACCTGAATCTGGGGCGCATCGGACAGCCTGAAGAGCTGCTCTCGCTCATCCGCCCTTACTTTCTGGTAAACCTCGCCTCGGTGCTCTTCATGGGCATCTTCTTCACGATGAAGCAATTTCTCGACGGACTCGGACAGACCAAGGTGGCGATGTGGGCGATGATTGGCGGCAACGTAATCAATATCCTGGGCAACTGGGTACTGATTTACGGTGTGGCGGGGTTCCCGGAACTGGGTTTGCTGGGAGCCGGTATTTCGACGCTGGTGAGCCGCATTCTGATGGCGCTGGCGATGGTGTGCATGCTGATGACGGGCAAGAATCTTGGGGAATACAGACGCGATATTCTGCACAGTTCTCTGACCAAGGCTGACTTCAGGGAGATGAACCGGTTGGGCTGGCCTGTGGCGCTGCAGCTGGGCATGGAATCGGCTGCCTTCACGCTGAGTTGTGTGATGGTGGGCTGGCTGGGAACCATTCCGCTGGCGGCTCATCAGGTGATGATTACCCTCTCGCAGCTCTTCTATCTCGTGCTTTCGGGCATGGCGGCTGCGCTGGCTATCCGCGTGAGCCATTTTATGGGACAGAAGGACTACGGGGCAGTTCGCCGCAATGCCTACGACGGGTTCCGGCTGAACCTGCTGTTCTCGCTGTGTATGGGTTTGCCGGTGTTCCTGCTTCGCCATCAGATAGGTGGCTGGTTTAATGATAATGTGGAGGTGCAGGCGTATGTGGCTACGCTGATTATCCTGATGATGGTATATCAGTTTGGCGACGGACTGCAGTATACCTTTGCCAATGCGCTGCGTGGCATCGCCTGTGTAAAGCCGATGGTGCTCTATGCCTTCATCGCCTATTTCGTCATCTCCTTGCCGCTGGGCTACACCCTGGGTTTCCCTTGCGGCTTGGGCATTCTGGGCATCTGGATTGCCTTCCCGTTTGGTCTGACCATAGCGGGAGAAATGTATCGCAGAAGATTTGAGAAGGAACTGAAGAAGATTGAGGAATAAGAATCAGGCACGGATTTATAGACTGAAGGAAAAAAACAGGCACGGATTACACGGATTACACGGGTTTATAGAGACATGCTCGAAACGAGTTATTATCTCGAAAAAAAAATCCGTGTAATCCGTGAAATCCGTGCCTAAAAAATCTGACGGAATTTACTCAGCAACCTGCTCAGCACGATCATCTACGTTCTCACCCTCTGTAGGAGCGAGAGTAGCCTTGAAATCGGTGATGCCGTACTTAGCAAGAATGTTGTACCACTGGAGGAGCTTCTTGATATCGCTGTCATGAACACGGTCGCGATCGTAGTTAGGAAGAACCTCAGCAAAATAAGCGTGGAGCTCAGCAACAGGCGCCTTCTTGTAGTTGAAAGTGCTAGGCTTGCCCTCTTCCTTCTTGCTTACGCTGTCGAGCACTTCCCAGAGTGGCACCTCATCAGCGTCTGTATACATAGCGATGTCACCAAGGCTTGTTACGCGGTCGGTAGCGAAAGCTGGGATACGCTTGTGAGTCTCATCGAGTGTTTCTACGATGAGGTTTCTGTTACCTCTTGATACCAATTTATAAAGGCCTGGTTTGCCTGCAATTGAAAGGATTGTTTCCATTGTCTTTTCTATTATTCTTTATTATTAATGATATCCAATAATTTTCTTACCTGTGCTTCGATATCCTGCTCGCCATCGTTCACGATTTCGAAATCGGAGCGGGCTGCAAGCTCTTCCTGCGGCATGACGGCATCTATCCACTGCTGCGCCTTCTCTGCCGGGATATGGTCGCGCTGCATGATGCGCTGGATGCGGACCGGAACGGGAGCCGTTACGCAGACCACGAAATCGAGGTGGATACGGCGGTAGAAACCGCTATCGAAAAGGATGGCACTCTCCATCCACTCATAGCTGCTCTGCTCGAAATCGCGCGCCACAGCCGGATGAACCACATCGTTGACAGCCTGCTTGTTAGCCTCGCCAGCCAGCAGAAACTGAGCCAGCACGGGCTTCTGCAAAACGCCCTCTGCACTGTAAACCTGATCGCCCACCAGCTTCTTCAAGCCAGCCTGCAAGCGGGCATCGGTGCGCATGAGCCGCTTAGCCTCATCATCACAGTCGTAAACCCTGATGCCCTGTTTCTCTAATATCCGGCACACATAGCTCTTTCCGCTACCTATACCGCCCGTTATCGCTATCTTCATCACGATGAATTATTAACTGTAAATTATAAATTACTAATCATCATTGCTGTTCCAGCAGATAATCTACCATTTCCAGTTCGAGATGCGCCTTGCTCACCGAGCGCGGCACGCTGCGCAACTGGAGTTGGCACTTGTCAGAAGGGTTGTTAACCAGATCGTTATAATCTACTACCACCTTAAACTGGCTCGGTTTGATGGTTCTGAAGAGGCTGGCTCCGATGGTGAATCTTACCGCCACTTTAGATGGAAAGGTACGGAGCACCATGTTATCAGGCATGTTGATGGCCGTAACAGGCACATCGACCGACTCTTCGGTAAGCACATCAGGATATACCGCCAGACGCACCATCTGAGGCACAATCTTCATGCCACGTATCTTCTTGATAGGTACGCTGCGATGAATGGTATCCTGCAGGTTGCGCATGTTGAACGGCTCGATTTCTACCGATTGCAACTCATCGAGCTGCTTCTTGTTGGCATAAACCGTAACCTTAGACGGCAGAAATTCGGTATGCGCCAGATAATAGCTCTTGCTGGTTGTAATCTTACCTCTGAACACCACAGGCACCCGCTTGGAAGAGCCGTAGGTGAAGAAGAAATCGAATTTTGCCGGCTTGATGGAGAGCAGTTTGGTAGAGCCATAGAGCTGGGATGCCACCTGTTTCTGCACATCAGCCATCGGAATCTGTCCCGTTCCCGCTTCCTCGTCGGCATAATTGGCAAACCGGAATGTGAGCGGATGAATCTTGCCTCCGTAAGCATAGGTAACGAGTGTGAATCCCTTATCGCGCACCGTAATATGCACGGTATCAGCGAGTTCGCCGGTTATCACCGCATTGCGGGGCACGCCCGTTAACTGCACAGGAATATTGAATTCTCTCTCTGTAGTCTCATTGAGCGTCATCATCAGCCAGAAGATGCCGCTGAGAGCGAGAAAGAACAAAAAAATCAGAAACTCCTTATTCAGACCACTGAACAGGAAGTTTCTGACAGCTTTTAATATGCTCTTGAAACTACGCATTAGGTGTCTGACTAGCTGCATCAGCAAACACGTAGCCCTTAGCTACAGTGATTACCACGCCACGAGCTATCTCAACATCAACGGTATTAGCCTCGAGGTTAACACGCTTAACTGTGCCGTAAACACCGCCGCCTGTAACCACCTTGGTACCCTCTGCCAAAGCATTCTGGAACTTGCGGATTTCCTTCTGCTTCTTCTGCTGAGGACGGATCATAAAGAACCACATGATAGCGAAGATAGCTACCATCATGATGAGAAAACTCATGCTGCTACCACCGGCAGCTGCTTGCAATACTAAATTTGTCATGTCGTTAAAAGTATTATCTATTATTATTTATGTTCTACATATAAAAAAGGTGTGACCAGCAAGAAAGGCCTCCGTTATTTACTCACCCACGCCCGGAGCGCGATGAATGCGCGGACGACGGCCGGCTGGGTGCTGGTTGTCTGGGCGCTGTTTGCCGGCATGTTCGCCGTGCTGTGCGTGCTGCTTGCGCTCAGGCATCTCCTTCTGGATGAGGTTGCGGCTGATGAGCTCGCGGCAGATGTTGTCGATCATACCGTTAACATAACCGCCGCTTCGAGGAGTGCTGTATGCCTTGGCAAGTTCTACATACTCGTTGATAGTGACGGTAGCCGGGATGCCAGGGAAGTTCATAACCTCAGCGATGGCAATCTGCATGATAATTACATCCATATAGGCAAGACGTGAGAAATCCCAGTTGCGCAAAGCCTCGCTCATATAGCGCTGGTAGGTATCGCAGTTGAGGATGGTAGCACGGAAGAGCTTGCGTGCAAACTCTCTGTCTTCAGCATCCTTGTATTCTGGCAGCAATTCCTGCTTGGCCTTAGCATTCGGGTTGAAACGCTTGATAGTCTTCAATACGAAAGTATCTATGATATCCTTGTCATCGTTCCAGTAGAGGCTCTTCTCCTCAAGGAATGCATCAAGATCTTCATTATTCTGAATGAACAGCTTGTAGATGCGGCGCCATACCTCGCGGTCGCGGCTGTACTCGTCGAGATCGGCGAGTTCCTCATCAATAGCACCGCTGATATAATCAGCATAGAGATCGCTAGACGTAATCGCAGTATACAGTTTGCGCACCATTTCGATATCCTCATCCCAGTTGGAATGCTTTACATCTATCCATTCGAGCAGCATCTTGTTCTCTTCGAGCTGCAGAGCGAACTTATTGAATGCGAAACGTGGTGAAGGTTCCTGCTCACCCTCTCTCTTGGCACGAGCTACATCTACATCGTAGCGCTTGCGTGCCTCCTGGGTGATGGCAACGATGAGCTGCAACATGTAGTTGTACAAATCGTATGACTTGGAGAGACTAAACATCAGCTCCTTCTCAGCGTTATCCATGTTATGATCGCTGTTTTGATAGTATGCGTAGGTTAACTGCACAATCTTACGTCTTATCAAATCCCTATTAATCATTCTCTAATGTTTTTAAAAGATTCATTTATTAAATTACCTAATACGCTTGCAAAAATACACATTAAATAGGTAATAGACAAGAAAACGGGCAAAAATTTCAGTTTATTTAAGCAAAAAATTGTATTTTCAATATTTTTTCTGCATGTAGAACATGTTTTTCGGCAAAAAGTTTGCTCATTCCAAATAATTTTCGTAATTTTGCACCCGCTTTAAGCAAAGCTAATCCGTGTGATGGCGAGTTAAGGCACATTTTTATTAATAACTTAATTTAGAGTAACACAAAATGAAAGAGATTAATGTAACAGGTCAGAAGCGCACAGACCTTGGCAAGAAAGCTTCTAAGACATTGCGTAAGGAAGGTTTGATTCCATGTAACCTTTATGGTGAGAAAAGGGGCGAGAACGGTGCTCCTGAGGCTTTGTCATTCGCAGTTCCATTCGCTGAGTTGCGTAAAATCATCTACACTCCTCATGTATACGTTATCAACCTCATCATCGACGGTGAGAGCCACACTGCTATCATGAAGGAGATTCAGTTCCACCCAACAACAGACGCTCCTCTGCACGTTGACTTCTACGAGGTTAACGACCAGAAGCCTATCACTATCGGTATTCCAGTTAAGTTGACAGGTCTTGCACAGGGTGTACGTGATGGTGGTCGTATGAACCTCTCTATCCGTAAGATCAACGTTACAGCTCCTTACCAGGTTATCCCTGAGCACCTCGATATCGACGTTACAGAGTTGAAGATCGGTAAGAGCATCAAGGTAGGTGACCTCTCATTCGAGGGTCTCGAGTTGGCTACAAGCAAGGCTGTTGTAGTTTGCTCTATCAAGATGACACGTAACGCTCAGCTCGCAGCTCAGGCTGCTGAGGCAGAGGCTTAATCACTGAGTCATCTAGAGATTTTACGAACCTGAGTAAAGCATTATCAAACATTGGATAAATATTTGATTTGTGGGCTTGGTAACCCTGGCGATGAATACGCCGACACCAGGCACAACACAGGATTTATGGTATTGGACGCTTTTGCTAAAGCGTCCAATATTCATTTTGAGGATAAGCGATATGGCTTCGTAGCCGAGACTACGCTCAAGGGAAGAAAGATTTTCCTGCTCAAACCTACCACATTCATGAACCTCAGCGGTAATGCGGTAAGATATTGGCTGAATCAGGAAAAGATTGACCAGAGCCGACTGCTGGTTATCAGCGATGAGCTAGCCCTGCCTCTGGGTGCTTTCCGACTGAAGGCGAACGGCAGCAACGGCGGCCATAACGGATTGGGACATATCCAGCAGCTTATCGGTCAGAACTATGCCCGCCTGCGCATGGGCATCGGCAACGATTATCCACGTGGCGGCCAGATAGACTGGGTGCTGGGCAAATATACTGAGGAAGACATGAAGCAGCTGCAGCCGGCCATCGACCTGGGTGTAGACATCATCAAGAGCTTCGTATTGGCTGGTATCGACATCACCATGAACCAATACAATAAGCTAGGAAAGAAATAATCATGAAGGAATCAGCAAGAATAGACAAGTGGCTCTGGGCTGCCCGCATTTACAAGACCCGCAGCATTGCTGCCGATGCCTGTAAGAATGGCCGCGTCATGGTGGGAGGCGTAAACAGAAAGCCTTCCTTCATCATCAAGCGTGGCGATGTGGTGAGCGTAAAGAAAGCCCCTATCACCTACTCTTTCGAGGTTCTCGACTGCATAGAGCAGCGCGTAGGCGCCAAGATGCTGTATGGTGTCTATAAAAACGTAACCGACCCTAAGCAATATGAGCTTCTGGAGATGAGTCGCATCAGCGGATTCGTAGATAGAGCCCGAGGCACAGGTCGCCCAACCAAGAAGGAACGCCGTGCCCTGGACGCCTTCGTAGATCCAGCCATGTTCGGATTTGACGAAGAAGACTGGGACGAAGATGAAGAATAAAATAAAACTCCCCCTACACTTCGAAGAGTATAGGGGGAGTTTTATTGTGTAGTCATAATTATTTTCCTTTCTTTCTTACTTTGCAAAGATACAACATTTTAAGATACAATGCAAGAATATTGGGATAATTATAGCTAAAAACATACGAAATAGAAACTTATATGTGATATTTGGCTGCTTATTTTAAAATAAAGCTTAAAATATTTGGAGCGAATAGAGAAAAAACATACCTTTGCACCTAGAAAAATGATGGAATCAGCACACACACTGATAACCAATCATACTCTATATGAGCATTATATACTATTAATTTAAAATATTAGAGATTATGAAAAAATTATTCGTTATGGCAGCTATGGTGCTGTCTTCAGTAGGTGCTTTCGCACAGCAGGCTGCAGGTACAACAACTATTCAGCCTAAGGTTGGTTTGAACGTTTCAACAATTGGTGATAATGACTGGAAAGCCGGTTTCGCTGCCGGTGCAGAATTGCAGTATCAGGCTACCAGCAACTTTGGTGTTGCTGTAGGCGCTCTCTACTCTGTACAGGGCTTCAAGGGCAAGGATATTGAAATCGATACTCCAATCGTAGACGGAACTATCAAGAATGACTATAAGTGGAATCCAGGCTATATCAATGTGCCTATCACTTTGAACTACTACCCAGTAGCTGGTCTTGCTCTCAAGGCAGGTTTGCAGCCAGGTTTCTTGGTAAATAAGGACGATATGGACGATGCTAAGACTGTAGATCTCTCTATCCCAGTAGGTCTCTCTTACGAGTATCAGGGCATTGTATTCGATGCTCGTTACAACATCGGTGTAACTAAGATTGCAGATAACGTTGATCACTACAACAACGTAATCCAGATTACTGTAGGTTACAAGTTCACTCTCTAATCAGAGAAATGAAGATAGCGATTCCCCCCTCGCTATTTAACATAGAAAAGAATAATCCCCGCTCCTCATCATGAAGAGCGGGGATTTCTTTTTGTCATATCTATTTAAACTTCACTTAGAACATTCTTCCACCAGGACGACCACCATTGAATGGACGACCACTGAAATCAGGACGACCACCAGGTCCTCCAGGGCCATCAGAACCACCCTGACGAGCCTGCTTGCCTCCGAAGAGATTCAAGCGATATACCACATGGAGCATCGCATAGCTGTTGATGGCATTATACTCCGTATCCGTACGGGATGTAGCAGAAATGGCACGAGAGAAAGTGCTCTGCTGACGAAGGATATCGTAGAACTGGAGCATGATGGTCAATGGCTTGCCCTTCAGGAAACTCTGAGAGAGCTGCGCATTCCATACAAACTCATCGGTGTTCATGCTGCTGTCATTATATCCACGGCGACTGCTGATAGAGAGGCTTGAGTTCAAGCTGGTTCCCCAAGGAGCTGTAAGCGTCATGCTAGGACCATAAGAGAACTGCCAGGTATCGAGGTTGCTGTTAGGCTGCAACTTATTCTTGGCATGGTTATAATTCAATGTTCCATCGAGCGAAAGCTCCAGCCAGTTGTTGCGATAACTGAATGAGAGGCGTTCTCTCCAAGTGGTGCTGCGGGTGGTATTCTTCTGGGAATCAGACTGCTTGTCGAGACTCAGATAACTCACGTAGTTGTTGTAACCCAAGTAGGTGTCGGTATTCAAGTTCCATACACCGGCACTATCGATAGAGCAGTTGAACATAAAGGCTCCCATCACATTCCAGTTGCCATTGATATTCTCAGGTCGGGTGATTCTACCACCAGTCTTCTCATCGTAGGTCACCTTGTTGCTGATGCTATTGTTGGTGGTAGAGAAGTTGATGAAGGTCATGACACCCTTGTTATGGTTCTGCACGAAATTGTTGTAGAACAATCGGAAGTTCTGGGTGAACGATGGCTTCAAACCAGGGTTACCCTTCGAGATGTTCAGCGGGTCGCTGTTATCTGTGATATCAAGCAACTGAGAGATGCTTGGCTGAGAAGTGGTACCACGGTAGTTCACACGCAGGTTGCTCATCTTTGAGAAGCGATAACGGAAATCGAGGGTTGGACTGATATTCGTCACCGTGCGGACGGTATCCTTATGATTGCCCATATAATCGTAGATGAAGTTGGAGCGCTGTGGCTGAATCATTACACCGAAGTTGAGATTATATTTGCTTCGGATGAATCGCATCATCACCTGGATATCATGAGTATAGTTCTTATACTCAGAATACTTACTCAAATCCTCATCCTTGTAATTGCCAAGCTGACCGGCAAACGGATTCAGGTAACTATCCCAACCACGATATTCATGATCTCCTGTCATCGCATACTTGCTGAAATCGTAGGTGCTGCGGTCGCTCTTGGAGTAGCTGTAAGTAAACTTATAGCTGAACTGCAGGAAGGTAGCCTTCCAGAGTGGCTCACTATAGGTCAACTGGCCCGCATAACTGTAATTCTTCGAAGGAGTCAGGTTATAGCGGTTGGTCTGATAAGTAGAATCCTTACCCTCCGCTGTCTGTACGAGATAGAGCTTGGCATTGTTGAGCGAGATGCTCTTGCTGTCATTATCCGTATATTTGGCATCCATACGCAAGGTGATGTTGCGTCCCTTGTTGCCCAACTTGCGGTTCACCTGCAGCATACCCCTGATATTGTTATTATCAGAATAGGTGATTCCGTTAGTCAACTGACTGTTCACCATTGCCCCAGCCTTGTCCAATTCATCAATACCTTCCTCAGAAAGAGGGTCTTTGGTGGTAATGGTATAAGGATCCTTGTTGTAAGAAGCCGACTGGCTGCCACTCAATCCATCGCTGGTACTCCAGGAGATGGAAGGACGGAAGAGGATATTGGTCATAGAGTCTGGCATCCACTCCAAGCGGATGTTGCCGTTCCAGCTGTTGTTGCGGGAGAAATTCTGAGTCAAGCTGTTGCTGAACGAAGAGCTGCTACCCATGAAGTTCTCGCTGGAACGACGGCTCCAAATATCGCCATCGCTGTGATTCCAGCGAAGTGAAGTATTGAACTTGAATTTATCTTTCAGTTCATAATTATAGTTAGCACCTATCATCTTGCTGGCATTCAAACCGTTAGCACCTCCGAAACCTCTACCGGGGCCACCGCCTCCGAAACCACGGTCGCTGGTGTTATTGGCATTGGCAAAGAGCATGAATCGGCTGTTATTAGAGAAATAACCGCCCATACCACGCATGTTATAGCGGCTCTTGTTGCCCACGCCCAGGTCGATATTGGAAATCAGACCCTTATTCATACCCTTCTTGACACCGAAGTCGAGCACGGTCTGCTCCTCACCATCATCAATACCGGTCACCTTAGAGAGATCACTCTTCTCATCGTATGCCTTGATTTTCTCGATGATGCTGGTAGGCAGGTTCTTCAGGGCAGTCTTGGTATCACCGGTCATAAACTCCTTGCCGTCTACCAGAATCTTCTTTACCTCCTTACCATTAATCTTGATGGTACCGTCATCGCTCACCTCTGCACCTGGCAGACGCTTTACGAGTTCCTCAACTACCGAGCCTTCCGGTGTGCGATAGGCAGAAGAATTGTACACGAAAGTATCCTCCTTCAGAGTTACCTTCTGAGCCATAGCTGTTACCACTGCGCCTTTCAGCATGATAGCCTCAGCACCCAGCACAATCTTACCCATAGCCAGATCCTTGTTATCAAAAATTTGGATACGCTTCATGGTAGACTTGTATCCTACGCTCGAAATCTTGAGCAGATACTTGCCATTAGCCGGAGCGGTGACATGAAAGAGTCCGCTCTCATTACTGATGGCACCAGCCACATACGTGCTGTCGCTCTTAAGCAATTGAATAGTTACCTGCTCAATGGCTTCCTTGGTATCGCGGTCGGTAATCTGACCGGATATCAGTCGCTGTTGAGCAAAGGATGCTATTGCCATCAACAGCAGCAGCATCGTCAGAATCGATTTTTTCATTCTTATTTTTAATTTGTTATTATTTCCAACTATGAGTGTTTTCACACATAATCGCTATGATATTCTATTATCATTTTTGTTACTCGATTGTTTTGACGCGTTAAATACACCAAGGTTTAATGCATTCTGAGATAAAAAACGCAAATTTAGCAACTTTTTTTTTGTATTGTCTCCATTTTAGTGTATCTTTGCACAAAAATTAATACGTTAGAATGTTATGGAACAAAGAGTAATCATATCAACCCAACTGGAAAGCGAACTGGTAAGTGCACTTTCTGAGTGTGAGCACGACAAGCTTTTTGTGCTTACAGATACTACGACATTGGAACTATGCATGCCTGTATTGCAGAGTTTTTACTGCATGAAGGAAGCCCATATCATCACTATTCCGGCTACCGACAGCCATAAAGACATCGACAGTCTGATGATGGTATGGAAAGGACTGCAGGAGGGAGGAGCTTCACGCCACTCCTGTATGATTAATCTGGGCGGCGGCATGATAACCGACCTGGGTGGCTTTGCTGCCAGCACTTTTAAGAGAGGTATCAACTTTATCAATATCCCTACCACCCTGCTGGCTATGGTAGACGCATCGGTAGGTGGAAAGACAGGCATCAACTTCGGCGGACTGAAGAACGAAGTAGGTGTGTTTAACGATTCTAAGTTCGTTATTCTCGATACAGAGTTCCTGAAGACGCTCGATGCAGAAAACATCTGTTCGGGCTATGCAGAGATGCTGAAACACGGTCTGATTTCTACAGAAGCAATGTGGGAAGAACTGGTCAGTTTCGACCTCGACAAGCCTGATTTGAAGCAGTTGCAGCGCATGGTAGGCGACAGCGTGAAGGTAAAGGAGCGCATTGTAGAGCAGGATCCTCACGAGCAGGGCATCCGCAAGGCACTGAACCTGGGCCATACTTTCGGTCATGCATTCGAGAGTTGGGCTTTGAAGCGCAAGCCTATCCTGCATGGTTACGCTGTGGCATTCGGTCTGATTCCAGAACTCTATCTGAGTGTTGCCAAAACCGGATTCCCTACTGAGAAGATGCGCCAGACCGTAAACTTCATCAAGGAATTCTATGGTTCACTGGATATTACCTGCGATGACTATGATGAGCTCATCGAGCTGATGCACCATGACAAGAAGAACCAGAATGGCATCATCAACTTCACGATGCTGGGCGGCATAGGCGATATCCGTATCAACCAGACAGCTACGACAGAAGAGATCAAGGAAGCACTCGATTTCTTCAGAGAAGGATAATTCAGCTAAAGAATATTTCTTCAGAGAATCCCTTTAAAGAAAGATAGAGCGCTTCGGCTTTCCGGTTTCGGTAAGCGGGAGTTGGTTTACATGAAGATATTCCCTTGGAATCCAATATTTATGATCAGATAAGAGGCGGCGAACAGTCGCCTCTACTTTTTTCATATCCTCATCTTCCGTCAAGAGGACAGCAATTTCTCCAAACTTCCCGTCTTTCTTCTTGACAATCATGAAAGGTTTTTCAAGATAAGGCTTCAACAGAGCCTCAACCTCTTCTATCTGTATCTTGATGCCTCCGCTGCAAATCACATTGTCTTTTCTGCCTTTGATGCGAAAACGGAGTTTTTCCACCTTATTATATATATAGGATTCTATTTCCACTATATCGTTCGTTACCAGGGGCTCTGCACAGACCTGCGGAGCATCTATCACCAGACATCCTTCCTCGGTCTGACTGATTTTCACACTATCGAAAGGCTGGTACCATTCGCTGGCCTCAGCACCGTTAATTCTTCTCAGGGCAATATGCGAGAGCGTTTCGGTCATTCCGTAGGTACTCCAGATGGCAATATCGCCGGGAAGAGCCTTCAGTTTCTGTTCGAGAGCCTCATCTATGGCTCCACCACCGATAATAAGATGCCTGATGCGGCAGAGACGAGCCCACTCTTCAGGAACCTGCAGGGTATTATAAACCTGCATCGGGACCATCGCAGCGAAGGTAATCTCTTCATTTACATCTTTCAAAGGATGCCCACTTGGGTAAACTGAAATAAGATGGAGATGGCGCTCTATACTCCGCACCACCACCATCTTACCTGCAATATAATCGAGCGACATACAGAGCAGGGCGCTATCACCAGGTTTCAATCCCAGGAAATCACAAGTGATGCGGGCCGAGTTGAGCATCCGCTTTTTCTCAACCAACATCGGTTTAGGCTTGCCTGTAGAACCACTTGTATGAACAAGCATCCGGTCGCTACCGTTATTCCATTCTGAAAGGAATTCTTCTAAAGTCATTTTACTACAAACAGTTTGTCACCACGAATCTCCAAAGGCATCGGTATATTATCAGTAAAGAGCTGTCCGGTGCCCAAGCCTTGCGGCATCTTAACATTAGAACCATATACTTTAGCTGCATAATGAGCAATAGCATTCAGACCGATATTACTCTCAAGAGCAGAAGTAATCCAGCTGCCGATACCACGCTGGTTAGCCAGTTCTATCCACTCGTTACATCCATAGATTCCACCATGAAGTGAAGGCTTGAGGATGATATACTGAGGACAGACCGTATCGAGCAAAGCCTGCTTCATACTCCGGACATTCACACCAATCAACTCCTCGTCTAGGGCGATAGGAAGCGGTGTTTCGCGACAGAGCTGGGCCATCTTAGGCCACTGATGCTGCTTGATAGGCTGCTCTATCGAATGAATGTCATATTTAGCCAAAGCCTCCAGCTGACTCATTGCATTCTCCGGCAAAAAGCCACCATTGGCATCTACACGCAACTCAACCTGCTCCTTGGTATACACATCACGGATGCGCTTGATGAGATCAAGTTCCTTGAAAAAATCGATAGCACCGATCTTCAGTTTCACGCAATGGAAACCCGCCTGGAGCTTCTCCTCCAGCCGTGCCAGCATCTCCTCGTAGGTTCCCATCCACACCAATCCGTTGATGGTGATTCCCTCTTCTCCCCTACCGAAAGGAGAGTCGAAAAGTTCTGTCAGGTTCTCCATTCCGGCAGGAACAGAAACCCCTTTCTGCTTCAACATTTCTGAAGAAGATGCTCCTTCAGCAGGAACAATCTCCAAAAACTTCTTCGCTGCATCGAAGAACGAAGCGAAGGCTGTTTCCAAACCGAAGGTGATGCTAGGATAAGCACGAATCATATCGTATGGAATGCGTCCCATCTGCTCCACCATCTGACAAACCTGTCGCAGGGTCATTTCATATTCCGGTTTGGCATCGCAACTGAGATCAGGGAGCGTAGCACACTCTCCCACTCCCTCTACTCCCGGCAATTCATCCGATGTAAGAGTGAGATAATAACTGTGTCTCATGGTATATACGCCACGAGACGTGCCTGCCGGCTGCTTGAAGTGGAGCGTGCGCTCCGAGATTTCTATCTTATACATTCTTTATATAATCTATATATCAATACAATTGAATTCTTCACTCTTCGTTCTTCACTTCCCTTCCCCTACTTTTTCTGTTTCAATTCGTAGAGATCCTTGCGGCGGTCGCGAAGATTTCTTACAGCACCGTAGGTATGAAGCTCATTCAAGAGATTCAGGTCAACATCTGATACGAGAATCATCTCGGTATTAGGTGTTGCCTCTGAACGCTTGCCATCGTTAGGGAAAGCAAAGTCGCAAGGGGTGAACACGGCGCTCTGGGCATACTGGATATCCATGTTGTGAACACGTGGCAGGTTGCCCACACTACCCGCAATGGCTACATAGCACTCGTTCTCGATGGCACGCGCCTGTGCACAGACTCTTACTCGGGAGTAAGCATTCTGGGTATCGGTCATGAATGGCACGAAGAGAATCTGCATGCCATCCTCAGCCATTAATCTTGACAACTCAGGGAACTCCACATCATAGCAGATGACGATACCAATCTTACCGCAATCGGTATCAAAGGTCTGGATATGGCTACCACCACTCAATCCCCAGCACTTCTGCTCATCTGGTGTAACATGAATCTTCTCGTACATGTCTACGCTACCATCTCTGCGGCAGAGGAAGCCCACATTATAGAGGGAATCGTCCTTAAGATAAGGCATACTACCCGTGATGATATTGATGTTGTAACTGATGGCCAACTCGCGGAAACGGTCACGGATTTCTTCGGTATACTGCGCCATCTTTCGGATGCTCTGCGCCTCACCCAAATCATTGAAACGAGCCATCAAAGGCGCATTGAAATACTCTGGAAAGAGAATGAAATCGCTCTTGTAATCGCTCACAGAATCAACGAAGAACTCAACCTGTTCGAAGAGGTCATCCACCGAAGCGTATGGGCGCATCTGCCACTGTACCAATCCGATTCTTACGGTTGGCTTGCGGTCTACATAAGAATCCGTAGGTGGCTGATAATAGATGTTATCCCACTGCAAGAGGGTGGCGCAGTGTTCGCTCTCCTCATCACTAGGAAGATAGTTGCGGATTACGCGGCGCACGTGGAAATCATTGGAAAGCTGGAAGGTAAGAACCGGGTCATAGATTTCACGGTTTCTTACATGCTCGATATACTCCTTAGGGCGCATCTTATCGGCATACTTGTGATAGTTTGGTATACGACCGCCAAACATGATAGCCTTCAAGTTGAGCTTCTCGCAGAGTTCCTTACGATACTCATACATACGGCGAGCCAGGCGCAAACCACGATAATCAGGGTGGATAAATACCTCGATGCCGTAAAGAATGTTTCCATTAGGATCGTGGGTATTGAAGGTTTCATTACCCGTAACCTGAGCATAGGTATGATCGCCCTTCACCATATTATAATTGACGATGATAGAGAGCGCACAGCCCACAATCTTATCATCAACAATAATAACCACCTGACCCTCAGGGAAGATAGTAATGAGTTTCTTAATCTGTTCTTTTGTCCAAAATACATCTGAGTCTGCGTAAATACGCCTAAATGACTTGGCAAGCTGATCATAATCCTCCATACGGAGGTTGCGCATGCCTACCTTTTCGATTTTTCGAGTTGGTTCCATAACAACTGTATTTTTATTATTATCTAAATCTGGGTGCAAAGATACAGCAAATTATAGATACGACAAAGAGTTTTCGCAAATAATTGACATTTACGAAAACTCTTTTCATGTATTTTACACAAAGAGCGCGTTTACGCTTAAAATCAGATGCTAATATTTGGCAGTTTCCTGTGGAATCGCTTTATCATGATCATCCAGATAAAACAACTTCACAGGATGATACTTCTCACTTGCCACAGAATATTTATCCTGGCGATAACGGGTCAGGATGCCTCCTATCCCCAACATCGTATGAAAAGCCGAAAGACTCGTCTGTACCTGTTGGGTACGATGACCAGACAAAGTTTTCAGTATTCCCGGATATTGTTTTCCATAACCAGATGATGTCCAGATGATGAAAGGAACATGCAGCTCATAATCAGATGCCTTCGGGGCGGCGTGCAGAAAGAGGCGACGGTCATCATCAAAGATATTCTCTCCATGGTCGCTGGTATAGAGCATCGCCGATGTAGGTTGGCTATATACCCCATCCGTCTTTGCCTGAGTCTTCTCCCATTTCTGCAGACGTTCTACGATACCATGCAGGATATAATCGGTATACCGGATGGTATTATCGTATGCATTCAGCAAGTCACGCCGGTTCTCTGGCTTCGCTTCGCTCTTACAGTCAGGTTTAAAGAAAGCGAAATTACGGGGATAGCGCTCCTGGTAATTAAAGTGAGAACCATAAGTATGAAGTACCACGAAGAGTTTCCGATAACGGTATTGCTTGGATGAAGAAGCATCTGCCGCAGGCAATATCCCATCCAACTTCTGCAACAAATCACTATCATAATGATTATCTTTTGCAGAAGCACCTTCCTTCAGGAAGTAATGTTCATCAGCCTGTTCGCCAAGGAAATCAATAAAAGAATGATTAGGCAGCTGATTGCTGATAAATACGGTATGAAATCCCGCCTCCCTGAAAGCTGCCAGGATACCTTTCTCATGAAAGAGACGTTCGAAATCTTCTGCTGATGCAGCCGACAGGAGCATAGGAACACTTTTATGCGTAGTATTACTCTGGGTTGTAGCATCGGGAAAAGCTATGATTCCAGGAGTCTTGGAAAGCAAAGGATTGGTATCGCGCGGATAGCCATAGAGACTGAAATTGTGGGCTCTCGCCGTCTCTCCCACCACCATCACATACACCTCGGGAGCCTCAGCAGCATGCTCGCTCCTGGCATCAAACCTGAAATTTCTGCTTGCCTCCCTGTAATTCTCTGAAGCCGCATCACGTTCGAAAGCAAGATAGAGATTATAGCAAACGTTAACAGGATAAAGCTGGTTGCGTAAGCGATAATCATCTACAGCCACATAGCAAGCCAGCAGACAGAATAAACCGACAGCAGCTATCTCCAAAGCCCAACGACGCACTCGATGCTGGAGTTGAACCACTATCATCCCTTTCTTGCTGATATTGACAATGGCCAGAACCAGCAAAGGAAGATAAACCACAAAAACACCCACCACGGCAGGCAACAGATTATCAAGCAGTTCCTTCACCTCGCCAGGATTGGTAGTTACAAGATTCAGAAACATATCTACCGCTATCACTCCCGTCCCGAAGAGATAAAGCAATACCAGTTGGAAGGCAGCGAAAAAACAAAAGAAAAGCCCACCAGATCATCTTACCCGGGCATCTGGTTAACGAAAAGAACCACATGTAGAGTGCCAAAGGCAGCAACACATTGGCACCACAAGCCCAAGGAGCCAGACATTCAGTATAGCACAGAGCTATATTAGGCAACAACAATGCTACCACAGCATACCCGTAAAGGAATGCGCCCGATGACACCTTATTATATATATCCGTAAAACTGTTCATTCTACTTTTTCATTAACACTTTAAAGAGCATTATCAAACTACATAAAGAGCATTATTACTAAAACGCTTCATTGATATTGAAGAGAAAACCAGACTGCCCCGACTTACCGAATCCATAATCCAGACGTACATTCACATTCTTCTTAAATTCCCAGCGATAACCTACACCGGCATTCGGCAAAATCTGTTTAGAGCGCAATGCCGAGAATTTCGGGAAGATGGTTCCTGCTCCAACCCACACTACGATGCCATTACGCTTCCATACATGTTGGCGCAACTCAACCGTAGCTTCCAGAGAATGTTTATCGCGATAACGGCCTTCATAATAGCCACGCATGGAATGAGTACCACCCAATTCAGCCATCATTCCCCACGAAGGATTACCAAAGTTGAGGTTAGCCCCAATGTCCTCGGCAAGAACCGTTCCCTTACCCAGTCGCTGATAGGCATCAAAACGAAATGCCGTCGTACTGAAAGCATAATCATTTCCCATAAATCGAGGTCTGAACATCTGATTGATATTCAGATAGATACCACGATGTGGATTCGTAAGATTATCTCTGTTATCATATACCAGAGAAACGCCAGCTCCTACATTCCAAGTATGCTGATCCATGCCTTGCAGTAATTCCGGACGCTCAATATGTTTACCTATTACATAGTCATAACTCGCCATCGGTCCGATATAGAAATTATCTGCTACACGAAACAGGAAGCTAACTTCAGCCTGAGCCTGCCAGCGCTTCATGTCACTCTTATTGGCATCGTTATCGCCCATCTCATAGCCTATTCCCCAAAAATCAGCGGGAAAAGAATAGAAATAAAGGTGATAATCGATGCGATATCTTCCTTTAGGAGCAATATGGTTACCACGGACACCCAACATATAGAAACCTACAGAACTGACATCACCATAAAGCGAGACATTAGAAGGAGGAAGAATACTGTCGTTCGGATCAGTACGGTATAGTCCTGCTGCCACCAATCCCAATCCAAACTTGGTATCAGAGGCATAATGAGGACCACCTATCACACTAAAATCGAAACGCTTATGCTTCTTGTTTTTGTTGGAATCATTAAAGTAGTCAAGAATCCGGTTCACCCATGATTTCCCGGCACGTAAAGCCATCGTATCCACCTTCTCTGCAGATGAGATACTATCGGTTACAGAAAGCTCAGAGGCATAGCTGCCCAATGCCAACATCATAATAAGTATTGTCAGAATATGCTTCATTTTGTTGATTTTATTATTTTAATACACTAATGCTACATTATCAATCCACAAGGTATTGCCTGGAGTTCCGATATAGGCTCCACCATCGGATGAGGAGAACTGAAGAATCAGATGAGTAGGTGTTTCGTTAGCACTCGCCCATCCTACTTCTTTTACCGGCACACTCTTACCCTTGCTGTTACGGGCATAGTCAGTGGATCGCAGTCCCATAGTAGCAGCCTGATAACCTGCCATGTGGCGGATATCGCCATAATGGATTGTATAGGTAGCATCTTCCACCCATCTATTGGTACTCTTTCCGAATCTGACTACCATCGTACCCACACGTTTAGCTGTTATATTTCCCTTAGCATCTTCATGCCGTTTCTGCAGATAGAGCACAGCTATAGCATGATCTCGACCTGCAACCGTAGAGGCTCCGCTAAATCCATTCTGCTTGATACGATTGGCTGCATTAGGAAAAGAAGTCTTATAATCAAAGCGCAAAGCCTTAGGACGTGCGGTGAATGGTATACCCCAGTTGATGGCTTTAGGACCATCCTTGGTACTTGTTATCGGTTCACGAACATTACCCAGAAAGAGAGAACCGGCAGCCAACACCTTGATATTGATGAGTCCCAGTACTTTTACTTTCTCAATATGGGTTACCAGTTTGGCACAATATCCACTACCATGTTTATCACGAAACACAGAGTTATTCGTCTTATAGATGCCCGATACATGTGCCAGGACATTAGAGGAACCCCAAGGCGAACCACCCTTATTGGTATAAGGAATATTACCATTGACAGTCATATTAGGTCCAACGGCATAAACTGTTTTCTGATTTCCTCCGATAATGCCTGATTCTTTGATATTCCTGACTACCCAGTGGTCCATATTACCATATTTAAAAGGAACCACCTTTCCCTGTCCCTTAACGGGAAGGCACGGCAAGGTAGCAACCGCCATAACGATGCCTGATATTATTATTTTCTTCATATCTGTTTCTTTTATATATCATTAAGGCTGCAAAGATAGAAAAATATTTTCTAGTTTTCAGTTTTCTTCGACATAAAGCATAAAAAATTAAGAAATAATAATATATTTACTGTATTTTAATTGCCATAAAACAAAAAAGTCCTGCATTTGCTGTTATAAACAAATACAGGACTCCTGATTCAATATACAAAACAGAATCTCTTGCACCGGTTACAATAGAGACATGCACCGGTTACAATAGAAACATGTTCCGATTACTCCAAAAGCTATTATCGGTTTGAATACATATTATCATAATACTTCTGATAATCACCAGAGGTTACATTGTCCATCCATTCCTGGTTCTCGAGATACCATTTCACGGTTTCCTCGATACCCTCCTCAAACTGGAGAGATGGCTCCCAGCCGAGTTCCTTCTGCAACTTTCTAGAGTCAATAGCATAACGCATATCGTGACCCTTTCTGTCTGTTACATAAGTGATGAGATCCAAATCCTCGCCTTCCTTTCTGCCGAGCAGACGGTCAACGGTCTTGATAACCACCTTGATGATATCGATATTCTTCCACTCGTTGAAACCGCCGATGTTGTAAGTCTCGGCAATCTTTCCCTTGTGGAAAATCATATCGATGGCACGGGCATGATCTACTACATACAACCAGTCGCGCACGTTCTCACCCTTACCATATACTGGCAATGGCTTGCGATGACGGATATTGTTGATAAACAGCGGAATCAACTTCTCAGGGAACTGGTATGGACCGTAGTTGTTAGAGCAGTTGGTCACGATGGTAGGCA
>ENA-OQKQ01000135-OQKQ01000135.1-human-gut-metagenome-genome-assembly--contig:-NODE-135-length-29465-cov-3.132490_pt1 | contig 29465 bp, 25 predicted proteins | sample MGYA00242651_ERZ504803 | MGnify/ENA primary metagenome ERZ504803 (study PRJEB26092, sample SAMD00036380) | human gut metagenome | host: Homo sapiens | study: EMG produced TPA metagenomics assembly of...
ATTGAGCAAGGCGCGGAAAGCGCTGGCAGACCGCTTTGCGGCAGAGCTGTACGGAGAAGGGGAGATGACCCTTGTTCATGCAGCGGTGCAGGCGCTGGAAACGCACCACAGGCTGCTGGTATGCTGTGATGCGGATGCAGGCACTCTGCTGGAAGCCCGGATGGAAACGGTGGCCGGCGCAGAAAAAGTGTTTGATTTTGGAGCCATGAGCTATGCCGATGCAAAGGTGCGGGAAAAGCTGAGCGCAAAGGTCTGCCGGGTCAAGGGCGGGCCGGTGCCGGCAAAACTTACCCGTGTGCGGGCAGCGCAGCGCCTTGTGGGTGCAGACTATGCAGCCGGGTGTCTGGAGCGCGCCGAGGACACGGTGCTGTTTCTGGGCAGCCGGAAAGGCTGCTGGGTGCGCACGGTGGCCAATGCAGATACGCCTGCTTTGTGGCTGCTGGATATGATCCGCCGGGCGGCTTCCGGTCTGCCGCAGGCGGCGGGAACGATCTGGCAGAAGTATGGCAGGGCCATCCCGGCAGATGCCCTGACGGCGCAGCGCCTGCCGGGCAAGCCGGAGCCGGATGCACCGACAGCAGCGCCGCGCAAACGGCACAGGGTGCGGAATGCCCTGATTTTTCTGCTGATTCTGGCACTGGCCGCGTTTGCCGCTGCGTGGTATTACACCGGCGGCGACCTCGCCGCCCTGCCGCAGCAGCTGCAAAGCCTTGGGGCCGACAGCCTGCCCCATGCGGGGGCAAAGCTGATATAAAAAAGACCCCGGAGGGTGTGAACCTTCCGGGATTTTTTTGTTTATAAAGGCGATTTTTAAGAGATGCAGCGTGCTGCTCCGAACCCATCCGTGAAAAAGAACCTCCGGAAAATCCGCAGATTTTTCGGAGGTTCAAATAAATGATAAATTTTCCGAATGGTTATGCCTTGTGGTCGCTCAGCCACCGCAGAGCCATATAAACATAGGCTGCAGAGCCCTCGTACAGCACGCTGTCGTCAAAGCGTACCTTGGGATGGTGCTGGCCGTAAACATAGCCCTCCTTGGCGTTGCCTGCGGAGAGAAACATGCTTACGGTAGGCACTTCGTGGCTGACAAAGGCAAAGTCCTCGCTGCCGCCGCCGGGCTTGCCGCCGGTGAGGACGGTCATATCCATGGCACCACGGCCCAGCAGTTCGGTCATATAGGTCAGGGCATTCTTGGCAAGAGGCGTATCCACCACCATGCAGGGGCAGTGGTCGCTGAACTCCACATCAGCAGTGCAGCGATAGGCTGCCGCCACGCCCTGCGCGATCTCGGTCATGCGCTGGTGGATCTGCTCGCTCACGGCACCTTCGGGGTCCACCGTGCGGATAGTGCCCCACATATCGGCAGAATCCGGGATGACGTTGGATGCCTTGCCAGCTTCAAACCGGCCCGTGGTGAACACGCCAAACTTGGCGGGGTCCAGCTCACGGCTGTTGATCTCCTGCAGGGCAATGTGGATGTGGGCCGCTGCGGTGATGGGGTCGATGCAGGCGTTGGGCATGGAGCCATGGCCGCCCTTGCCGTGTACGGTGATGTGGTACTGCTCACAGCTTGCCATGGTGATGCCGCCGCCCGGCACCAGCACGGTGCCCACGGGCAGGGGAATCCCGGCCAGAACATGGAACATGACCGCGGCATCCACCTTCGGGTTTTCCAGCAGGCCGTTTTTCAGCATGTCCAGCGAACCCTGAAAAATCTCCTCTGCAGGCTGGAATTCCAGCTTGATGGTGCCCTCGATCTCGTCCTCGTGTTCTTTGAGCAGCTTTGCCGCACCCAGCATCATGGCGGTGTGCATATCGTGGCCGCAGCCGTGCATCTTGCCCGGCACCTCGGAAGCAAATTCTTCGCCGGATTCCTCCTGAAGGGGCAGGGCATCCATGTCGCCGCGCAGCAGGATGGTCTTGCCGGGGCGCTTGCCGCCCGCTAGCGCGAGTACGCCGCACTTGCCGCAGTCCTGCGGGGTGTAGCCCATCTCGGTCAGGGCTTTTTTGACCAGCGCTTTTGTCTCGGGCAGGTCAAAGCCTACCTCCGGGTGGCGGTGCAGGGTGCGCCGCCATGTGCGCAGCTGGGTTTCCAGCTCCTTTGCGGATTCGAGCAGTTTTTCTGGTGTGATCATTCCAAAATCAACTCCCTCTATTTTATCAAAAACCTCCCAGACCCTGCCTTATGGCAGAGCCTGAGAGGTTTTTTACTAGTTTTCGTTCGTCGATGTGCCTTCCGGGTGGTACTTGGCGCAGGTGCACTTTTTCCACTTCAGGCCGCTGCCGCAGGGGCAGGGGTCGTTGCGGCCAATTTTGATGACACGCACAGGCTGGCCGTGGGGTGCACCCTTGGCACCGGGTGCACCGTTGCCGGGCACAAAGCCTTCGCCGGTGGGCTTTGCCACCTGCTCACGCTTGGGGGCAGCACCGGCCTGACGGATCTCGATGGTCAGCAGCATCTTCACACTGGACTCACGGATGGAATCCACCATCTGGTCGAACATGTCAAAGCCCTCGATGCGGTACTCCACAACGGGGTCCTTCTGGCCGTAGCCGCGCAGCGCAATGCCCTGACGCAGCTGGTCCATGTTGTCGATGTGGTCCATCCACATGCGGTCCACGCACTTGAGCAGGCAGATGCGCTCCAGCTCACGCATGATGGGAGTACCGTAGCGCTGCTCCTTGTCGGCGAGGATCTTCATGCCGCGGTCATAGAGCTGGTCGGCAATGCCCTTGCGGGAGATATCGTCAAAGTCGGCCACGGTGTAGTGGAGGTCTTCCTCGGTGGTCAGCCAGCCCAGATAGTGGCGGCGCAGGGCACCAAAGTCCCAGTCGTCCTTCACATCACCGGCCAGGAACTGGTCGCAGCTGGAATCGATGTTCTCGCGCAGCATCTTGTGCATTTCGGTGCTGATATCCTCGCCATCCAGCACCTTTCGGCGCTGACCATAGATGATCTCGCGCTGCTGGTTCATCACGTCGTCGTACTTCAGCACGTTCTTGCGGATCTCGAAGTTGCGGCCTTCCAGCTTTTTCTGGGCGCTTTCCAGCGTGTTGGTGATCATGCGGTTCTCGATGGGAGTGTCCTCATCGATCTTGAGGGTATCCATCAGGCTGGAGACGCGGTCGCCGCCGAACAGGCGCATCAGGTCATCTTCCAGGCTCAGGTAGAAGCGGGAAGCACCCGGGTCGCCCTGACGGCCGGCACGGCCGCGCAGCTGGTTGTCGATGCGGCGGCTCTCGTGGCGTTCGGTGCCGATGATGAACAGGCCGCCTGCAGCGCGCACCTGCTCAGCTTCGGCATCGATCTGGGGCTTGCACTGGGCGTACAGCTCATCGAAGCGCTTGCGGGCAGCAAGGATGTTGGCATCCTCGGTATCGCCGTGGCCGTTGGCTTCGGTCAGCAGCATTTCCACTGCAGCCGGGTCGGCATCCTCGGGCTTTTCCGGGTTCAGCAGGTTTTCGCAGAAGTGTTCCTTGCGCATCTGGGCCTTGGCCATGAACTCGGCGTTGCCGCCCAGCATGATATCGGTACCACGGCCTGCCATGTTGGTGGCAATGGTAATGGCACCCTTTTTGCCGGCCTGCGCCACGATCTCGGCTTCACGCTCGTGGTTCTTTGCGTTCAGCACGTTGAAGTCGCGGGTGTATTTCTGCAGCATCTTGGCAAGGGTCTCACTCTTTTCCACGCTGACCGTACCCACCAGCACGGGCTGGCCCTTCTGGTGGCATTCCAGCACCTGCTGGATAACGGCATTGTATTTGCCGTTGACCGTCTTGTAGATGGCATCCGGATAATCGATGCGCTGACGGGGGCGGTTGGTGGGCACCGTAACGATGTTCAGGCCGTAGATCTCGGTGAACTCGGTGGCTTCTGTCTTGGCGGTACCGGTCATACCGGACAGCTTTTTGTACATGCGGAAGTAGTTCTGGAAGGTGATGGTAGCCAGCGTTTTGCTCTCGGCGGCGATCTTCACGCCCTCCTTGGCTTCGATGGCCTGATGCAGGCCTTCGTTGTAGCGGCGGCCGATCATCAGACGGCCGGTGAACTCGTCCACGATGATGACCTGACCATCCTTGACCACGTAATCGATGTCCCGCTGCATCACGCCGTAAGCCTTGATGGCCTGATCGATGTGATGGGCAAGGGTCATGTTCTCGGCGGCGGCAAGGTTCTCGACCTTGAAGTAGGCTTCCGCTTTCTTGATGCCGCTGGCAGTCAGGGTACAGGTCTTGTGCTTTTCGTCCACGACGTAATCACCGTCGGTCTGCTCGTCGGTAGAGACCTTATCCTCCAGCTCTACCACCACGCTCTTGCGCAGGGTGCGCACAAAGCGGTCCACCTGTGTGTACAGGCTGGAGGAATCCTCGCCGCGGCCGGAAATGATCAGGGGCGTGCGGGCTTCATCGATCAGGATGGAGTCCACTTCATCGACGATGGCATAGGCGTGGCCGCGCTGCACCATGTTGGCCTTATAGGTCACCATGTTGTCGCGCAGGTAGTCGAAGCCGAACTCGTTGTTGGTACCGTAGGTGATGTCGGCAGCATAGGCGGCGCGGCGTGCATCGCCGTCCATGCCCTGTGCGATCAGGCCGACAGAAAGGCCCAGCCAGCGGTAGAGCTTGCCCATCCACTCGCTGTCGCGCTTGGCAAGGTAATCGTTGACGGTGACAACATGCACGCCCTCACCGGTGAGGGCATTCAGGTAGGCGGGCAGGGTAGCCACAAGGGTCTTGCCTTCACCGGTCTGCATCTCGGAAATATCGCCGCGGTGCAGGGCAATGCCGCCGATGACCTGCACAGGGAAGTGCTTCATGCCCAGCACGCGCCATGCGGCTTCGCGGCAGACGGCAAAGGCATCGGGCAGGATATCATCGGTGGTCTTGCCGTCGGCCAGCTGCTGCTTGAACACAGCGGTCTGTGCCTGCAGGTCGGCATCCGGCATGGCGGCATATTTTTCTTCCAGAGCCAGCACCTGCTTGGCAATGGGGTTGATCTTTTTCAGCTCCCGGTCCGAGAAGCTGCCAAAGAGTTTTTCAACAAGGGACATTGGTAACACCTCATAGATCAAATTCGGGAAAATGCTTCCCGGAGATAGACATAAATACACACATATATGATACACCAAAGCGGCAGACGCGTCAAACCTGCAAGGTTATTTTAGCCGGATTTTGAATGAATTTTCTGTAAATTTGCGCTGGAAGGGGGTTTCATAAAAGGAAAAGATATGTGGTGGAGGCGAACAGCCTCGCCCTCTCCGTCTGCTCCCGCTGGTCGCATCCACCTCCCCCAAACGTGGAGGCCTTGGCAATCCACGCAAAGTTTCCGGTTTCGTCCAGAGGCTCCCCTTTCGGGGGTAGCTGGCGAGCGAATGCGAGACTGAGAGGGCGAGCCAGCTAAACAAAACCACCTCTGATTTTGCAATCAGAAGTGGTCAGGTGTACATTATAAGGTTTCCAGCAGCTGCGGCAGCTGTGCCAGATCGTCGATGACATTCGGGCACACAGCCTCGAGCCGCGCGCGGGACTGGTGGCCGCCGGTGTAGAGCACGCATTTTGTGCCAAGGGCCTTTGCAACTTCGGCATCGTGCTGGGTGTCGCCCACCATCACGCAGGCAGCAGGGGAGATGCCGCTTTGTGCAAGCCACTGTTTGCCCACCTGCACTTTGCTTACGCCATAGATGTCTGCAAGGCCGAGCAACTCAGTAAAATAGCCCTGCAGGCCCCGTGCGGCTACCTGCTCGATCAGGTAGTCCCGGCGGGAGGCGGAAAGCACGCTCTGCCGCCAGCCCCGGCGCGAAAGTTCGGCCAGCGTCTCGGCAGCGTGTGCAGAGGGGGGACAGGCATCCACGCCTGCGTTATAATGTTCCATAAAGCGCTCGGCCAGCTCTGCATAAGGGTGCTTTGCAAAGTTGAAACCGGCGCGGATGTAGTATTCCTCAATGGGAAAACCGAAAATTTCCCGGTAAGCGGCAAGATCGTACCGCTGCGGATAACCGTGGGTCTCCAGCATCCAGTTGAGACAGCTGTGGGTGAAATCAACATCATCCATCAAAGTGCCGTTCCAGTCCCAGAAGATCATACCGTTTGCCTGCATGGAAACCTCCTTGCGGTCATTAAGCTGCAAAAATTTTGCGCAGGGCTTTGCTGCTCTCGATGATCTTCACCAGCAGCACACCCAGAACGGTGCAGCTGATGAGCTCGCCGATACCTACGGAGATGCCGTTGGTGATGCAGGCCAGCCAGATGGGAGCGCTGGAGGTGGGGTCCGGGAACATGACGGCGATCTCAATGCCGATGATCACGGCATTGAACAGCACCGGCGGCAGGGAAGCCGCCACAGCCAGACCCTTGATGCGGATGTTCCGCAGCTTGTAGGTGACAAGGCAGGCCAGCAGGGTGGCAAGGGTGCCAAAGATGACATCCACGATGGTGGAGCCCAGCAGGTTTGCCAAAAAGCAGCCCAGTACCACACCGGCAATGTACTCGGCACCGAATACCGGCAGCAGGCAGAGCGCCTCAGCCACACGCACCTGTACCGCACCATAGGAGAGCGGCTGCAGAGCCATGCAGAGAACAACATAAATGGCTGCGACCACGCCGCAGCGCACCAGTTTACGGACGGAAGAATTCTGATTCATGATAATACTCCAGCGGGATGATTTTGACCGCACAGGGCCGCCAGCCCCTGTGGGTTTGGCCCGGTATGGTTCGAGACACGCCGGGGAGCCTAAAATCCTAAGTTGCTCTGAAAGGATGCCGCACAAAAAGCACAGCAAAAGGCAGTATAGCATAATTTTTGGCAGATTGCAACGAATTTTCGCAGAATCAGGTACAGATGCAGTTTTTGGTTTGGACCCTTCCGGTGAAAAAAGAGGTTCCGAAAAGCCCGCAGGCTTTTCGGAACCTCAAAATAAAATAAATTACCGCTGAAATAGCCAGAGCGAAAGCGGAGGCTATTAAAATCGTGTGTTACCCTCTGGGGTGTCCGGTGTATACCAGAGCCACCGTGTCGGGGCCGGTGTTGGCGGAAACGACACCGCCCAGCTCAAACACCAGCAGCGGCGGCTTGCCAAAGGCCTTGCGGCAGGCCTTTTCCAGATCGGCGGTCTGCGGGATGTTGGTGTGGCCGATCATATAATCAAAGTTCTCCACCCCTTCGCTGCGCTGTTTGCACAACTCCACCATGGCGGGCACCACCTTGTCATCGCCGCGTACCTTGGCTTCCACCTTGGTCTTGCCGTCGATCAGGGTGATGATGGGACGAATGCCCATCAGCTCGCCCATAACAGCAGCAGCGGCAGAGATGCGTCCGCTCTTTTTCATCTGCTTCAGGCTGTAGGGGCCCAGAACGATCTCCATGCAGTCCATCTGCTTTTCAAACTCCCGGATCACATGGCTGATCTCTGCACCGTTCTTCAGCTTGCGGGCCATTTCGCACAGATACCAGCCGAACACCATGGAATAGGTGTGGGGGTCCAGCAGATGGATCTTCAAGTGGTGCTCCGGGCGCTCTTCCCGCAGCATCCCCTGTGCCATGAGGGCGTTATTGTAGGTGGAAGAGCCGGATTTGTTGATGGGTACATGAATGACATCCGTATAGCCCTCGTCCACGTACTGGCAGTATTTTTCGCAGAACTGGATGGGGGTGATGGCGGCAGTGGAGGGCACGCCCTTAGCGGCACGCATCTTATCGTAAAATTCGGTGTTGGTGCAGCTTTCACGCTCCACGTAGTCCACATTGTCCAGCAGGATGTGGAAGCTCATGATGTCGATGCCGTATTTTTCGGCCATCTCCTGCGGGATATCGCAGGAGGAATCGGTCAGGATCGCAATCTTGCTCATAATGTCCCTCATTTCCATTCGTAGTCTCGTAAGTGTCCGTGGTCCAAAAGCTCCGGAAAGTCCCACTGGCGCAGCACTTCATACACGCCCACGGCCACGCTGTTGGAAAGGTTCAGGCTGCGGCAGGTGTCGCGCATGGGCATTCGGATGCAGTGCTCCTGATTGGCGGCAAGCAAGGCTTCGGGCAGGCCGGCATCCTCGCGTCCGAACACGAGGTATGCACCGTCCGGGTAGCTCACATCGGTGTAGCGCTGAGGTGCCTTGGTGGTAAAATAGTAATAGGGGCCGCTGTTTTTGGCAAAGAACTCGTCCAGACTGTCGTAATAGCTGATGTCGAGGTAGTGCCAGTAATCCAGACCCGCATGCTTGAGCTTTTTATCATCGATGGCAAAGCCCATGGGGCCTACCAGATGCAGCCGACAGGCAGTGCAGGCACAGGTGCGGGCCACGTTGCCGGTGTTCTGCGGGATGCGCGGCTCCACCAGAACGATGTTCAAGGTTGGCTTTTCGTTCATCGGTGTACCTCCCCTTATTCTGCCGAGCTTGCCGGGCACAGGCGCGGCAGAAGCGGCTCGAACCAGACCCCGTAGCGGGTATCCTGCGCGGCGGGCGTGCTCTGGATGGAAAGCGCCACGAACTCGGCAGCGTTGTCGGCGGCGGCACTCAGGGCGTTGCCCTGCAGCAGCGAGCCGATGAGCACCGCACCGTACAGGTCGCCGGTGCCGGGAAAGCTGCGGCTGATGTGCAGCTTTTTGATGAGGAAGCGGTCTTTTCCGCTGCCTGCACAGCCGATGTATTTGCCCAGCGGCAGGCCGGTGACGACAGCCCCGGGGGCCAGAGCGGTCAGCTCGTCAGCCAGAGCCTGTGCGGCTTCATCGGTGAGCAGCTCGGTCTGCGGCTGGCGCTGCAGCAGGATCTGTGCCTCGGTGTAGTTGGGCAGGATCAGATCGGCAGCACCGCACAGTGCACGGATGCGGTCGATCAAAGCAGGCGTTACGGTGGAGTAAGCCTTGCCGTTGTCGCCCATGACCGGGTCAACGATCTTTTTGGCTGCGGGCCAGAGGGTAAAGGCTTTTTCGGCTAGTGCTACCTGATCCTCACCGCCCAGATAGCCGGTATAGATGCAGTCAAACTCCACGCCAAGCGCATGGTAATGCTCCAGCGCCTGTTCGCCGTAGGCGCAGCCGTCCAGCCGTGCAGGTGTGCCAAGCCCGCCTGTGTGGGTGGAAAGCACCACCGTGGGCAGGGCTACCGGCTGCACGCCCATGACCGACAGCACCGGCAGGATCACTGCAAGGCTGCAGCGGCCCATGCCGGAAAGATCGTGGATGCAAAGGTACTTTTTTGGGTTCAACAGGGTGTATCAAATAAGGAACCTCCTTACCAGTATGCGGAATGAGCAGTGCACTTTTTAGCCGGGCACACCCGCCCATTAAAACATCGTAGAACAGTATACCACAAATTTCTGCATAAAAAAGCGGATACCAGATAGTTTACAGGAAATAATAACACCGGAGACCGGATCTTTTTCACCGAAAGGAGTTTTACTATGAAACATGAATCCACCAGTTCTTCCGGGATGCTGCTTGGCATGGCCGCGGGGGCGGCACTGGGTGCCGTGGGCGTGATGGCCGCCACCCAGAACCAGCGCCAGCTGCGCCGCACCACACGCAAGGTGATGAAGGGTGCCGAGAACGCTGTGCTGCAGCTGGACAAAATGGTTGGCGACTTTGTGGAAAAGCACATGGAGTGATAAAAGCAAAGAACGGCGTTCCGGTGGGGAACGCCGTTCTTTGCTTGAAAAAGCTTACTTGTTCCAGATGCACATGCGGGCCGCGGTGTTGATCTCGCCCAGCACGCTCAGATCCATCTGAATGTTGCAGGTAACGGTGAGTGCCTTGTTCACATCACTGCCGGTCAGCACCGAGGCGGGCATGTTCTTGATGGTGAGCACGCCGGTGCCCTTGGCAACATCGCCGGAGACGGTGCCGGTGTAGGTCACATCACCAATGGTCAGGCCGGACAGATAGCCGGTGACACCCATCTTGCTTACCTGCTGGATGGGCAGGGTGAGCGTGTAGGTGCCGTTGGACTGGCGGGTGAGGGTGACATCACGGCTGGCATCGATGCCGGTGTTGGCCATGGATTCCTTATCGGATTTTTCTTTCCAGAATTTAATGCCTACGTTCAGGCTGGAAGCAGCGCTTGCACCAAAGGTGAACATGCACAGCAGCAGCACTGAGAGCAGGGCGGCGCTTACGCGCTTATAAGTGTTCGTCATGAATGATCTGCCTTTCCTGCCACAGAGGCGGCGTTGAACAATTGCGGTAATACCGGTTTGTCAATGCTAAAATAGCATGGCTGTGCAAAATTGTCAATCCGCTTCGTGAAGCTTTCACAGAAATGTTGCACATTGATAAAATATGGTGGGCGAAAATGACGAAGAACCGCCCCTCCGGCAGGAGAAGCGGTTCTTGAAAAATCAGCGCTTAAAGTTCAAAGTCGGGGTCGTCCTTCAGCACGTGGATCTCGCTCATAAAGGGGCTCTGCTCCGGGTCGGCGAAGGGAGCTTCCTTGACGTACTTGTTCAGCTGGATGGCCGTGCGTGCGGGGTCGGCAATGGTGCCTGCGCCGCCGATGCAGCCGCCCGGGCAACCCATGCCTTCCAGCAGGTAGCCGTTGTACTTGCCGGCCTTGGCCAGCATGAGCAGCTTCTTGCATTCGGCAAGGCCCTGTGCGGATGCGATCTTGACATCCATATCCGGGTGCCATTCCTTGATCTTATCGGCAACAGCCTTGGCAACGCCGCCGGACTGTGCAAAGCCGCGGCCTGCTGCGGATGCAGCGTGCAGAGCTTCGGCCTCGTCCACTTCCAGCAGGCTGGTGTCCACATCCTTGGCCTCGATGATACCGGCCAGCTCTTCAAAGGTGAGCACGAAGTCCACATCGGAGCGGACGGTGCGGCGGGAAGCTTCCAGCTTCTTTGCGGCGCAGGGTCCAATGAAGCACATACGGGCCTCGGGGTCCTTCTGCTTCATCATGCGGGCGGTGAACACCATGGGGGTCATGGTCATGGAGATATTCTTGGCAAGATCCGGGAAAGCGGTCTTTGCCATCATGCTCCATGCCGGGCAGCAGGAAGTTGCCATGAAGCTGAGCTTCTCGGGCACTTCCTCCAGGAAGTCGTGTGCTTCGTCCACGGTGCACAGGTCGGCACCAATGGCAACCTCCACCACATCGTAGAAGCCGACGGCCTTCAGGGCGGCCTTGAGCTTGCCGGTGGAAGCCAGACCCGGGAACTGGTTGATGAAGGCGGGAGCCACCAGCGCGTAGATGCGGTCGCCGCGGTTGAAGCCCTGGATCAGCTGATAGATCTGGCCCTTGTCGGCAATGGCACCGAAGGGGCAGTTGACCAGACACTGGCCGCAGGAAACGCACTTGCTGTAATCGATCTCGGCACGGCCCAGCTCATCGGAGTGGATGGCACCCATGCCGCAGGCTGCAGCGCAGGGACGCTCGGTCTTGACGATGGCGTTGTAGGGGCACACGCCGACGCAGCGGCCGCACTTGATGCACTTGTCCTGATCGATGATGGAACGGCCGCTCTCCCATGTGATGGCCTTCTTGGGGCACACTTCCATACAGGGGTGGGCAAGGCAGCCCTGACACAGGTCGGAGACCTTGACCAGCTTTTCCGGGCAGCGGTTGCAGGCAAACTTGATCACGTTCACCAGCGGGGGATCATAATACTTATCGGCGATGGAAGCATCCTCCAGACCGGAGACGACGCTGTTGTGCTCGTCCATGCGGCGGGTGGGCAGGCCCATGGCCAGACGCACGCGCTCCTCAACGATGGCGCGCTCCAGGAAGATGTCCTTGCGCAGCTTGCCTTCCTCGCCGGGGATGATGGTGTAGGGGATCTTGCGCATCAGGTGGTTGGCCTGCTCGCCCTTGACGTTGGCGTAAGCCATGCGTGCCACCTCGGTGAACACCTGACGGCGGATCTGGATGACCGTGGTATTGATTCCTCTGAAACTCATTCCAATTCTCTCCTTGCTTTGCTAAAAACAAACGGGCTGCACCCGGCTGCCGACAGCGTTCTGCCGCGCAGGGCGGGCACGTTACAGGGCACATTGGTAACGCACTGCTGCAAACAGCGCTGTGCCCGGGATGATCCACTTTCATTTTAGCATAAAGCGTGCCGGATGAAAAGGGATAAAACGCAAAATTTGTTAAAAATTTGTTGTATACGTCCTCGTGTACAGAATCAACAGTTTTAAGCGCGTAAACTCAGCAAAGTGCTGCACGCACACGCTCGCCGTCGTACTCGCCAAGCGTTACGTGCACGATCTGCCCGCTTTCGTGCCGGGGGCGGACACCACCACCGGAATGTACAGCCGGGTGTAGCCGGTGAACAGCGTGCCGGAAAGCGGGGTCTCCAGCAGCACATCGTCCTCGGTGCCCACATAGGCGGTCAGCACTTCGCGGCGTACCTCCTCGGCAATGCCGTTCATCACGCGGCTGCGCTCCTGCTTTTCCCGCTCGTGCACCTGCTCCGGAAAATCGTAGGCCGGGGTGCCGCTGCGGCGGGAGTAGGGGAACACATGTACCTTGAGAAAGCCGATCTTTTTCAAAAATTCGCAGCTCTCTTCAAAATCGGCCTGCGTCTCGCCGGGAAAGCCGCAGATGCAGTCGGTGGTAAAGCTGACCGGGCGCTCCCCGTAGGCGGCGCGCAGCTGGTCCACCACCTGTGCATACTGCTCGGCAGTGTAAACGCGGCGCATCCGGCGCAGGGTGGCAGTGCAGCCGCTCTGCAGGCTCAGGTGGAACTGCGGGCAGAGCTTTTCCACGGCGGCAAGGCGGGTGATGAACTCCGGCGTGAGCATATCCGGGTCCAGACTGCCCAGACGGATGCGCTGGATGCCTTCCACTTGAGCGCAGTGCTCCACCAGCTCCACAAGGTTGGTGCCGGTATCCAGACCATAGCTGGGCAGGGAGATGGCACTGAGCACCACCTCGCGGTAGCCGGAAGCCGCCAGCTGGCGCAGTTCGGCTAGGATGCTGGCTTCGTCGCGGCTGCGCACCGGGCCGCGGGCCCGTGGGATGACGCAGTAGGCGCACTGGCGGTTGCAGCCGTCCTCTACCTTGATAAAGGCACGGGTGTGGGTCTCGAACCGCTCCACGGGCAGCTCTTCAAATTTTTCGCCGCGCTGGTGGGGCGTGATGGCCACAATGCGCTCATGGCCGTCCAGCAGCTTGAGAACGTTATCTAAAATGGCCTTGCGGTCGCCGTTGCCGCACACAAGGTCGGCCTCGGTGAACTGGGCGGCTTCCTCCGGGAAAGCCTGCGGGTAGCAGCCGGTAAGCACCGTGACCGCGCCGGGGTTCTCGCGCTTTTTGCGGCGCAGCCACTTGCGGCTTTTCTGGTCGCCAAAGTTGGTCACGGTACAGCTGTTCACCACAAAAACATCCGCAGGCTCGTTCTCCTGCGCAATGGTAAAGCCGTTGGCGCGGAACATCTGTTCCAGCGCGCCGGTCTCGTTCAGGTTGACCTTGCAGCCAAGGGTATAAAACAAACTCGCATGAGGGGGTATCCTTTCGACAAAAAACGGAGTGGTGTTTGCATTGCTCTTTATTATATATCACAGCGGCGGTGCGGCGCAAGCCGGATGCACAGCAGCAGGCACTTTTTTGCTGGAAAGCGGGCAAAACAAAAAGAGACGGGCAGACGCCCGTCTCTCAAAGAGAACTTTAGAAAAATTATTTAGTGGACTTAACGGTGACTTCCAGATACTTGTACTCTTTACCAGTCTCTGCGTCCTGAGCGGTCTTATACTCGGCCTTTTCCACAGCAAAGTCGGGGAGACCATTAGCGGCCAGATTGGTCATCAGGAAGCTGTTCAGATAAGCGCCGTTTGCATCAGCAGGCCATACGACCAGCTTCTTTTTGTTCAGCTCTGCAACAGCAGCCTGGAACTCCTTGGTAGAATCCTTAGCGGCGACTACCTTGATAGGAGTGGTGGAGAAAGCACCACAGCCGGTGAACATGGAAGCACTTGCAGCAGCAACGGCAGTCAGACCAGCGAGCTTCAGGAAAGAACGACGAGACAGAATCATAATAGTATCCTCCTAAAAAATAATTCCACAAATGAAGCAATACAGCCTTTTTGGGCCATCTCCAATTTACACTATAAGGTGGGCAAAAGTCAAGCCCTTTTGTAGAAAAAGACAAAATAAAAAATGTGGGCTGCGGTGCGGGCGCAGGATATTCTAAACAAAAAGGCCCCTGCATACTCTCTCAGCAAGAGACATTGCGCAGGGAGGGACCGAAATGGAGCGGAAAAACTTGGCGCTTTTGTGTGCAGGAGTGGTGTGCTTCTGGCTGTTTGCGCTGGCCTTTGGCACGGCGCAGGGCAATGGACTGCGGCAGCAAAACCCGGCGGTGCAGGCAGCTGCAGACCAGACCCAGCCGGTGCAGCCCGCGGCGGCACAGCCTGCCTTGGAGCTGCCCTGCCGCGCCGCCTGCCTGATCGATCAGCAGACGGGCACTATATTATATGAAAAGAACGCCGACCAGCAGATGCCCATTGCATCCATTACCAAGGTAATGACCCTGCTGCTCACCTTTGAAGCCGTGCACGACGGCCGCATTGCCATGGACACGCTGGTGCCGGTAAGTGAACACGCCTACCACATGGGCGGCAGTCAGATCTGGCTGGAGCCGGGGGAGCAGTTCACGCTGGACGAGATGATCAAAGCCATTTGTGTGTCCTCCGCCAATGATGCCGCTGTGGCTGTGGCAGAGCTGGTGGGCGGCAGCGAGCCGGGCTTTGTGCAGATGATGAACGCCCGCGCCGCAGAACTGGGCATGGTGAACACCACCTTCCACAATGCCTGCGGGCTGGACACCGAAGGGCATCTTTCCACCGCCCACGATGTTGCCATCATGAGCCGCGAGATTTTGAACACCTGCCCGGAGGTGCTGCACTATACCGGCATCTGGACGGACACCCTGCGCGGCGGTGCCACCCAGCTGGTGAACACCAATAAGCTGCTCAAGCGCTACAACGGCATCACCGGCCTGAAAACCGGCACCACCAGCGGCGCGGGCGTGTGCATCAGCGCCAGCGCCACCCGCGACGGGCTGGACCTGATCGCCGTGGTGCTGGGGTCGCTCTCCAGCTCGGAGCGGTTCACAGCGGCCACCACCCTGCTGGACTACGGCTTTGCGGCCTACGCCGCCGTGCCGCTGCCCGCCATGGAGGACCGGCCTCTTCTTATAAAAGTAAAGGGCAGTGCAGAGGAAAGCGTACCGCTGGACTACACCGCTCTGCCCGAAACGCTGCTGATGCCCAAGGAAAGCGCCGCCGCTCTCACCGCGCAGCTGGATCTGCCGCAGGAGCTGGAAGCACCGGTGCAGCTGGGCCAGACCGTTGGCACGGTGCGCATCCTGAGCGGGGAGACCCAACTGGGCGAGTACGAGGTGCGCGCCGCTGCCGATGCTGAAAAAATGGATTTTGGCACCGCTTTCGGCCTGTTGTGGGACGCTTTGACCGGCTGCGAAAGCTGAATGCACGCTTCAGCGTACAAAAGCGCGCTGCGGTAAGCTGCGTGGAACTGTCTGTGTGAACAATTCTGGATGAAGAAACAAAAAAACACTATTAAAATTGTATGAAATCCAAGGATTTTGACCTTGACTTTGCCCGGAGGGAACGGTACACTTATACCAAGATATTTCCTCGCAGGGCAAAGGCCCGGCAAATCGTTTGGAGGTTATAATAAAATGAGTGTCGCACTGAACACAAAACACCTCTCCAGCTTTATCAGCGAAGAGGAATATGCAGCCATCTATCCGCAGGTGGAAGCTGCCCATAACCAGCTGGAAGCAAAGTCCGGCCCGGGCAATGATTTCCTCGGCTGGATGTATCTGCCCCGTGATTACGATAAGGAAGAGTTCGCCCGCATCAAGGAAGCCGCCGCAAAGATCCGCGAGGATTCCGATGTGCTGGTGGTGGCCGGCATTGGCGGCAGCTATCTGGGCGCACGCGCTGTCATCGAGGCCGTCAAGGGCCAGTTCCACAACGAGCTGGAAAATGGCCCCAAGATCTACTTCTGTGGCAACAGCATCAGCCCCACCTACCTGAACAACATCATCAGCCTGTGCAAGGGCAAGCGCTTCTCCATCAACGTCATTTCCAAGTCCGGCACTACCACCGAGACTTCTCTGGCATTCCGCGTGCTGCGTGAACTGCTGGAAAAGGAGATGGGCGTGGAAGAAGCCAACAAGCGCATCTACGCCACCACCGACCGTGCCAAGGGCACCCTGAAGCAGCTGGCCGACGCACAGGGCTGGCCCACCTTCGTGGTCCCCGACGACGTGGGCGGCCGCTACTCCGTGCTGAGCGCTGTGGGCCTGCTGCCCATTGCTGCTGCCGGTATCAGCATTGACGACCTGATGAAGGGCGCTGCCGATTCCATGGAGCGCTTCTCCGTTCTGAGCAAGGACAACGACGCTTACAAGTATGCTGCCATCCGCAACATCCTGTACCGCAAGGGCAAGAGCGTTGAAATTCTGGAGTGCTACGAGCCGGACTTCGCCCTGATGAACGAGTGGTACAAGCAGCTGTTCGGCGAGAGCGAGGGCAAGGACAACAAGGGCCTGTTCCCCGCAAGCTGCATCTTCTCCACCGATCTGCACTCCATGGGTCAGTTCATTCAGGAAGGCTCCCGCACCATGTTCGAGACCATCGTGGACGTGAAGAAGCCTGCACAGGATCTGTTCATCGACCCGCTGGAAGGCAACTTTGACGGCCTGAACTTCCTGGCAAACCAGAACATGAGCGTTGTCAACCGCAAGGCCATGGAGGGTACCATTTTGGCACACACCGACGGCGGCGTGCCCGAAGTGCTGATCGAGGTGGACGACCTGACCGCTTACAATGTGGGCTACCTGATCTACTTCTTCTGGCGTGCATGTGCCTGCAGCGGTTATCTGCTCAGCGTCAATCCCTTCAATCAGCCGGGCGTTGAGAGCTATAAAAAGAATATGTTTGCTCTGCTGGGCAAGCCGGGCTACGAAGGCCTGACCGCCGAGCTGGAAGCAAAGCTGAAGTAAATAAAAATGATCTCCCGCCGCAAGGCGTGGAAAATACAGGAGGACTGAACTATGATTAAACTGATTGTTGGTACCAAGGGCTCCGGCAAGACCAAGGCTATGATCGACCAGATCAATGATGCGGTCAAGACCTCCAAGGGCAACGTGGTCGTCGTTGAAAAGGGCATGAAGCTCACCTACGACATCGCTCCTGCTGCACGTCTGATCGACCTGGACGAGTACAAGATCTCCGGCGGCGAAATGCTGTACGGCTTTGTTGCCGGCCTGATGGCAAGCAACTACGATATCACCGACCTGTACATTGACGGCATCCTGAAGGTGCTGGATCATGACATCAACCGTCTGGGCGTTGTGCTGGACGAGATGGCAGCCATTGCAGGCGACAGCGTGAAGGTGACTGTTACCGTCAGCGCTGACGAGGCTGCACTGCCCCACGATGTGAAGAAGTACCTGTAATTCCGGAAAATCGGGATCTGAACCACTTTGAACAGGCAGAGAACCGGGAAATTTAAATTTTTTCGGTTTTCTGCCTGTTTTGGTGTTGACAAAGGGCTGCGTTGGCGCTATACTAACAAAGCAGCCTTTTAGAGGTGTACTATGCAATTTGACCTGAGAAAGTTTATCGCCACCGGCAGACAACCCTATCATGCAGAGTTTCAGTGTGATTTATCTGCACATGATTATGCCGGGGCAAGGATCCCGCAGCCGGTCACCGTTGTTTTTGAAGCGGAGACGGACGGCGACGAGGTCCGGATGACACTGCGGGCAAACGCATCGGTGCACGGAGAGTGCGCCCGCTGTCTGGACCCGGTCATTCGGGAGGAGACGGTCGATACGGAGTGGACGGTAAAGGAACGAGATCTGGATGACCCGGATTTTGACCTTCCGCTGGACGAAAAAGGACATCTGGATGTAGATGAATGGCTCAATCAGGAGTTTATGTTCCAGATTCCCACGGTGTTGCTTTGCAGTGCCGACTGCGCCGGGCTTTGCCCCGTGTGCGGCAAAAAGAAGGCGGAATGCACCTGCCAGCCGGCAGAGCATGCCGAAGCTCCCGTAGACACAAGGCTCGCAATCCTTAAATCACTGCTGAACTGATAAACCCATCAAGGAGGTGCAAAAATATGGCAGTACCTAAGAGACATCTTTCCAAGGCCCGCCGCGACAAGCGTCGCAGCAATGTTTGGAAGCTGGAGGCCCCCGCACTGGTCAAGTGCAGCAACTGCGGCTCTCTGAAGCTCCCCCACCAGGCATGTGGCAACTGCGGTTACTACAAGGGCGAGGAAGTCATCAAGAAGGCCTAATTTGCGCGTAATTGGTGGCATAATGGTGTTATGTACAGAAGGGGAGGGCGCATGCCTTCCCCTTCTTGTTCTGTCTGAAAGGAGGTGGATGCGGTGGCAATGAAGATCGCACGGGTGGAACCCGGCAGCGAAGCGGAAGTGCTGGGCCTTGGCCCGGGTGACGAGCTTTTGAGCGTGGACGAAAACGAGCTGAACGACAGTCTGGACTACGATTTCTACACCGACAGCAAAAGCTTCCACCTGAAAGCAAGGGTGGCAGACGGCATCCGCGAGTGGGATGTGCAGCGCACGGAGCGCGGCCCCTTTGGCTGCGATTTCCAGACCTATCTGGGCGATCAGAAGCACTCCTGCTCCAACCACTGCATGTTCTGCTTCATCGACCAGCTGCCCCCCGGTATGCGCGAGAGCCTTTACTTCAAGGACGATGACGAGCGGCTTTCCTTTTTGTTCGGCAACTATATCACCATGACGAACATGCAGGACCACGAGATCGACCGCATCATCAAGATGCACATTTCACCCATCAACATTTCAGTGCACACCACGAACCCGCAGCTCCGTGTGCGGATGCTGGCCAACAAGCGCGGCGGCGAGGTGCTCAAGTATCTGCCCCGTCTGGTGGAGGGCGGCATCGCCGTCAACTGTCAGCTGGTGCTGTGCCGCGGCATCAACGACGGCGACGAACTGCGCCGTACCCTCTCCGACCTTTTGGAGCTGACCCCTATGGTGCAGAGCATCGCTGCGGTGCCCTGCGGTGTGACGGACTACCGCGAGAAGCTGTTCAAGCAGACACCGTATGATGCAAAGACCAGCGCCGAAGTCATCGACATCATGGAAGAATTCGGCGATGAGTGCAAGCGCCGCCACGGCAAGCGCATCATTTATCCCAGTGATGAATGGTACCTCAAGGCAGGCAGGCCCATCCCGCCGGAAGCGTTCTACGAGGACTTCGACCAGCTGGAAAACGGCGTGGGCATGATGCGCCTGTATGCCTCGGAATTTCTGGCGGAGCTGGAAAAGCCCCACCGCATCTACGGCACCAAAAAGATGGACGTGGTCACGGGCGAAATGGCTTCGCCGCTCATCCACCAGATGATGGCTGAGCTGCACCGCCAGTACCCCATGGTCGAGGTGACGGTGCACACCATCAAGAACAAATTCTTCGGCGGCAATGTGGGTGTGGCCGGGCTTGTAACGGCGACCGATATCATTGCTCAGTGCGAGGGCAAGCTGACCAGCGGCACGCTGGGCGTGCCCGCCGTGATGCTGCGGGAGGAAAAAGACACCTTTCTGGACGACATCACCACCGACCAGCTGGCCCAGCGCCTTGGCGTGAAGGTGGAGGTGTTGCCGACCTCTGGCGGCGACGAAGCCCGCGCCCTGCTGCGTAGCGGCCTGCACATTGCAAGGAGAAGAAGAGCATAAAACCTTTTGTTATAGAAAGGAGGAACCCCTATGAGCAAACCGATCGTAGCAGTGGTGGGCCGCCCCAACGTGGGCAAATCCACCCTGTTCAACAAGCTGTGCGGTCAGCGCCTTGCCATTGTGGAGGACACGCCGGGCATTACCCGTGACCGCATTTTTGCCAACTGCGAGTGGAACGGCCATGACTTCCTGCTGGTGGACACCGGCGGTATTGAGCCCAAGGCTACCGAGGGCATTCTGGCCCACATGCGGGAGCAGGCCCAGATCGCCATTGACACTGCAGACTGCATCATCATGGTGGTGGACGTGCGCGACGGACTGACCGCCGCGGACGAGGATGTGGCCCACATGCTGCGCCGCAGCCACAAGCCCATTATTCTGGCCGTGAACAAGTGCGACAAGGTGGGCGATGCCCCCATGGAGATGTACGAGTTCTACAACCTCGGCTTTGACGAGGTGATGCCCATTTCGTCCGTGCACGGCCACGGCACCGGCGACCTGCTGGACGCTGTGTGCGCCCATCTGGACTTCAGCGAGACGGTGGTGGAAGAGGACCGCATCCCGGTTGCCATCATCGGCCGCCCCAACGTGGGCAAGTCCAGCCTGACCAACCGCATTCTGGGCGAGAACCGCATGATCGTGGCAAACGAGGCGGGCACCACCCGTGATGCCATTGACACCCCGGTGGACAACGCTTACGGCAAGTTCATCTTTACCGATACCGCCGGTCTGCGCAAGCGCAGCAACATCACCGACGGTCTGGAGCGTTACATGGTAGTGCGCGCACTGGCCGCTGTGGAGCGCAGCCGCGTGGCGCTGATCCTTGTGGATGCCACCGTCGGTTTTACCGAGCAGGACAGCAAGGTGGCCGGTTATGCCCACGATCAGGGCAAGGCGTGCATCATCGTCGTCAACAAGTGGGACGCGGTGGAAGGCAAGGAGACCAACACCATGGAGCTGCAGCGCCGCGATTATGCCGAGTGCTTCAGCTTTATGGGCTATGCTCCTATCATCTTCATCTCGGCTCAGACCGGCTACAACGTGAACAAGCTCATGCAGCTGATCCGCGATGTGGACAGCCAGAACGGTGCCCGCGTGCCCACCGGCGTGCTGAACGAGATGTTGGCCCGCGCCACAGCCCGGATGCAGCCGCCCAGCGACAAGGGCCGCCGCCTGAAGATCTTCTATCTGACTCAGGCATCCACCCGCCCGCCCACGTTCGTGGCCTTTGTGAATTCGAAGCAGCTGTTCCATTTCAGCTACCAGCGGTATCTGATCAACCAGATCCGCGAGAACTTTGGTCTGGAACACACTCCCATCCGTCTGGTGATCCGCGAGCGCGGCTCCGGCGAAGTGGGCGCAAAGGACGTGTAAGCGCCCGCAAAGGAGGCATCCGTTTCTATGATGAAAGCGATCCTGATCGCCGCAGCCACCATCCTGCAGGCGTACCTGCTGGGCAGTGTGGATACCGGCATCCTCGTCAGCAAATTCGTATATCATGACGATGTGCGCGATCATGGCAGCGGTGCGGCCGGCATGACCAACATGCTGCGCACCTTTGGCAAGAAAGCTGCCGCCATGACCGCGACAGGCGATGTGCTCAAGGGCGTGCTGGCCGTGTGCATCGGCCGGTGGCTGTTCCACATGCTGCCCGCCGATGCCGGCGTTTCGCCGTATCTGGGTGTCTATCTGGCCGCTATCTTTGCAGTGCTGGGCCATCTGTACCCGCTGTACTTCGGGTTCAAAGGCGGCAAGGGCGTGCTGGTGGCAGCTGGTGCCATTCTGGCCATCCAGCCGGTGCTGCTGCCGTTTCTGGCCATTATCTTTCTGGTGTGCCTGATCCCCACCGGCATGGTGTCGCTGGGCAGCGTGGCCATGGCAGCACTCTACCCGGTGCTGACCATCATTTACGGTTCCCTGCAGGGCTATGCCGCCGGTGATATGCTGGTGTGCGCCATTGGCTCCGGCTTTATGTCCGGCATGGTGATCTATATGCACCGCGCCAATATCCAGCGCATCCGTGAGGGCAAAGAGTACCGCTTCGGAAAGCACAATAAAAATAAAAGCATTATAAAATGCCCCGCAGCCTGCTGGTTTTCCGGCAGTGCTGCGGGGCATTTTTGTTTATGTTATTTTGGTTCCGGGGCGGCCTGCTCAAAATCGTACTCGTCAAAAGTCTCTTCTTCGGAAGGAATGGCCTCGGCCGCCTCGGCCTTGGCGCGCTCCTTCAGGCGGGAGAGAAACGCATCGGCGGGGATGCCGCTCTGGCGAGGTGAAAGATCCGGTGCCGGGTGGCCATCCGGCAGGTGGGCACCAAAGGCCGGCACAAAGAAGAACTTGCGCACATAAAAATCAGGGCGATGGCTCCCACGCTGAGCAGGTTTTCTACTGCCGAGTCATGGCCCACTACCAGATGGCGGGCAATGGCATACAGCAAAACCTCCAGACTGCTGCCGGGGCTGTGCTTGGCCAGCATCTTGATGAACTCGATGCCGATCACGATGTCAAGGCTCCGCTCCAGAAAAATGCGGATCTCCACTTCGTTGCCGTCAAACAGCAGGCCAGGCATCCACTTGATGAGCGGCACAGCGCTGAGCAGCAGGCCGATGAGCACAAGGCCGGAGAGCAAAATTTCCAGCAGACTGGACGCCTGAATGATGCGGTTGCGCAGCTGGGTGCGCCAGCGGCTTTCCACATGGGAGGAGGAATTGTCCATATTGAGCCTTCCTTTGCAAAAAAGTTTCAACATTCATGTGTAATATTGTAACAGAAATGCAGAAAGCTGTCAATTGCTGGAAGATCAGACGGCACTGTTCGCTGCAGTGGCGGGTGCCACCGCTACATAGCCGGATTTTTTGATGCAGTCCTGTCCGGCGGCGGTATCCAGCCAGTCGTAAAGCTGGCGTTCCGGGCTGTCGGCGGCAGCGTCCGCATGGAGAACGGCATAGAACTCGTTGCACAGCGGGTAGCTTTCGCTGGCGATGGTGTCGTTGGAAGGGGTCAAGCCGTCCACGGCCAGCAGACGCAGGCCGGGCTGGGAGTACATCTGGTCGATGTAGTAGTAGACCGAGAAGCCGATGGCATTGGCGCTGTTGTTGTAGGCGGCGATGCTGTCCACCAGCTCACCCATGGCAGCGGGAGCCAGCTCGGTGGGCGGGTCCATCAGTTCGCCGCCCTGAATGAGCAGCTTGCGGAACAGGGTCTGGCTGCCGGAGTCTTCGCCCCGCTGGAAGGGCACGATGGCAAGATCCTCGCCGCCCACTTCCTTCCAGTTGGTGATCTTACCGGCATAGATATCCTTCAGCTGCTGCCGGGTCAGGCTCTTGACCGGATTGTTCTCGTTCACGATGAACACCAGTGCGTCCCGGCCAATGGGTTTCTGTTCCAGCTGGGCGTTTGCTTCTTTCAGCTCTTCCTTTACGTAGTCCGGCGCTTCGTAGACCACCAGCATCCTGGCAGTGTATTCCTCATCCGGGTACAGGCCGAAGTTTTCCCACGCATAGGCCGTGGTGCTGACCGAAATGCCGCTCTGGGCTACTTCCAGATCGATGCCGGTGGTATCGGCCATCATCTGGGCCATCAGCGGGATGCAGGCAGTGCTGCCGTCCAGCTTGGGAAAATCTTCCACGGTAAACAGCCCGATGGGTTCAAGCTCGCTCACGGAAGAAGCGGGTGCTTCCGGCGAGGTGGAAGCGCTGCTGGCGGGGGTGTCATCCCCCTTGCAGGCAGTGAGAATGCCTGCGGCAGAGCAGGCGGCAAGGCCAAGCAGAAAGCTGCGGCGGGAAATTTTAGCATTTTTCATAAGGCGTTCCTCCTATTGGGTCAGTAGCCCATTTCATCGTCGGCGTTGATGGAAGAGAAGATGCTTTGGCAGTAAAGCCATTTGCCGTTCGTGTCCATCCAGCCGTAGTAAAAGCCGCGTTTTGCAACGAACACGTGTTCTGGCAGCTGGTTCAGGCTGTTGTCGTAGTAGCTGTAGCAGCTGCCAAGGCCATAGAACACAATGTTGCCGTTTTCATCCAGCACGTCACACATTGAGCCGTTGCTGCTGGGCGCATTGGCGTTGCCACAGTACAGCGGCCTGCCCTCCGGTGTGGTGATGAGATAGTTCAGGGCATAGTACTTGTCCTGCAGATGGGTCAGGTCGGAGACAAGGCCCTCGGGGCCGTACACGCGGGTGGCGGTGGTCTCAAAGTTATCGTTATCCCGCAGCTCCAGCCAGACGTAGCCGTCACCCTTGTTATCCATCATCACGCTTTGCTGGCCCTCCACTGGCTCCACGGTGGTATCAGTGATCAAATCGCCGGTTTCGGTGTTGAACACCTTCAACCGTCCGTCCTCATAGTAAAGGGCGATGGTGTCGCTCATGACGCTGGAAGCGTACAGCGGTGTCACCTCACCGGTAACAAGGTCGTGCAGATCATAGCCGAAGTCGCCGCTCGTGCGCCATGTGACCACATAGCCCGGGAAATAGCTGCTGGGCTGGTCGTCGAAGGTGCCAATAAGGGTGCGGTCCACGGTGGCGAGATCCCGCAGCTCGTAGCGGCCATCGCTGGTCTCGAAGCAGGCGGTGCCGCTGCCGCATACCTGTCGGAAGCCGGTGAAGCCTTCGCCGGTGGCGGGGTTATAGAGCGTTTCGTCCGTTGGTTCGCCGCTGGCGTGGCAGGTGTCCAACTCCACCCAGTCGGTCAGAACGTCCGGTGCATAGGGAAGGCTCAGGGCAGTAGTGGCATCTGCGCCGTAAGTCTGTGTACCGTCCTTCGTCTGTATAATGACCCAGCTGTGCAGGGCGGGTTCATCGTCCCATGCGTCCTCGGCAAGGTCTGCTGGGCGGGCATAGCAGGTGAACACCAGCCTGTCCCCGCACACGATGCAGCGGTATGCGCCATCCGGCACGGGCAGACGTTCGCCGGTGGAAAGGTCGATCACCTGACAGGTGCCATAATCGTCGTAGCCGTTTTCGTAGCTGCCGTTCACGGCGTGGGCTTCCTGCAGCACCAGCAGACCGTTCTGCATGGAGGCGTTCTGCTCCCCCTCAAAGGTCATGACTTCATTGCCGTCTTTGTCAAACAGGCCGCTGCGCCGTCCGCAATAAGCGTCCGGGTCGGCCCAGGTGCGGAACCAGTAGTTGGTCTCACCGGTCACGGTGTCCTGCAGAAGGTTCACGTTCTCGCTGCGGAAGGACTGGTACAGCACCTTGCTGCCGCACAGAACGGTGCAGGCACCGCCGGAATTGTCGTAACCGTAAAGTATCCGCAGCTTTCCGTCGTCCAGCCGGGAGCTGTCGTAAAGCGGATCCCCATGTGCATCGGTGGGCACTGAGAAAGCAGGAGCAGCAGGCTTGCCGGAAGCGGGCGGCAGCACGCTGCAGCTGCAGCCAAGGGTAAGGCACAGGGCAGCGCATACAGCAGCGCTGCCTATGCGGCAAACGTTACGCCTCATAAAGATCACTCCTTACAGTATGGAAAGGAACAAAGTTTAAAGAAAGCCGGAAAGGTTTTCCAGTTCAATTATAATACGAAACAGCCGCGCATTCCATTGCAGGAAAACGCGGCTGTTGATTACAGTTTTATGACAGACTTTCAGGACTGTGCTTTGGCTTTTTCAGCATCGTCCATCCGGTCCAGCTGCTTGAGGAAGGCCAGCAGGAACGGCAGGGAAACAATAAAGGTGAGCGCATCCGCAATGGGCTGGCAGATCTCTACGCCCACGAGTCCCAGCGTGCGGGGCAGGATGAGGATGAGCGGAATGAAGAACACGCCCTGACGGCAACAGGCCAGAAAGGTGGCGCGCCCGGCTTTGCCCACGCTCTGGAAGGTCATGTTTGCCACCACAATGACCGGCTGCAGCAGAATGGCAAGGCACTGATAGTGGAAGGCGGGCAGCGCCACGGCGGTAACTTCCGGGTCGTCGCGGAACAGGCGGATGAGGGCATCGCTGTTGACCCAGCACAGGCTCACCAGCACCACCAGCATACAAAAGGCTGCACCTATGGTAAAAACTGCGGCTTTTTGCACCCGGCGGAATTTGCGCGCACCGTAGTTGAACGCGGCCACCGGCTGCGGACCCTGCCCAACGCCAATGGCTACCGAGATGATGAACATGAAAATGCGGGAAATGATGCTCATACCGGCAACGGCTGCGTCGCCATAGCTGCGGGCGGCGATATTCAGCAGCATGCCGCCGATGCTCTGCAGGCCCTGACGGCCAAAGCTGGGCGCGCCGCCCACCAGGATCATGCCGAACTCCCGCGCTTCACGGGTGACGGCAGCAATACGGAACTGACTGACGGTTTTGCCCCGCAGGAACATGGACAGCAGGATGCAGAAGCTGATGCTTTGGCTGAGAGCCGTAGCAATGCCTGCACCGGCGGTGCCAAGGCCCAAGCCGAACATAAAGATGGGGTCCAGCACAATGTTCAGCACGCCGCCGGTCACAAGGCCGATCATGGCAAAGTTCGCCTTGCCCTCATAGCGCAGGATGTTGTTCATCACAAGGCTGGAGATCATAAGCGGGGCTGCAATGAGGATGGGCCGTGCATAAGCGCAGGCGTGGGGCAGAATGGTCTCGGTGCTGCCCAGCAGCATCATGAAGCTGGGCAGAGTGGCAAGGCCCACAACGGCCAGCACCACGCCAACGGCCAGAGCAGTAAAAAAGCTGGTGGAAGCAAAGCGGGTGGCGGCCTCAGTGTTCCGGCTGCCAAGGCTGCGGCTGATGATGGTGCCGGAGCCGTGGCCCAGTGTAAAGCCAAGCGCCTGAATAATGGCCATCAGGCTGGAAACAATGCCCACCGCACCGGAAGCGCTGGTGGAGATCTGGCCCACAAAAAAGGTATCGGCCAAGTTGTAGATGCTGGTGATGAGCATACTTAAAATGGTAGGGACGGCAAGACCGAGGATCAGCTTTGGAATGGGTGTCTCGGTCATTTTTTTGTATTGCTGAATGTTGAGTTCGTCTGCTGACATGAAAGAACCTCCTTTTATCATAAGGAATAGGTCAAGAAAAGCCGCCCAGCAGCAGAGCGGCGGATAATTTGAATGTGTGCACGGGATGCACGTTCCATAGTATAACGCAGCTGCGGCAAAAAGTCGAGAGCCGAACCGGTACAGAATGGTGCCTGAAATGCCCATGGAGCGGGAGAAAAACGGACGGAAAGCTTGACTGTTTTTGTCTGTTTTGCTAAAGGCTGGTCGAATTGCTTGTAGAAAATCACGATATGTGGTATCATTTACCATAAGGGAAACAAAAGAGCCTGTGCATCTGTACAGGCTGCATACAAAATATAAGCGGCAGCCGCAGGCAGAGCCGGGCGGCTGCGATCCATAGGAGGAACAAACCATGAAAACTGTTGCACAGACCGTGATCGAAGCCGATCACTTTTACACCATTGCCGCGCACACCGGCAACGTCATTCAGGCCGTGGAGGGCACCAAGGAAGCCGGTACCGTCCGTCTGGGCAAGTACGAGCATAAGCCTGAGCAGGAGTGGAGCTTTATCCGCGTGGGTGACGGCGTTTACCGCATCCGCAACCGCGCATCCGGCAAGCTGCTGGACCTGACCATGACCGGCACCGCCAACGGCACCTGGCTGCACCTGTGGGAGGATGTGGGCGGCACCTCTCAGATGTGGACCGTTCAGCCCACCCCGGAAGGAACTGTGCGCCTGCGCTCTTCCTGGGCCGGCGGCAAGTGCGTGGACACCGTTGGCATGGGCGCTGCGGTTGGCACCGTGCTGCAGATCTGGCAGGAGGTGTCCGGCGCAGATGACCAGCTGTGGACCATTTCCGAGGTGAAGGAGCGCACAAAGCGTGCCGCAAAGAAGGCCGAGGAACCTGCTGTGGAGGCTGCCGCTGAAGCTGCCCCCGCTGCAGAAAAGGCACCGGCCAAGAAGACTGCGGCCCGCAAGCCCCGCACCACCAAAAAGGCGGCTGCCGCCAAGGCAGAAGCTGCAGAAGAGGGGAAGGCAGAGACCGCAGCACCGGCAGAAAAGCCCGCAAAGCCTGCCCGTAAGACCGCCGCAAAAAAGACCGCCGCCAAGGCTGCCGAAAAAGCAGAGCCTGCAAAGGCAGAAGTACCTGCAGAGGAAAAGCCTGCTGCGGAGAAGCCCAAGCGCAAGTGCGCACCCCGCAAGAAGAAGGAGACGGACTGATCTCGTTCTGTTGACCTGTTAAAATGAAAGCGCCCGCCGGAGGTTCAGCCCTGCCCGGCGGGCGCTTTTGGTATTCTGGAAGCTGCTTTAAAACAAGCGGTTTTTATCAAATTCCAGCAAACCTTCGTCCCGCATTTTGCACAGCTCTTTGGAGAGGGCGCTGCGGTCCAGATTGAGGTAGTCGGCCATCTGCTGGCGGTTGAAGGGCACCTCGAACGCCATCCTGCCGCAGCGTGCTGCCTGTGCGGAAAAATAGGTCAGCAGTCGTCCGCGCACAGTCTTGGGCGTTGTGCAGAAGATGCGCTGCGAAAGGCTGAGGTTCTTGCGCATGGACACGCCAGCAGGCGGCGCAGCAGCTTGTCTTTCAGCGCTGGCTCGATCCGCGCATCGGTAAGGGCGGCAGTGTGCAGGAACAGTATTTCGCAATGTTCGGCCGCAACAGCATCCACCATCAAGGCCTCGCCGCAAAAGGCGTAGGTCTCGGCAAAGGCCTGCCCGGCACCTACGCTGCTCAGGATGCTTTTGGTGCCCCAGAGATCCAGATTTTCAATGTGCACGGAACCACGCAGCACGATGCCGATCTCCCGCACGCAGCTTCCGGCGTGGAAGATGACCTCGTGCTTTGCAAACTGCCGGGTGCGCAGGTGCCCGGCAGCGGCAAGGGTATCCAGCTCGGCTTCTGAAAGATCCTGAAATAGGGGCGACGCGATCTTTTTCATAAAAATCCTCTTTCTGTGGTTATAACAACCGAAAGCACGGTCTGATTATAGTATACTCAGAACATCAAAGCAAGGAGGATTTTTCCATGATCCGCAAAATCATTCATATAGACGAAGAAAAATGCAACGGCTGCGGTGCCTGCGTCACCGCCTGCCACGAGGGTGCCATCGGCCTTGTAAACGGCAAGGCCAAGCTGATGCGGGACGACTACTGCGACGGCTTTGGCGACTGCCTGCCCGGATGCCCCACCGGTGCCATCACCTTTACCGAGCGCGAAGCCGCCGCTTATGACGAGCAGGCTGTGCTGGAAAACAAGCAGAAAAAGGCCGCTGCCGCCCAGCAGCAGGCACAGCCCGCCGCACCGGCGTTCCATGGCTGCCCGGGCAGCATGATGAAACAGTTCCACCGCGAGCAGACCGCACCTGCCGCAGCCGCAGTGCCCATGCAGTCCCAGCTGGCACAGTGGCCTTGCCAGATCAAGCTGGTGCCGGTGAACGCGCCCTACTTTGACGGTGCCAAGCTGCTGATCGCCGCCGACTGCACCGCCTATGCCTACGCCAATATCCACGAGGAGTTCATGAGGGGCCATGTGACCATCATCGGCTGCCCGAAGCTGGATGCTGTGGATTACAGCGAAAAGCTGACCGAGATCATCCGCAGCAATGATATCAAGAGCGTGACCGTGCTGCGCATGGAGGTGCCCTGCTGCGGCGGGCTGGAGCACGCTGCCATCACTGCTCTGAAGAACAGCGGCAAGTTCATCCCGTGGAATGTAGTCACCTTCTCCACCGATGGCCGCATCCTCGACCGGTAAAATGACAGAACAAAAGCCAGAACGACTGCTGCGTTCTGGCTTTGTGTTTGCGGTAAGATCAGCCGCGTTCTGTACACTGTTGGCAGTCGGTCTG
>ENA-OQKQ01000139-OQKQ01000139.1-human-gut-metagenome-genome-assembly--contig:-NODE-139-length-29009-cov-6.306246_pt1 | contig 29009 bp, 25 predicted proteins | sample MGYA00242651_ERZ504803 | MGnify/ENA primary metagenome ERZ504803 (study PRJEB26092, sample SAMD00036380) | human gut metagenome | host: Homo sapiens | study: EMG produced TPA metagenomics assembly of...
CATGTACGAAGGGTAGGATGATACGAGAGATGGCGCATCAGTTGTGACGTTACATCTTCCACGCATGAGCCGCCACAGAAATAAACGCTCATCAGCGAACGGACTATCTCGCTGAACTGATATCCGATGATACTGCTGCATCTCTGACCAAGTGTCTGGTCGATAATAGGTGAAAGCATGGAGTCAAATTGCTCCATGATTGAAAAAAATCCTCCAAAAGGTGTGAGTTTTTCGGATTTTATTTGTACCTTTGCCATGTCTTGTTACGATTTACGCTTGTTTTCTAATTGCAACACTAAGATAAGTGAAAATTCTGACATGGCAAAATCCTGGGCAACTTTTTGTTGCTCAGGAACTTATAAATAAAGTTAAATTATAGTGTTGCGGAATTAAGGAATATGAACATTTTAGAGTTAAGCGAACAGGAGATCGTTCGCAGACAGAGTCTTCAGACATTGCGCGAGATGGGCATCGATCCATATCCAGCAGCAGAGTTTCCAACCAATGCATTCAGCACAGATATCAAAGCTGAATTCAAGGACGAGGACGAGCCACGCCAGGTAGTTATCGCCGGACGTATGATGGGTCGCCGCGTAATGGGTAAAGCTAGCTTCGCTGAGTTGCAGGACTCAAAGGGAAGAATCCAGGTTTATATCGCCCGCGACGAGATTTGTCCAGACGAGAACAAGGACCTTTATAATACTGTTTTCAAGAAACTCCTCGATATCGGTGACTTCATCGGTGTAAAGGGTTTCGTATTCCGCACACAGACTGGCGAGATTTCTGTTCACGCCAAGGAACTGTGCCTGCTCTCTAAGAGCTTGAAGCCACTCCCTATCGTGAAGTATAAGGATGGCGTGGCTTACGACAAGTTCGATGATCCAGAGTTGCGTTACCGCCAGCGCTACGTTGACCTCATCGTTAATGATGGCGTAAAGGATACTTTCCTGCAGCGTGCTACCGTACTCCGCACACTCCGCAGCGTACTCGACAACGCAGGTTATACTGAGGTAGAGACTCCTACCCTGCAGAGCATTGCCGGTGGTGCTTCTGCCCGCCCATTCATCACCCACTTCAATGCGCTCGATCAGGATATGTACATGCGTATCGCTACCGAGCTCTACCTGAAGCGCCTCATTGTAGGTGGTTTCGAGGGTGTTTATGAAATCGGCAAGAACTTCCGCAACGAGGGTATGGACCGCAACCACAACCCTGAGTTTACCTGTATGGAGCTTTATGTTCAGTACAAGGACTACAACTGGATGATGGCTTTCACAGAGAAGTTGCTCGAAACGATTTGTATCGCAGTAAACGGCAAGCCAGAGCGCGAGATTGATGGCAACATCATCAGCTTCAAGGCTCCATATCGCCGTCTGCCTATCCTCGATGCCATCAAGGAAAAGACCGGTTTCGACTGCAACGGCAAGACCGAGGAAGAGATCCGCGCATTCTGCAAGGAGAAGGGCATGGATGTAGATGAGACCATGGGTAAGGGTAAGTTGATTGACGAGCTCTTCGGTGAGTTCTGCGAGGGAACCTTCCTCCAGCCAACCTTCATCACCGACTATCCTGTAGAGATGTCTCCATTGACCAAGATGCACCGTTCTAAGCCAGGCTTGACCGAGCGTTTCGAGTTGATGGTAAACGGTAAGGAGCTTGCCAATGCATACTCTGAGCTCAACGACCCAATTGACCAGGAAGAGCGTTTCATCGACCAGATGAAGCTTGCTGACAAGGGTGATGACGAGGCAATGATTATCGATCAGGACTTCCTCCGTTCCCTCCAGTACGGTATGCCTCCAACATCAGGTATCGGTATCGGTATCGACCGCTTGGTCATGTTGATGACAGGCAAGACCTTCATCCAAGAGGTATTGTTCTTCCCACAGATGAAGCCAGAGAAGAAGATGCCACAGAGCACCATCAAGGAATGGGCAGAGATTGGCGTGCCAGAGAATTGGGCATACGTGCTCCGCAAGGCAGGCTTCAACCTCATCTCTGATATCCGTGAAGAAAAAGCACAAGGCTTGCAGCAGAAGATTGGAGAAATCAACAAGAAGTACAAGCTCGGCTACGAGAAGCCTTCTGTTGACAATATCCAGGGCTGGATTAATGCAGCAAATGCTTAATTGATAATGCATAATTAATTATAAATTCATTCGAAGTGTTCAACTGCGGTAAAATAGCGATAATTGGCGGCGGTAGCTGGGCTACGGCAATAGCCAAGATTGTGGTGGGTCATACTCATCACATAGGCTGGTATATGCGTCGCGATGACCGCATCGAGGACTTCAAGCGCATGGGGCACAACCCTGCCTATCTGATGTCGGCACGATTCAATGTAGATGAGATTTTCTTCTCTTCCGACATCAACAAGATAGTGCAGAATTACGATACCCTCGTGTTCGTCACCCCGTCGCCTTATCTGAAGAATCATCTCAAAAAACTCAAGACGCGACTAAGCGATAAGTTCATCATCACAGCCATCAAAGGTATTGTGCCTGATGAAAACCTCGTTTGCTCAGAGTATTTCCATCAGGTTTACGATGTGCCTTACGAGAACCTCGCCTGCATCGGAGGTCCTTCTCATGCCGAGGAAGTGGCACTGGAGCGACTGAGCTATCTCACCGTGGGCTGTAGCGATACCGAAAAGGCGCATGCCTTCGCCAACGATTGTCTGGCGAGTGAATTCATCAAGACCAAGACTTCGAGCGATGTCATCGGTATCGAATATTCTTCGGTTCTGAAGAACGTATACGCCATCGCAGCAGGTATCTGTGGCGGTCTGAAGTATGGTGACAACTTCCAGGCGGTACTCATGTCAAATGCCGTTCAGGAGATGCACCGCTTCCTGACAGCCGTCCACCCTATCGACCGAAGCATGTACGACTCAGTTTATCTGGGCGACTTGCTTGTAACAGGTTACAGCAACTTTTCCCGCAACCGCACCTTCGGAACCATGATAGGCAAGGGCTACAGCGTGAAGAGTGCGCAGATAGAGATGGAGATGATTGCAGAAGGATATTTCGGCACCAAGTGTATGAAGGAAATCAATCGCCACATGCACGTCAACATGCCGATTCTCGATGCTGTATATAATATATTGTACGAGCGCATCAGTCCGCAAATCGAAATCAAGCTCTTGACCGACTCGTTCAGATAGACACATCCTATCCTTCGATTTCGGCAGAAGAGTTTGTCTTCAAGTAGTAACATTAACACATTCATTTAGATATTAAAAGAAAAATGAAAAGTATCAGCTTAAACATTACAAAGGCTGCATCATTCCTTGCAGAAGATGCAGTAAAGGCTTACGAGCCTAAGGTTAAGGCCGCTCAGGAAGCTCTTGAGAACGGCACTTGTGAAGGTAACGATTTCTTGGGATGGTTGCATTTGCCATCTTCTATCACTCCTGAGTTCCTCAATGAGATTCAGGCTGTTGCCAATACTTTGCGCGAAAAGTGTGAGGTAGTTGTTGTAGCAGGTATCGGTGGTAGCTACCTCGGTGCACGCGCCGTTATCGAAGGCCTCGGCAACTCTTTCGCTTGGCTCGTAAACGACAAGAAGAACCCTACTATCCTCTTCGCAGGTAACAATATCGGTGAGGACTACCTCTTCGAGTTGACTTCTTTCTTGAAGGACAAGAAGTTTGGTGTCATCAATATCTCTAAGTCTGGTACCACTACTGAGACTGCTCTCGCTTTCCGTCTTTTAAAGAAGCAATGCGAGGATCAGCGCGGTAAAGAAGAGGCTAAGGATGTTATCGTAGCTGTAACCGACGCCAAGAAGGGTGCAGCACGTACTTGTGCTGACAAGGAAGGTTACAAGAGCTTCATCATCCCTGATAATGTAGGTGGCCGCTTCTCTGTTTTGACCCCAGTAGGTTTGTTGCCTATCGCAGTAGCAGGTTTCGATGTAAAGCAGCTCGTAGCTGGTGCGGCTGACATGGAGAAGGCTTGCGGCAAGGACGTAGCTTTCGAGGAGAATCCTGCAGCTATCTATGCAGCTACACGTCAGGCTCTCTATACTCAGGCCGGCAAGAAGATTGAGATTGTATGCAACTTCCAGCCTAAACTTCACTACTTCGCTGAGTGGTGGAAGCAGCTCTATGGTGAGAGCGAGGGTAAGGACCAGAAGGGTATCTTCCCAGCAGCTTGCGACTTCACTACCGACCTTCACTCTATGGGCCAGTGGATTCAGCAGGGCGAGCGCTCTATCTTCGAGACTGTTATCAGCGTAGAGACTCCTAACGAGAAGTTGCTCTTCCCTCACGATGATGAGAACCTCGACGGTTTGAACTTCCTCGAGGGCAAGCGTGTTGACGAGGTGAACAAGATGGCAGAGCTCGGTACACGTCTGGCTCACGTTGACGGTGGTGTTCCTAACATCCTGGTTAACGTACCAGAGTTGAACGCTTACTACCTCGGTCAGCTGATCTACTTCTTCGAGAAGGCTTGCGGTATCAGCGGTCTCTTGGAAGAGGTGAACCCATTCAACCAGCCTGGTGTTGAGGCATACAAGAAGAATATGTTCGCATTGCTCAACAAGCCAGGTTATGAGGCAGAGAGCAAAGCTATCCAGGAGCGCTTGAAGAATGAATAATGTGTAGTGTTTAATGTTTAGTTGAGGCATACGCCATGCAAAGCATTAAACACTAAACATTAAACACAAAACATTAAATAATTGATGAAGGAAATTATTTTTAAATATATGAAAGAACACGGTTTTGGGGAATTCAACCCTAAAGCCGTGCTTTTTGATATGGACGGCGTGCTGTACAACAGTATGCCAAATCATGCTGTGGCATGGCAGGAATCGATGAAACAGTTTGATATCCACATGACTGCAGCCGATGCTTATGCCACCGAAGGAGCCCGAGGCATTGACACCATCCAGATGATGGTGAAGAAGCAGAAGGGCATCGACATCACGCTGGACGAAGCACAGAAGATGTATGATGTGAAGACCGAAATATTCCACTCGATGCCTACTGCCGAAATATTTCCTGGCGTAAAGGAAATCATGCAGAAGGTTAAAGATGCCGGCATGCAGGTAGGAGTGGTAACAGGAAGCGGACAGCGCCCGCTCATCATGCGACTGCTCAACGACTTCGGCGATTTTCTGGATGAAGCACATATCGTAACCGCCTATGATGTAAAGCGCGGCAAACCAAATCCTGACCCATATCTCATGGGATTACAGAAGGCAGGAAACCTGAAACCCTGGGAAGGCATCGTGGTAGAGAATGCTCCTTTGGGCGTCCGTGCCGGCGTGGCAGCCAACATTTTTACGGTAGCAATTAACAGCGGTCCGCTACCAGATGAAGAATTATCCAATAAGGGTTGCAATCTACTCTATCACCAGATGACTGAATTCTGTGATGACTTTGAAAACCTGGTTGCTAAGGCTTAATCCGGTTCACCCACAGATATTCTGACTTATTCAATAAAAAGACATCATTAAAAACATATAATGACATGAATAGAAAAGTAGCTTTAATTACAGGTATTACAGGCCAGGATGGTTCATACTTGGCTGAATTATTGTTGGAAAAAGGGTATGATGTTCACGGAACTATCCGCCGATCATCTACCGACTACCGCGAAAGAATTGCTCATTTGGAGGGTACACCTAACTTCCATCTTCACTATGCTGACCTCGGTGACTCTATGAGTATCATCCAGGTAATGAACAAGGTGAAACCTACAGAGGTTTACAACCTTGCGGCTCAGAGCCACGTACAGGTGAGCTTCGACTCCCCTGAGTTTACAGCAGATGTAGATGCTACCGGTGTGCTCCGTATTCTGGAGGCTATCCGCCAATGCGGTTTGGAGAAGACCTGCCGCATGTATCAGGCTTCAACATCTGAGCTCTACGGTAAGGTAGAAGAGGTTCCTCAGAACGAGAACACTCCATTCCACCCTTATTCTCCATACGCTGTTGCCAAGCAGTATGGTTTCTGGATTGTCAAGGAGTATCGTGAGGCTTATGATATGTTCTGCTGCTCTGGTATCCTCTTCAATCATGAAAGTGAGCGCCGTGGTGAGACTTTCGTAACCCGCAAGATTACTTTGGCTGCAGCCCGCATCAAGCAGGGCAAGCAAGACAAGCTCTATCTCGGTAACCTGGATTCGCTCCGCGACTGGGGTTATGCCAAGGATTATGTAGAGTGTATGTGGCTGATTCTCCAGGCTGAGAAGCCAGAGGACTTCGTGATTGCAACAGGTAAGCAGCATTCTGTTCGTGAGTTCGCCCAGCTGGCGTTCCACTATGTAGGAATCGAACTGAAATGGGAAGGCAAGGATGAGAACGAGAAGGGCATCTGCGTTGAGGGTCCTGAGGAACTCATCGGCAAGACACTCGTTGAGGTTTCTCCTGATTTCTACCGTCCTACCGACGTGGTGAACCTTTGGGGTGACCCAACAAAGGCTAAAGCTAAGCTCAACTGGAATCCTAACACCACCTCTTTCGAGGATCTCGTAAAGATCATGGTAGAGAGCGATATGGCTAAGGTAGCTGCTGAGGATGCCGGTCAGAAGGTTCGCTGCAATCTTGCAGAATATCTTGAGAAAGGTATTGTAAAGTAACTATTGATAGTTTATAGTAAATAAACAATGTTATCAAAAGATTCTAAAATTTATATAGCAGGACACCACGGACTCGTGGGTTCTGCTATCTGGAATAACCTCAAGAAGAGAGGTTATAACAACCTGGTAGGTCGTTCTCACAAAGAACTCGACTTGACCGACCAGTATGCAGTAGAGAAGTTCTTTGATGAGGAAAAGCCTGATGCAGTAGTATTGGCTGCTGCCTTCGTAGGCGGTATCATGGCGAATTCATTGTATCGTGCAGACTTCATCATGCAGAACATGAAGATGCAATGCAACGTAATCAGCAACGCTTATTCTCATGGCGTGAAGAAGCTCCTCTTCCTGGGCTCTACCTGCATCTATCCTAAGAATGCACCGCAGCCTATGAGCGAAGATGTGCTCCTTACTTCTCCGCTGGAATATACCAACGAGGAATATGCCATCGCCAAGATTGCCGGACTGAAGATGTGCGAGAGCTACAACCTTCAGTATGGTACCAACTATATCGCTGTGATGCCAACCAACCTCTATGGCCCTAACGATAACTTCCATCTGGAGAACAGCCACGTAATGCCTGCGATGATGCGCAAGATTTATCTTGCCAAACTCATCCACGATGGCGACTGGCACAGCATCGAGGTGGATATGAACAAGCGCCCTATCAACCCTACTGATAAGCTCCGCGAAATCATCGGCGAGGGTAACGTAGACGGCAGCAACTCTCACGAGCGCATTCTGAAGGCGCTGGAGTTCTATGGCATCTACGACAACAAGGTAGTGCTTTGGGGAACAGGCAAACCATTGCGTGAATTCCTCTGGAGCGAGGATATGGCAGATGCCAGCGTTCACGTGCTACTGAATGTAGATTTCAAGGACATCATCGGTATCGAGAAGTACAGTTCTGTATTCTATGGTGCCAAGGTAGATGGTGCTGTGGATAGAAACAACTCTGAGGGCCGTGGTGGCGCTATCCCTTCTCTCGGTGAGATTCGCAACTGCCACATCAACGTGGGTACCGGCAAGGAGCTCACCATCCGTGAACTTTCGGAGCTTGTAGTAAAGGCAGTAGGTTTCGAAGGCGAGGTAGAGTTTGACGCCAGCAAGCCAGATGGAACCATGCGCAAGCTCATCTCTGTAGATAAGCTCCACAGCCTCGGCTGGACGCATAAGGTAGAGATTGAGGATGGTGTGAAGAAACTCTTCGACTGGTATCAGGAGAGTCTGAAAGGCTAATAAAGAATATCGACTATGGATACAGAACAACTTTCTATGACCAAGAAAACCCTTGTGGGAGTACAGTTTCTGTTTGTGGCTTTCGGTGCAACGGTTCTGGTACCTCTTCTAATAGGCATCAATCCGGCAACGGCTCTCTTCACCGCTGGTGTAGGAACCTTTCTTTTTCACTTTATCACCAAGGGCAAGGTGCCTATTTTCCTGGGCAGTTCCTTCGCCTTTATCGCCCCTATCATCGCTGCAACCAAGCAATGGGGACTGCCGGGAACAATCGCCGGACTAACCAGCGTTTCTCTGGTGTATTTCGCCATGAGCGCCCTAGTGAAATGGCAGGGCAAGAAACTGCTGGACAGGATTTTTCCTCCGGTAGTCATCGGTCCCGCCATCATCCTCATCGGTCTCTCCCTTTCGGGCAGCGCTGTGGATATGGCAAAGACCAACTGGATTCTCTCCTTTGCATCGCTCATCACCGCTATCCTGGTGCTTACCTTCTGCAAGGGCTTGATGAAGCTGGTTCCTATCATTTCGGGGGTTATCGTGGGCTATGTCATCGCCATCTGCATGGGCGAGGTAGATTTCTCGGGCGTGGCAGCGGCATCATGGTTCTCCTGTCCTGTATCCTTCGATACCATCACCCATTTCTCCTGGGCCCCATTCCTCTATATGTTGCCCGTGGCAATAGCTCCGGTGCTGGAGCATATCGGCGATGTATATGTGGTGAGTGCCGTAGCCAAGAAGGATTTCGTGGCAAATCCGGGATTGCATCGCACGATGTTGGGCGATGGACTGGCATGTCTCTGTTCAGCCTTTCTGGGCGGACCTCCTGAGACCACTTATTCAGAGGTAACAGGTGCGATGTCTATCACCAAGGTAACGAGTCCTGCCGTGATTCGCATATCCGCAGCCACCGCTATCTGTTTCTCCATCGTGGGCAAGTTGAGTGCTTTGTTACAGAGCATTCCTCAGGCGGTTTTAGGTGGCATCATGCTGCTGCTTTTTGGAACCATCGCAAGTGTGGGCGTTCAGAATCTGATGCAGAACAAGGTAGACATGAATGAAACCCGCAATGTTATCATCATCTCTGTGATGCTGACGATGGGCTTGGGTGGCGCCGTTCTCTCATCCGGTTCCTTCGCCATTTCCGGCATCGGTCTTTCCGCCGTCATCGGCGTAGTTCTCAACCTCGTTCTTCCTAAGACGAAGAAGAAAGAGGCATAAATAAGGAAAAAGCTTTGAAAACGAGATTGTTTTCAAAGCTTTTTCTTTTTTATTAGAACAAAAAGAGGGGTAAAACAAGGATTTTAACCTACTAAAACAGTTCTTTCAACTAAGAAAAAAAGCATTTATACCTAGATAAAATCTCCGTTCATAGACGTTGAATGTCCGTTCAAAGACGTTGAACCGCCGTTCAAAGACGCTGAACCGCCATTCAACGTCTATGAACGGAGATTTCAATAGGGTTAAAGAACATTTTATCCTATAATCAACCAAGACTTTTCCTGAGATTAACACATTATTAATACAGAAAGAAGGAAGAAAGGAGATAAGAGAGATGAAGAAAAGACGTTGTTTCTATCTTGAACTAAACCGATTATACTAGAAAAGCGTGCAAGCTACATCTCTGTCGCCTGCACGCATCCTCTTTTTATTTAATCGCGCTATGATATATAATAGCTTTTTACAATCTCGCTCCGAATCTTGCGCTTGGCAATGGAGCGGTAAAGTAATAGTTCTGGTCGTTATTCTTATCCAGGAAATTCACCTGCTTCATACCGAAGAAAGGCAGACCACTAGGGAAGAGCGGAGTAAAATCGGTTACACCACCAGAGAGAGCAGGACTGTTATCCTGATAATCGAAATTCCAAGTCTTATCGAATGCCAATGGAGCACCATTCTCCACTTTATCAATCTCGCAGTTGATATTCATCTTGTCGCTCTGAGTGAAACTCTTGAAGAGAGGGTTGAACTGACCAGCCACGCTGCTCTTGATATCAGTATCAAACCAGATGCCCAAAGCTGCATCCTTCGCCATCTGCTCTACTCCTGTCTCTGTAGATGCAAAGTAGTAGTTTGGAGTAAGACGGCTGTGCTCCATATCAGCACCATCCTTCTTTGGCTGCTTCAGGCCGAAACGTGAATCATAGATGAGGTTGTTCACAAAGATTGGCTTCGCAGCCTTCTCTACCCATACAGAACCACCCTTCTTGTTCTTGGCACGGCGCCATCCGCAATTAACTACAGTATTGTTGTAAGCAGTCATCTCGGTAAGCGGAATCACCTCACTATTGCCGGCATTAGAGAGTTTGAAGGCGTTGGTGCAGGCGTTGTAGATGATGTTGTTGGCTACATCGAGCTTGCAACCCGCCTTTACGTTGATAGCCTCGCCGCCATCGGCTGCATTTCCGCTATCAGCAAATATATTGTTGATAATCAAGCCGTTACCACCAGTAAAGTAAGTCTGATCGTTGTAGTTATCGTGGAAGAAACTGTTTGCCATCACGAACTTACCATTCACATTACAGAAGTGGAAGGCTGGCACACCACCATCAATGGTAGTCTTGAAAAGCTTGTTCTGGAAAGAAGCAGAACTCTCGGTAGGAGTAGCTCCGGCATAGGCCACATCCACGTGGTTGAGTACCACTTCTTCTGAATTGTAGCCACAGATGATGCCGCCCCAATCGGCTGGTTTCTTGGTATCAGAAGTGATGGTAACTGGCTTCTCGGCGGTTCCCAGACAATAGAGATTGCCCAATACCACGATTTCTACCGGTACCTGAACCTCTGATTTGCAGGTAACAGTTACGCCCGGCTCGATGTAGAGCGATGTTCCTATAGGAATCTCCACGCTCTCGCTGAGGGTAGTATCCTTGCTCCAAACCAGAGAGCCTTTAGGATATTCTGCCACCTTAGTTGTAATGACATCTTTAGAACCCTGGTTCTGGTTGCCATCACTTCCATTAGCGCCATTATTCACGTAATCGTATGGATTTATATTATCGTTCTCGCAAGATGTGGAGAACATTGCAGCTGCTGCCATCATAAGCATGCAAGCTAAAGTATTTATCTTTTTCATTTTTTACCTTTTTTCTTTTTACCTTTTATAACTTGTATCTTACTCCCAGCAGGAAGGTTCTGCCTATACTGATAAGTTCCCACGATGGTCTTATCGCTCTTCTGGCCCTCATCTCCAGGTTGCTCTTGTTCACGGTCTTCAAGTATCTCTCGCGCTTGGCATCGAGCAGATTGTTTGCCTTGAAGAAGACGGAGATGCCGTTCTTGAATTGCTTCTCGGCACTCAGGTCGAGACCGAACATAGCCTTATCCCACTGGTCGGCATCCTTGAAGGGAGAAACCAGGGCGAGCTTGGTACCCGTGAAGGAAGAGGCCAACTGCGCATTCCAGCCATTCTCCGTATCCTTATATAATAAGGAGATATTGGCGGTATGAGGAGCCTGGTTAACCAGCGGACGGGTCTGGGTTACACCCGTCTTATACTCGGCACTACCCTCCTTGTACTCACGCTTCGAGGTGGTGATTTCAGAATGGGTGTAAGTATAATTTGCCTTTACTCCGAAGTGGCGAATGTATTTGATGACGTCGATTTCGAAGCCCATGTTCTTGGCATTACCCAGGTTATCCGGCATGTAGTAAGCATCGGTTCCGGCACCAATCTTGCCATCAGATGTTACGAACACCTGCTCTATCGGGTCTTTCAGATATTTATAGAACACGCCGGCAAGAATCTGCTCTGTTTTGCTTGGGAACCACTCCCAGCGCAGGTCGATGTTGTCGATGCGGGCACGCTTCAGGTTTGGATTACCCTTTTCCTGATACTCCTCGCCCATAATCTGATAAGGCACAATCTCATAGAAGCCCGGACGGTTGATGGAGCGATAGTAAGAGAGACGCACGTTCATCTTCTTGGTTGGCGTCCATTTGATGGATGCAGATGGCAGATAATCCCAGTAGCTCTGCTCGCCCACCTGCCCCATGTTACGGAAGTGCTGGAGCATGGTGTAAATCTGGTTGGTATGCTCGGCACGGAAACCGGCATTCAGTTCACCTACCTCGCTCTTCAGGGTTACCATGGCGTAGGCGCCTCCGATGTGCTCCTTGGAATCGTAGTTGAGCTGCGAAGCCTGAGAATAAGGAGTTTTGCAAACCCAATCTATATTGGCATACTGCTCTAATCCGTTTCCATCCATCGTCTGCGAGATGTCGGCAGGATTGAAGATGTAAGAATAATATCTATTGCTGCGTTCTTTTCTGCGATACTGCGCACCCGCCTTCCAGAGAGCCTCCACATCGTTGGCGAAATGGGTATCGTAAGAAAGGTTGATGTAGCCTGCCCAGTCGGTATCCTTGTTGTGCTGGAACCGGCGCTCGGCACCCTTAGGCAGGGTCTTAATGATATTCTTATTGGCATCCCAGATGGAACCCGAAACGGCATCGCCGCCATTCTCGGCTTTTCTGCTCACGGTATTCGTCAGGGTTACGTAGGTTCTGTCCGGATCTTCCTCCTTTGCCTGCGAAAATACGCCCGACCAATCTACGGTAAAATCCTTGGTAAGATGATGCGTACCCTTCAGGTTAGTGGCGAAGATGCTCTGGGTGGTTGAGAGAGAGCGCACCTCATCGTCCTGGGTATAGCTGTCGGCTCCGATATATTCGGTGTTGACACTGTTATTGTATCTGATGCCCTTGGAATTGGTGCGCACATACATGTTGTACCATTCCAGCTTGTGGCCAGGCAGGGTTAAATCTATCTTGGCATGAGCACCCGTGGTAAGATCATGGATGCTGTAGTAGCGATGTTGCAGATTGGAAATGTACATTGCCTGCTCGCCCGAAGCCATCTTTACGGAATTGTAGGTGCGCTCGGTGCCACGGAAAGTATTCTGCACGCTTCCGGCAAGCATCACGCCCAGGCGGTCGTTCCAGAAGCGGTTGCCGATGCTCAAACCTCCGATGAAGTTAGGAGATGGCATGGAATGACTCTTCAGCTGAACAGGGCCTTTCTTGAAATCACTCATCTGCGCCTTGTAGTCTTTTCCGAAAGCCTCGTAAGGAGCCTTCTTTGTATAATCAGAGCGGTTGCTGGTAAGATAATCTCTGCCATCCTTCCAGAAATAATCACTTGCTCCGATGGCTGCATTCGCCAGAATCTGGAAGTGGGATGGCGCATCCTTCATCACCATATCCACCACGCCACCGGCTGCATCGCCTTCCATATCAGCCGTCAAAGACTTGGATACCACGAGGCGATCCATCAGATCAGAAGGGAAGATATTCAACGGAATGTAACGGTTTTTATCATCCGGACTTGGAATCTTCACGCCGTTTACCAGGGTGTAGTTGTAGCGCTTGTCCATACCTCGGAGGATGGCGTAGGAAGCCTCGCCCGATGCATCACGCTCCATGGTTACACCCGATACTCGCTGCAGAACGCTTGCCACGTTGACATCAGGCGAAAGCTGGATGCTCTGCTGGCTCATCACGTTGAGCACGTTGCCGGCATTCTTCACGGTTTCTATGGCGCTTCGGTCGCTGCGGTATTCACGATGACCGGTAACCACCACTTCGCCCAACTGCTTCAGGTCTTCATCCATCGGAATATCCACCTTGTCTTTCTTAGCCACATCTACTACCATCTCCCTGGTCTTGTACGACATGTAGGAAACGATGATGGTAAACTTGCCTTTATCAGGCAATTCATTCAGGGTGAAAGTACCATCAAGTCCAGTGGTGGTACTCACGTTGGGCAGCTCCTTTACTCGGATTACGGTTCCGATGAGGGGTTCACCCGTTTTGTTATCCTTGACTATACCATCCAGCGTATGTGCCTGGATGGAGGTAGTCGCAGCGGCTAGAAGCGCCGCACTCAGTAAAATTCTTTTCATCTATATCGCTATTGAAATCTTCATTCGTTTCTTTTCGCAAAAAAGCTCCTTTTACTTTTTTACCTTTAAAACCGTGTGGATGATTTTTCCATCCTTGTCAATCATCGACATTCTCAGCTGCTTCTTATCTGCTGTAAATACAGAGAAACCATCGGCTGGACTGCAGAACACAGTGCCATCGATAGGCTTCACAGGACGAGCCAGAGATGAAGAGGAATTGACTACGTAGTCGATGTTGTCGCCCTTCTTCTGGATGTGCTGGAAGTTGTGGATATGGCCGCAGGCATAAATCGCCACATTATCATATTTATGGAGGATAGGAAGAAGGCGCTTCTGCATGTCGAGTCGCTCACTCTCCTTCTTCTCGGTGTAGGCGTAGATAGGATGATGACCTACCACGATGACCCAGTCTTCCTTGGCATTCTTCAGGGTTTCGTCGAGCCAGGAGAGCTGAGCCTCTGCATCCTGCTTGCAGGCATCAGGATATTTTTCTGACGCCTTGCGATAAGAATCGATAAGAGGTGTGGTGTCGAGGAAGATGACACGGATGGTAGTTCCCTTGTGGTCGAACACCTTGGTGTAATATTTGGCTGGCATCATCCAGCGGCGGCTCACCTTACCATAGTCCATAAAAGCCTGAGTATTACCACGATACTCATGGTTTCCACAAACCGGGAACCAGTCGAGCATCAGGTCTGGATGAGAATAAACATATTCGTAATTGGTAAGCCACAGAGGGTCCTGGGGGGAAGCCACGCCATTGAAATGGTGGATGTCGCCCACGGCAAGTACGCATTCAGGATCTACCGTACCCGCCATCTCGCCCATCAGTTCGGCGATAGGCTTCTGGTCGTAGTAGCCGTTTCGACCCATATCATTGGTCATGTAGAGGGTGATTTCACCCTTCAGTTTCTGCCATTCGGCAGCATTCGCCTTCCAGTTAGGATTCTGCGGAATAGCGGTTGCTGCACTCTGAGAGCAGGTTGTTAATGCTGCGTTTTGCGCCTGTGCAGTCAAACCTCCGCCCAACAATAAAGCCGAAGCCAAAACTACAGTAGCTACTCTACCTTTCATCATAGCAAAGCCATTCATGCTGCTATGCTTACCCGATACTTTCTTTTCCATTTTTCTTTATCTAACTATAATACCTTTCTATAATACCTTTATTAAAGATTTCCCCTTTCGGGGTAATTCCTGTTAAATTTCGGGTGCAAAGGTAGGGGTATTATGTGTCAATGAGGTTACAAGGATTTTAATTAGCAGATAAAAGATACTACAATTTTATTACGGGAGTTTCCCCCGATGCTTTTAGGGAAAATCATACGCTGGTTTATGGTTTTCCCCTTGTTGTTTTCAGCTATTCTCCCTATCTTTGCACCAGAAATAAATAAATGCAGTAATAAACCTTTAAAGAGAAGATAGTTATGAAAAGAATGATTATGACATTGGTAGCAGTATGGATGATGATTACATCTATGAATGCTCAGAGACTGACAAATATTCAGGCAGAAGCCCGTTTTATCACAGATAAGATGGTGGTGGAACTGGGATTGAGCAGCGCCCAGCGCAACAGCATCCTGAACATCAATCTCAATTATCTCAATGGCATCCGAAGCTATCGCGACATTCGATGCCTACGGCTGGCATTACCGCAACAAGCAGCTCAAGCGCATGATGACCGCCAGACAATGGAAGAGATTCAAGGACTCTTACTATTTCTATCGCCCTATCGGCTGGAATAATCATGTGTATATTCACCATATTTACAACCAAGTATCCAAAGCATAACTGGGGACACGACAAGCGCCGCCCTCGCCCTGAGTGCAGCTACGGAAAACCAGGATGGCCAGGCGGAACCCATGTAACTTATGGACCAGGAAAGCCGGACAAGCATCACAAGCATCACAAGCACGATAAGAAGTGGAAGCACGATAGAGATTGGGATGATGATGATAATGACAGGGATGATGACTAAGATTAAGACTGAGATTAAGACAAACATTCGATGATAAAACAGAAGAAATCCAAGCTAGAGATGATTCTCCGGCTTGGATTTCTCGTCAAATAAAAACTAACTATGCCGTCTAACTAATCATTAATTACTAACAAGATGTCTTCCACAATCTGCTCATCGAGCAGGCGATTATCCGAAAGCAACTCCTTCACATCGTATCTGTCGTAGAGTCCCTTCCTGATGCCGCCCACCATCACCTTCATTTCTGAAGTGCCATAGTAAGAGGCGATACGCTCGCCGAAACCGCCATCCTTCGAACCATCCTCCAGGGTTACCACCAACTGATGGTTTGCTTTCAGGCTATCCAGCGTCTCGGCATCCACCTCGTTCAGATAACGTGGATTGATGAGCGTAGCATCGATGCCCTTATCAGCCAACAGGCGGACTACATTCTCGCCCTTCTGATAGAACGAACCGGCGGCGATGACTGCCACCTTCTCGCCCTGGTGCATTACCTTGTACTTTGCCTCGTAACCATATTCAGCATCAACGGCTTCTGACGTATGAACCACGCCATTGCTTGGCACGCGGATGGCGATAGGTTTCTTATCCTGCAGAATGCTCCAGCGGAGCATGGCGAAATACTCCTCGCAGGTGGTTGGAGCCAGATAGATGAGCCCCGGAATGCTGCAGAGCATCGGAATATCGAAAAGGCAGATGTGGGTGATGTCGTTCATCGAGTTCACTCCGCCTCCTACCACGTTGATTACAGCTGGGTTGGAATTGATGCAGAGGTCTTGCGCTATCTGGTCGTAGGTACGTTGGATGAAGGTGCTGTAAACGGTCCAGACAGGATGCAATCCACCCTTCGCCATTCCCGAAATCATGGCCACCGCCTGCTCTTCGGCGATTCCCATATCGATGTGCTGCTTGCCAGCCAGTTGGCGCTTATCGGCAGTAAAGCCACCTGCGGTAGGAGTACCGGCGGTTACAGCGATGAGGGTCTTATCCTGCTTCATCTCGCTGAGCATCCAGTCAGAGAATAATGTACCGTAATCCTCTGTCGGAGCAACCTCCGGGAGGATTCCATCGGCATTCCTTCTTGGTCGCGAACCGTCTTCCAGATTGAAAGGCATTCCCCAATGCCAAGCCTCCTTATTGGCTACGGCTGGCGCAAATCCATGACCTTTCTCTGTGTGAATGTGAACCACGGTAGGCTTATCCGTATCCTTCACGCTCTCGAAAACCTGGATGAGTTTTTCGATGTCGTTACCCTCTTCCAGATACTTGTATTCAAAGCCCCACGCCTTGAACCAGTTGTGCTCGCAGGTGCCGTTGCTCTCGCGCAAGGCACGCAGGTTCTGTAGATTCCGCCATGATTTTCGGCGATAGACATTTCGTTGTCGTTCACCACGATGACGATGCCCGTGCCGAGTTCCGAAGCCTCATCCAGTCCCTCGAAAGCCTCGCCGCCCGAAAGGGATCCGTCGCCGATAATGGCGATGATGTTCTCATCGGTACCCTTGACGTCGCGCGCCTTCTGCAAACCGGTGGCAAGACTCACGGAAGTAGAAGTATGCCCCACCTCAAAGTTATCATACTCAGGACATTCGGCAGGAGAAGAATAGCCCGAAATGGCATTCATGTCATCCACATCGCCGAGGAATCCCGCAGCTCGTCCGGTGAGCACCTTATGCGGATAGCATTGGTGGCTTACGTCAAACACGAGCTTATCCTTTGGTGCATTAAAAACGTAGTGAAGCGCCACGGTAGCCTCCACGAATCCCAGGTTTTGGTCCCTACATGACCGCCATGTTTGCTTACACGGTTCAGCACAGCCTGTCTGGTTTTCATTCTAGCCACCTACCTGCAACTCCTTCAAATCCAGCTTCTTCAAGTCGGCTGGCGACTTTATTTTCTCAATATACATTTTCTTATAGTTTTAATTATGATTTCTGGGTGCAAAGATACGAAGAATCTTGAAAACACGCATTACCCAAACTACAGAAAAAATTGAATAATTCTCCCTATTCCTTCACATTCCAGCATTTCCGGATGCTCCATCCGCTCCTTTTTCTTGAGTTTCTTCACCACTTCGGAATAACTGTGGCGAATCAGGGCCTGGATGAAATCATCTTCCAGCGTGCCATAAAGGTTTACCTGATTCCAGTATTTCTTATTCCAATGCCATGCGCCTTCTATTTCGGGATGCACTTCCCGGAGTTCGAGGGCGTAATCGGCATTACATTTCATCGTAACCCACTCGGGGCGCTCCAGGTCAACACAGGCAAAGATCTTGCCCAAAATGCGAAACACCAAGGTCTGCTCATCAAAAGGAAAAGCCTCGGCTACGAGGGGAAGCGAGAGGCAATACTCTCTAACTGATTCTATATTCATCATTATTTCTGATTAAAATGTTTCTATGTTTTAGGGGACAAAGATAATAAATTCTGATGAAACGGCAAGCCTTATTCCATAAAAAAAAGAAAACTTTAAAATAACTCCCTTATGGGATACCTGAAAGCAATCTTTTTGTAACTTTTTCAAGAAAATATTTGGTAGTTACATAATTTTATTGTAGATTTGCAGCAGATTTTTTTAAGAAGGAGTGCTTATGCAGAAGAAAAAGGATAAAAACCTGATGAAAACGGATGTAAAACCGATGAAACAAGGACTGCTGTCCCGGATTTTCCATCTCTATTACGATGGTTTCAGGACGATGACCCTGGGCAAGACGCTCTGGGCTGTCATCCTCATCAAGCTTGCCATCATCTTCCTGGTGCTCAAGCTCTTTTTCTTTCCAGATTTTATCAATACGAATGCCAAGAACGGAGACAAGGCTGGCTTCGTTTCCAAGGAAATTCTGAACAGATAAGACTCTGAATCCCCGCAACCTTCACATCGAAAGAAATACAAAAACATTATATAATAACAATTCTAAAACCATTCAACTATGATGACAAATCTATTGTTAGACATTACATCAGCGACCATCGACTGGTCGAGGGCGCAATTCGCACTCACGGCCATCTACCATTGGCTGTTCGTGCCGCTCACCCTGGGACTGGCAGTAATCATGGGCATCGCCGAAACATGCTACTACCGCACCAACAAGCCGTTCTGGAAGCACGTAACCCGTTTCTGGCAAAAACTCTTTGGCGTCAACTTCGCCATGGGCGTTGCCACAGGCATCATCCTGGAATTTGAATTCGGCACCAACTGGAGCAACTACTCCTGGTTCGTGGGCGACGTATTCGGCGCTCCCCTAGCCATCGAAGGCATCCTGGCATTCTTCATGGAGAGCACCTTCGTAGCCGTAATGTTCTTCGGCTGGGATAAGGTGAGCCGGGGCTTCCACCTTGCCTCTACCTGGCTCACGGGACTTGGCGCCACCATTTCTGCCTGGTGGATTCTCGTAGCCAACGCCTGGATGCAGTATCCGGTGGGACAGGAATTTAATCCCGATACCATGCGCTTCGAGATGACTTCGTTTATGGATGTGGCACTCTCGCCATTCGCCATCAACAAGTTCACCCATACCGTTACTTCCTCCTGGATCATCGGCGCCACCTTCGTAGTAGCCGTAAGCTGCTGGTATCTCCTGAAGAAGAGAGAAACCCAACTGGCGAAGGCGAGCATCAAGATGGGTGCCGGAGTAGGACTCATCGCCACCCTGCTGGCTGCGATGACCGGCGACAACTCTGCCTACCAGGTGGCACAGGTGCAGCCGATGAAACTGGCTGCGATGGAAGCATTATATAATGGTGGAAACGGCGAAAGCCTCACGGCGATAGCAGCCGTTCATCCCTTCCGGCAGCCCGATTACGAAAACGAGCAGGAGCCAGCCATGCGCATCGCCATCCCCAACATGCTCTCGTTCTTAGCCACCCGCACAGCCGATGGCTACGTGCCTGGCGTAAACGATATTATCAAGGGTTACACTAAAGAGGATGGCACCCGGGAACCATCCGTGCAGGAAAAGATAGCCCGGGGCAAGAAGGCGATAGTTGCCCTGAAAACCTATCGCGAAACGAAGGCGAAAGACCAGCTCCCTATCCTCAGGGAGAATATGAAATACTTCGGATATGGTTACATCAAGGACGCCAAAGAACTGGTACCGAGCATCCCGATCTGCTTCTACGCCTTCCGCCTGATGGTGGGAGTAGGCTGCCTGCTCATTCTCTTCTTCGCCCTCAGCCTATTCCTGGTCTATAAGAAGGAAATCGCCCAATACCGATGGTTCCTCATTTCCGCCATCATCATGATTCCGCTGGCTTACATCGCCTCAGAATCGGGCTGGATAGTAGCAGAAATCGGTCGCCAGCCTTGGACCATCCAAGACCTGCTGCCAGTAAGTGCCGCCATCTCCGACATCGAAGCAGGCAGCGTGGCCACCACCTTCTTCATCTTCCTGGCACTCTTCACTACCATGCTTGCCGTGGAAATCAGCATCCTGGTGAAGCAGATTAAGAAAGGACCGGAATATGAATAAAAACTTAAGATGATAAACTTAAGATTATGAATTAACTTTATGACATTAGCATTATGAGATACGAATTTTTGCAATCATACTGGTGGTTCCTCGTATCATTATTAGGAGCCCTGCTGGTGTTTCTCATGTTTGTACAGGGAGCCAACACCTTGATATTCTGTTTGGGAAAAACGGAAGAAGAGCGTCGCCTCATCATCAACTCTACGGGACGAAAATGGGAGTTCACCTTCACCACGCTCGTCACCTTCGGCGGAGCCTTCTTCGCCTCGTTTCCATTGTTCTACAGCACCAGTTTCGGCGGAGCCTACTGGCTGTGGATGATTATCCTGTTCTCGTTTGTGATTCAAGCCGTGAGCTATGAATTCCAGAACAAGATAGGTAATTTTCTTGGACCGAAGACCTTTCAGATCTGCCTCATTATCAACGGCATCGTGGGTCCGCTGCTTCTTGGCGGAGCCGTAGCCACCTTCTTCAACGGCAGCAATTTCCTGATAGACAAGGGCAATATTACCAACAGTCTGCAACCCGTCATCAGCCGCTGGGCAAATGCCAGCCATGGTCTTGATGCCCTGCTCGACCCATGGAACGTAGTGCTGGGACTTGCCGTACTGATGCTAGTCCGTATTCTGGGCATGCTCTACATCAAGAACAACATCGAGCACCAGCAGATTCAGGAGCGCTGCACCCGCCAGTTGCCATGGAATGCCCTCCTCTTCCTATTGTTCTTCCTGCCATTCCTCATCAGATTGCTGGTAAAAGATGGATTCAGCACTTCTTCTTCCGGCATTACGATTGAGAGTATGAAGTATCTTCACAATCTCCTGGAGATGCCAATCTTGCTTGTAATATTATTAATAGGTGTAGTACTCGTTCTTTTCGGCATTTTCAAGTCATCGAGGAGCATGCAGTATAGAAAGGGAATCTGGTTTACGGGCATCGGAACCGTGCTTACCGTGCTGGTTCTGCTGCTGATAGCCGGCTGGAACAATACCGCCTACTATCCATCTAACATCGACCTTCAGAGTTCGCTCACTCTCGCCAACAGTTGCAGCAGCGAGTTCACGCTCCGCACCATGGCGATAGTTTCCCTCCTCATCCCGTTCGTGCTCGCCTACATCGTCTTTGCCTGGCGCGCTATCGACCGCAAGCGCATTACGCAGGAAGAAATAGAGCAGGGAGAAGCGTATTAAAAAAGGCAGTGAAAGCCTATTAAATATGCTCCACACGCCCTGATCAGGGCGTGTGGAGAAGACGTCCCATCAAACAAAAATCTGTAACCAATCTTTTGTCTTTCTAAATAAAAGCAGTATCTTTGCAGACATGAAACAGAAAATCATAGATAAAATCAACCGATTGGCAAGCCAGAAAGAGCCTTTTCTCTTTGTCATCAACTACCAGGCAGACGAGGCCTTCATCCGCAAGCTATCAGATATAAATCCCGAAGAATGCCTCTTCGATTTCGAAGGAAGAGGTAACTGGAGAGAAAACCATTCGAAAGAAATGGGGGATTCTAAAAGAATTTACGAGGAGATTTCAAGGGAGATTCCAAAGGAGATTTCGGAGAAAAAGTTTTTCAAAGAAACTCCTTTGGACTCTCCTATTTCTTGGCAGATAACCCCGCCCCTTTATAACGATTATGAGCGAAGCTTCAACATCGTGAAGAGCAACATTATGGCGGGCAACAGCTATCTTACGAATCTCACCAACCGGGTTCCCGTAAGCTGCAATCTTTCATTAGAAGAAATTTTCCATCGTGCAAAAGGGAAGTATAAACTGCTGCTCAGAAGAAAGAGAACTCAAGCAGAAGATAAAGCTCATCTGAAAGAAGAGAACATAGAAGAGAATCTCACCCCCTTCGTCTGCTTTTCGCCCGAAACCTTCGTCAGAATCAAGGGCGGAAGAATCTACTCCTATCCCATGAAGGGAACCCTGGATGCATCCCTCCCCAATGCCGAAAAGCTGCTGATGGAAGACCGGAAAGAGGCGGCAGAACACGCCACCATCGTAGATCTGATAAGAAACGACCTGAGCCGGGTGGCAGAAGATGTAAGGGTAGATAAATACCGTTACGTCGACGTGCTGCACACCAACAAGGGCGACATCCTGCAAACCAGTTCAGAAATCAGCGGTCGCCTGCCCGAAGATTACCCGCACCATCTGGGCGAAATCCTCGATGCCCAGCTCCCAGCCGGTTCCATCACGGGTGCCCCGAAAGATAAAACCATGCAGATTATCCAAGAGGCAGAAGGCTACGACCGCGGCTTCTACACGGGCATCATGGGAATCTACGACCAGGGCGAACTCAACTCTGCCGTCATGATAAGATTCATAGAAGAAGAAACTTCGCCGGTTGATTTTGAAGCCGACGGAGAAAAGAATTTCAAGGCAAACGAAGGAAAGAAGCCGAAGAAAAGCCGAAAATTGTATTTCAAGGCAGGCGGCGGCATCACTTCGAAGAGCGATTGCCGGAGGGAATACGAGGAAGTGATTCAGAAAATCTATCTTCCGTTTTAAATCCACCTTTCATCTTAGAAAAAAATAAAAGAGATTATGAAACAGCAATTTATAGAAACAATAAAGATCAAAAACGGCAAGGCTCTAGCCCTACCCTATCATCAGGCAAGAATGGAGAGAACCATCCGCAGGTTCTTTCCAACCCTCGCATCTGAAGAATAAAACTCTCATCCCTCATTTCCCCAAAAGAGGAAATGAACCTTTACAAGGCACGAGTGGTTTATGGCACCCAGGGCGTGGAAGCCATCGAGTACGCCCCCTACAAGATGAAGGAGATTCATTCCCTCAAGGTGGTAGAGGATAATAATATCGACTACACCTATAAGAGCACAGACCGAAGTGCGCTCAACGCCCTGGTAGCCCAGAAGGACGATTGCGATGAAATCATCATTGTAAAGAACGGGCTCATTACCGATACCTCCTTCACCAATCTCGCCCTTTTTGATGGCAACAGATGGCTCACCCCCAAGCATCCCCTGCTCCAGGGAACCAAACGTGCCCAGCTCCTGGAAGCCGGCATCATCCTGGAAGCCGACCTCACACTAGAAAACCTCAGAAAGGCGGAAAAAGTGAGTCTCTTCAACGCCATGATAGATTTCGGAGAGCGGGAAGTAACCAAGATTTTCCTACCGGATCAAAACTGATTAAACCCACAATTATAAAGAAAGAAATTCTACAGCTCTATCACCTCCAAATCATCCGGAACGAAGATTCTACCCTTGAAGTTCTCGGCAGCTTCACGAGTATAATTTTCTTTACGATTAGCGAGTGTTTTCTCCTCCGTATGATACAGGATAAGATTCTTCACGCCCAGTTCCTCCGCCAGTTTTCCGGCATCAAGCGCCGTACTGTGGCATTTCTCATAAGGCTTGAACGTATCGCGGTCTGCATAGAGACAAAACGCCTCACACATCATCCAGTCAGCCCCCACTATGTAGCGTCGGTTCTGCTCGTTATAAGGTTCATCACCCAGGCACGCCAAGACCAAAGGCTTATCCGATTCATCAGAAGAAGGCAACTCTGCTCGGAATCCGAACTGTTTTTCCTTAGTAGACTGAATATCAAAGCATTCCAACTTCATATCCCCCACTTCGAAGCAATCGCCATCTTCCAACTGATGGAACACCACCCTTTCAGCCACCTTAGCCAGTTGCTTCTTGGCAAGAATCATGTCGATGATGGTCTTGATCACCTTTATCACCTTATCGTTTCCATACACATGCAGCAATCCCTCATATCCCTTACATTGTGCCACCATTCGGATTACCCAGATTCCCCCCAGCACATGGTCGGTATGCGCATGGGTAACGAAGAGGTGATGAATGTCAGAAATCTGAACATTTATCTTCTTCAGCTGCGCCAGTATTCCGTTTCCTCCGCCCGCATCCACCAGCATCAGGGTGCTGGGAGTTTGGAGCACAAAACAGGTATTATAAATCTGGGAAACCGTAGCATTTCCCGTTCCGAGCATCGTAATTTGAGTCGTTGTCTTATTCATTATTTTATTCGTTATCTATTTGATTCACGCCAGCAAAACTACTCATTTTTTGATAAACCACCAAGAAAAAGCCCCAAAAACTTTGCTTATTCCAAATAATAATCTTAACTTTGCGGCATAAAACAAAAAGCAGGTTTCGATTATGGCAAAAATAGAAAGACAAAAGCGAATCTATCGCAAGCGCATCCCTTACGGAATGCAGAACTTTGAGGATGTAATGGAAAGAGATTGTTACTATGTTGACAAGACCCCATTCATAGAGAAAATAGAAGAATCTAACATGTATTTCTTCTTCATTCGCCCTCGCCGTTTCGGCAAGAGCCTTACCCTCTCCATGCTCGAAAACTATTACGACATCAACAAGAAGGATAAGTTTGAAAGCCTCTTCGGCAAGCTTTACATCGGAGAGAATCCTACCCCTGAACGCAACAGCTATCTCATCCTTCACCTGAATTTTGCCATGATTTCAGCAGGATTGGATAATTATAAAAAAGGACTTGATGCCCATTGCAGCAACAAGTTCAATACCTTCTGCAGCAGATACGCCCACCTTTTTCCACCGCACACAAAGGAAGAGATGAACCAAAAGGAAGATGCCGTTGCCCAATTGGGATTTCTATGCGACAAATGTGCTGAAGCAGGCTTGAAGATTTATCTCTTCATCGACGAATACGACCACTTTACCAATCAGATTCTTGCCCACAAGGAGCATGAAAAACGATACCGCGAGCAGACTCACGGTGAGGGATATCTACGACATTTCTTCGACACAATCAAGGGAGCCGCAGGAGATTCACTGGGCAGAGTTTTCGTTACAGGAGTAAGTCCCGTAACAATGGACGATCTGACCAGCGGTTTCAACATCGGTACCAACTATTCCCTGTCTCCGGAGTTCAACGAAATGGTGGGATTCACCGAGGAGGAAGTGCGCCAGATGCTGGCTTATTACGCCAGCGTGCTGCCATTCCGCCATAGCGTGGATGAGCTGATAGAAGTGATGAAGCCATGGTACGACAATTATTGCTTCTCAGAAGAAAAGTACGACAACACAACCATGTACAACTCCGTGATGGTGCTCTACTTTGTAGATAATTACATCCGCAACGATTATGATATTCCGAAGAAACTGGTGGAAACCAACATCCGCATCGACTACGACAAGATTCGCATGCTCATCCGCCATGACAAGGAGTTTGCCCACGATGCCAGCATCATACAGGATATCGTGACCAGGGGATTCACCACGGGAACCCTGATGGAGAATTTCCCTGCCGAGCGCATCAACGACCCAGATAATTTCCTGAGTCTGCTCTTCTATTTCGGCATGGTAACGATAGACGGCACCTACCAGGGCAATACCCGCTTTGTGGTTCCCAACGAGGTGGTGCGCGACCAGATGTACACCTATCTGCTGGATACTTACAAAGAGGACGACCTCACCTTTGAGCAATACGACAAGACCCAGCTGGAGAGCAAGTTGGCTTACGAAGGCGCATTCAAGCCCTACTTTGCCTACATAGCCGATTGTCTGAAGCGCTTCTCCTCCCAGCGCGACAAGCAGAAGGGCGAAGCCTACGTTCATGGTTTCACTCTGGCGATGACGAGCCAATGCAAGTTCTACCGTCCTATTTCTGAACTTGACAACGATGGCGGTTATGCCGACATCTTCCTGCTGCCCCTCTGCGACATCTATAAGGACATAGAAGATTCCTACATCGTGGAATTGAAATATTGCAAGCCAGGCACCAGCGATGAGCAGCTGAAGCATCTCTTCGAGGAAGCCTCAGCCCAGATAAGGCGCTACGCCAATAGCGACATAGTGCACAAATCCGTGAAAACCACGAAGCTTCATCAGCTCGTTGTGATTTACCGGGGAGCAGAGATGGCGATGTGCGAGGAGGTGGAATAAATAAAACGGAATAAAAGAAAGTGGAATAAAAGACATACAGAAAGAAAGGGCAAAAGCATCATATCATATATTGACAAGGTAATGCTCTTGCCCTTTTATCTTTAACGGATAATGTATTTCAAGATGCCGATGGTAGCAATCTTGGCTTCATTATCTTCCGGGATTTCTATGGTCTGGAAGCCATCTTTATTGAGTGGCTGCAGTTCTATTTTTGAATGAACTTCCACCCCTTCTTCGTTCACAGTTTTCTCGCTATGAAACTTTTTGATGGTATATTTTCCGCCATATTCCTCGTAATATTCATTCACCTGCGAGAGTACGATTTCTCCCTCCCTTGAACCTCCATGATAACGTTCAAACACGCATAAGTCTCCATCCTTAATTTTCGGCAGCATCGAGTTGCCCTTGGCATGAACCACGAACATTTCCCTATTTGGAGTGAATGGTAATGAGGATACATCCACCCATCCTTCCGTCTCCGGCTCCTCATATTTATCGAAGTAACCACAGGCAGCTTGGATGGAATACAGAGGGAGGAAACGGGTGAAGCGGTCGGAAGGAGAGATGCTATGAAGAATTGCTGTATTCAAGCTGTCCCCATCCATAAGCACATCAAACATATCCTGCATCAATTTCCAACCATCTGTACTACCAGGCTGATAGGCATATTCCTCATTATCATTATAACACCATGTACCATTAGCAGCTATTACAATACCGCCAACGTAATTTATTCTGCCTTCAGCCAAGTTGTTCAACATAGAAAGACGCTTCTGCAAAGCCTCAGCCTTGTTTTTCGTGTCTTTAGATGCAGCCGTCTGACCTCCTTTGGTGTCAAAGATGCCGATAGTACCATCCTTCTTTTTGAAAATCCAGTCGGGATAGAAAAGTGCTTCTTCGTTGCGTTCTTCGCTGAAATAACGAATGGCAAGCCAATCCTTACCGCTATCTCCATTCTTAAACCACCATTCTATACCATCCTGACCCTCAAGATACTTGTAAAAGCTCTCTTCCGTTTTTCTGCCAGTATAGTCTTGCCCCAAGAAGAAAGGATGCAACAGGCATTTCTGCTCCGTCAACTCATCATGTTCTTCTGTATAAGAATACATCTTCTTCAATACAAAAGGAACACTCTGCCGCTTTCGGTTTTCCTCTCTGCGCTTACGTAATTGTTCTTCGAGCAAAGGATGGTATGCCTTAAGCGTTTCTGTGATAAGACGTCTGAATATACTTGAAGCAGAACCGTTTAATGCATCATGCAAGAAAATACGATACCATTTATCTTCGTCTTCATTCTTCAGAGCATAATACTTGAACCACAAGCGTATGGCACTTTTCAAAGTTGGTACAGAACGTACGATGTTTCCTACCTTGCAATCATTATCTGATTGCGAACGCAGGATTTCCACCAAAGTGAAAGTAAAGAGTTTCTGCACATCACTCCTACTCCACTCGCGCTCTACCCCTTTAGCTTCCTTAAGGTTGATTCCAATATTTTCGTAATCATAGAATTGAGCATCTGAAACAATCTCATGCGCCAAATTTCCCTTCAAGTTGAGTCCTTTAGTTTCTAGTTTCCTTTTTACAACATCATCAAACACATCCTCATCAGTAATGCCGAAATAGCGATTGAATGTATCAAACAGACATTGTTGGAATTCACCCGATTTACCCAAATCTCCATAATCTACACGCGACAGCATATCTGTCATCAGATTCGGGTCGATGATGTAGTCTTCCCCCTTTTTGTTGTAAGAGATAAGCGTTTTTGGCTTGTAGCCCATTCCGCCATAATCAGCCTCTGTTACAGCTTTGCGTGAGAAGTTGGTATAAAGATAACCATTACGGAAAACCTTAGACACTTCTTCGTGCATGATTGGAACACGGAGAATTCTACCGATGGTCTGAGTACTGAAAATTTCAGATTTTATATCACGAAACATAACTAAAATCTGAGCACGGGGACAATCTAATCACGGCAAAACGAAAAGAGCTATCTTGCAAAAACGAAATGTGATTTTTGACTCCAAAAACGAAATGTGAATTAAAAAAGCATTTAAACGACATTTGAAGGGTGTTTAAATGTATTTTATCTTCGGGATTTGGGATGCAGCGGCATTCCTCTCAAAGATGCCTGTAATCTCGTGCTCGAAGGTGAAGCCAATAAAGGGATAACCTATTCTAATGTTGATATAAGAAAAACGGTGGCTGTTATAGGATGGGCTACTTCAAAGGCTGAATACATGAATAGCCTCAGTCACGAAATGCTGCATGTGGTTCAGCATATTTCTGAACAGTTTTTGATAAATATGTATGGAGAGGAGGCTTGCTATCTGCTTGGTGGATTGGCGCAGGCTACATTTTTTAACACCAAAAAAGGAGCAAGTCTTGAATAATTATTGTATCTTTGCACCAATTAAACATTCAAACTTATGAAGAAGAAAATTATAGCTTATATTATAGGCATACTTGGGTGCATCATTATTGATGCGGGACTTGTTGCAATGGTAGTTGCTTTTGGAGCATCAAGACCATTTTATGATTATATCTTTTTTGGTGTATCAGCGCTTCTTGTTGATTTTTCTGTTTCTTGCCTTTGTTGGTTTATGCTTTGAGAAGCCAGAAAATAAATGCTTGGTGATTAAACTGCCTGGTACAGTAGATGATGATAGTTTGCCTAAGTTAAAATAGAAACAGAAAAAATTGAAGAGTGAATACAAGAAAAGAGAGTGCTAAACAACACTCCATGTTATAAAATAGGAGCAATGCTAGGCACCGCTCCCCTTAATTGTCGGGGGTGTAATTTAAACTGTGTCAAGGCTTGTTCTTAACTTTCATTCCCACTCCCTGCTGGGGGCATGCCCCCAGCAGGGAAGCCTTTTCGGCTGCAAAGTTACATAATTTTAAATCTATCTCCAA
>ENA-OQKQ01000142-OQKQ01000142.1-human-gut-metagenome-genome-assembly--contig:-NODE-142-length-28755-cov-3.320001_pt1 | contig 28755 bp, 33 predicted proteins | sample MGYA00242651_ERZ504803 | MGnify/ENA primary metagenome ERZ504803 (study PRJEB26092, sample SAMD00036380) | human gut metagenome | host: Homo sapiens | study: EMG produced TPA metagenomics assembly of...
GCCGTGATACGCACGGCGCGCTTGCTCCGGCAGCGCGGCGAACGCCTGCTCGGCACAGACCTTCATCATGTGGTGGAAGCGGTAGCTCACACCGTCCGGCAGGCGGGTGACGAAGGCGTTTTGCTCCGTGAGCATGGTCAGAAGTCGGTCAGTGTCCGGGGCGCCGGTGACAAAGCGCGCCATCGGCGCGGCGAACTCATCCGCCAGTCCCATGACGGCCAGAAACTCCTGCTGCCGGGGCGAGAGCGGCTCGATCATGGCGGCGGAAAACATGGTGTAAATGTCCGAGTGCCGGTCCGGCAGCGCGCCGCGCTCGGAAAGCGTGCGCAGGTTCAGATATACGGCCGAAAACCATCCCTCGCTCGCATGCAGCAGCGTTTCGACCTGCGCATCGGTCAGGTCCGTACCGCAGCGGTGCGCATAGATGGCCAGCTCCGTGTGGTTGAGCCGCAGATGCTCGGCACCGATCGGATAGACCCGGCTGCCCAGCCGCATGACGGCATTGCCGGGGAGGAAGCGGTCGCGGCTCGCCACGATCAGGTGCACGTTCTCCGGCAGGCGGTTGACGAGCGTGCACAAAAACTCCGTGATGCGGCCGTCCGTCAGCAGATGGGGCAATCTGCAGATCACAACGGACGGCGGCCGGACGGACAACACCCTGACCATCGAAGGCGGCACCACTGGTGCAAAAGTCACGCTGTCCAATGTCAAGATCGATGCTCCCGGCGCGGCAGTCTCGGTCAGCGGCAATGTGGAGCTGGTTATTACAGGCACGAATACCCTGCACAGCGGCACGGACCACGCCGGTGTGGAAAAGGCCGACGACAACGGAACCCTGACCATCAGCGGCTCCGGTACGCTGAACGCTTACGGCGGTCAGGGCGGCGCAGGCATTGGCGGCGCACGGAATAAAAATGCCAGCAATATTGTGATTGAAGGCGGTACGATCAAGGCCAACGGCGGTACATGGGGTGCAGGCATTGGCGGAGGGCAAAGCGCAGCGGGTCAAAATATTACGATTCGCGATGGTAATGTAACGGCGATACCCGGTGGCGAAGCAGCAGGCATTGGCGGCGGCTATCAAGGTGACGGCAAAAACATTACCATTGAGGGCGGCACGGTACATGCAGAGTCTGGCGGCGGAAACGGCCCTGTTGCGGCCATCGGCGGCGGGCGAGTGTATGGCAAAGGCGAAAACATCCAGATCACCGGCGGCAATGTTACGCTGAAAACTGTAGATGACGATGACATCTATATCGGCAATGGTCAACAGGAAGCTGAAATTGACCCCAGCAAGCTGTTTGGCACGATCACCAAACTGGACAAGGACGGCAATCAGGTTGGCGAAATTGTACAGTATTTCAAAATCAAAATCAATGATAAGCCTGTTACCAGAAAGAACTACCAAGACATCCTTGGAGACGGTGTCCTCTGCTATGACATTGAGGAAAAGACCCTGAAGCTGAAAGAGGGACAATTCATTAACGGCGCCCTGATCATCGCGGCACCGGAGGATGTTTCCATTGATCTGGAAGCGAATGCACCCAACGTTGTGCACGGTGACCTGACCGTAAACGGCGCAAAGGATGTGAAAGTGACCAAGCTAGGTGGCAGTGCGGCTGCAGCAATTGAAGGCAAGGCGGAGATCACCTGTTCCGGTGATGTGATCCTCGAAAATTGGGGCGGTTCGCGTGGTGACGGCCGAAACCTGATAACGAATGGCCTTACCGTGAAGGCAGACACGGTCACGACCGAAGGCGGCATTAGCGGCGAAACGATGATTGACTGTATTGGCGATATAAAGCTTGGTAATGAGCATGGCACGACGGTTTCGAAGCTGACGGTGAACAGTGCAAACAATGTGACGGTGACGTCCGGCAGTGTGAATCGTTCGATCGGTCAGGACGGCGCAGAGATCACATGCAGCGGTATTGTGGAACTGGACAGTAACCGTTACAGTACCCATGGCCTTGGCAAAGTGAGCTTCACTCAGGCGAATGGCAAACCCTATGTCTATTTAATGGCCAAATCTTCGGAGTACGCCAAATCTTCGGAGTACAAGGACTCCCGCATTACCCCGATTCCTGAGACAATAGAAAAAAAGATACCTGCGCATTGAGCCGAGGGAGACTTACAGCATTACCGTGAAAAACGGCACCGCTCAGGTCGTTGGTGACACGGATGGAAAACTGACTACCGCCTTTGAGGGCGAAACGGTCACGGTGAGCGGTGAGAACAAAAACCCGAGTGTTACAAAGTTCGGCGGCTGGAAAGTGATCAGCCCGGAAAGCTTTGAACTGACCGAAGAGCAGAAAAATACCGAAAAAATATGACCTTCACCATGCCGGCCAGCCCGGTGGAGCTGAAAGCTTCTTATAGCTTCCCGGCACCTGTATTAGATATGCAGGTCACAGTGAAGGACGGCACGATCCGCGTCGGAGAGGGCGAAAGCCAGACGGGCACGGTGTTCGTACAGCCGGGCCAGACCGTCACGATCGAAGCCAATGAGCCTGTCAAGGAGAATGAGTCGTTCCATCACTGGAAGGTGGAAAAAGATTCCAGCAAGAATATTGGCATAATTGAGGGTAGTCTGGGCTCCGAAACGGAAAAGGGCACGGAAAAGATCGTCTTTACCATGCCGCAGGACGGCGTGAAGCTGACCGCCGTTTACAGCATCCCCGCTTCCGTGCTGAGGAGTACCGTTACTGTTACGGGCGGCACGGCAAAGTCCACTCTGGGCGAGGGCAGCGATATCCCCGCAGAGATCGGCACCACGGTGGAGATCACAGCTACCCCGTATGATGCCGAGAAATACCCCGGCATGGAGTTCGTGGAATGGGAGATCAAGTACCCCGATAGCTTCTACGAGAAATTCCCCGGTGGCATTCCGGAAAATCTGCAGCTCAAGCTGGACAATGCCAAGAGCGCGACCACGACGTTTAAGATGCCCGTTTACCCGGTCAAACTGATCGCCCACTGGTCGGCCAGCGCGGTGGCCGACCCGGACGAACCTATTGATGAAGACTTCGGCGTGGAACCTGCACCCATGGATACCACGGGCGGTACCATTGCCGCCGTGGCCGTGGGCGGTGCAGCCATCTGGGGCGGCTACGAGATCGCCACCCGCGTGATCCTGCACAGCCTCCTGCCCGAGGGCACAGTCATCCCGGCAAGCCGCGGCCAACTGGCTCTGCTGGTGTGGAACACCGCAGGCAGGCCCGAACCCGCAGGCGCACCCGCCTTTGCGGATGTGACCGACCCTGATATGGCCAAGGCCGCACAGTGGTGCACCGAGCAGGGCACCATGGATGCCAAGGGCGACCGCTTTGAGCCCGAAGGCTGGACCCCGAAGTTCAAGGTGATCGAAGTGTGGAACAAGACGTTCCCCGCAGCCTGATGCCGGCAGTGTGGATGCCGTGCTCGGTTCGGACCTTTTCCGTGAAAATGGGGCTGTTGCAAAATAGCTCTCTGAAAAAATCATGAACAAAACCCGGAACCTTTTTTCGGCCAAAACGGCTCAAAAAGGGTTCCGGGTTTTTGATGTTATGCTGTTTCCGCCTTATCCGTTCCACCCTCTGGCAGAGGGGTCCAGCATTTCGGCGGCAGAGTAAATGAGGGCGTTGCAGATGGCTGCAGCCACATTGTTGCCGCCCTTGCGGCCCATGGCGGCGATGGCAGGCACGCCGTATCGCTCGCAGGCGGCAAACAGTACTTCCTTGCTTTCCACCACATTCACAAATCCCACCGGCACACCAATGACCAGTGCAGGCCGCAGACCGGCTTCCATTTCCTCCGCAATGGTCAAAAGGGCCGTGGGCGCATTGCCAATGGCCAGAATGGCCCCCGGGTGCTCCCGGGCAGCGCGGTGCATGGCGGCAACGGCACGGGTGGTGCCCGCCTGCTTTGCGGCTTCGGCCACAGCGAGGTCTGCCATGTAGCAGATGGCTTCACCGTTCAGTTTTTTCAGGCCCGGCTTTGTGATGCCCGCCAGCGCCATATTGGTGTCGGTAACGATGAAAGCACCCGCGTGCAGGGCCTTGACTGCGGCTTCCACCGCGCCGGGTGTAAAGCGCAGATTTTTTGCATAGTCGAAATCCGCGGTGGTGTGGATGACCCGCTTGACCACCGCAGCCGTCTCCGGCGCGGGGTCAGGCCCAGCTCGTCCAGTTCCCTTGTGATAATGGAGATGCTCGTCCGTTCAATGTCGGCGGGCAGATGATGCTGCGGTGTCATGTGTTGTCTCCTTTTTGCATTTCCCATAGCGGCATAGATGGCGGGCATATCCAGTGCCGCGCGCACACCATCGGCAAGCAGATCAAACTGCTGCTGACGGTACTGCTCCATGGGGATAAGCTCGGCCCCGCCGGATCGATGCCCTTCCGTTTGCACAAAAATGCGGTCAGTTTTTCGGTCAGTTCGCCGGTGTCGAACAGGCCGTGCAGGTAGGTACCGAATACACCGTCCTGCACACAGCCCTCCGGCGTGCCGTCTGCAAGGGTGCAGAACGCACTGCCCCGCACCTCGGTGCGGCCTGCGTGGATCTCGTAGCCCGTCAGCTTTGCGCCTGCAAAGGGTTCTGTGGTCACACAGGCTGCGGTCTGGGTCAGGTGCTTTTCGGTGCCGAACACCGTCGTGGTGGGCAGCAGGCCAAGGCCCCGCAGGGTGCAGGGGGTGCCGCTCTCCTCCCCTGCCGGGTCGCAGAGCTGTTCGCCCAGCATCTGATAGCCGCCGCACACGCCCAGCACCGGCGTACCGGCTGCCGAAAGCCTGAGCACCGCCGCTTCCAGTCCGCTTTCCCGCAGCCAGCGCAGGTCGTCCATGGTGTTCTTGGTGCCGGGCAGGATGACGAGATCCGGTGCACCCAGCTGGCGGGTGCGCTGCACATACCGCACACCCAGCAGCGGGTGCTGTTCCAGCGGGATAAAGTCGGTGAAGTTGGACACATGCGGCAGGCGCAGGATGGCGATATCCAGCGGTTTGACGGCACTTTTTGCTTCCAGACGATCCGAGAGAGAATCCTCGTCCTCGATCTCCACCCGCAGGTACGGCACTACGCCCAGCACGGGCAACTGCGTTTTTTCTTCCAACATGGCAAGGCCGGGCCGCAGGATCTCCACATCGCCCCGGAACTTGTTGATGATGAGCCCCCTGATGCGGGCACGCTCGTCGGCTTCCAGCAGCTCCACAGTGCCGTACAGCTGGGCGAACACGCCGCCCCGGTCGATATCGCCCGCCAGCAGCACCGGCGCATCCACCAGCTTTGCAAGGCCCATGTTCACGATATCGTCGGCTTTCAGGTTGATCTCTGCCGGGCTGCCCGCGCCTTCGATCACGATAATGTCGTTCTCGGCGGCAAGGCTGTTGTAGGCTTCCAGAATGTCCGGGATAAGGCTGCGCTTCATTTTAAAGTAGGCGGCGGCAGGCATCTGGCCCCGGGCCTTGCCGTTCACGATCACCTGACTGCCCACATCGCTGCTGGGCTTGAGCAGGATGGGGTTCATGCGCACATCCGGCTCCACGCCTGCAGCCTGTGCCTGCACCACCTGAGCACGGCCCATCTCTGCACCGTTGCGGGTGACGAAGCTGTTCAGGGCCATGTTCTGGCTTTTGAAAGGGGCCACGCGGTAGCCATCCTGTGCAAAGATGCGGCACAGCGCCGCGCACAGCAGGCTTTTGCCCGCACCGCTCATGGTGCCCTGCACCATAATGCATTTTGCCTTGCTCATTGTGCCACCTCCGGCAGGGTTTCGGCCAGCAGTGCAAGCAGCTGCCGGTTCTCGTTTTCTGTGCGCACGGCGGTGCGGTACCAGCTGGCATCAAGGCCCGGATAATTGCCGCAGCTGCGCAATACCGCACCCTTGCGGCGCAGCGCTTCGCCCAGCGCTTCCGGCGCGCGGAACAGCAGATAGTTAGCCCGGCCCTCGATCACCCGCAGGCCCAGCGCCCGCAGGCCGTCTGCCAGCACAGGCCGCTGTGCTTCGATCAATGCACGCACCTTTGCCACATATTCCGTCTCGTCCAGCGCAGCAATGCCCGCCGCCTGTGCCAGACTGGAAACCGCCCACGGCTGGCCCGCTGCCCGCATCCGGGCAAGCAGCTCTGTGTCAGAGCACAGGCAATAGCCCAGACGCACGCCTGCCATGCCGTAAAGCTTGGTGAAGGCTTTTAAAATAATCAGTTTTTTGCTGTTTTTCAGCAGATGCTTTGCCGAAAGGCCTTCGCCCTCCGGCAGAAAATCCAGAAAGCATTCGTCCACGGCCAGCACCGCACCCACGGCTTCGCATCTGCGCAGCAGCGCTTCCACAAGGGCAGGCTCTGCCAGCTGGCCGGTGGGGTTGTTGGGCTGACAGAGGAATACCATATTTGTACCCGGGTGCACCGCGTTCAGGAGATCTTTCGTTACCGCAAAATCGTTTTCTTCCCGCAAAAAATGCCGTTCCACCGTGCAGCCTGCCGTTTCAAGGGCGGTGGCGTACTCGGCAAAAGTGGGGGCCGTTACCAGTGCAGTGCGGGGCTTTGCAGCCAGCGCCAGCCGGAAGATGAGGTCTGCCGCGCCGTTGCCGCACAGCAGCCATTCGGCGGGCACTCCCTCAGCCACCGCCAGTTTTTCACGCAGGGCCCGGCACAGCGGGTCGGGGTAGCGGTCGGCCGTGGCAAGCGCTGCCGTAATGGCCTTTGCCACCCCTTCCGGCAGCCCCAGCGGACTGACATTGGCCGAAAAATCCAGCGGGTCGCGGCCAAACTCGGCGCGATAGCCCGCCCAGTCGCCGCCATGGGTCAATTGTTTCATGCAAGGAACCCCCGTATTGCTGCACCCCATGCCAGCGCAAAGCCGCTTGCCACATACATCATGCGGTTGGCGCGCAGGATGTCCTGCGGTTCAATGGGGCGCAGGGCATCACCGATGGTAGGCTTGGGGTAATATTCGCCAAAATAGTAAGCCGGGCCGGCCAGCTGCACGCCCAGTGCACCGGCGCAGGCGCTTTCGGTCTGGGCGCTGTTGGGGCTGGCGTGGTTGCGCCGGTCCCGCCGCCAGATGCGCCATGCACCTTTGGCATCGTTTCCGGTAAAGGCCGCAGCCGCCACCCACAAAAGGGCGGCAAGGCGGCTGGGGATGTAGTTGGCCACATCGTCCAGCTTCGCGGCTGCACGGCCAAAATAAAGGTACTTCTCGTTCTTGTAGCCCAGCATGCTGTCCATGGTATTGATGGCCTTGTAGGTCAGCGCCAGCGGTGCCCCGCCGATGAGCATATACAGCAGCGGCGCAATGACGCCGTCGCTGGCATTTTCGGCCACCGTTTCCACCGCGGCCTTGGTCACGCCCTCGGCGGTCAGGTCCTGGGTGTCGCGGCCCACGATGCGGCTCACGGCTTTGCGAGCGGCGGGCAGGTCGTTTTTAATAAGCTGAGCGTACACATTCCTGCTCTCCTGCGCAAGGCCCCTTGCCGCCAGCGCCTGCCCGCACCAGAACATCTGCACCGCAAGGCCCAGCCACGGGCTGAGCTTTGCCGCCGCCAGACACACAAGGCTCGTGACCAGAAAGGTGCCCACCGGCAGGCAGAACGCCGTTACGGCACCGCCCAGCAGCTCGCCCTGCGGGGTGCCGGGCAGGCGGGCGCGCAGGAATTTTTCCAACCGGGAGATGCATCTGCCCATAAGCACCACCGGGTGCGGCAGCCACGCCGGGTCGCCGAAGAGCGCGTCCAGCACAAAACCGCCGACAACTGCCTGAAGGATCATGCCCTGCTCTCCTTTGTGTACTGGACGGTCTTCACGAGATACAGCAGATGCTTTTCCGTCCAGTCCTTTGCATCCAGCACAAAGCCGCCCGCGTTGGGCCCGCACCATGCATAGTAGTCCCTGTGGGGGACGGCAAACCGCTCCATGGCGGCCATCTGGGTGCCGCCGTGGGCCAGAATGACCAGCCGCTCTTCGCCTGCGGCAAGAGCTTTATCGATCAGCTCTGCCACGGTGCGGCAGATGCGATCTGAAAAATCCGTCTTGCGCTCTCCATCCGGGCAGGGGCTTTCGCAGTTGGCCTTCACCCATGCCTGATACTCGGGGTCCTTTTCCATCTCGATGAAATTGCGGCCCTCAAAGCTGCCAAAGCACATCTCTTTCAGGCCGTCCACCGGCACAAGCTTTGCCTCCGGGAACAGGATGCGCGCCGTCTGGCTGGTGCGCTGCAGGGTGGAAACATAGACCACATCGGGGTCAAAAATCTGCCCGGCGCAGCTGGGCAGCGCCTTCGGGTGAGAGCGGGATGTCGCGCTGGCCCTGATAACGCTTCTGGGCGTTGTATTCCGTCTGGCCATGACGCAGAAGATAGATCAGCATTGAGACAATTCTCCTTTCAAAACCGTGGGGATGCCGCAGAACATCTGCACCACGCACTCTGCCCGTGCGGCCAGCAGGCAGGCAAGCCTGCCCGCCGCCTCGCGGTCTGCGCGCTGTTTGACATCCATCGGCACAACACCGCCGCCTACCTCGGTGGCGATGAGGATATCGTATTCATGGGCAAGCTTGTCTGCCAAGGCAGGCAGGTCGGCGGCATCGGCAGCCAATACCTGCACGTCCGAAAGACGCTTGCCGGGAAGTGTTTGCGCAAAGGTGCGCTTGCCGCTGTAGAGCGGCCCGGTAATAAAGATCATAGCAGCCCTCCCCACTGGCAGGCACACAGTGCCGCCAGCATCCAGAGCTCGGCCTTTTGCAAAAACCACCCGGCAAGGTCGCCGGTTGATGCCGCCGAACTGCTTCCGGCTCACGGCATAGTAGCGCCAGAGCACCGCCAGCGCTGCCAGCACCAGCGCCCAGCCGCCCAGCGCCGCCATGCCCACGCACAGCACTGCGGCCAGCACCGCCAGCACCCGGCGCACCACAGTTTTGCTGCTGCAGTGGCAAAGGTGTGTGCAAGACCAGTGTTTTTTGCCATGGGGAACGATGCCACCGCAAGGCCCGAAAGCGCCCGTTCCAGCACCAGTGCCAGAACCCACAGCACACCCACGCTGGGTGTAAAACTCACACAGGTGCACAGGGCAAAATAGGCCAGAAAATAGCTGCACAGTCGGATGACCGCAAAGGCACCGCAATGGGGGTCTTTTAATATTTCCAGCTTCTTTTCTCGGTCGCCGTAGCTGGAAAGGGCATCGCAGGTGTCGGCATAGCCGTCCAGATGGATGCCGCCGGTGATCCATACCGGGATCAGCGCAAAGCCCGCCGCCTTGGCAAAGCCCGGCAGGGGCAGCGCGCCACACACACACCACGCCGCACCAATAACGACACCAATGAGCGGGAAGGCGCACATGGCGTAGCGCATATTTTTTTCGTTCCATTCGAACTGCGGCACCGGGATGGCCGAAAACATGGCAAAGGCCACCGCAATGGTCTGCAAAACGATCATTTTTCCACTCCTTTATAGTACACGGGGATGCCGCATACCACCCGCACCACCGCATCTGCCCGGGCGGCCAAGGCATTGTTCACCTGCGCCAGTGCCAGCAGATAGCGGCCTGTGTCACCGGCATAGTCGGCCCCGCCGCTGAACACCTCGTTGGAAACAACGATGAGGTTTTCGCACTGGGCGGCAAGGCTTTCCAGCCCGTGCAGGATGGCTTTGGCCGCGTTTTTCCCTGCTCCCGCCGGGTCGTACAGCTCGTTGGCGGCAAGGTTGCCAAGGTCTTCCAGCAAGGCGGTGCCCCGCGCAGGCAGGCGCACATTGTCCAGATGCAAGGGACACTCCACCGTTTCAAACTGCTTTGCGGCCCGCATTTTGCGGTGCTTTTCCACCCGGGCGGCACACTCGGCATCCCACACCTGCATGGTGGCAAGATAGTAGCGGGGGCCGGTGGTCCTGAGCACAAGGCTCTCGGCATATTCACTTTTGCCGCTGGCCGCGCCGCCCAGAACCAGCGTCAACATTGGGGCGTATACGGCGCAATGCCGCCCTCCGCAAAGGAGTAGCACCCGCCGTATACGGCCAGCGCCATATCCCACAGCGGGATGCTGGCCACCGCGCCGGTGCCCTCGCCCAGATGCAGCCCCGCCGTAATGATGGGTGCCTTGCCCAGTGCTTCCAGCACGATGCGCGCGGCAGGCTCTGCCGAGCAGTGGCTTGCAAACACAGCCTTTGCCGCCGCCGGGCACAGCCGCACGGCGCACAGCGCGGCCACTCCGCTGATAAAGCCATCTGCCAGCACCGGCACACCGGCCAGTGCACCGCCCAGAAACACACCGCACAGGCCCGCGATATCAAAGCCGCCAAGCTTTGCAAGAACATCCAATGTGTCTTCCGGGTCCGGCTCATTGCAAAGGATGCCGCGGCAGATGGCATCCACCTTACGGGCAAGCCCTTCGTCCGAGAGGCCCGCACCGCGCCCGGTCATAAGCTCCACGGGCTGGCCCAGCAGCACTGCCGCCACCGCGCTGGAGGTGGTGGTATTGCCAATGCCCATTTCACCGGTGGCGATGAGCCTGTAGCCATCCTCTGCCAGTTCCCGGGCAAGGGCAATGCCCTCCCCAACGGCCTGCACGGCCTCGGCCCGGCTCATGGCAGGGCCTTGGGTAAAATCCGCCGTGCCTGCGGCAATGCGGCAGCTGCGCACGCCGGGCACCGGTTCGCCTGCCATGCCCATATCCACGGGCAGAACATCGCAGTGGGCCGTGCGGGCCATCTGGCACACACTGGTGCGCCGCATGGCAAGGTTTTCGGCCACGGCACGGGTCACTTCCTGCCCGGTCTGGCTCACGCCCTGCGCCACCACGCCGTTATCCGCGCAGAGCACCACCACCACCCGGCGGGAAAGATCAAGCTCCGCACTGCCGGTAAGGGCGGCGGCATCCTCCAGCATGGTCTCCAGCCGGCCCAACCCGCCCAGAGGCTTTGCAAGGCTGGCCCAGTGGGCGTGTGCCGCCGCGCGGGCAGCTTCGTTGGCAGGGGTGATACCCGCCAAAAGTGCATTCAGTTCCGTTTCGGTCATTTTGGTCATCCTTTTGTTTTGCTGTATCGTTCTGCCGCGCGCACAAAGCGGCCCGGCAGGGGCGTGCCCGCCCAGTATAAATGCGGGAACCCCGCATAGAAATTCTCGTTTGCAAAGCCGCATTCCCACTGCATTTTTTCGTTTTTGCAGGCAGTAAATGCAGTGCCGTTTGCGGTGGAATCCCAGTGGTGGAATTCGTGGATGGGCAGCGTTTCTCCGGCGCAGAAGAGCATACTGTCCGCCTTGGCGGTCATTTCGGCATAGCCAAAACGCACCAGCCTTCCCACCCGGATGCCATCGCCCGGCAGAACGTCTGCCATGGGCCACGCCTTACCATCGGCATCCTCAAGGCTCCGGCCCAGATACAAAAAGCCGCCGCATTCGGCCGCTGTGGGCAGGCCCGCCTGCACGGCCTGCCGGATGGAAGCCAGCATGGTTTTGTTTTCACTCAGAGTTTTGGCGTACAGCTCCGGGTAGCCGCCGGGCAGATACAGCCCGCCTATATTTTCCGGCAAAGCCGCATCCTGCACCGGGCTGAAAAGCACAAGCTCCGCCCCGGCATCCCGCAGTGCTTCCAGCGTTTCGGCATAGGTAAAGCAGAACGCCTCGTCCTTTGCCACCGCAATGCGGACGGATGTGGGTGCAGCTGCTCCCGGCAAAGCTTCCGGCGCAGGCTTTTCGGTCAGCACGGCAAGGCGCTGCCAATCCAGCACCAGTGCATCGGCCAGCAGGGCGATCTTTTCCTGCAGGTCGGCAATTTCATCTGCAGTCTTCAGGCCGAGGTGTCGGCTTTCTACCGCTGCCTGCGGCAAATGGGGCAGATAACCCAGCACCGGCAGGCCGGTCTCCCTTTCCAGCAGGGCCTTGAGCATTTTATACAGCTTTTCGGAACAATCATTGAGCAGGATGCCCGAAACATGGCTGTTTTTGCGGAAGTTCATAAGGCCCTGAATTTGCGCGGCCAGCGTCACGCTGGCACCCTTGGGCTGTACCACCAGCAGCACCGGCAGGCCCAGCGTATCCGCCAGTTCCCAAGCGCTGGCACGGGTGGTCAGGCCCTGACCATCATAAAAGCCCATAGCGCCCTCGCACACGGCGGCACCATGCCCGGCGGCATAGCGGGCAAAAATGGCCCGCACCATATCCCTGTTGGAAAGAAACAGATCCAGATTGTGGCTGTCCACCTGCAGAGCCGAGCGGTGGAACATGGGGTCGATGTAGTCCGGCCCGCTTTTGAACGCACAGGGGTCGGCCCCGCGCTTTTTCAGCGCCGCCAGCACTGCACAGGCAACAGTGGTCTTGCCGCTGCCGGAAGAAGGCGCGGCGATGAGGAATTGCATCATTTGCGTGTACCCGTAATGAGGAAGATGGGGTTATTGGCCATGAGCAGGTGCAGTCGGCCCGCCGGTTTTGTGCGGCTGACGGCGATCTGCGTTACCTCTGCGGTCAGGCCCCGGGCCGTGAGGGCGGCAATGGCAGCGCCCAGCGTTTCCAGCGCAATGGCCGAAATGCAGATGCGTGCGTTCGGATTCTTGCCGAGCACTTCATCCAGCACGGCTTCCATGCCGCCTTTGGTGCCGCCGATGAACACGGCATCCGGCGCAGGCAGGTCTGCCAGCACATCCGGTGCGCGGCCCTCGATGAGGATGAGGTTGCAAGCATGGAACTTTGCCCGGTTTTTACGGATCAGTTCACAGGCATCCGGTTCACACTCCACGGCGTAAACGCGGCCTTTGGGTGCCGCCAGCGCAAGCTCCACGCTCACACTGCCGGTGCCTGCGCCCACATCCCACAGAGTGTCGGTGGGCATTACCGCCAGCTTTGCCAGCGCAGCAGCGCGCACCTCCTGCTTGGTCATGGGCACCTCGCTCCGGATGAAGCTTTCGTCCGGGAAGCCCGGCGCACGCAGCTGCGGCAGATCAAAGTTTTCCACCAGAAGCACACTGAGTGGTGCAAAGCTCTGCCCCGCCAGCTCTGCAGCAGAGCCGTAGCGGATGGCTTCCGCCTCGGTGCCAAGGTTTTCGCCCACCACGCCGTGGGCTTCGCCCATACCGGCATCGGTCAGCTTCTGGCACAGAGAGGCGGGCGTTTCAGTGCCGCCGGTGAGGAAGAACACCGAACGGTTCATCATGCACTCGGCCACCGGGTCGCAGGCACAGCCATGGGCCGAGACCAGCTTCCAGTCCTGCCACGGTCGGCCCAGCGCCGCTGAAAGCAGCTGGATGCTGGAAACGCCCGGATACACCCGCGCGGGGATAGCCCAGCGCCCGCAGACGGCGTGAGCAGACCGGAACGCACCGGAGTAAAATCCGGTATCGCCGCTGTAAAGCACGGCAGCATCCTGCCCGGGGTTTTGTGCCAGTGTTTCCAGAATGTCAGCGGGCTGGTAGCGCGCGAACTGCCGGGCCGTGCAGTCTGCAGGCAGGCCCGCCAGCAGCCGCTTTGCACCGAACACAAGGCCCGCGCTGCGCACAGCCTGCTGTGCCTGCGCCGAAAGGGCTTCCCATTTTCCGCTGCCCATGCCAATCAGTGTGACCATTGCAAAATCTCCTTGCAATACGCTAAAATTTGTGTTTCCGTCTCGCCAGTTTCCGGCGGGCGGCGCAGCACCACCAGCTGTGCGCCGGTATCGGCAGCGGCCTGCACCTTCTCGGCAAAGCCGCCTGCTGCGCCGCCGTCCTTGGTGACGAGGTACCGGATCTGGAACTGTGTGATCAACGCCTTATTCAGCGCCAGACTGAACGGCCCCTGCATGGCAATGATGTTCCGGTGCGGGACATTGGCCGCTTCACAGGCGGCAATGCCCTCCGGCGTGGGCAGGACGCGCGGGTAAAGCCGCGCCGGTTCCAGCCCGGCAAACACAGCCAGCTCCTTGGCACCGGTGGCAAGCAGGATATTGCCCTCTGTCCCGGCCAGATATTCTGCAGCCTGCGCTGCTGCTTCAAACACCGCACAGCCGGGCGGCAAGGGGCTTTGCGCACGCAGCAGGCGGCGGTATTCCACGCCCGCCTGCACCGCTGCAGCGCGGATGTTCCTGGTGGCATCCACTGCATAAGGGTGAGTGGCATCCACGCAGAGATCAGCTCCCGCCAGCAATGCCGCCATGGCATCCGGCTGCAGCCGCCCGGCGTGCACCGTGATGCCCGCCATTTCGCCCTGCTCCTCGGCTCCCAGCGGCGTTGCCACGCACACCGTTACTGCAACACCAAGCTCTGCCAGCTTTTTGGAAAAGCGACGGCCCTCGGTGGTGCCGCTGAACACGACCGCCTTCACTTACGGTACCCCCGCGGCGTGACCATCCGGCCCGAAAGGGCGCGGGTATTGCTGTTGCCGATATACACGGTGGTGAACATATCCACCGGCGTGTTTTCCAGCTCGGCCAGCGTCAGCACCCGGGCGCTCTGGCCCTCGCGGCCAATGTTGCGCACAAGGCCGCAGACGGTATCATCCGCCTTGCCGTTTGCGCGCAGGATGCGCACTGCCTTTTGCAGGTAGTCCGGCCTGCCCTTGGAGGAAGGATTATAGAGTGCAACACAGAAATCTCCCTGCGCTGCGCAGGCCAGCCGCTTTTCAATGACCTCCCACGGGGTAAGCCGGTCGGAAAGGGAGATCACGCAGAAATCGTGGGCCAGCGGCGCGCCCAGCACAGCCCCGCCGCTGAGGGCGGCCGTAAGGCCGGGCACCACTTCTACGGCAACGTCCGGGTAATCCTCGGCCAGCTCCAGCAGCGGGCTGGCCATGCCGTAAACGCCTGCGTCGCCGCTGCACACCATCACCACGCGCCTGCCGGTATCCGCCTTTTCCAGCGCCCAGCGGCAGCGGTCGATCTCCTTGGTCATGCCGGTGGAATAATATTCCTCACATGGGAACTCCGGCTCGATCAGATCAAGATAAAGTTTATAGCCGCAGATGGCATCTGCGTGTTCCAGAACGTTCTGGGCTTCCTGCGTCAGGTAGTAAACATCTCCGGGGCCAATGCCCACCACGTAGACTACCTTTTCCGGTTCGTCGATTTCAAATTTCATCGGATCAAACATTCTGCCACCTCCAGTCCGGGGCATAGGGCCGCACGGCCAGCGCAAAGGTCACGCCGGTATGGGCATATTTGTGAAAAACGAGTGTCCCGTCTGCGGCCAGCACTGCCGACCGTTCACAGACATTGTCCACGCCGGTAACGCTCTGCACAAAGGCCGAAGGCGTAAAGCTGCCGGGGGCGGCACGCAGCTGTTCCGCTGTGAAAAACTGCACCGGCCAGCTGTGGCTCTTACAGAAGGTCAGCAGGCCCGTCTCGTTTTGTTTTAAGTCGATGCTTGCCGCCGCCGTGATGCATTGCGGCGCAAGGCGGTTCTGGGCACAGAAAGCTGCAAAGGCTTCGGCCAGCGTTTCGGTGCTGGTGCCGCGTTTGCAGCCCACGCCCAGCACGCCGATGCGCGGCACCAGATGCAGCGCATCCCCCCGCCGGGCAGAGGGTGAGGGCAAAATCCGGGGGCATCTCCCGCCGTGATCCCATCAGGCGGTGCACCAGCAATGGGCCAGTCGGATGCAAACTGCACCGTTTTGCCCGCCAGCAGTGCACCGCTGACAAGCTTGATGCGCTCCGGCTCCAGCACGGTGCAGTTCTGGTGCTTTGCCCACTCGTCCACCGCAAACACACCGTTTGCGTCGGTGGCTGTGGTGATCACCGGCACCGCACCGCACACAGCGGCAAGCGCCCGGGCAAGGTCGTTGGCACCGCCCAGGTGGCCTGAGAGGATGGGCACGGCAAAGCGGCCGCACTCGTCCAGCACCACAACGGCAGGGTCCTGCGCCTTGCTTTGGCAGTGGGCGCAATGGCCCGCACCGCAATGCCCACAGCACCTACAAAAACAAGGGCATCGCTCCCGGCAAACTGGCGGGCCGTCCAATCGGCAAGGTGCACCTGCCCGGCTTCATGGCCGCAGCGGGTCACACTGCCGGGATATGCCGCCGCCAGTTTTTGGGCCAGTGCAAGGCCCTTTGCCGTAAAGGCCAGATAGGCGCGGGTCACTGGTCTGTCCCCTTGCGGAACTCGGTGGTAAAGGCCGGGTCGTAGAGCTTGCTGCGCTCATAGTTCCGGCCCAGAAAGCCGCCTGCCACGATGAGCGCCGTTTTGGTGATGCCCGCTGCATGAACGCTTTCCGCCAGCGTACCTACGGTGCAGCGCACCGTTTTTTCCTCCGGCCATGTGGCCTTATACACCACCGCTGCCGGGGTATCCGGCGTATAGGCACCGCCTTCCAGAAGCGCCTGCTGTACTTTGTCCACAAGGCCGATGGATAGGAAAATGACCATCGTTGCCCCGTGGGCGGCAAGGCTTGCCAGCTTTTCTTTTTCCGGCACCGGGGTGCGGCCCTCCATGCGGGTGATGATGACGGTCTGGCTGACGGTGGGCAGTGTGTACTCGGCGTTCAGTGCCGCCGCTGCGCCGCAGAAGCTGGACACACCGGGGAGTATCATCGTAGGGAATGCCCTCGGCGTCCAGCACATCCATCTGCTCCCGGATGGCACCGTAAAGGCAGGGGTCGCCGGTGTGCAGGCGCACGGTGATCTTACCCGCAGCTTCCATCTGCCGCATCACATCCAGCACCTGCTCCAGCGTCATTTCAGCGCTGTTATAAATGGCGCAATCTGCCTTTGCAAGGCCCAGCAGGGCCGGGTTCACCAAACTGCCCGCATAGATGATGCAGTCGGCTTTCTGAAGCAGGGCCGCGCCCCGCCGGGTGATGAGATCCGGTGCGCCGGGGCCTGCACCAACAAAATGTACCATAACGTTACTCCTTTACCAAAACGGTGGCAAAATAACCGGCCTGTTCCTGCGGCCGCTCAAGGGAAAGATCCGGGTAGACCCGCTCGTCCGGCAGACCGCAGTTGCACACAAGTGCGCTTTTTTTCAGCTTATCTTCCTGCTGCAGGGTATCCAATAAGACAGGCAATTGCCTGCCGGCTTTCATCAATACCTTGGTGCCGGGCATTTCCAGCACGCGGTCTGTCCAGCCGCCGGGCGCAATGGTAAGCGGCGTATCCATGCCGCCGGTCAGCGGCACATTCAGCCGCGCCGCCGCCGCACAAAAGCTGGGCACGCCTGCCGCCATGGCGGTGGCATAACCCCCGGCCTGCAAGATCTCCTGCAGGTAACCAAAGGTGGCATAGATGGAAACATCACCGATATTCAGCATGGCAACGTCCTGCCCGGCATCCAGATACTGCTGCACCGCGGCGGCGGCTTTTTCGTGCGAAGCCGCCAGCGCAGCCGGATCACGGCTCATAGCAAAGTACAGCGGGACGATGGTCTTGCCGTCCAGCGCTTCTCCCAGCGCACTGCGGGCGATGTCCAGCGCCAGCATCTGGCCGGAAGCAGTCTGCGGCGCGGCCAGCACCGGGCACTGCCGGATGAGCCGCACAGCCTGCAGCGTCATCAGCTCCGGGTCGCCGGGGCCGACGCTGACACCGTAAAATGTACCTTTCAGTTCTGCCATTCCTGCATCAGCTCCTTTGCCGTTTTTGTCTCGCCCAGCGGGCCGTGCTGGTTGGAGAACAGCACCGCGCCCACCCGGAACGCCCCGCCTGCCCGTCGGTCCAGATGCATCTGGATGGCGGCAAGGATGCTTTCCAGCACCGGTGCACGCAGCTGTGCGCCGTCCAGAATGTCAAGGCAGGCATCCGTGGTGGCGGCATCCATCAGGGCGGCGCACACCTCATGCGCGGCACCGCACAGCGCCGCATGGGCACAGAACACCTCGGCACGGCCATCCGCCGTGTGGGAGTGGGTGTTCATGACCCCTGCCGCCAGCTTGCAGAGCTTGCCCACGTGGCCTACCAGAAGCACTTCCTCAAATTTGGCCGTGGCGGCCATATCCAGCGTATCTCCGATGAAGTTTGAAGTTTTGACCACCGGGAACCGCTCGAACTGCGGCAGAGCGCTGGCCAGATAATCCAGCCCGTAGTTACCGGGGGCCAGCACCAGCCGCCGGGGGCCGGGGGCATTTTTTGCGCGCAGTGCGGCCTGATTCATTTCCAGCTGGATGGTATCCAGAATGGCCTGCTGGCTCATGGGTTCCACGATGCCGCTGGTGCCCAGAATGGAAAGCCCGCCCTCCACCCCGATGTGCGGGTTGAAGGTGCGCTTTGCCGTCTCGGCACCGCCTTCCACAGAGATGGTCACCGCAAAGCCGCCGGTGTAGGCAGCATTTTCAGCTTCCCGTTCCAGCGCTTCGGCGATCATCCGGCGGGGCACATGGTTGATGGCGGCTTCGCCTACGGGCTGGTCAAGGCCGGGCTTCGTCACCCGGCCCACCCCCTCGCCGCCAAAGATGCGCACGCCGGGGGCATCCGGTTCCAGCACCACTGACGCGACCACCGGCAGGCCCGTGGTCACGTCCACATCGTCGCCGCCGTCCTTGCGGATGGCACATGCGGCACCTGTGTCCGTGCTGCGGCAGTAAATGGGAGCCACCTCCACCACAATGCCCTTGGGCGTGCGCAGAGCCACCGTTTCCGGTTCGCGGCCGGTCAGCAGCAGACGCGCCGCCCCGGCAGCCCCCAGCGCGGCACAGGTGCCGGTGGTATAGCCGCAGCGCAGCAACTTCTGCCCGCTGCGGACGTAATGTTCAAACTGCGGCTTTCCGGCGGGTGCCTTTTCGGCTTCCGGCTCCGGTGTGCCGAACAGAGCCGTGTACTGCTGTTCGGTCAGGCCGTACAGGGCGCGGATGTTCTCCGGCTGAAACGCCTGTTCCGGGGTCAGCACGCCGGAAACACCACCGGGCGAAACGCACACCACCGTGTCCGCTATTTTTTCAGCCAATTCCAGCTCGTGCAGGCTCAGGATCACCGCCAGCTGACCGGTATGGGCCAGCTCCTTTAAAATGGTGAGCAGCTCGATCTTGCCCTTGATATCCAGAAAAGAGGTCGGCTCGTCCAGCAGGATCACTTCCGGCTGTTGGCACAGTGCCCGGGCCAGCAGGATGCGCTGGCGCTGGCCGTCGCTGATGCGGTTAAAATCCCGGTCTGCAAGGTGTGCCGCGCCCACCAGCTCCAAAGCTCTGTGCACCTGCTGCCTGTCCTCGGCAGACAAAATGCCCAGCCGTCCGGTGTAGGGATAGCGCCCCGCCGAAACAAAGTCAAAGCAGGTGGTCAGCTCCATCCGGCGGCTGTGGGGAGCCATGAGAGCCAGCTTCTGCGCCCGCTGGGTACCGGTATAGGCAGTAAGATCCTTCCCCCGCCAGAAGCACTGTGCCGCCCATGGGGGCAAGCTGGCCCGCCAGTGTGCGCAGTAAGGTGGATTTGCCTGCGCCGTTGGGGCCGATGAGGGTCAGGATCTGCCCCGGCTGCACCCCGAGGCAAATATCCGAGAGCAGCGGTGTCTTGCCGTAGCCGATGGCAAGCTCCCGCGCAGTGCAAAGTGCTTTTTCGTTCATCATGCGCCCTCCCGCTCTGAATTGCGCCGCACCAGCAGCCAGATGACCACCGGCGCGCCGAACACGGCCGTGACCGAGCTGATGGACAGCTCCGTGGGCGCGAACAGACTGCGGGCCAGTAGGTCGCAGAACAGGCAGAAAGCCGCACCGCCCAAGCAGCACCCCGGCAGCACATACAGCGGCTTTGCGCTGCCCAGCAGCTGCTTGACAAGGTGCGGCACCGCGATGCCTACAAAGGAGATTGGCCCCGCAAAGGCGGTGACACAGGCCGCCAGCAGGCTGGAAAGCAGCACCAGCGCTGCCGAGAAAGGCTTGACATTCACGCCCACGCTGCGGGCATATGCTTCGCCCATCTGGTAGGCGGCCATGGGCTTGGAAAGCAGAAAGGATGCCGCCAGCGCCGGCAGCACCACCAGTGCCGCAGCCTGCACATTGGCCCATGTCACGCCGGAAAAGCTGCCCTGCGACCAGTTGTGCAGATTGACGATGTTGGAATCCTGCGCAAAGGCCACCACGATATCGGTGATGGCGGAGCAGATATAGCCGATCATCACACCGCAGATGACCAGAATGCTCATGCGCTGCACCCGCCGGGCCACCGCCAGCACAAAGGCCATGGAAGCCATGGCACCCGCAAAGGCAGCCGCGATCATCGTGGCCGAGCTGGTCAGCATCCCGCGGTCCAGAAACACCACCATGGTCAGGGCCACCGCCAGCTTTGCGCCGCTGGAAACGCCCATAACAAATGGCCCGGCAATGGGGTTTGCAAAAAAAGTCTGCAGCAGGTAGCCTGCCGCGCTGAGGGCTGCCCCCAACAGCGCCGCCATGACCGCGCGGGGCAGGCGCAGCTGCAGGATGATGTTCCCCGCAAGCGCATCGCCGCCCTTGCCCAGCAGCGCCGTCAGCACCGCACCCGGTGCAAGGGATACGCTGCCCCAGAACAGGTTCAGCGCAAAAAGCACAGCCACGGCTGCCGCAAGGGCAATATAGGCGGCTGCAAGGCGTCTGGTACGGGTCATAGGCTTTCCTTCTGTAAAATTTTCCTTCTTTAATCCACATGGGTGAGGAATTTCAGGGTACTGGCGGCAGGTGTGCCCTTGGTAAACACCCGGTTCATGTCCACGATCAGGTCTGCCAGCTCCATGCTCTGCTGGAACAGGCTCTGGGTGGTGCACCACACCTGACCGTTCTGCACCGCTTTGAATTCGTTCAGCAGCGGGAAACGCTCGGTCAGCTGGCTCACCGATGCGATCATGCCCTCGATGGCGCTGTTGTAGATGAGCACATCGGCATCCTTTGCACCTGCATAGAAGTCCTCAAGCGGCAGGTTCATGGTAGCAAGGCTGTTGCCATTGTCCGTCAGGTCCGCAAAGACATAGCTGCCGCCCGCCATCTCGATCATGCGGGCCACATAGTCACTGCCTTTGCGCACAGTGGCAAGGTTGTTGGTGGTCAGCGAGAAGAAGGCGCAGCTTTTTCCCGTGGGTTCCTGCGAGAGGATGGGCTGAACGGCTGTCTCCTGCGCGGAAAACACCTGCTCGGCCTGTTCTTCCCTGCCCAGCAGGATGCCGTAAAGCTTGATCCACTCCATGCGGGCCAGCGGGTCGCTCTCGTAGCTGGAACGCTCCACCAGCACCGGGATGCCAAAGTGTTCCAGCTGCTCCTTTACCTCCGGCGTGTGCAGGATCATGGTATTCTCAATGGCAAGGCGGCAGCCCGCTGCCAGGATCTGCTCGTAATCCGGGGCGCTGTACTTGCCTGCATACGCGATTTTTCCCTCTTCCATGGCCTGCTGCACCGCGGGCAGATACCAGCCCTCGGCCTTGGTGCCGGAAAAGGCCACGCTGTCCAGTGCGTCCAGATGTAAAAGCAGATCCATCACCGAGGTGGAGACCAGATAAATATTCTCCACCGGCTGGCGCAGCACAGTCACATCAGCGGGCAGGCTGTCCACCTCCGCAGCATCTTCCGGCACAACAAGGAACCGTGCATCCGACTCCGCGATGGTCAGCATGGTATAGCCGCCCTCATAGCAGTCCGCTGTGAACTGCTGTGCATAGTCCAGCTTGTAATGATGGGAGAAAACAAGACTTTCCGTATTGGCAGGCTGAGCCTTGCTGCCGCAGCCGGTCAGCGTCAGCGCCGCAGCGGGGATCAGTTTCAGAAATTGGTTGCGAGTGATTTTCATTCAAATATCCGGACGTTTGTCGTTCCGACCCCTCTTGTGAAAAGGCGTTTGGAGCGGCCCGCAGGCCGCGACAAACGCGAAATAAAAAATTGATTTTTCGCTGAGTATGCCCAGAGCGTGAGCGGAGGGCATTCTCAATCGTTAGCCTTCAGACTTGCAGAATCAAAGGTCAGCGTATACTCGATCTCGTGGGGGGTGCTCATGGCAACGGTATCGGCGGTGACATCCAGTGCGGTATCCAGCGCCGATACCGGAATTTCAAAGGTGGAATTGCCCTCGGTGTTGGTGGGCAAATACTTCTCGCCGTCCACGATCATATAATCATAGTTCGGGCTGCTCCACACGATGGTGGCGGTCATCTTGCCATCCGCCACGGTCAGGGCTGCGGGGCTGTCCACGGTGGCACGGCCGGAGCCGCCTTCCAGCGTCACCTCACAGGTGTAGGTGCCGTCTGCCGGGGTCTCGGCTTCCGCAGCCTTTTCCACGGCATCACGCACGCTGACGACATGGTCGTACCACTTGCCCTTGGTGCCCAGAATAGCCAGATCAAAGTCGGCATCCACAGCAGAGACCGGGATATCGAAGCCGTACACCTCCTCCGAGGTGCCGTCGGAATAGGTGACGGTATCTGTGGTGGGCTGCAGCCAGTCGGCCTCGTGGTCGGCGGCATCGGAAGCCTTGCCCAGATACAGGTTGACGATATGGGTGGAAGCAAGGCTGACATGGAAGGTCATCTGGCCGTTCTCCACGGTCAGGGTGCCCTTGCCGTCGCAGGCTTCGTTGGCGTGGAACATGCTGCTGTCGGTGTCAAACTCGGCGGTATACACACCATCCGGCAAAGCGGCGGTCTCAGCGGCAGAAGAAGCCACAGAGGATGCCGCCTCGGAAGAAGCAGCACTGGAAGCTGCAGAAGATGCCGTGGAAGAAGCGCCGCAGCCCACCAGCAGACTCAGTGCCAGAGAAGCAGCGACAACACAGGAAAAAACGCGTTTCATAGGAAATACCTCTACATTATAAGAAATCAGCTTTTATTATACCATTGTTCAGATAAAAAATGAACCCTCTCCACCGGATGCCGCAAAGCGGCCGCGAGACGGAGAGGGTTCGTTTGATCAACCGTTCAGAGAATCGATCGCCGCCTTGGTGTGGGCGACATACAGCTTCTGGACATCCTCGATCTCACCCAGACCAGCGATCTGGCAGTCGATGCTGTCGAAAGCACCGGAAGCCTTGAACTGGCTCAGCCAGGAGTCGGCATCCTCACCGGCCATATCGTTGTTGGCGTGATCGCCGGCAACCACCATCAGCGGGCGCAGGATGACCTTGGTGTAGCCCGCAGCCTTAACAGCCTCGATCACGTTCTCGCAGGCAGTCTCTTCCGGCTTGCCCTCAACGGTGCCAATGAACACATTGTCGTAGCCCAGAGTCTGCATAGTGGTCTGCATCTGGCTGTAGCTCACCTTTGCGGTGTGCGAGGTGCCGTGGCCCATAAAGACAAAGGCGACCTTGTCCGCAGCAGCAGCATCCAGACTGTCGTAGCCGGCTTCCTTCACGGCAGCAGCGGTGACAGCCTTGGCAACGTCTTCCTTATCCTGATTGATGATGGTGGCATCGGAACCGACCTCGCCCAGCAGGGGCTCAGCCACAGCGACAGATTCAAACTTGTCGCGGTAGGTGTCGATCATTTCCATCATCTCGTCGTACTCAGCACCGTGCATCAGGTGGGTGGGCTGAACGACCAGATTCTTCACGCCGTTTTCCACAGCGCGGTCCATGGCCTGCTGCATGTTGTCGATCTTTTCGCCGTCACGAGCCTGCACATGGTTGATGATGATCTGTGCGGTGAATGCACGGCGCACAGACCAATCCGGGTATGCGGCCTGCAGAGCATCCTCGATGCCCTTGATGTCCTTCACGCGGCTGTCGTTGAAGGAGGTGCCGAAAGAGACCACCAGCAGCTCGTTGTCGCCAATGTCGTCCTGATTGCGGGCATCGTCCTTGGAAGCATCGCCGGTGTCACGGCCAAAATAGTCGGGGTCGGCGTTCTCACCTTCCACCAGTTCCTTCTGGGTGTCGGTCAGGGCATCCCATGCAGCCTTGGCGGCTTCGCACTGGGCATCGGTATCCTCATTGCGCTCCTGCACATAGATGGCATCGATCAGGTCTGCCACGTTCTTTGCTGCCATTTCGTCAGCCTCCTCGCTGCTCGCTTCGCTGGAAGCAGAAGACGCAGCGGTGCTGGATGCAGTGCTGGAAGCAGCACCGCCGCAGCCGGTGAGCACGCCGGCGCACAGAGCCAGAGCCGTAACAGCTGCGGCCAGCTTTTTGGTTTCGATCTTTCTCATTGTTCTTGTCCTTTCCTGCTGGATAAATTGCGGTTTGAACCAAACAAAGGGTACAGGAAAGAAAGATGAAAGAAGAGGCCCTTCTGTCCTGCGGATGGCATGACAAAAAGACCTCTGTTGTTTCAGGGCTTTTTGGTACAACCAATTCCTCGTGATCTGGGGTTTGCACCCCCGTACCAACAGCAGGCAGGTTTCCTGACTGAAAGATCGCCGCCCGTCATCTCCTTCCCAGAGCAAAAGCTCCAGTGGCTGGTGCAAAGCACCCTGATGCGGACTCCCTTATCACAGTGACGAGATCGTGCGGGATCTGCACCCGCTTCCCTTTTACCCTTTCCGCCGTGCAGTGCATCGGCAAAAGGCACCTGCTGTTTTTCTGTTCAGTTCGTCCGGCATTATATCATAAAACTGCGCAGAATGCAATAAAAAACGGCATCCTGCCTTTTTATAAGGAAGGATGCCGTTTGGAAATCGAGCCAAATGCGGAGCTTACTGGAGCGCACGGATCGCATTGATGGTGATTTTGTACTGGCAGGTCACGCTGTCAAACAGCTCCTTGGTACCTTCCAGTGTGCCTGTGCGCAGCACCTCGGTCAAATCGTAGGTGGGCTGATACAGGTTGGTAAAGCCCAGGTTCTGGCACACGCCCTTGAGCGTGTGTGCCGCACGGAATGCTTCCTTCACATTTCCTTCCTTCAATGCCTGCTCCAGTTTCGGATAGCTGTCGTCGTTCAAAAACATCAGCGTAAATCTGCAGATCATGCCTTCGTTGTAAAGCCGCTTGAGCACATCCTCATAATTTGCGCCCATCTGTCTATAACATTCCTGAATCGTCATGGTTTGTCGCTATGCCTTTCTTTTTCTACTTATCCCGCCTGATTTGCCACAGAGTGACAAAAGCGCCATCCATTTTGTTGCACTTTGTTGCGTTTTTAATATATCACGCCTTACTGTGTTTTTCAATGCAGAGACAAAAAGTCTTGCACTTTTCACATATTGTCCCGAGTTTTTCTTGCAATTTGCCTATCAATTTCTTCCGGCTGGCTTTTTTCTCCGACTTTGCCGTGCCTGCATGGCTGCAGGGCTTTTCCTGCCGTTTCTCTGCACGGAAAACGCATTTGAAGAAAAAGGTAAAAAAACAGTTGACAAAAGCCTTTCTGCATGATAGAATAAACAAGTCGTCCGGCGAAGGACACAAAAAGTGAATATGGGCGTGTTCCCGAGTGGCCAATGGGGACAGACTGTAAATCTGCTGCTTTCAGCTTCGGTGGTTCGAATCCACCCGCGCCCACCAAACAGAAAAATCCGAACCTGTTTCCGATTGGAGAAGGGTTCGGATTTTTCGTTTTCTTCGGGGTTTGAGAATGAAGGCTCCCGTGGACGGCGCAAAACTCCGATACCTTGTCATAGACCGTAAGCCAATAACAAGATTTGGAGGATGCGATTATGAAGTACGATGCAAGAGCCTGCCATTTCAACATGGACACTGGATGTGTGGAGCTGCGGCTCCGGGATGGGAGAAAAATCTCCATCGACTGTACCGGGGTCGAGGATGCGCTGGATGTGACCATGGCCCAGCAGACTGAACTGGACTACCTCATCTACAACGACCCACTGGGCTATGCGGACTTGATTCTGAACGGTGACCCGGAGGAATATTTGAAGAATGTGGCAGGGAGCCATGGGTTAGAAGATTAAGAATAGCAAAACAGGGCGTATCTCTTTTTATGGGATGCGCCCTGTTCTTTTATGCCTGTTTTTTCTGTGCTTCTGCTAACATCCGGGCCAGCTCCGTGCCGGACTCCTGCATTCCCCGGCACATCCACTCATGTACCCAGCCATATAGCATATAGCCGATGGCAGAATTCAGATAAGCCAACCCGTTGGGGATCTCCGGTGAACGGTCAAAATAGCCGAGCAGTGTTTCCAGCATGACATTGGAAAGCCCTGCATGATACAGTGCTAAGTAAAACTCGGTATGCTCCTTATAAAAATCCAGCAGACTGATGAGCCATAAGTTGTCCTGACCCGGTGTGCCATTAGGATGCTCCTGATCAAATTTTGTTTTCCATTCATTGGTCAGGCGCACAGACTCCTGCTGTAATACGTCCTCTTTGCTTGCGAAATTGCGGTAAAAGGATGCCCGCCCGACTCCGGCGGCATCCACCAACGCCTGAATGCTGATGGACGCAAACTCCTGCGTTTTCATCAGTTCCAGTAGCGCAGACAGGATGTGCTGCCGGACATAGGTGTTCTTTTCCTGATTGTTCATGTTCTTCATGGGATGATACAAACGCCCCTCTTTGTCTCATTTTGGCTGAGACGATTGACTCAGCACTGTTTTGATGATACACTCGTCCCATCGAAAAGTCAAGAAGAAAGGAGTTCACAATGAATTTGACGAAAAAACGATTGTTGATTTTGTTCATCGTCATCATTTTCGGAGCAGTCTTAGGGCGGCTGGCTGTTCGCGCTGGGCTGAATCTGCTGCTGGGCGGCACGCTGTTTGGAGGGAATATTCTGTGAAAACACTGAAATGGGGATTGCTCTATACTGCTGCGTTTCTTGCGGCTTTTGTCGGCTCTGCTTTACTCAAAATGAACAGCGACCCGACCCACGGCAAATACAACACCCGTTGGGATGAAACAGTTGGCAAGGTGTACACCGACTTGCCTTATGGAGAGGGTGCCGCCAACAAATTTGATCTTTATGTACCGGCTGACAAAAGTCAGGATGCATACGGTCTTGTGGTCTATCTCCACGCCGGTGGGTTTACTGTCGGAGACAAAGCCGGTGATGCCGAGATGCTGGAATGGCTGTGCAGCAAAGGCTATGTGGCGGCAGGAATCAACTACACATTGTTTACGGAAGAAAACCCGGATGCCAGCGTATACAGCCAGTCGGAGGAGATCAAAGCCGCCATGCCCTATGTGGTTGCAGCAGCCGAAAAACTGGGGTATAAGCTTGACCGGATGGCTATTTCCGGCGGCAGCGCAGGCGGATGTCTTGCACTGCTCTATGCCTATCGGGATGCCGATACCTCGCCGCTTCCGGTCAGAATGGTATTTGAAGCAGTCGGCCCCGGCAGCTTTCATGTGGAAGATTGGGGTATCTTCGGTCTCGACCAAAGCCCGGAGGCCGCCGCAGGACTGTTCAGTGTAATGTCCGGTCAGGCACTGACCCCGGAGGATATCACATCCGGTGCCTATCTGGAAGCGGTCAAGCCGATCTCTGCTGACCGCTGGGTCACAAAGGATACGGTGCCCTCTGTCCTCTGCTACGGCGCACACGACAAGATGCAGCCCTTTGCCGCATCCAAGCCGCTGGTCGCCGCACTGGAAAAGAACGGCGTAGATCACCGGTATTTCGTAGCGGAGCATTCCGGTCACGGACTGCAAAATGACAACAAGGTCTATATGGAGTATCTGGATGCTGTGGTGGAATATCTGGACAAGTACATGAAGGACTAACTCTGTATGAAAGAAACCGTTTAGGAGGCTATCATGCAAAAGAATGATCTTCTTGTAGTGGCAATTATGATAATTGCCGCTAGCATTTCGGGCGCAATATGCGGAAAGCTGCTGTTGGATAACATTATATGAGAAAGAAAAAATATCATGAAGAACGGAATATTTGTTCTGGTGTTTCTTGCCAGCGCATTGACAAGGATCTTTCTGCTGGGAAGTGCACCGGAACGACTGGTAAAGTCGCTGGGACAAGATCTGACCTGCGCGGTTTTCAGCGACCAGAACTATGAAAACGAGAACGGAAACCAGTACGACCTTTATATTCCTGCCGGACTGGACAGGACGCAGGATCAGAATCTGATTCTCTATATCCACGGGGGAAGCTTCAACTCCGGTTCAAAAGCTGACGGTGAAACATGGTGCAGATACTATGCCGCACAGGGGTATATTACCGCTTCCGTGGATTACACTTTGCAGATGCACGGAAAAGATGTATCCATTTATCAGATGAACAAAGAAATTGAAAATGCAGTCCGGGCGATCCGGCAAAGGACGGAGGAACTGGGGTATCATATTGCAGGAATGGCTCCGTTTGGTGTGTCCGCAGGCGGAACCCTGGCGATGAATCTGGCTTATAACGGGAATTCTGCGATCCCGGTCAGATTTGTTTTCCAAGTGGCTGCCCCCACATACTTTGAACCATCCGAGTGGACCCTGCTCATGAAGGTAGACAAGCTCGCATCGGAGCACGACTTCTGCAAGATGATGACCGGAAAAGAACTGGACGATTATACACAGGAGATCCGGAAGATCTCTCCGGCAGGCATCGTGAGCGATGACTCTGTGCCTTCACTGATTGCCTATGGTCGGATCGACCATTGCGTCCCCGTGAGCCAAAAAAATTATCTCATGGAAGCGTACATTCTTCACGACGTTCCATACGACTATATCGAATTTCCGAAGTCCAACCATGGGATGTATAATGATCCGGATAAGTTGCAGGAATTTCTGGAAAAGTCCTTGGAATATGCCGAGCGTTATTTTGCAGCTTGACCCGCATGAACTGCTACGGAGGAATTGTGTCAAATTGACACGATTCCTCCCATGAAAGTACGCAGATGCGCACATCGGGCGTATAACAAAGAAAAAAGGGTGCGCCCTGAATAGGACGCACCCTGCCAAAATCCACATACAATAGCGATATGTACAACAGGGCGTTCCCCGTACTCCACGCTCTCCCTTGGCCTTCTGAACAGCCCGAATCTTGCGGCTGGTATCACGGGCGTAAAACTCGTTGAACCAGTTCTTAATGCCCGCAAAATCGTTGTTTACGCTGTTCGGGTCAATGGT
>ENA-OQKQ01000145-OQKQ01000145.1-human-gut-metagenome-genome-assembly--contig:-NODE-145-length-28613-cov-2.987292_pt1 | contig 28613 bp, 26 predicted proteins | sample MGYA00242651_ERZ504803 | MGnify/ENA primary metagenome ERZ504803 (study PRJEB26092, sample SAMD00036380) | human gut metagenome | host: Homo sapiens | study: EMG produced TPA metagenomics assembly of...
AAGAAATGTGCTTTTGCGTTTGATCTGAGGTTTCAAGGATGAGGAAAGGAACAGGAATTATGAAAACTCCCAAACCGCTTTTGGCGCTGCGGATGGTATTCCCGCTGGCGGCATCGCTGATCGTGCTGCTGCTGGGCGAGGGGATCGCCCGCGGGAGCCTGAGCGCAGACGTTTTTGCAAGTTTTATCTTCCCGCACATCGGGGCTTATCTGCTGGCGTGGCTGCTGCTGTTTCTGGTGTGGCTGCTGCTGGACTGGGTGTTCCGCTGTCCGCCACTGTCCACGCTGGGCATGGCGGTGCTGGGCTGTGCGCCCTGCGCGGTGAACTTTTACACCCTGCAGCTGCGCGGCGAGCCGTTCCTGCCATGGGATCTGACACAGGTGTCGGAGGCTGCCGGTGTGGCATCCGCTGCGGGCCTCAAGATCCAGCCCAGCATGGTGGTGACCATCATCGTGGTGCTGGTGCTGATGGCGGGCAGCTTTTTCCTGTACCGCGGCCGTCACAAACAGCGCTGGCTGCCCCGGCTGGCGGGCAGTGCCGCCACTATAGCGGCCCTCTGCCTGCTGGTGTTCGGCGTGTACCTGCAGCCCGCTGTCACGCAGGTGCTGGGCATTACGCCGGATGCATGGATGCAGGACCGCTACTATCGTTACTACGGTGTACTTACCGGTTTTATGACCAACCTCACCAATCTGGAGATCGACAAGCCCGAGGGCTACTCGGAGCAGGCAGTGGACGATATTCTGGATAACGTAGCTGAGAGCGAGAAATTTTCTACCGGTCCCATGTATGCGGGCAGCTATGCCGCTACTACCCCCAAGGAAGAGCAGGCAAAGCAGCCCACCATTATTTATGTGATGGATGAGTCCTACTGGGATGTTTCGGAGCTGGAGCAGTACGGCATCACCTTTGATACCGATGTCTCCAAGAACCTGCACGCCTTGCAGCAGACCAGCGCCTATGGCCGGGCCTACAGCCCCAGCTTTGGCGGCGGCACCTGCGATGTGGAGTTTGAAGCCCTTACCGGCTACTCGGTATCCTTCCTGCCCAGCGGCAGCAAGCCCTACCAGCAGCATGTGACCAAGCCCATGTTCGCCATGCCCAATTACCTCAAGCTCAAGGGCTACCAGACCGCAGCCGTGCACTGCTTCTGGGCAAAATACTGGAGCCGCGACAAGGCTTACCCCAACCTCGGCTTTGACGATTTTATCAGCCTTGAGGATATGCATGGCGTGACCAAGGTGCGCAAGCACTACTGGACCAACGGCCTTGTCACCGATGATTCCATGGCCGACCAGATCATCCAGCAGTACGAGAGCATGAAGTCCAGCTCGGACAAGCCCATCTTCCTGCACGCTGTCACCATGCAGAACCATACCAATTATAACAAGGACAACTACCCGGACGACGAGCGGGTGAAGGTGCTGTCCCACCCGGCGGGCCTCAAGCCCAGCACCGTGGGCGCGCTGGAAGATTTTGCTACCGGCATCCGGGATGCAGATGCCATGATGGGCAAACTGACCGAATACTTCTCGCAGGTGGACGAGCCGGTCATTCTGGTGTTCTGGGGCGACCACTATAACCCCATCGATTCCAATTACGATGTCTACACCACTACCGGCTATGCCAGCGATTCCAGCGCAGACCCCCGCCTGCACCAGACCACGCTGCTGATGTGGTCCAACTACAGCCAGCAGCAGGTGGACCTTGGCACCATTGCCGCTTACGATATCTCGCCGGTGATGATGGACATTTACGGTCTGGAAGAGCCGCTCTACTTCCAGTTCCTGAACCGTCAGCTGCGCGTGGCCAGCCGCACCAATACCCGCGGAACCACCATGAATCTGGACGGCACCACCACGCAGGAGCCTACCGAGTTCCAGCAGCGGTGGAGCGCAGAGCACTGGCTTTTGCAGTACGACCTGATGTTCGGCAGGGGATACGCCCTGCAGCGCATGGGCCTTGCGGGCCTGAGCGGCGTGGACACAGGCAAATGAGCGAAAAACAGACGATTTCTTTGTAAAAAACAGAGAAAAACTCTTGCAACCGGCGTTTGTTTGTGATATTATAACAAGGCATTACACACGCATCACTATGCCCTTTTGTGCCCAAATGGGTGGAGGGCAGTCCCGAACCGTCCGATACGGCCCGGGATCACGGTGTGCGGAGGCAAAACAATATCTGGAGGTATTTTTACTATGGCAGTCGTTTCTATGAAGCAGCTTCTCGAAGCAGGTGTGCACTTCGGTCACCAGACCCGCCGCTGGAACCCCAAGATGGCAAAGTACATCTTCACCGAGCGCAACGGCATCTATATCATCGATCTGCAGAAGACCGTGAAGAAGCTGGACGAGGCTTACAACTACGTGAAGGAAGTTGCAGCTGAGGGCGGCGACATCCTGTTCGTCGGCACCAAGAAGCAGGCTCAGGAGTCCATCCGTGACGAGGCTCTGCGCTGCGGCATGCACTATGTCAATGCTCGCTGGCTGGGCGGTATGCTGACCAACTTCCGCACCATCCGCAAGCGCATCGACCGTATGGATCAGCTGGCTAAGATGAAGGAGAACGGCACCTTCGAGCTGCTGCCCAAGAAGGAAGTTGCCAAGCTGGAGCTGGAGATGGAGAAGCTGGACAAGTACCTGGGCGGTGTCAAGAACATGAAGACCCTGCCGAAGGCTATGTTCATCGTTGATCCTCACAAGGAGCGCATCGCTGTTGCTGAGGCCCGCAAGCTGAACATCCCCATCGTGGCTATCGTTGATACCAACTGCAACCCCGACGAGATCGATTACGTGATCCCCGGCAACGACGATGCAATCCGTGCTGTCAAGCTGATCGCTGGCGCTATGGCTGACGCTGTGCTGGAAGGCAAGCAGGGCAACCAGGAGGCCGCTCCCGCTGAGGATGCAGCAAACGCCTGATTTCCCATCCCACAAACAACAAAATAACGTGTAAGGGAGAATACGAAAATGGCTATTTCTGCAAAGGACGTTATGGAACTGCGCAAGCAGACCGACTGCGGCATGATGGAGTGCAAGAAGGCTCTGACCGAGGCTGACGGCAACTTCGAGAAGGCAATCGAGATCCTGCGTGAGCGTGGTCTGGCTACCGCTGCCAAGAAGGCAAGCCGTACCGCTGCCGAGGGCATGGTCTACGCTGACTACTGCCCCCAGTGCAAGGTGGGTGTTGTCATCGAGGTCAACGCTGAGACCGACTTCGTTGCCAAGAACGACAAGTTCGTTGCTTTCGTCAAGGAGGCTACTCAGGTCATCATGAAGCAGAACCCTGCTGATGTTGAGGCTCTGATGGCTTGCAAGACCGAGAACGGCGAGACCGTGGACGAGGCTCTGAAGAACCTGATCCTGGTCATCAAGGAGAACATCAAGGTTCGCCGTTTCGTTCGTTACGAGGGCGTTTGCTCTGCATACGTCCACGGCGGCGGCACCCACGGCATTCTGGTCAACTTCGAGACCACCAACGGCATCGAGGCTAAGGACGAGTTCGTTACCTACGGCAAGGACATCGCCATGCAGGTTGCAGCTGCTAACCCCGGCTATGTCGATGAGGCTTCTGTCCCCGCTGAGGTCGTGGCCAAGGAGAAGGAGATCATGCTGGCTCAGATGGCTGGCGATCCCAAGACCGCTAACAAGCCCGAGGCTGTGAAGCAGAAGATGATCGAGGGCAAGATCAAGAAGTTCTTCAAGGAGAACTGCCTGGTCGATCAGGAGTTCGTCAAGGACAGCGACCTGACCGTTGCTCAGTACACCGCTAAGGTCGCTAAGGATCTGGGCGGCGACATCAAGATCGTCAAGTTCACCCGCTTCCAGAAGGGCGAAGGCCTGGAGAAGCGTGCTGACGACTTCGCTGCTGAAGTTGCAAGCATGGTGAAGTAATTTAACTTCCAAAGTTGAATTGGGAGCTGCAGTACCCGTAACAGGGTGCTGCGGCTCCTTTTTGTTTGTGTTTGGCGGGCGGATGTGCTATCATAGAGAAAACGGAAAGAAGGGAGGACGAAAAGCAATGCGCAGTGTAAACAAAACGTCTCTCCGAATGGAGAGCATGATCGGATAAGGAGAATCCCTTATGAAAAAACAAACCATGACTCTTGCGGGCATCCCTGCCATCCTGTACGGCAGCCGGAGCCGGAATGTTTACCTCTATCTCCACGGCAAGAACGGCTGCAAGGAAGAGGCAGAACGTTTTGCCGCTACAGCCTGTGAAGTGGGCTGGCAGGTGCTGGCTATCGACCTGCCCGAGCATGGCGCACGGAAAAACAGCCCTGAGCGGCTTCTGCCGTGGGTGGCTGTGCCGGAGATAGAAGCCGTATACGCCCGCATGAAGCCGGTGTGGGCGCATATCCGGCTGTATGGCGTGAGCATCGGCGCGTGGCTTGCTATGCAGGCGCTGCAGGGAGACGCGCCGGAACAGACCCTGCTGGTCTCTCCGGTGGTGGATATGGAAGCTCTCATCACGAATATGATGCAATGTGCCCATGTGACCGAGGAACAGCTGCAGCGGGCAGGGGAGATCCCCACGGATCTTGGGGAGACCCTCTCATGGCCGTATCTGTGCTGGGTGCGGGAACATCCGCTGCACTGGCATGGCCGCACGCAGGTGCTGTATGGTGACAGGGATGCCCTGACCAGCCGCACCATGATCGAGCGCTTCCGTCAGGAAAGCGGGGCGCATCTGACGATCATGGAGGGCGGGGAGCACTGGTTCCACACCCCAGTGCAGATGGCGGTCCTTCAAACGTGGGAAGAAACGAACGTTTGATTTTTGATTTAGAATAGCCGCCGCGTGCGCTTTGGCTATTTTTAGCGGAAGTATTATTTTTATATTTGCAAACCAGCAAAGCCTGCGGGCTTTGCTGGTTTGCTTTTTCACGGGAAAGGTCGTGACCGTACACTGCATTTTTTGTGGTGACTATGCATTTTATCTTTGGGACTCTTTCTGTGAAAAAATGGTTTGGAAACGACCGCAGTCGTTTCCAAACCACAATATCAAATAAATTTTCCTCTGCTTATGGCCAGAGCGCACGCGGAGGCCATTTCAAATCATAGAAGCTTACAGCAACAAAAACTGCCGCTGACGGTTTTTACGCCGTCAGCGGCAGTTTGCATTTACAGATTCAGTTCAGCAGGATCTGAAACTCAGACCTTTGCTTCGCTGTTGTGCTCAGCATTCTTATAGGCCTTGAAGGAGTGGAACACGATGTTCAGGCCCAGAACGATCAGCAGCACGGCCAGGATCAGCTGCAGGCCGTTTGCAATGAACACAGCACCCCAAGTGGTCTCGCCAGCGGGGATGGTGACAGCAGCGGCATTACTGATGGCCTTGACCATAGCGATCAGGCGCTGCACCAGAGCAGTGAAGGTGACGCACAGCATGATGATCAGCGGAGGGAAAATCATCTTGTTGCTGCGGCCGGTGACCTTCAGGAACACGCACAGGGTGGCCAGAACCAGAGCGCTCAGCAGCTGGTTTGCAGAACCGAACAGGGGCCAGATGTTGGCGTAGCCGATCTTGGTCAGCAGGAAGCCGAAAGCCAGAGTCAGGAAGGTGGAGAAGTACACGTTGCACAGCAGCTTGCGCCAGCCCTCAGCATGCTCCATGTCGTCCACGCTGAACAGCTCCTGGAAGCTCATGCGGCCGATACGGGCCACAGCATCCAGACTGGTCAGGGCCAGTGCGGAAACGCACATGGTCATAAACACAGAGGCAAAGTGCTGGTCAAGGCCGAAGCCCACGAAGAAGCTGGCAACGCCGCGGCTGAAGACCTGGAACGGAGTGCCGTCTGCGGGGGTGCCGTCTGCAGCAGCAGAAGCACCGGCCACGCACAGGGCGATGACAGCCAGCAGGCTTTCCAGCACCATGGCACCATAGCCGACCTTCAGCATATCCTTCTCATTGGTAACGGTCTTGGAGGAGGTGCCGGAAGACACCAGACTGTGGAAACCGGAAACAGCGCCGCAGGCAACGGTAACGAACAGGATGGGGAACATGGTGCCCAGCTTGGCGTTGGTAAAGCCGGTGAACACCGGCAGGTTCATGACAGGATGGTTGACGATCAGGCCCAGAACAGCGCCCACGATCATGGCCACGAACATAAAGGTGGTCATGTGGTCACGGGGCTGCTTCAACAGCCACATGGGCAGGACAGCGGCAAAGAAGATGTACACAAAGGTGATGTAGCTCCATGCAGCCTTGCCCAGAATGATGGGGAAGTTTGCACCCACCACAAAGGACAGCACGATGAATACGATGCTGATCACATTCTCTTTCCAGCCGGTGAAGTGCAGGTTCTTCTGCAGCAGGCCAAAGATCACGGCGAACACCATGAACATGATGGAGACCATGCCGGCAGCACCGTTGGTCTGGGCAGCCTCCACCAGAGCACCGTCGGCACCGTAGGCATTGAAGGTGCCGGCCACCATGTCGGCAAAGGCGGCAATAACAATGCCGCAGAACAGCCAGCAGAACAGCAGGAACAGCTTGCGGCCGGTCTTGCCGATGTACTTTTCGATCAGCATGCCCATGCTCTTGCCGTCGTTCTTAACGGAAGCATACAGAGCGCCGAAGTCGGTGACAGCACCGAAGAAGATGCCGCCCAGCAGCACCCACAGCAGCACCGGCAGCCAGCCGAAAGCAGCGGCCTGGATCGCACCGGTAACAGGGCCTGCACCGGCAATGGAGCTGAACTGGTGTGCAAACACGGTCCAGCCGTCGGTGGGAACGTAGTCCCGACCGTCCTCATGGACAACTGCCGGGGTCTTGGCAGAGGGGTCGATGCCCCACTTGTTTGCCAGCCAGCGGCCGTAAAGCATATAAGCGCCAAACAGACACACGGCTGCGATCAATACGATGACCAGCGTATTCATTGTTTTTACCTCTTTCCTTTTTTGGCATCCGGCAAATGTCAGCGGCATGGGGGCGGCAGGGTGTAAAAAAGGCCCCGTCTTCCTGCGTTCGTTCCATTTGGGACGAACCATCGAAGACGAAGGCCTTCACATACACTGCACATCGTGTATGGAATACTCCGCGATACCACTTCGTTTGCTGCACAGGGCAGCCACTCCCAGCGTACATACATACGCAGCCCCGTAACGTGGGCAAAACGGCCATGCATTACTGGAAGGCGGGGTCAGCGCCTTTGTTTACACAGGCTGCTCGCAGGGGAGAACGCTTTGCTCCTGACTGCTGCCCTTGCATCAGATGGGCGGCTCTCTGGGAGAGGGTGCTGCAAAGAATCATGTCCTGTTCATCGCATTTGCCGAATGATTGTCCGTATTTTAGTGCGGAATTCACAAATTGTCAATATCCTTGGCACAAGTTCGGAGGATACACTAATTCAGGAAAGTGTTCTGCAATAATTTTTAGGTGATTTTTGTTCATGCGTGAAACGAAAAAAACTATACACACCCACGAATGAAAAGAGTTCACGCCAAGGGCTTGACTTTCACACTTTGATGTGCTAAAGTGGTGATGCAAGAAAGAACCTGAACACTTCCGAAACATTTAAAAGAGGGAACGCTCCCAAAACCGGACAGTCCGCTGCGGCGGCAAGGAGAACATTCATGTCAGATAAAAATTCCAGAAGAAACCAGACCACCGATGCACTGTTCGATGCCATCCTCAGTCTGGAAACGCGGGAGGAGTGCTACAACTTCTTTGAAGACCTGTGCACTGTAAAGGAGATCTCGGATATGGCGCAGCGGCTGGAAGCGGCAAAGATGCTGCTGGACGGCAGAACCTACGATCAGATCGTGAAGGCAGTGGAGATCAGCACGGCCACCATCAGCCGCATCAACCGCTGCATCCAGTACGGCTCCGGCGGCTACCGCGAGACCATTGAAAAGGTGCGCGGCATCCAGAACCCTAAAAAGCAGGAGTAACACCGGCGTACCCGGCAGACATAGAATGGGGCGTACACCGCCCCTGACCGGACGAACGAAAGGAAGGTTTTATCATGTCTGCTGAGAACTGTATCGATACCACCCGCTGCCCCTGCCCCTGCCTGCCCAAGGTGACGCTGGAGCAGGCGGTCATCGACCTTGTGGAGAGCATCGCTCTGCAGGAAAATGCCCTGAGCCACATCCTGTGCGCCGAGAGCCGGAAGATGGACGCCGCCATGAAACTGGACGGTCTGGACCTGTGCAAGCTGCTGGAAGTGAACGATTCGGCCACCAACATGGTGCACGCCGTGGCAAATCTGGAGCTGGTGCTCAAGGATAAGCTGGAGTTCGTCTCCAACAACCTGTACTATCCGCCTGCGGATGCCGCAGCGAAGTAGAGATGCGAAAGGCCTGTCCGGATGCCGGCGGGCCTTTTCTCTGCTTGAATGCATAATTTTTGTAAAAACCATTTGTTGGAATTGCTGATAACGGGATTCTGTGCTATACTATACAATGTATCACCATGAAAGTGAGGAAATTTCAAATTGCTGAACTACGATGCGATCCTGTTTGATGTGGACGGGACCCTGATCGATTCCGCTCCCGGTATCATAAATACATTAAAAGAAGTCTTTGCCAGGATGGGCGTGGACACCACAAATGTGAACCTGCGCCGCTACCTTGGCCCGCCGCTGCGCAAGAGCTTTGGTGAGCACTTTACCGACCCGGCCCTCATTGAAAAGGCCACCGACCTGTACCGCGACAGCTACGCCGTCAAGGGCAGCCACGAGTGCGCCGCCTACCCCGGTGCAGCAGAGATGCTGCAGCGCCTGAAGGACGCGGGCCTTGTGCTGTGCACCGCTACCTCCAAGCCCACGCAGGTCGTCACGCCCATTCTGGAAGAAAAGGGCCTTGCATGCTATTTTGATTTTATCGGCGGCGCGTCCATGGACGAGAGCCGCGACACCAAGACCGACGTGGTGCGCCATGTGCTGGCCCAGCCCATGATGCAGGGCAGGCGGGTGCTGATGGTGGGCGACCGCAACGACGACATGCGCGGCGCTGCGGACTGCGGGCTGGATGCCGCCGGTGCGCTGTACGGCTACGGCAGCAGGGAAGAGCTGGAACCCTTCCACCCGGTGCTGCTGGCCGAAAGCTGCGCCAGCCTTGCAGACCAGATCCTGAACGGACAGGCATGACCGGAAGGCCCTGTGCCGGAAACTAAGTGAATGGTGAGAGATATGAGAAATACACGACCGGAAAAGCAATCGCTTACTCCTATGCAGAAGCAGGCTGTGCTGGTGTGCAGTGTGTGCGCGCTGGCAGCCATTCTGACCATTGCCATTACCATGACGCTGCTCAAGCGCGGCAAGACCCCTGCGGCCCCGGGGGAACAGCCCTCCAGCGAGGTGCTGGTGCCGGGCGAAGAGGATATCTCGGATCACTACCAGATCAGCGAGACCTCTGCCGCTCTGCTGCCGGAGACCGCCGACGCGGGCGAGAGCTACCAGAAGGAAACGCTGTTCCTCGGCGATTCCAACACGGTGCGCCTGTACGCCAACGGCCTGATCAGCCTGCAGCAGTTCTGCGCCAAGGAGGGCATTGGCACCCATGCCGCCCTGAACGAGGGCATCGTTACCTTTAAAAAGGACAGCAGCACCTACACCATCGCGCAGGCCGTGGCCAAAATGAAGCCCCGCCGCGTGGTCATCATGCTGGGCACCAACGATACCGGCATGAGCGTGGACGAGTTCATCAAGAACTACACCGCGCTGGTGCAGGCCATTCAGGAAAGCTACCCCTACACCGACATCATCGTGAACACGGTGCCGCCGGTGCCTGCAAACCACGCAAACTACCCCCACATGGACCAGACCAAGATCGACGACTTCAACATGGCCCTGCTGTCCATGTGTGAGCAGATGGGCCTGAAGTTCCTCAACAGCGCCGAAGCGCTGAAGGATGCCAACGGCTATGGCCGCGAGGATTACTACCAGACCGGCGATATCCACCTGAAGCCCGTGGGCCTGAAGGCCATGCTGAGCTATCTGCGCACCCACGCTTACCAGACCGACGACCGCCGCCCGGACACCGCCAACATCCCCACCCGCGCCGAGTATACCCCGAACCCCAGCTCTGCGGTGACAGCACCCAGCAGCTCGGAGGCCGCAGGCTCTTCCGAAGAGCAGGGCGTGCTGTATCAGGCCAGCTACCGGGTGGACAAGACCGGCGGCACCCTTTCCAGCGGCAGCGACAGCGGCAAGACATCCCTCTCCTATGAAGTGACCAGCGCCGCCCAGTCCATCAGCGTGACGGCTGTGCCGCAGGACGGCTATGTGTTCGTCAAGTGGAGCGACGGCGTGACCCAGAAGACCCGCACCGATACGAACTTCAAGCAGAACGTGGACGTGACCGCCGTGTTTGCAGCGGCTTCCGTGCATATCAGCAGCACCGGCAAGGCCGTGCTGGGCGATTCCTACACCTTTACCGCAAAGCTGGGCGGCAAGCACCTCACTGCCGACAGCATCCGCTGGTACGCCAACGGTGCGGAAGTGCCGCAGGCGGCGGGTAAGACCACCGTCAAGGTGGAGATCGACCCCTCCATGCTCAATGCGACCTTTAAGGTGTATGCAGTGGCAAGCTACAACGGCTGCACCGTTACCAGCAACGTCCTGAATGTGACGGTCAGCGGCGTAAGCTCCGGCAGCTCGTCTCACAGCTCCGGCAGCTCTGGCAGCACGTCGGGCAGCAGTTCTTCCGGCAGCACCAGTTCTTCCGGTGCATCGTCCGGCACCACCTCCGGGGCATCCTCCGGGGCTACATCCACCTCCGGCAGCTCGTCTCACAGCTCTTCCGACAGCTCATCTCACAGCTCTTCCAGCAGTGAGAGCACGGCTTCCCCGGCAGGCTCGGCTTCTGCTTCCAACGGAACAGCCAGCTCTTCCCACAGCACCAGCTCGTCCCACGCGGACTCTGGTGAGAGCAGCTCGGCTTCCCATAGCAGCTCCAGCAGCGAGAGCAGCTCTGGCAGCTCCCATGCGGCTTCGGAATCCAATGCCAGCAAGGAAGCCGCCAACGAGCAGTCCGCATCCACGGACTCCGCGTCCTGAGGCTGTCACCCCGGCCTGCTGTGCCGCATAGGCTGGCAGGAAGGGAGGCGTTTGCATGTACTACGAGGAACCCCGCATCCCGGCGCTGCCCGGGGAAGAGAACGTGACCGACGGCAGCGTGGACGATTACGGCACCGACTGGGAGAACGTGGACAACGGCGCGCTGGAAGAGGAAATGGCAAAGTGTGCTGCCACACCCTGTGATGTCAAAACCACCTGCCCGGACAACGACCCGGAGCAGACGGACGTACCACCGTACGAAATTGTAACAGAATGATGTGAAGCCAGCTCTGTTTACGGCAGGGCTGGCTTCTGCCTGTTGTTGAGCGCATGGCAGCTGAGGCCATGGCAGAAGGAAAAGAGGGAAGGTTTATGGCAAAATATTATTGCGTGCTGTTCGATGCAGACAACACCCTGCTGAACTTTGACGCAGCCGAAAGCAAGGCACTGGCCGAAACGCTGGTGAACTACGGCATCGAGCCGGACGCCGAGACCGTGCAGACCTACCGCACCATCAACGAGGAACTGTGGCGGCAGCTGGAAAAAGGCCAGATCCGCCGCGAGAAGCTGTTCGGCGAGCGGTTCAGCCGCTTTTTAAAGACCATCGATGCCGCCGGTGACGGCGTGGAGATGAACCGCTTTTATCTGGAGCAGCTGTCCACCCACCCGGACTTGATGAACGCCGAGGTTTTGGACGTGCTGCGGGAGCTTTCCGAGGTGGCAACGCTGGCTATCGTCAGCAACGGTGCCCAGATGGTGCAGACCCGCCGTCTGGCGGAAAGCGGCGTGATGAACTTTATGGAGGACGTGTTCATCTCTGAGAAAATGGGCTGCGAAAAGCCCAATGCCCGCATCTTTGATGCGGCTCTGCGCGCACTGGGCGTGGAGAATCGGGAGCACGTTCTGATGGTGGGCGACAGCTTGGCCAGCGATATTCAGGGCGGCAGCAACGCCGGGCTGGATACCTGCTGGTATAACCCCAACCACGCCGAGAACCCCGGCAAGGTGATCCCCACCTACGAGATCGCCAGTCTGGAGGAACTGTATCCGCTGGTGATGGAGCAGGAGGAACTGGCCAACGTTGGCCTGAAGAACCGCCGCCACCAGTGCTGAAACCAATGGTGTAACTGAGAAGAACGGATAACGGAACAAATTATGCTGATACATTTGGAAAAACTGGGTAAGACCTTTGGCGAAAAGGTGGTGCTGCACGATGTGACCGCCAGTGTCGAGCGGGAGGACCGCATCGGCATCGTGGGCCAGAACGGCGCGGGCAAGACCACCCTGCTCAAGATTTTGACCGGCGAGTACCAGGACTACGAAGGTGAGTTCAGCGTGACCCACGGCGTGACGCTGGGCTATCTGGAACAGAACGCAAAGCTGGATGCCACGCTGGATCTCTACGGCGAGATGCGTTCCACCTTTGCCCCTGTGCTGGATGCCATGGCCCAGATGCAGGTGCTGGAACGCAAAATGGCCGCGCAGCCGGACGACACGGAGCTGCTGGCCCGGCACGACCAGCTGCAGAACATCGTGGATGCCGCCGACGGCTACAACATGGATGTGAACATCAAAAAGGTGCTGTCCGGCATGGGCTTTGCGCAGGATACATGGCAGAAGAACATTGCGGTGCTCTCCGGCGGCGAGCTGACGAGGCTGCGGCTGGCAAAGCTGCTGCTGGAAAAGCCGGACGTGCTCATTCTGGACGAGCCCACAACCACTTGGACTTTGCCACCATGGAATGGTTGGAAAACTACCTCAAAAGCTATTCCGGTGCGGTGCTGGTGGTCAGCCACGACCGCTACTTCCTCGATAACGTGTGTACGAAGATCTGGGAGGTCTCCTTCCAGACCATGACCACCTACAAGGGCAACTTCTCGGCCTACCTGCCCCAGAAGGAAGCCGCCGATGCCCTGCGCCAGAAGCAGCACGATGCAGATGTGGCACTGGCCGAAAAGCTGCAGGACTACGTGGACCGCAACCTTGTGCGCGCCTCCACCACCAAAATGGCCCAGAGCCGCCGCAAGCAGCTGGAAAAGCTGGAGATCACCGAAGCGCCCAAGGACGAGACCAACCAGCTCAAGTTCCGGTTTGAATATGACGTAGAACCGTGGAACGAACTGGTGCTGCTCAAGAACCTGACCATCAAAATAGGGGAGCGCACCCTGCTGGAACCCTTTACCTACACGGTGTGCCGCGGCCAGCGGCTGGTGATCGCAGGCCCCAACGGCGCGGGCAAGTCCACCCTGATGCAGGTGCTGGACGGCAAGCGCCGCCCCTCCGGCGGCATGGTGCGGCTGGGCACCGGCGCACGGCCCAGCATCTTTGCCCAGCAGCAGAACCGTCTGGGGCAGGGCCGGGTCATCGATGTGATCTGGAACAAGTACCCCCGCATGACCGAGCTGGAGGTGCGCAGCCATCTGGTCAAAGCTGGGCTTCCGGGGCGAGACGGTGTTCAAGCCCTGCGAGGCGCTTTCCGGCGGCGAGCTGGCCCGCCTGCGCTTTGCGGAGATCGTGCTGGAACGGCCCAACCTGCTGTTTCTGGACGAGCCCACCAACCATCTGGACATTTACACCCGCGAAAACCTTACCGAGGCCCTCATGGCCTACACCGGCACGCTGCTGCTGGTCACCCATGACCGCCACCTGATGAACAGTCTGGCCTGCCCCATCCTCTACCTTGAGGACGGCAAGGCCACCCTCTACCCCAGCTACGATGCCCTGATGGGCCGCAGCGCTCCGGCCCCTGCCGTGCAGAAGGCCGCCGAACCGGCCAAGACCGGCTACGGCAGGGAGCAGCGCCGCCGCCGCGCCGAGCTGCGGGCCAAGATCAAGGCCTGCGAGGACGAGATGGAAGCCTGCGGTGCACGCGAAGTGGAGCTGGACAACGAGATCAACTCCCCCGAGGTGTACAACGACCCCGACCTGCTGCGCCAGAAGAGCGACGAGCTGAGCGACCTGCGCTTCCATCAGGAAGAGCTGTTTGCCGCGTGGGAAGCTGCCATGGAAGAGCAGGAAAGCTACGAGCAGAGCCAGCAGACCGAAGAGTAAAGGAGGGTGCAGCATGCCCCAAAACAGACGCAGTTACGAAAAAACGCGCCGCATCGCCCTTTCCGGCCTGCTGTTTGCGCTGGCCATGGCACTTTCGTTCATTGAGGGCACGCTCACCATCCCGGGCCTTTTGCCGGGCATGAAGCTGGGCCTTGCCAACATCGTGGTGATGTACGCGCTGTTTTTCATGGGGCCAAGGCAGGCGCTGGTGCTGGACGTGCTCAAGGCACTGTTCGTGTTTCTGGTGTCCGGCTTCACGGCGGGCGTTTCTCTCGCTGTGCGGCGGCCTGCTGTCACTTTTGGTGATGTGGGTGCTGTACTACCTGCTGCCGGTGCGGCCCACCTGGTTCATCCTTTCCGTGTGCGGCGCACTGGCCCACAACATCGGCCAACTGCTGGGCGCGGGCGTGATCATCTCGTCCTCGCTCTCGTTCTACTACGCGCCGGTCATGCTGGTGCTGGGCCTTGTGATGGGCGCACTGACCTCCATCACCCTCAAGGCCCTGCTGCCGGCTCTTGGCAAAATGGGCTTCTCCACGCAGGAAAAGCGGGGGGAATAACCAACGCCCTATGCATCACAGTTGCATTTTGGCCGGAAATCAGTATAATAAGGAAACAACCTGCTATTTTAAAGATAAAATCTCTTGCATACAGCGCTGCCGCCGAGGGAAAGTGCGCGGCAGCCGGGAGGTGTTTGCACTATGAGTGAAAAAGTTACCATCAAGGTGGAGCGCAAAAAGCTGCATCTGCCCACCATCGCCCTGCGGGGGCTGGTGGTGTTCCCCAACAATCTCGTCCACTTTGAGGTGGGCCGCGAAAAGAGCATTGCCGCCGTGGAGTGGGCAATGGCAAATAATTCCAACGTGTTTCTGGTGGCACAGAAGTCCATGGACACCACCGAGCCGCAGCAGGCAGACCTGTTCAGCTACGGCGTGGTGGCCGAGGTCAAGCAGGTGCTGCGCGTCTCCGGGGACCTTGTAAAGGTCCTGGTGGAGGGCAAGTACCGCGCAAAGCTCAGTGCACTGGATGCCAGCGGCGATTTTCTGCTTTCGGAGGTGCGCCGGCCCCGGTGCGCGCAGGCAAGGCCGACGATGCCGTGGAGACCGAAGCGCTGCTGCGCGCCCTCAAGGCCGGGTTTGACGAGTACCTTGGCATGAACCCGCGCCTTGGCAAGGACGTGGTGTTTGCCATCGTTTCCAGCGACGACCCCGCCTTCCTCAGCGAGTACATGCCTGCAAACCTGCTGTTCCGCTACGAGGACAAGCAGGCTGTGATGGACGAGGGCACCCTGAACGGACGGCTGAAAAAGCTCATCGAGATGCTGCGCCGTGAGTGTCAGGTGATGAAAATTGAAAAGGAGATCGCGGAAAAGGTCAACGAGTCCATGGACAAGAACCAGCGCGATTACTACCTGCACGAACAGCTGCACATCATCAGCGACGAGCTGGGCGAGGGCGACGACACCCACGCCGAGGCCGACGAGTACCGCCGCAGGATCACCGGGCTGCACCTTGCCGAGGACAGCGAGAAGAAGCTGCTCAAGGAAGTGGACCGCCTTGCCAAGATGCAGGGCTCCAATCAGGAGGCAACGGTCATCCGCACCTATCTGGACACCTGCCTTGACCTGCCGTGGAACACCTTTACGGTGGACGACCTTGATATCAGCCGCGCACAGCAGATTCTGGACCGCGACCACTACGGCCTGAAAAAGGTGAAGGACCGCATTCTGGAAACGCTGGCCGTGCGCAAGCTGGCACCGGACGTGAAGGCACAGATCATCTGCCTTGTAGGCCCTCCGGGCGTGGGCAAGACCAGTATTGCACGCTCCATCGCCGAAAGTCTGGGCCGCAAGTATGTGCGCATCAGCCTTGGCGGCGTGCGGGATGAAGCCGAGATCCGCGGCCACCGCCGCACCTACATCGGCGCGATGCCCGGCAAGATCATCACTGCCATGATCTCTGCCAAGAGCGCGAACCCCCTCATGCTGCTGGACGAGATCGACAAGCTGGCAGGCGACTTCCGGGGCGACCCGGCCGCAGCCCTGCTGGAAGCGCTGGACCCGGAGCAGAACAGCACCTTCAACGATCATTTCATCGATATCCCGTTCGATTTGAGCCATGTGCTCTTTATCACCACGGCCAACGATCTGGGCAGCATCCCCGGCCCCCTGCGTGACCGCATGGACGTGATCGAGCTGCCCAGCTATACCCGCGTGGAAAAATACAACATTGCCCGCAAGCACCTGCTGCCCAAGCAGCTCAAGGCCTGCGGCCTGACCGGCAAGGTCACGCTGAGCCAGAGCGCGCTGTACGGCATCATCGACGGCTACACCCGCGAGGCCGGTGTGCGCAATCTGGAACGCACCATCACCAGCGTGCTGCGCAAGTGCGCCCGCAAGATCGCCGCAGGCGAGGTGGAAAGCGTCTCCGTTACCGGCACCATGCTGGAACAGCTGCTTGGCCCCCGCTTTGTCAAGCCCGACTTCCTCAACCGCACCAACGCGTGGGCATCGCCAACGGTCTGGCATGGACCAGCATCGGCGGCGAGACCCTGCCCATCGAGGTGCAGGTCATCGACAACGGCAGCGGCAAGATCACCGTCACCGGTTCTCTGGGCGACGTGATGAAGGAGAGCGCTCAGCTGGCCGTTACGTGGGTGCGCGTGCACGCCGCCGAGTACGGCATCGACCCGGAAAAGCTCAAGAAGTGCGACCTGCACATCCACGCCCCGGAGGGCGCAGTGCCCAAGGACGGCCCTTCTGCCGGTGTCACCCTGACCACGGCGCTGGTGTCCTGCCTGTCCGGCATCCCGGTGCGCGGTGATGTTGCCATGACCGGTGAGATCACCCTGCACGGCAACGTGCTGCCCATCGGCGGCCTGCGGGAAAAGAGCATGGCGGCCTACCGCGAGGGCATGAAGACCGTGCTCATCCCCAAGGACAACGAGCCCGACCTGTATGAGGTGGACGACGAGGTGAAGAAGAACCTCACCTTCCTGCCCATGCAGAGCCTGACGCAGGTGCTGAACGCGGCCCTGCTCAAGCCCCAGAACGCAAAGAAGGCCAAGGCTCCCAGCCGCACCCATGCAAGAAAAAGGCGGCAGACGCCGCCATTGTGCCGCCCACCGCAGAAAAGCCCCAGCCCGGCGCGGTGTGCTGAGAACAATAGAAACCCTCTCAGTCACGGCTTGCGCCGTGCCAGCTCCCCCGAAGGGGGGAGCTTAAGGGATGTTTTCCACCAGATGAAAGAGCTCCCCCTTCAGGGGAGCTGGCGAGGAACGAAGTGACGAGACTGAGAGGGTTTGACGTACCACAAGAAAGGAAAGCTCCATGAATTACAACAAAGCTGATTTCATTGCCAGCTACGGCATTTCCAGCCAGCTGCCCGAGAGCGACCGCCCGGAGCTGAGCTTTTCGGGGCGGTCCAACGTGGGCAAATCCAGCCTCATCAATAAGCTGTGCAGCCGCAAAAACCTTGCCCGCGTGTCCAGTACGCCGGGCAAAACGGCCACCATCAATTTTTATTCGGTGGACGACTGCTACTTTGTGGACCTGCCCGGCTACGGCTACGCCAAGGTGAGCAACGCCGACCGTGAGCGCTGGGACGACCTCATCAACAGCTACTTTGAAGCACCCCGCCACCACACCCTGCTGGTGCAGCTGCTGGACTGCCGCCACGCCCCCAGCGCCGACGATGAGCAGATGCTGCGCTACCTGCACTATCACCAGATCCCCTACGTGGTGGCCCTGACCAAGGCCGACAAGCTCAAAAAGAGCCAGCTGGCCAAGACGCTGGAAGACTTTGAGAACCTCTGCCGCCCCTATGGCTGCCAGAAGGTGGTGCTGACCAGCGGCGAGAACGGCTACGGCATCCCGGAGCTGCAGGCGGTGCTCAATGCCGCTGTGGCCGGGGAACAGGAAGCGGAGTAAACCATGGCCTACAACGAATTTGCCTATTTCTACGATGAATTCAACGGCGAGGCCGATTACGATGCCCTGTATGCCCACATCCATGCAAAGCTCAAGGAGCACGGCATCCACGACGGCATCCTTGCCGACCTTGGCTGCGGCACCGGTGAGCTGACGTTGATGCTCACGCAGGCGGGCTATGATATGATCGGCATTGACCAGTCCGAGGAGATGCTCTGCGTTGTGCGCGATAAGGCCGAACAGCTGGGCCTTTCCGGCAGGCTGCTGCTGCTCCGGCAGGACCTGCTCAAGCTGGATCTGTACGGCACCATCCGGGGCGCGGTGTCCACCTTTGACACCTTCAACCACATCCCGGACCTCGACACCGCCATTGCCAACGCGGGCTTTTTCATGGAGAAGGGCGGGGTGTTCCTGTTCGATATGAACACGCCCTACAAGCACCGGAACGTGCTGGGCGACAACGCGTTCACCTTTGAGGAAGAGGATGCCGCCTGTGTGTGGCGCAACCACTACGATGCCGCCAACCGCCGCGTGGAGATCACCGTGGACATCGACTACCACGAGACCGGCGAGCACTTCCACGAGCAGTTCTGCGAGTACACCTATGACCTTGACACCATCCGCACCGCGCTGGAAAAGCACGGCTTTGCGCTGGAAAGCGTCTGCGACGGCGAGACCTTCGGCCCGCTGACCGAGGACAGCCAGCGCTATTTCTTCTGCGCAGTCAAGCAGTATACACAATTGGAGGGATAACTTTATGGCAAATCTGATCCGCGGCCTGTCGGAGAACGGCGGGGTCGTGTTCTGTGGCGTGGATTCCACCCAGATCGTCCGCAAGGCCGAAAAGCTGCACACCACCAGCGCCACCTGCAGCGCGGCACTGGGCCGTCTGCTCACCGGTGCGGCCCTGATGGGCTCCATGCTCAAGGACGACCGTGACCAGATCACCCTGCGTGTGTCCGGCGGCGGCCCGGTGGGCGTGGTCATTGCCTGCACCGACGGCACCGGCAACGTGAAGGGCTGCATCGATCACCCCTTGGTGGAGCTGCCCGCAAAGCCGAACGGCCACCTGGATGTGGGCGGCGCTGTGGGCAAAGACGGTGTGCTCACCGTCATCCGGGATAACCGCCTGCAGAAGGAGCCGACCGTGGGGCAGGTGCCGCTGGTCTCCGGCGAGATCGCCGAGGACCTGACCGCCTACTACGCCTACAGCGAGCAGGTGCCCACCGTCATGGCGCTGGGCGTGCTGGTGGACAAGGACCTGTCCATCCTGTGCGCAGGCGGCTTTATGGTGCAGCTGCTGCCCGGTGCCACCGATGCGGAGATCGATCAGCTGGAAAAGAACATCGCGGCCATGCCGTCCGTCACCACCCTGCTGCACGAGGGCAAGACCCCCGAGGACATGATGCAGCTGGCGCTGGCGGGCTTTGCCCCCAACGTGCTGGACGAGCGCGATGTGCACTACCAGTGCGACTGCAGCGCCGAGCGCACCAAGGAGATGCTGTTCAGCCTTGGCCGCAAGGAGCTGGTGAGGATGCGCGACGAGGACCCCGCCTGCGAGGTGGTGTGCCACTTCTGCCACAGCAAGTACCAGTACGACCTCAACGACCTGCTTGCCGAGTACGACGCGCAGGCGGCGGAACGTGCCGCTGCAGAGCAGGGGACTTGACAAACCGCTAAAAAACAACTATACTACAAACAGAAAAGGCGCTGTCCGCAATGGTCAGCTTCCCTTCGGCTAAGGAGTCAATAAGAATGACCGCTCAGGTTTGGGAGTCTGGGGCGGTCATTTCTTATTGTTATGGATCTCTTTGAAGATTGCCCATGCGATCTGAAATGTAATTCCAACTGTACCGCCAACAATGACGAAAGCTTTCCACTCTTTACCGCTTCCATATGCTCTGTTTCATTTCCAATTCCTATCACCTGGATCTTGTCCTGTATTCCCCTTGCCTTCAGCATATCATAAACTCCCAGTGCCATATTGCTGTCATGGCAGTAAAATACATTGATATCCGGATTCTGGGAAAGAAGTCTGGATGCTGCCAGACCTGCTTTTGCCCGGGACCAGTTGGCTTCTTCAATCCCCACAACTTCAACGTCCGGATAACTGGACAGATATTCCAGAAATGTCTGTGTTCTGTAAATCTGGGGATCTGTTCCCTGAGAACCTTCTATGATTCCCACTTTTCCTTTTTTTCCATTAAGACATTCCACCACCAACTGACCTGCCAGATCAGCCTCTTCCGACATACTTGCCCCTACATAAGTTGTAATATATTCCGCAGATACAGTATCCACCTTCATATTCAGATTGATCACAGGGATTCCGGCGTTCTTTGCCTCGCGAAGTACATTCAGATAGGATTTCGCATTAACCGGACAAAAAATGATGGCATCAACCTTTCTCCGGATAAATCCCTCATCTGCTCTTCCTGGTTTTTTACATTCCATTCTGCATACTGGATTTCCAACTTATAATCCGGATCTTTCTCTGCTTCTGCAACAAGAAGATTTCCAATAGCATACTGATAACTGGCCTGACTGGATGCAAGGGTGGCACCGATTATTTTTTTCTTTGTTTCCTGCTGCGTTTTTATACCGGCTGCCTCAGATCTGACTTCTGTTTTATAATGAACAGTTACTGTCGTTATTATCATCAAAATTGCCGCCGCAAAAATCAGGAGCCTTTTTTTCATATGCTTCTTATTCATATACTGCCTCCCTCATTATATGGAAGAACATAAGTCACTGTCGTTCCAACGCCTTCTTCTGATGAATAGCTCAGACCGTATTTCTTTCCAAAACGGAGCTGGATGCGTTCATTTACATTTTTGACTCCGATTCCGGAACCGCTGATATTCTCAGATTCGATCTCATCAGAAAGGATTTTCCTGCATATTTCTTCCGGCATTCCGCATCCGTCATCGCTGACTTCTATGATCAGATTCTGTTCCCGCCTGTACGCCCGGATAGTGATCTTTCCTGTTCCTCGTTTCTTTTTGATGCCATGATAAATACAGTTTTCCACTATCGGCTGCAGGATCAGCTTTATCGTCCTGCACCGTTCCACACCAGGCTCTGCTGAAATTTCATATGTAAATTTATCTGCATAACGCATACTCTGAATGATCAGATAATTTTTCACATGCTCCAGCTCCCTTTCCAGAGAGATTTCTTAATTTCCCTTGTTCAGGGATATCCGGAACAGCTTTGCCAGTGCTTCTGTCATTGCCACGATATTTGAGTCATTTGTCTCTGCCATCCATATAATGGAATCCAGCGTATTGTACAGAAAATGCGGATTGATCTGTGCCTGCAGAGCCTGAAGCTCGTACTTTCGCTTATCTTCCTGTTCTTCGATCACCTGCTCTTTCAGATTCCGGATACGGTCCATCATCTGATTAAATTTCATTGACAAATGTCCGATCTCATCGTCTGTAAGAATTTCCATACGCTGATCCATATTATCCGGATTAACCTGAACCATATATTTTTCCAGTTTTTTCAGAGGCTTTACTACTCCTGTAAGAATCCGGTTAAGCAGAAGCAGGGTTACTATAAGAGTAATTGCCACAGCCAGGATCATTACCCCACTGATTGCCATTGTTTCTGCCATCACAGACTTGTACGGAACCATACTTACCAGAGTCCACCCTGTTGTTTTCATATCGGTTCTGGTTACCAGATATTTCTCTCCTCTGTAGTTCAGCCTGAAACAGCTCTCCTTCGTTTTCCCAAGTGCTGTATTCAGCTCCTGACGGTTTTCCTTCTCATCAAAAGCGAAGCGTTCTCTTCCATTTTGCTGCTCATAAACCAGCTCGCCCTTATCATTTATAATACATATAAAATTCTCCTGTTTTTCCTGAAAAGAATTACAGATCTCCGTGATCTTATTCATATTCAGATTGATCAGGATCACACCTCGGAAGGTTCCGTTTTCATAGCTCTGGACTTCCCTGCTCAGTGAGATCACCTCATCATCTGTGTCAAAAAATGAATGTCTGTTAGGTCCTGTGATAATTGCATCCTGTGGCTTTGCCACTGCCTTCGCATACCAGTCCAGCTTGGAATAATCCAATGCGACCTTCTGATAGGTATACATAGATCTGTTCAGGAGCATTTTTTTCTTTCCAAAAATCATAATGGAGGAAATATCTGCCCTGGAAAGTAAGGTGTCACTGAATGCCTGGGAGCTCATCTCATAAGAACGCATATTTTTTCCGATTCCGCTATCCACATAATCATCTTCTTCTTTGATCACAGTTTCCAGATAATCCTGAAGATAATAATTATAATTTACATTTTTTGCAATGGAATCCACTTCCTCCAGATAGCTGTTCAGATAGGCTTCCATATTTACCAGATTTTCTTCTTCGTACTTTCCCCGTTCATTAAATGCCCTTGAATGAAAGACCATATAAAAAACAGTAACCATAATACACATGGTAACAATAATCAGCACCGCTGTCTGACTCAGGGCCCGGTTTTTCAGGCTGCTTTTCTGTTTTTTCTTCATGGCTTACTCCTTTGCCCTGAACTCGGAAGGAGACATTCCTGTATATTTTTTGAAAGAAACACTGAAATAATGAGGATTGGAAAATCCTGTTTCATAAGCAATCTCATAGGTTTTCATATCTGTTGATCGAAGCAGCTGCATGGATTTTTCCATACGGACATCTGTAAGATATTTTACAAAATTCGTTCCCGCTTCTTTCTTGAAGAGTCCGCTTAAATATCCTGTGCTGACAGATGCAAATTCCGCTGCTGATGTAAGGGAAATCTCCGGATTTTTATAATTTCTCATTACATAATCCTTCACCTTGTCAATAACCTGCATTCCACTGTTTGTCTGAGCAGAATTCATTTCGTCACGGATACTGCATGCAAAACGGATCAGCTCATCCTCCATCTCTCTTAGGGAACTGTATGTTTCAAATTTCTGGTATAATACAAATCCTCTGTTCCACATTTCATCCGGGATATCCTTAAGCCCGGCAAGTTCTCTCAAAAGCGCATTCATTGCCTCCATATAAATAACCTTGACATTTTTTCCGGAAAGGGAACCGTCCTTTCCATTGTCACGAAATACAGAACGTACTGCTCGTTCGATTTCTTCCGTATTGCCGATCATGATACTCTTAGTAAGATGGTGAAGTTCCTGCTGCGGATAATAGAAGGAACGCTCCAGATAATTCAGGTCTTCAATATCATAAACATTATTGCTTCCCAGTGAATATTTACACTCCAGTGCTTTCTTTGCATTGCGGTAGGCCTGGTTCAGTTCATCCAGGGTGGCTGCCGTTGTCCCCAGTGCACAGGTGGTTTTCAGCCGGATCGTGTTATAGATAGACTTCTGGATAATACAGAGGACATCATAAATAAGATCATGCGATTCTGCTTCAAGTGTACCGCAGCGAAACAAAATTACCACTCTGTCTTTTCCATCTTCAAAAACATAATGCTCTTTTCCCAGACATTCTTTCACAATATTCCGGGATGCAAAAAGATAAAGATCATAATCTGCCCCTGAAATATTTTCCATATCAAGATCCATGACTCCAATCTCATATGGTGCCTGGCTCATATCCAGCTGAAGGCTTTTTGCCCTCTCCAGATACAGCCTGAAATTACGGTCTGCAGAACAGACAATCTTGTTCAGTGTCTGTTCCTGAAGTACAGGCAGGCTCTGGCGAAGCTGATTCTTCATTGACTGGATATACTGTCTCTGGCTGTTCTCTATATGAAGCTTCTCGCAGATCTCCTTCATTTCCTTATAAAGGCTTTCGGCACCGATAGGCTTCAGGATATAGTTCTTCACTCCAAGTCCGACAGATTTCTGTGCATACTGAAAATCCTCATGTCCAGTGAGGATCACAACATGGATCTGCGGAAATTCCCTTGAAAGGATCTCCGTCAGCTCCAGACCATCCATAAACGGCATCACAATATCTGTCAGCACAAGATCCACATGATTTTTCCGTATAATATCCAGTGCCTCCTGTCCATCCTCCGCAAGAAAAATCTCCGAAAATCCCAGAGATTCCCAGTCTATGATCTTTTTCACCCCATTGCGGATAAGAGGTTCATCATCAGCAATCAGAAGTGTATACATTTTCTTCCCCTCCCATCTGTACATCGCCCGTGATTATATATAATTTTTGTCTGTTTTTCGTGCACTTTTTTGTTGATTATACTATATTTTCACAAAAGTTACAACTTTTCCCACAATTATTCTTGTGTATATTGCATATTACAAAAATTATTAAACGTGGTTTTTCGTCATCTTCTGAATATTTCGTGAATCGTTGGATATCCATACATGCTGAACAGGTGATCCGCCTCTTCCTGTGCTGCTTTCAGAGCCTCCTCAATAGAGATATCTCCCTGGTATATTTTTCGCAGAGCCTGACACATGATCTTCTCAATCTGCTCTACAGGAATAATCAGGCGATTCTTTCGATACGGACTGTTTCGTCTTTTTGCATACTGAAGGCTCTCCTCAGTGCTGACCAGCCAGGGATACAGCTTCAGAAGCTCACTGTTGCGGTACGGTGTCACAACTGTTGACGCACCATTCAGTATAGTCAGATACAGATTCGTATCACTGTTGCACAGCCAGGAAAAAAAATCGGCAGACAGATTCTCTGTGTGAGGAAAAAGGATTCAGTCCCAGATTCCATCCTACACTGGCAGGTGCTTTTCCCGGAACCATACCGGAAGCGATCCGACCGGATACATTCTCTTTCACCCGCCGGTTTATTCCATGGGCAAACTCTGAATATGTGATCAGCATAGCTGTCCTGCCTGTACAGAAATCATCTACTGTCTGAGTGATAGATTTGTTCATATCTTTCTCCGGTATATAATCCAGCGTATGGAGAATACTCTCAAAAGCCATTCTGTTCTCCTTCGTATGAAAGGTTGGCCTATGATAATTATCCCACAGCTTTCCGCCGCAGGCCCAGAGCCTGATCAGGATCTCCGGTGCCAGTTCTTCATCGATCGCTCCCGCAAAAGAAGCTCCGTATTCTGTAGGTGACGCAGGATTCTCCTTCCTTGTAAAAAAGGCAGCCACATCATTAAATTCCTTCCATGTTCTCGGTGCCCGAAGTGATATCAGACTCCTTTTCTGGTATTCAGTCTGAAGCTCCCTGTTTTCAAACAGGTCTTTTCTGTAGAAAAGAAGCTGTGTTCCTCCGCTCACCGGGATTCCGAAATACCGTCCGTTCAACTGGCAGTTCCGGAAGCCTGACTGAAAAAACTGATCCTTTTTGAAGCTGTCACTTTCAATAAAGGAAGAAATATCTGCAAGACACATATTTTGAACCATATATTCCAGCCACGGAACATCATAAGTATAAAAATCATAGGTCTGCGTCAGTGTAGCGCAGGACTCCGAGATCATGGAAAGCAGCTGGTTCTGAGGTACACAGTGAAACTCTACCTGAATCCCGGTTTCCGCTTCAAAATGTCCGGTAAGAAGCTGCAGTGCCTGGATAGTCGGATTGTCCACTGCCAGAAAACGGATTTTCTCTTTGCAGGATATCCGGAAGCTCTGTTTCTGCTGCTTTGCTTTTTCCGTCAGACTCACAAGCCGGATATCCTTTTCCGAAAAATCAATCTCCTGTATAGTCTGCTCATACAGCCTTGGGTTATGGATATTCTGCAAAAGTATCCTGGCTGCCTGCTCCCCCAGAACAGTACTGTTTCTGGAAATTTTGATCACACCATCATTCTGATTGATATTGATCCAGGATTCTTCGGAACAGCTGATCAGAACAATATCCTCCGGGGTTCGCAATCCGCAGTATTCCATGGCAGTCTGAATTCCATATGTGATCTCACGACTTGTTGACAGCAAAACCTCCGGCGGCTTTCCGGAAAAAATTTTCATAAAACTGCTGAATGCATCTTCTCTGGTAAAATTTGTCGCACATATCTTCTCCGGTGCCAAATCTTCTCCCAGTGTTTCCATGGCATCTCTGCATGCCCGGACATAATTCCGCTCAGAAGAAAACTCAAGCGGACCACAGACAATACTGATATCCCGGTATCCCTGTTCCAGAACCTGTTTTGTTATGCTGTAAAAGGTATCGTAATGACGAAATCCTACATAATTACAGAACACCGAATCCGGCTCACGCTCAACAAAAACCGCCGGAATCTGATAATCTATAATATGGTTCTGAAAAAAAGCTGTATTACCGGGCTGTGTTGTCACGATAATAAGCCCTGCTGAATTCTGGGTAATAAATTCGTCGATCTTTGTACATTCCACATCTGCGGAATCATTGGAAAACGCAATATTAATGGAATATCCATGGGATTGAAGATAAGAAGATATTCCGTCAAAGAGCCCTGAGTAAAACTGGCTCCTCATTCCCGGAAGCAGCACGCTTACCATATTGCTGGCTTTTTTTTTCAGATTTCTGGCAGAATAATTCGGAATATATTTCAACTTCTCCACCGCGTCCATTATCTTTGTATAGGTTTCCGGACGGACTGCTTTCTTTCCGCTCAGTGCACAGGAAACGGTTGCTATGGATACACCTGCTTCCCTTGCAACGTCTTTTAATGTTATCATTTTTATGTCCTTTCAAACGCTTCTGTTTTGTCGTTTTTCTCTCTACTGTTTTTTATCTGTTTTTCATTATAAACACTATGAGATCCGCTTCATTTAACATGGTAAAATTCGTAGTAAAACGTTTAGATTTTTATTCCGGCAACCGTATTGAAACACGCACTTTTTTTTACATAATGTAGTTATAAGTTGAAGCAAATGAAAAACTACAGGAGGTAAAAATATATGAAAATGACACCCAGAGAACGTGTAATGGCGTCTGTCAATCATCAGAATCCTGATTCCCTTCCAATGGATCTGGGAAGCAACGTAAGTGCCGGAATCAGTGGTATGGCTTACGGAAATTAAAGAATATCTTGGAATCACAACAGGCCACAACCGTATTTACGATGTGGTACAGCAGGTAGCTCAGCCTGAAATCCAGGTTCTTGATATCATCGGAGCTGACGTCCTTGACGTTGGCCGTGTATTTAACACAGAAGACTCCGACTGGTACGATGTAACCTTATCAAACGGCGTTGCCGCACAGTGGCCAGGCTGGTTCAGGCCGAGACATAACAAAGATGGCTCTTATGAATATTTTGACTGCGAGGGCACACTCATTGCCAAGATGCCAAACGGCGGAATGTGTTTTGACCAGCAGTACTTCCCATATAAAGAAGATTACCCGAAAAACTACAATGATCTGGATAAAGAGATGGGAAAGGTTATCTGGAGTGCTATGGTTCACAGTCCATGGGATCATTCCAACGAAAAATATTTCTGGGAAACACTTCGTGAGAGATGTCTTGTACTGAAGAACAGCACAGACCGTGCCCTGATGATCACCTGCGGATGCAACTTCTTCGAATGGGGAACTTTCCTTCGCAGAATGGAAAATTATCTCATGGATATTTATGAGGAACCGGAGCAGGTTCTTGCACTTAATGACCAGCTTCTGGAACGCCACCTGAAAAACCTGGAAAACACATGTAAGTACCTTAACGGAATCGTAGATATCGTCCGTTTCGGTGATGACCTCGGAATGAACAACAACATGTTCATGTCCCTGGAAAAATACCGTACCTTATTCAAACCGTATCATACAAAGATTAATGAGTATGTACATAAACACAGCAGCATGAAGACATTCCTCCACTCCTGCGGTTCCATCTTCCCGGTCATCGGAGATCTGGCAGAAGCAGGCTTCGATATCCTTAATCCGGTTCAGACATCAGCAGCCAATATGGATCCTGCCAGACTGAAACAGGAATACGGCAAAGATATCACCTTCTGGGGCGGCGGATGCAACACCAGAAAAATTCTGAACATGGGAACTGAAAAAGAGGTTTACGACTACTGCAGACGCATGATCGATATCTTCTTCCAGGATGGCGGATTCGTATTCAACCAGGAGCACAACATCCTCGGTGATGTTCCTCCTCAGAATATCATGGCTATGTATAAAGCTGTTGAGGATGCCAGAAGATAAAGTACAGACAATATGTTTCTAAAACCCCAAAAGGGATGCCGCATGAACAGAATCTCTGAATTCTGTTCCATACGGTATCCCTGATGGCATAGGTTTATCATAAGCGGTTGGATTATTCAGTTATGCTCCGATCAGCTGATTTGCCAGTGTTGCAGCACTTGCAGCATCCTCGGAATATCCGTCTGCGCCGATCTCGTCTGCGAATTCCTGAGTGATCGGTGCTCCGCCGACCATAACCTTGATATTGCTTCTGAAATCAGATTTGTTCAGTGCATCTCAGCATCACGAAGTGCAGGCATTGTTGTTGTAAGAGAGCGGAAAAGAGCGATGATCTTTGTATCCGGGTTCTCTCTGTAGCACTCGATGATCTTGTCATTGGAAACGTCAACACCAAGGTCGATAACCTCGAAGCCTGCACTCTCGATCATCATGGCAACAAGGTTTTTACCGATATCATGAAGGTCTCCTGCTACTGTTGCAATGATAAGTTTACCCTTTACGCCTGTAGCTCCGGATGCAAGATGCGGTTTCAGAACCTCAACACCTTTTTTCATGGCTCTTGCTGCTACCAGCA
>ENA-OQKQ01000146-OQKQ01000146.1-human-gut-metagenome-genome-assembly--contig:-NODE-146-length-28536-cov-4.450315_pt1 | contig 28536 bp, 25 predicted proteins | sample MGYA00242651_ERZ504803 | MGnify/ENA primary metagenome ERZ504803 (study PRJEB26092, sample SAMD00036380) | human gut metagenome | host: Homo sapiens | study: EMG produced TPA metagenomics assembly of...
CTTTGCCCACCTGTGCGACGCCCACGGCGTGGAATTTTGCAGGCAGAACCGTGCTCATTCTGGGCACCGGCGGCACCCACGAATACCACCAGGCGCTGTGGCCCGGGACAAAGGTGCGGCAAAGGTGCTCACCGTCAGCCGCCATCCGGACCCGGAAAAGGGCGAACTGAGCTATGCCGAGGCCGTTTCCAGCGGGGCGCAGAGTCGTGGTAAACACCACACCGGCCGGCATGTACCCCAATGTAGGCGTGTCGCAATCTGGACGTTGCCGCCATGCCAGACCTTGAAGCTGTGGTGGACTGTGGTGTACAACCCCGACAAGACCGAGCTCATCCTCCGCGCCGAGGAAGCGGGCGTGCCGGTGGCTGTGGGCGGCCTTGAAATGCTGGTGGCGCAGGCAGTGTATGCCGCAGAATATTTTCTGGACCGCAAGTTCGAGGATGCGCCGGTTGAAATTCGGCGCATCACCGCCGCACTGCGCCGGGATATGCTGAACATTGCCCTGATCGGGATGCCCTCTTCCGGCAAGACCACCCTCGGCAGGATGCTGGCAAAGAGCCTTGGCCGTACCTTTGTGGATCTGGATGAGGAGATCGTAAAGACCGACGGCCGCAGCATCCCGGATATCTTTGCAGCCGAGGGCGAGGACGGCTTCCGCACAAAGGAAACTGCCGAAACACAGCGCTTTGGCAAAGAGGGCCGACAGCTCATTTCCTGCGGCGGCGGCATTGTAAAAAAGCCGGAGAATCTGCGTGCTCTGCACCAGAACGGCATCATTCTGTTCATCGACCGGCCGGTGGATGCGCTGGCCGTGGGCGGCGGCAGGCCGCTTTCTTCCAGCATGGACGCACTGCGCCAGATGGAAGCACAGCGCCGTCCGCTGTATCTGGCAGCGGCAGATGCCGTCATTCCCAACAACGGCACGCTGGACGATGCCCTGCATGCCGCCATGGAGGCACTGGATGAAATTTTTGATTCTTAACGGCCCGAACCTCAACATCATGCGCTGGTCGGAGCCGGGCGTACCCGGTGAGCTGGATTATAACGCCATCATGGACTATGTGCAGGCAGGCTGCGAACAGCTGGGCATTGAGACCGACTGCTGCCAGTCCAACCACGAGGGCGACCTCGTGGACGAAATTCAGGCCGCAGCGGGCCGGGTGGACGGCATCGTGCTGAACCCTGGTGCCTACGCCCACTACAGCGTGGCCATTCTGGATGCGCTGCGCCTGTGCGGCGTACCCGCCGTGGAAGTGATGCTGCACGCCCCGGACGAGCGGGAGCCTTTCCGCAAGACGGACGTGGTGTCCTTTGGCTGTCAGGGCCACTTCATCGGCGAAGGCCCGCAGGGCTACCTGCACGCCTGCATTTATCTGGCCCAGTTGCTGCGCACCGACGGCTCCAGCAAGGCGCATATCGTGATGTAAAAACGAAAGGAAATTATCACTATGATCATCTCCACCAAAAAAGGGACTCCGAAGGACGAACTGGAAAAGATCGTTGACAAATTCGAGAAGCAGGGTCTGGACGTGACCCTGATCACCGGCAAGAACTACAACGTGTTCGGACTTGTGGGCGACACCACCAAGATCGATGAACGGGATGTGCTGGCAAACCCGTGGATCGACAACGTCACCCGCGTGTCCGCGCCCTATAAGCGTGCAAACCGCCTGTTCCACCCGGCAGATTCCGTGATCGACTGCGGCGGCGTGAAGATCGGCGGCAAGGAAAAGATCGCCGTCATGGCAGGCCCCTGCAGCATGAGGGCGCAGAGCAGGCTCTGCGCATTGCACAGGGCGTGAAGGCCGGCGGTGCCACCCTGTTCCGCGGCGGTGCCTACAAGCCCCGCACCTCTCCCTACTCCTTCCAGGGCCTCGAGACCGAGGGCATCCTCGACATGGTGAAGGCCCGGGAGGCTACCGGTATGCCCATCGTCTCCGAGCTGATGAGCGAGGACCGCATCCCGGAGTTTGAGGAGTACGTGGACGTGGTGCAGATCGGTGCCCGCAACATGCAGAACTTCCAGCTGCTCAAGGCCGTTGGCAAGATGCACAAGCCGGTGCTGCTCAAGCGCGGCCTGTGCAACACCATTGAGGAGTGGATCATGAGCGCCGAATATATCATGGCCGGCGGCAACGAGCAGGTCATTACTGTGCGAGCGCGGCATCCGCACCTTCGAGAAGTACACCCGCAACACTCTCGATCTCTCTGCAGTGCCCGATCATCCACGAAAAGACCCACCTGCCCATCATCGTGGATCCCAGCCACGCCACCGGCAAGGCCAATCTGGTCGAGCCTAATGATGATCGCTGCCGTGGTCGCCGGTGCCGACGGTCTGGAAGTGGAGGTCCACTACGACCCGCAGCACGCATGGAGCGACGGCGCACAGTGCCTGACCCCGGATCCTTCGCGCAGGCCATGGCAAAGTGCCGTCAGGTGGCATGGGCCATTGGCCGGGATATGTAACGGCCTATGCTGGTAACGATTCAGAACGCGCGTTCCGTGGGCGGCACTATCACCGCACCTCCCAGCAAGAGCATGGCTCACCGTGCTGTGCTCTGCGCGGCACTGGCCGAGGGCCGCAGCCACATCACCAATCTGGAATTCAGCAAGGACATCTCTGCCACGCTGGGCGCAGCGGCACAGCTGTGCGCCCGTGTGCGCACCGGCGCAGACGACGCTGTAGTGGAAGGGCTGGGGCATTTTGTGCCCCTTGCCGCGCCGGTGGACTGCTGCGAGAGCGGCAGCACCCTGCGCTTTCTCATCCCCATCGCCAGCCTGACCGGACAGGCAGTTTCCTTCACCGGCCGCGGGCGGCTGATGGAGCGGCCTCAGTCGGTGTATGAAGCTCTGTACCGGGAGCAGGGCCTGCGGTTTGAGCAGAGCGCTGCCGGGCTGACCGTGGAAGGGGCACTGACCCCCGGCGAATACCGCCTTGCAGGCAATGTATCCAGCCAGTTCATCAGCGGGCTGCTGTTTGCTCTGCCGTTGCTTTCCGGCAACAGCACACTGCACCTCATCCCGCCGGTGGAGAGCCGCAGCTACATCGATATGACCCGCTCTGTGCAGGCAGCCTTCGGTGTGCAGAGCCATTGGCTGGACGAAAACACTCTTGCCATCCCGGGCGGGCAGCACTATCACCCCTGCGATTACACCGTGGAGGGCGATTACAGTCAGGCCGCGTTCCCGGCGGTGCTGGGTGCAGTGTGCGGCGGCGTGACCATCACCGGCCTTGCCCCGGAAACGCTGCAGGGCGATGCCGCCATTCTGGATATCCTGCGCCGCTGCGGCGCGGTGTTTACCCGCACGGCAGAGGGCATCTCTTTTGAAAAGGCCCCCCTGCACGGTGTGGACATCGACCTTGCGGACTGCCCGGACCTTGGCCCTGTGCTCATGGTGCTGGGCCTGCTGTGCGAAGGCACTACAGTCATCCGCAACGCAGAGCGTTTACGCCTGAAGGAGAGTGACCGCATCGCTGCCATGGAGGCCGAGCTGCGTGCCTGCGGCGGCGTGCTGGAAAGCGAGGGCGGCACCATTACGGTGCACGGCTGCGCGGACAGGCTGCACGCTCCGGCGGGTGTTCTGCATGGGCACAATGACCACCGTGTGGTCATGAGCCTTGCGGTGCTGGCCCTGAGTACGGGCATCCCCCTGACCGTGGACGATGCCGAAGCCATTACAAAAAGCTGGCCGAATTTCTTTGAAGCCATCAAGCCCTTGGGCGCGGAGGTGGAATATGCTTGATAAAACAAAACGTTATCTCGTGGTGGGCCTTGGCCTGCTGGGCGGCAAATACGCGCTGGAACTGACGAAAGCCGGTTTCCATGTGGACGGCATCAACCGCAGCGAGGGGCATTTGCAGTACGCGCTAGAGCACGGCTATATCGCCAGCGGCAAGACCCACGATTTTGAGGACCTTGTGAGCAGCGCCGACCACATCATCTTTGGTCTGTACCCCACGGCCCTCATCGAGTGGTTCCGCACCTACGGCCATCTGCTCAAGCCCGGCTGCATCTTTACGGATGTTTCCGGCGTAAAGACCGGCCTTGTGGAGCCGGTGCAGGCCATGTGCCCGGCGGGCGTGGAGTTCATTGCCAGCCACCCGATGGCAGGCCGTGAGACTTCCAGCGTGGAGCACGCCGCCGAGGTGAACTTTGCCCCGGCCAACTTCATCATCACCCCCACGGAAAAGAACACGCCCGAAGCCATTCAGTGGGCAAAGGACCTGGCCGAAGTGCTGGGCTTCCACCACATCTGCACCCTGACGGTGCAGGAGCACGACAAGATGATCGGCTATGTGAGCCAGCTGTGCCATGCCATCGCCGTGAGCCTGATGTGCGCCAACGATAACTCTTCGCTGTGCGAGTACACCGGAGACTCCTTCCGGGATCTGACCCGCATTGCACGCATCAACGATAAAATGTGGGCAGAGCTGTTTTTGTGGAATAAGGGAAACCTCATCAGCGAGATCGACCAGTTCGATGCTGCGCTGCAGCAGATGCGCGCTGCCCTTGTGGCCGACGATCGGAACAGGCTGGAAGAGATGTTCCGTCTTTCCACCCAGCGCCGCGCGGCGTTCGACAAAAAACTGCCCGAATAAACCGGAGGTGCTCCCATGCCCAAGCAGGAAGGCCAGAAATCCAAGCTTTTGACCCTTTTGCGTATTCTGGAACAAAAGACCGACGAAGAACACCTGCTCAATGTACCGCAGCTGGTAGAGCTGCTGGAACAGCAGGACATTCTTGCCGAGCGCAAAAGCATCTACAGCGATATCGACACCCTGCGCAGTCTGGGGTATGACATCCAGCTGCGGCGCGGGCGCGGCGGCGGCTACTGGCTGGCCAGCCGCACCTTTGAGCTTTCTGAGCTGAAGCTGCTGGTGGATGCCGTACAGGCCAGCAAAGTTGTGTCGGCACGCACCAGCAGTAAACTCATCCATAAACTGGAAGCCCTCTGCTCCGACTACGAGGGCACCCAGCTGCAGCGTCAGGTGTACGTGGACGGCCGCCCCAAAAGCGACAGCCACACCCTGCTTTACAGCATCGATGCGCTGCACAGCGCCATCAATGCGGGCAGAATGGTGCGGTTCCGCTACAAGGACGGCGGCACCCGCACCGTCAGCCCGTGGCAGCTGGCATGGGAAAACGGCTGCTACTACCTTATCGCTTATCAGGACGAGAAAGAGCCTGCGGGCATCCGCAACTACCGCGTGGACCGCATGTCTTCCGTGACGGTGCTGGGCGATGCCCGCCGGGGCAAGGCCGAGTTCCTCCAGTTCGACCTGCCCGCCTATCTGCGCAAGCACTTCAACATGTTCGGCGGGCCGGAGCACCAGGTCACCCTGCGCTGCACCGCCGACCTGGAAAGCGCCATGCGCGACCGCTTTGGCAGAACGCCGCTGTTCGTGCCGGAGGAAGACGGTGCATATTTTCACTTTGATGTTCCGGTATGCGTCAGCCCCCAGTTCTACGGCTGGGTGTGCGGCTTTGACGGCAAGGTGGAAGTGACCGCTCCCGCCGAGGTGCGCAAGGGGATACACGATATGGTGCAGGCCCTTGCGAAGCAGCACGATTAAAATGGCCTCCGCTTCGCTCTGGCCATCATCAGATGAAATGATATTTATAATCAGGTTCCGGAAAAATCTGCGGATTTTTCCGGAACCTTTTTTCACAGGGAAGGCCCGGACCGGGAGATGCAGCGTTTCCGGCAGGAAATAATTTCACGGCACCGTCCTGCCCTGTGGAGTCAGAGCGCCAGATGCTGCTTTCCGGTACGACTCCATCCGTGAAAAATGCAAACCCCGGCAGGCCGCAGCCTGCCGGGGTTTGCTGTTCCTATAAATAATTCTTCCGCTGAGCATGGCCAGAGCGAAGCGGAGGCCATTCTGAATCTCTCACTCCTCAAATTCCAGATCGCTGGGCAAAATCAGGTCCAGCTCGGCGGCAGGTTCTGCCACAAGGCGGCGGCTCTGGTGGAAGATAGCCTTTTCCAGCGTGTTGCGGGCAAGACGGCCGTTGCCGGCGGTGCGGCTGTCCAGCGCCTGACGGCGCTTGTAGTAGCCCAAAAGCGGGAAGGTGCAGCCCTCGGCAAGGCGGTAGCCCTTGCCCTTTGCCAGCACGTTGGTGATGTCCAGCAGCTCGTCTGCCGTGTAGTCCGGGAACTCGATCTTGTTGGGGAAGCGGCTGGCAAGACCGCTGTTGGCGGTAAGGAACACCTCCATCTCCCGGGTGTAGCCCGCCAGAACGACCACCAGCTCGTCCCGGTGATCCTCCATGCCCTTCACAAGGGTGTCGATGGCTTCGAGACCAAAGCTGTCCTGCTCGCCGCGGTAGAGGCTGTAGGCTTCATCGATAAACAGCACACCGCCGAGGGCACTCTCGATGACGCTGTTTGTCAGCGGGGCGGTGTGGCCGGTGTAGCGGCCCACAAGGTCGGCGCGGGTCACTTCCACCAGCTGGCCGCCCTTCAGCGCGCCGATGGCCTTGAGGTACTTTGCCACCAGCCGGGCAATGGTGGTCTTGCCGGTGCCCGGGTTGCCGGTGAAGATCATGTGCATGGAAAGGCTGGCGGTCTTGAAGCCTGCCGCCGCGCGGCGCTGCTGCACCTGCAGGTTATCCGCCAGACCGAACACATACTCCTTGACCGCCCCAAGGCCCACAAGGCCGTTGAGTTCGGCGCGGATTTCATCTACAGCGCCCGTGTACTCGGCAGGCAGCAGGGCAGACAGCTCCTGCTCGGGCTGGTCGTTCAGGCTGAACCACACACCCTCCGGCTTTACGGTCAGGGTGACGGTGCCGGTAAGCTTTGCATCGGTCTGCAGGCAGTATTCACTCAGGGCGCGGAACATTTTATCGCAGCATTCCGCAAGGCCCGCCGCACCCTTTTCCTTAGAGCACTGGGCGGCTACATAGTCCCGCACATCGGCCCCGGCAGAGAGGGTCAGCCCAAGGCGTGCGCTCACCTTCTGGGCCAGCGCATTCAGCTGCTGCGCCGCCAGCGCTGCAAGGTCCTCGCGGGCAAAGGCGCTGGTGGCGCACACATCGCCCACCGCCGCCACAAAGGGCGCACCGAACTTATCTGCCAGCGCGTCCCGGCCCTTGCGGGAAAAGAAGATGAGGTACTTGCCGCAGGGCGTGATGCTGTTCACAGCACCCGGTGCCAGCGCCGTGCCTGCATCCACAAGGATGCCCTCCTTGTTCACAAGATACCTGCTGGAAAGCGGTGCGCTGCCCTTCACAGCAAGGTCTGCAAGGGTCTTGAGGAAGGCCGCATGGCAGCTCTCGTAATGCTCAAAGATCACGATCTCCCCGGGGGCGTGCAGGGCCGCATACAGATCCTGCAAAAACAGCTTTTCCGCACCGGAATTGGGGTAGAGGGCAAGGTCCACCACCGCAGTTTTGTCGCTCTGCAAAAGGCCCCGCGCCGCCATGATGCGGGCGGTCTCTGCCAGCGCAAAGTGCCGCCCCGTACCGGCTCCGCCGCACAGCAGGATCACATTGCGTGCTGCCGGGCGCTCGGTGCCCAGCACAAAGGGCCGGCGCATGGCGCGCACCACGCTGTCCACAAAGGCATCTTGCCCGAGGACGGTCTTTTTCACCTCGGCGGCAAGGCCCTCAAAGCTGCCAAGGTGCTCTGCGGTCACATCGGCAGTGCCCTTGGCAAGCAGGCCGTCCGCTTCCATATCCCGCAGCATCTGGCGGCTGTCCTCCAGAGCAGACTGCACCGCAGTGTCCTGCGTTTTCAGCTGGGCGTTCTGTTTTTTGAGCAGGGCATCCAACTGCTTCTGGTTTTCCAGCAGAGCAGCGTTCAGGTCCGGCACTGCGGGCGCTTTGGCCTTTGGCGTTTTGCTTTCCGGCTGGGCCGTTCCGCCAAAGCGCGGCTTTCCCCCTGCGCCGAACACACCGTTCATAAGGTTTTCCCAATCGTCGGTATATGCCATGGTTTGCCCTCCGTTTTTGTCGTTTTCTTCCAGTATAGTGTACCCGGACAGGTTTTGCAATTCCCTCTTGCAAAAAAGACCGCCGGTGTTTACACTTATATCTGATAGGAAATCTGCAAGAAGGAATGAAGAAACTATGACCGTCAAAACGCCCGCCGAACTGAAAACGCTGTACGAGAGCATCTCCTTTGACCTTCAAACCACCTACACCGGCCCGCTGGGGCAGGAATATGCTGTTTCCGGCACCCATCTGCGCCTGTGGGCACCCACGGCGCAGAGGGTGGAGGTCAGCCTTTACCGCAAAGGCAGCGGCGGTGAGCCCATAGGCACTCTGCCGCTGGAGCGGGGGCAGCAGGGGGTGTGGAGCATCTATCTGCCCGGCGACCAGCACGGACGATACTACACCTATACGGTCACGGTGGATGGCATTTCGCGCCAGACCGGCGACCCCTATGCCCGGGCGGCAGGCGTGAACGGCACCCGCAGCATGATCGTAGACCTTGCCCGCACCGCCCCCTCCGGGTGGGAGCGGGATGTGCGTCCGGTCATCCCGCCGGAGCAGCGCGCGGTGTGGGAGGTGAGCGTGCGCGACTTCTCGCAGGACGCTGCCAGCGGCGTGCGCCCGGCATGGCGGGGCAAGTTCATGGCCTTTACCCAGCAGGGCACCACCCTGCACGGGGACGGCATCCACCCCACCTGCCTGAATTATTTAAAGCGGCTTGGCGTGAAGTATGTGCAGCTAATGCCCATTTTCGACTTTGGCAGCGTGGACGAGGCAAAGCCGCTGCTGCGGCAGTACAACTGGGGCTATGACCCCACCAACTACAATGTGCCCGAGGGCAGCTATTCCACCGACCCCACCCGCGGCGAGGTGCGCATCCGGGAGTGCAGGGAAATGATCGCAGCCCTGCACGCGGCGGGCATCGGTGTGGTGATGGATGTGGTGTATAACCACATGTACCGCAATGAGAACCCGCTGAACGACACCGTGCCCTGCTACTTTTTCCGCCAGAACGAGGACGGCAGCTTTTCCAACGGCAGCGGCTGCGGCAACGAATTCGCCAGCGAGCGACCCATGGCCCGGCGGTATATGATCGATTCCATCCTCTACTGGGCGCAGGAATACCACATCGACGGCTTCCGGTTCGACCTGATGGGTCTGTACGACGTGGAGACCATCAACGCGGTGCGCGCCGCGCTGGATACGCTGCCCGGCGGGCGGGATATCCTGATGTACGGCGAGCCGTGGCAGGGCGGCGGCAGCCAGCTGCACCGGTACGAGGCCAACAAGGCGAATCTTGCCATGCTGAACGAGCGCATCGGCATCTTCTGCGACGACACCCGCGACACCATCAAGGGCGGCTGCTTCAACGCCCGGGAGCCGGGCTATGTGGAGGGCAGGCCCGGCAGCTTCTGGGATATCGGCGGCGCGGTGGCAGCATGGTGCCGCAGCGACCGTCTGCCGCCCCACGCGCCCAGCCAGATCGTGAGCTATGTTTCCGCCCACGACAATTTCACCCTGTGGGACAAGCTGCTGCTGGTGCGGTACGAAAAGCCGGAGTTCACGGCGGCAGACAGCACAGCCCTTGCCCAGAACCGGCTGGCGGCGGGCATTTACCTGACCAGCTTCGGCCTGCCTTTCCTGCAGGCGGGCGAGGAGTTTGCCCGCACCAAAAAAGGGAAGGGCAACAGCTACCGCTCTTCGCCTGCGCTGAACCGGCTGGACTGGGAGCGGGCCGAAAAATATCATGCACTGGTGGACTACTACCGCGGCCTGCTGGCTCTGCGGGCAAGGTTTCCGCGGCTTTCCAGCACCGACCCCCACGCGCCGGATGCCCTGTACTTTTTCTCACTGGAGCAGCCGCTGGTGGGCTGGCAGCTGCCCGCCCAGTGGGGCGACGGCGCAGCATGGCAGGCGCTGTGCGTGTTCTATAACCCCACCGATGCCAGCAGGACCGTGCCGCTGCCGGTTGGGCGCTGGCAGATGCTGAGCGACGGCATCTCGTCCAGCCTGTGGCGCGGCCCGGCAAGAGTGTATGAGCACGAGGCCGTGCTGATGCCTTACAGTGCCACCATCTTTGGACAGATATAAAAACAGGAGCGGATGGAAAACTCTCATCCGCTCCTGTTTTCTATTTTGCTCAGCTGTTGGAAGCCGTCTTTTCGCCCAGTGTCACATTGACCGTCTGCATCTGGCCGTCGCGTGCAATGGTGATGGAAAGCGTATCGCCTGCTGCGTGCTTCTGCATCAGGGTGCCAAGGTCGTCCTTGGAGGCGATCTCGGTGCCGTCCACGCTCACGATGCGGTCACCGGCCTGCAGGCCTGCCTTTTCGGCAGGGCCGCCCTTGACCACCTCCACAACGTAAACGCCGTAGGCATTCACGCCCAGTTGAGAAGCAGTCTGTGCGTCGGTCACGGCCAGATAGGTGATGCCCAAATAAGGCCGTCCGGTCACATAGCCGTTCTCCAGCAGTTCCTGTGCCACCTTGATGGCATCGTTGATGGGGATGGCAAAGCCCAGACCCTCTGCATCGCTGGAAGAGGATTTTGCATTCACAATGCCGACCAGCTCACCGTTCATATTGAACAGGCCGCCGCCGGAGTTGCCGGGGCTGACCGAAGCATCCATCTGGATCAGGGACATGGTGTTCACAGAGCTGCTGCCCTGAATGGTGACGCTGCGGTTCAAAGCGCTGATCATGCCGCCGGTCACGGTGCCGCCCAGCTCACCCAGCGGGTTGCCCACAGCCATCACGCTCTGGCCCACCTTCAGGCTGTCGCTGTTGCCCACGGTGGCGGGGGTCAGGCCGTCAGCATCGATCTTGATGACCGCGATATCGCTGGTGGTATCTTCGCCCACGAGGGTGGCGGTGTAGTCCTTGTCACCAATGGTAACGGTGATGGTGGAAGCGCCGTCCACCACATGTGCACAGGTGAGGATGTAGCCGTCCGAGCTGATGATCACGCCGCTGCCGGCACCGCTCTCCACCTGATTCTGGCCGTACCACGACCACTGAGAGTAGACCACCTGCTCCGTAGTGATGACCACCACGCTGGGGCTGACCAGATCAGCCACCTGTTCAGTGGTCAGGCTGCTGCCGCTGCTGGATGCTGCGGTGATGGAACTATCCGAACCGGATGCACTGTCGGCCGTAGAGGAAGGTGCCACCTGCTGAATGACCACCTTGCCGCTGCCGCCAAACTTTGCCCCCACAAAGCCGCCCGCAAAGCCCATGGCTGCGGCCAGCACCAGCGCCACAGCGCTGCGTGCAACGCGCTTGCCATTGAACTTTTTCTTCTTTTTAGGGGGCTGCGCGTCCTGCGGCTGTACCGGATGTACCGGCGGCGTTGCACCGCCTGCGCCGTTGTCTGTCTGCGGGGCGGTGTAAGCGGTCTCCGGTTCCGGCTGCGGGTCGTTGTACTGGTTGGCGGTGTTCATGCCGCTGCTGCCAACATTGGGATAACCGGTATCTCCGCTTTCGTTTTTATCTTGAGAGGAATAATCATATTCCCATTTGTTCTCATTGTCCATGCTGATACTTCCTTTCCGTAAGGGATACGTCCACAGGAGCCCTGTTCCTTTGAACTGCTCCTATTGTAACCGTCAATTGTGAAAATCAATCGCGCGCGCCGTGAAGAAACTGTGAAATAAAGACGCACTTTCCGCCCTTGACAGCGGCCTTTGCGCTTGCTATTGTAAAAGCGTAAATTCAGGAGGAACACACCATGGAACTGCACCGCACAGACGAGGGCTTTGCCCTCTATAAGGAAAAAACACAGATCGGCTTCTGCGCGCTCACGCCCGCCGCAAAGGGGGCTGCCATCACCGCGTTTGGCATCGAACCGCAGTGGCGGCGCAAAGGCTACGGCTCCTATCTATTAAAAGAAGCCTTGCGCGCCTACGCCGGATACGACCGCGAAAAGGCTACCGTATTTACCGCCCCGCTGCCCGCCGATGCCGCAGAGCTTGCGTTCTGGGCAAAGTTCGGCTTTGCGGCAGAAGGCAGGCAGCTGGTGCGCCGCCGCACGCCGGACCTGACCGCCGTCAAGTTCGTGCAGGACTTTCTGGCCGCGCGGCTGGCACAGCCGCGCCTTTGCATCGATGCTACCTGCGGCAACGGCGGCGACACGGCCTTCCTGTGCGGCATCACCGCGCCGGAAGGAAAGGTAGTTGGCTTTGACGTGCAGGAAGCTGCCATTGCATCCACCCGGAAGCATCTGGAGCAGCTGGGCGTGCCTGCCGCCCGGTATGAGCTGCACTGCCAAAGCCACGCAGACCTTTTACAGGTTGTGCAGCCCGGCACGGCAGATGCGGTGATGTTCAACTTTGGCTGGCTGCCCGGGGCCGACCACGCAGTGTTCTCCACGGCAAGCAGCAGCATCCCGGCCCTGCAGGCGGCTTTGGAAGCCGTGCGCCCCGGCGGCGTGGTGAGCGCCATCCTCTACAGCGGGCAGGTCATCGGCACGGATGAAAAGCAGACGGTGCTGGAATATCTCCGGGCACTTCCGCTCAAAAGTTTTACCGTTCTGGTGTGTGATTTTGCCAACTGGGCCGAAACCGCCCCTCTGCCCTGCATCATCCTGAAAAAATAACGAAAACACTTGCATTATGGAGCGTTTTCGGATAAAATAGGGTACGTATGTGTAAAAATATACTCCTTCCGTCATCGCTGCGCGATGCCACCTCCCTTTGAGAGGGAGGCTTTGGCAGGGCGAGAAGCTTTTCCTTTTCGCCAGAGGCTCCCTCATTGAGGGAGCTGTCACGGCATCAGCCGTGACTGAAGGAGTTCCATCCATTTCAGGAGAAATACTAGTTTATGACAAATCGTGAAGAAATCGAGCGCCGCCGGACGTTTGCGATCATCAGCCATCCCGACGCCGGTAAGACCACTCTGACCGAAAAGCTGCTGCTGTACGGCGGAGCCATCAATCAGGCAGGCTCCGTCAAGGGCAAGCAGAGCGCAAAGCACGCCGTGTCCGACTGGATGGACATTGAGAAGCAGCGCGGTATTTCCGTCACCTCTTCTGTCCTGCAGTTCAACTACGCGGGCAAGTGCGTGAACATTCTGGACACCCCGGGCCATCAGGACTTCTCGGAGGATACCTACCGCACCCTGATGGCGGCAGACTCTGCCGTCATGGTCATCGATGCCGCAAAGGGCGTTGAGGCCCAGACCATCAAGCTGTTCAAGGTGTGCACCCTGCGCCACATCCCCATCTTCACCTTCATCAACAAGATGGACCGCGAAGCCCGCGACCCCTTTGAGCTGATGGAGAACATTGAGGAGATTTTGGGCATCAAGACCTACCCCATGAACTGGCCCATCGGCTGCGGCAAGGAGTTCAAGGGCGTGTTCGACCGCAACACCCGCAAGGTGCTGGCATTTTCCAGCGACGGCCGCGCCAACGGCGTGAAGAAGGTGGATGAGACCGAGGCCGAGCTGGGCGATCCCGCACTGGACGAGCTGCTCACCCCGTATCTGCACCAGCAGTTGGTGGATGAGATCGAGCTGTTGGACGGCGCTGCCGAGGAATTTGACCTCGACAAAGTGCTGCGCGGCGAGCTGAGCCCCGTGTTCTTTGGTTCCGCTCTGACCAACTTTGGCGTGGAGCCCTTTCTGGAGAACTTCTTGCGGCTCACCCCCACCCCGCTGGCCCGCGTGGACAGCCTGACCGGCGAGACCGTGGACCCCTGCCGCGACGAGTTCTCTGCCTTCATCTTTAAAATTCAGGCCAACATGAACAAGGCCCACCGCGACCGCATCGCCTTTATGCGCATCTGCTCCGGCAAGTTCGAGCGCGGCATGGAGGCCTTCCATGTGCAGGAGGGCAAGAACATCAAGCTGGCCACCGGCACCCAGCTGATGGCGCAGGACCGCGCCATCGTGGACGAGGCCTACGCCGGCGACATCATCGGCCTGTTCGACCCGGGCATCTTCTCCATCGGCGACACCTTGTGCACCGGCAAAAAGAAGGTCCAGTTCGCAGGCATCCCCACCTTCTCGCCGGAGCACTTTGCCCGCATTGAGCAGAAGGACACCATGAAGCGCAAGCAGTTCGTGAAGGGCATGGAGCAGATCGCGCAGGAGGGCGCCATCCAGATCTTCCGCGAAGTGGGCGGCGGCATGGAAGAAGTGGTGGTCGGCGTGGTCGGCGTGCTGCAGCTGGAAGTGCTGGAGTACCGCCTGAACACCGAGTACAACGTGGAGATCCGGATGCAGCAGCTGCCCTTTGAACAGCTGCGCTGGGTGCAGAACGACCCCGACACCTACAACCTGCGGGATCTGGACCTGACCAGCGACACCAAGGCTGTGGAGGATATGAAGGGCAACCGCCTGCTGCTGTTCACCTCCGACTGGGCGGTGCGCTGGGCTGAGACCCACAACGAAACGCTGAAACTGAGCGAGTTCGGCAATATCTGAGTTGAAAGAGAGCTGCGGTGCGGGAATATCCCGCAGCTGCGGTTCTTTTTTCATAAAACACAAAAAATACAACGAAGAATGCCAGCTACGGAATGCGCCGCTCCCATTGCGGGGAACACTGCTGGCATGGAGGGTAAAGTATATGCAGAATATCAATATTGGCAAAAGCGGCATTCAGGTGCCGTTTCTCGGCATGGGCACCTGGGCCATCGGCGGCGGTGCATGGTGGGGCGACAACGACGACAGCCTTTCAGTCAAGGCCATCCAGACTGCTGTGGAGCAGGGCATCCAGTGGATCGACACCGCGCCCATCTACGGCCTGTACCACAGCGAGACCGTGGTGGGCGAAGCCATGAAGCACATCGACCGCGACAAGGTGGTGCTTTCCACCAAGTGCGGTCTGGAGTGGCGGCATGAAACACCGGTGCTGCACAAGGTCGTGGACGGCACCACCGTTTACCGCGACCTTTCTGCAAAGAGCATCATCGAGGATGTGGAGGACAGCCTGCGCCGCCTGCACACCGATCATCTGGATGTGCTGTACACCCACTGGCAGACCCCCGATTTCGGCATCTACCCGCTGGAAGAGACGGTGGAAGCCATGATGAAGCTGAAGGAGCAGGGCAAGATCCGTGCCATCGGTGCATCCAACGTCACTGCAGACATCATCCGCGGCTACTGCAAGTACGGCCAGCTGGATGTCATTCAGGAAAAGTACAGCCTGCTCACCCGCCGTGTGGAAAAGCAGCTGCTGCCTACCTGCAAGGAGCTGGGCGTATCCGTGCAGGCATACTCTCCGCTGGAGCAGGGCCTGCTGACCGGCAAGGTGACTATGGAAACCACCTATCCCGAGGGCAGCACCCGCAACTCGAACCCCAGCTTCCAGCCGGAGCGCCGCTCTCAGGCGCTGGATATGCTGGCAAAATGGGGCGACCTTACCGAGAAATACGACTGCTCTCTGGCACAGCTGGTGATCGCCCTGACCGCCCGCATGATCCCCGGCCTGCATGTGCTGTGCGGTGCCCGCACCCCGCAGCAGGTGATGGACAACGCCGGTGCGCTGAACATCAAGCTGGACGGTGCCGATGCCGTCCGCATGAAGTGGGACGTGGATGCCATTTCCTGATGGTTTGACCATCGGAACAGCCTCCGCTTCGCTCTGGCCGTATTTAGAGGAATTATTCTTTTATGTTTGGGTCCTGAAAAGCCTGCGGGCTTTTCAGGACCCTTTTTTCACGCAAAAGATCGAAACCGGCAAATGATGCCGGTTTTCTTTATGACTCTTTCTGTGAAAATGCAATGCCGGACAGCCCGCAGGCCGTCCGGCATTGCTCTTATAAAAATAAAAATTCCGCTGTTTATGGCCAGAGCAAAGCGGAGGCCATTTAAAATCGTCAGCTCTTCTCCTTCCAGAACAATCCGCCGCTGGTCTGGAACAGCATCCACGGGTTCACGCTCTTGCTGCCAAGCTTGAAGTCCATGGTCAGCTCCTCGCCCAGCACGCCTACAGCCTGCCCCTTTTCCACCGTCTGCCCGGCAGAGACGGAAAGAGTCTGCAGCCCGTACAGGTAGCTGCGCATCCCGCAGCCATGGTCGATGACCACCGTGTTGCCGGTAAGGGCCAGCTCTGCGGCCAGCACCACCACGCCGTTTGCCGGGGCGCGGCAGGGCTCGCCGGGAATGGTGTAGAGCTTTGTGGAGTTGGAACGGCTGCTCTGCCTGCCGTTCACCACCCTGACCTGACCGTAATCCACAAGGGTGGTGTAGCTTTCCACCGGGTTCACAAAGCCGCCCTGCCACATTTTTTCCCGCGCGGGCGCTTCGTACAGGCCCCAGACTGCATTGCGGAACTGGGTGTTTGCCGCATCCGATGCATCCGGTTCCGGCTCCACGTCCACCGTGCCAAAATCCTTGGGCAGCACGATGATGCTGCGGGTGATGGTCTCGCCGTTCACGGTAATGTTCACCTCATGCCCGCCGGAGGAAGCGTTGTATGCCGCCGGGATGTAGGCCCGCCAGCCATCGGCTGCACGCACGCACTGCACATTGCCGAGGTCTGTTTCCACCGTGGGTGCTGCATCGCCGGTCATGCCGGAGATGCGCAAGCCCACAATGCCGCCCTGCTCCGCCCGCTCGGCGGAAAGCTCCACCTCCGCGCTGGCCTGCAGGGTGAACCGGAAGGCATAACGATACCAGCCGGTGGGCTTTGCGGGCTTTTCCAGCCCCAGATTTCTGCGCACTGAGCCGGTGCTGCCGCCCTCAAATTGGGTGGCCATGCCGCCCTCCGGCACCCGCCAGACCGATAGCTCTGCCTTATATTCGCCGTTGGTCGGGAACAAAAAGCTTTGATAATCGCTTACACTGCCCACAAATACAATGCTGCCATAGGCGTTCTGGATGGTGAGGGTGGTGTAGCTGGCCCAGTCCGGCAGGGTGATGGCCGGGTGGGCCGTGTACAGCGTGCCCAGCTTCTGCACCGTGAGGGTGGCGGGGCTGGCAAACACCTTATCGAGCTTTCCGCCGATGAGCGGCACCTGCCAGCACCAGCCGTTGGGTTCCAGCGCTTCGGTGCCAAACTGCGCGGTGCTGTCCGGGCAGCCGCCCTCGGTGGTAAAGGCATAGCTCACGCCCATCACCGCGCCCAGAAAGATGCCTACGCCCAGCACCACACCCACGAGCCAGAGCAGAAAACGCTTCATGATACACTCCTTCTATGTAGCAAAAAGGGCGCACCGGCACAGCCTTTTGCAGACTGCCGGTGCGCCCGAAGGTTTACGGTTCGTGTTTTTTATTCTGCAGCATCCTCTGCAGGGGCAGCCTCTTCGGCAGCAGCCTCCGGCTCTACCGTTGCAGCATCGTCCTCGCCGAACAGCAGACGCTCGTACTCGTCCAGCTCCTTCTCACGGCGGTGCAGGTAAACAGCAACAGCAGCAAGGGCACCGGCAACAGCGGCCAGAACAGTGATCACAGCGACCAGACAAGATTTCTTCATAGGTTCAATACACTCCTTTTTTCGTTGAAACGATGTTTCAGCTTTCATTCCAGTGCTTGTTGGCTTTTATTATACCCGTTCCTGTCAAAAATTACAACCATTCAGGTCAAAAAGGCCAAAATTTCATACCATAAGCTTCTTATATGCCTTAAACGCGCCGGGCAGCGTATACTCGGCCTGCAGGGCTTCCCGGCTTGCCCACACGCAGCCTGCCGGGGCATCTTGGGCGGGCACATGCAGCAGGATGCCGTTCATATGCCACTCGATGTGGCTGAAGATGTGCTTTGCAGCGGGCAGCGCTTCCGGCGCGGCGGTGCCGGTATTCACCCCCATGGCCTGCAGGCGGGCAAGGACCTCTCCGGCTGCAAGGGCTTCACCCTCCCACAGTACCGGCTGCCACAGCCCGGCAAGCAGGCCCTTTTGGGGCCGCTGCTGCAAAGGAAACCTGCCGGACTTTCCAGCAGGGCCAGCGTCACAGGCTGCAGTCTGCGGGGCTTGGGCGCTGCTTTGCGGGGCAGCTCCAATGCAGTGCCCGCAGCACGGGCGGCGCACAGGTGGGCAAGCGGGCATTTTTCGCACAGGGGCGCACCGTTCGGCACGCAGACCAGTGCTCCCAGCTCCATAAGGGCCTGATTGTAGTCGCCGGGCTCATCCGGCGGCTGGTGCTCCATCACGCGGGCGGTGAACGCTTTTTTCACTGCCGGTTCCGTGACGGCAGCGGGGTCGTTGTACAAACGAGAGAACACCCGCAGCACATTGCCGTCCACGGCGGGCACCGGGATGCCGAAGCTGATGGACGCAACGGCTCCCGCCGTGTAGTCCCCGATGCCGGGCAGGGCCCGCAGAGCATCATAGTCGGCGGGCAGCTGTCCGCCGTACTGCTCGCAGACGATGCGTGCAGCCTTTTGCAGGTTGCGCACCCGGCTGTAGTAGCCAAGGCCCTCCCAGAGCTTGTGCAGCTTTTCCTCTTCGCAGGCGGCAAGGGCCGGAATGTCCGGCAGGGCGGCGAGAAAGCGTTCGTAGTAGGGCAGTGCCGCCGAGACCCGGGTCTGCTGCAGCATGATCTCGCTGAGCCACACATGGTAGGGGCTGGGGTCGGTGCGGAAGGGCAGGATGCGGTGGTTTTTGTAAAACCAGTCCAGCAGGGCAGAGGAAATGTTTTCCACTTCTTTTGTGCTCCTTGTTGAAAAGTCGGGCATCTTTCTGATTTAGAATTGCCTCCGCTTTGCTCTGGCAATCATAGCGGTAAAATTTTTATAGAAAGCGATCCCGGAAAGTCTGCGGACTTTCCGGGATCGCACTTTCACAGGTAAGGCCGCCGCGGTCAACAGCTGTATCATTTTAAAGCAGCAGTTTCCGGATACGGCCCCTTGCGTGAAAATGTGTTTGGAGCGGCCCGCAGGCCGCGACAAACACGAATATTAAAAATTCATTCCGCTGAATATGCCCAAAGCGCAAGCGGAGGGCATTCAAATCGTCATACTCAGAAGCCGTATGCAGTGCGGGGGAAGGGCAGCACGTCACGGATGTTCTGGATGCCCGTGAGGTACATGATCATGCGCTCGAAGCCCAAGCCGTAGCCGGCGTGCTCCACGCCGCCGAACTTGCGCAGGTTCAGGTACCAGTCGTAGTTGGTCTTGTCCATGCCCAGCTCGTCCATGCGGGCCACCAGCTTGTCGTAGTTTTCTTCACGCTGGCTGCCGCCGATCAGCTCGCCGATGCCGGGCACCAGCATATCTGCGGCTGCCACGGTCTTGCCGTCCGGGTTCTGCTTCATGTAGAAGCTCTTGATCTCCTTCGGGTAGTCGGTGACGAACACAGGCTTCTTGAACACCACCTCGGTCAGGTAGCGCTCGTGCTCGGTCTGGATGTCCACGCCCCTACTCCACAGGGAACTGGAACTTCTTGTTGTTCTTCTTCAGGATCTCGATGGCCTCGGTGTAGCTGATGCGGCCAAACTCGCAGTTTGCCACCAGCTCCAGACGCTCGATGAGGCCCTTGTCGATGAACTGGTTGAAGAAGGCCATTTCATCCGGGCAGTTGTCCAGCACGTAGCGGATGACGTACTTGGTCATGGCCTCGGCAGTGTCCATGTAGCCGGACAGATCGCAGAATGCCATCTCCGGCTCGATCATCCAGAACTCGGCGGCGTGACGGGTGGTAAAGCTCTTCTCGGCACGGAAGGTGGGGCCGAAGGTGTACACCTTGCCGAATGCCATAGCCATGGCCTCGGCTTCCAGCTGGCCGGAAACGGTCAGGTTGACCGGCTTCTCGAAGAAGTCCTGCGTGTAATCCACGGTGCCGTCCTCGTTCTTGGGCACATTCTCAAGGTCGAGGGTGGTCACGCGGAACATCTCGCCTGCGCCCTCACAGTCGGAAGAGGTGAGCAGCGGGGAGTGAGAGTAAACGAAGCCGTTCTCCTGGAAGAACTTGTGGATGGCGTAGGCAGCGGCGCTGCGCACGCGGAAAGCGGCGTTGAAGGTGTTGGTGCGGGGGCGCAGGGTGGGCATGGTGCGCAGATATTCCATGCTCATCTTCTTTTTCTGCAGCGGATACTCGTCCGCCGGGCAGTCGCCCAGGATCTCCACACTGTCGGCATTCAGCTCAAAGGGCTGCTTTGCCTGCGGGGTGAGCACCAGCTTGCCCTTGACGCGCAGGCTGCTGTACAGACCGGTGTGGATCACCTCATCGTAGTTTGCCAGCTTGCCTGCTTCCAGCACGACCTGCAGGGTCTTGAAGCAGCCGCCGTCCGACAGGGCGATGAAGCCGATGTTCTTGGAGTCGCGGATGTTCTTTGCCCAGCCGCAGACGGTGATCTCGGTGCCGTCGGCGGGGGTGTTTTTGAACAGCGAAACGATCTCAGTGCGTTCCATAGTGTTTGTTCTCCCTTTCGATATAAAATGAAAAAGACAGCTTTGTTCTCCCTGAAAGTTCAGGGCGAACAAGCTGTCTTGTAATGTCCGCGGTGCCACCTGAATTACCGGAAGTGTCCGGTCGCTCACGCGCTCAATAAAAGCGCTGCCCCTGTAACGCAGGGCCTGCGGCGCACCTACTAATGGCAGCTGCCATGTTCAGTTTGCTGCTCCCGGGTGTTCGTTCACGCGGCGTGCGGGCGCGGCTCTCAGCTGTGCCGCACTCTCTGGGCCGGACGGCCCGCGCTACTTTTCCCGATCTTTGCATTTGACCTTTAAAAAATAGCACTTTGGCGGCGTTTTGTCAAGCACCGCCCAGCAATGCGGCAGCAAGGCCCTTTGCCGCCAGCTGCCCGGCATAAAGAGCCTCGTTCAGGTTATTGCCGTGCCCGCCGATCTCAATGAGCAGACTGCCGGTGGTCAGATCCTGATTGTAGAACCGGTAGCTGAACAGCACCGGCCGGGTAAAACCGGGGTACATTCCTTCCATGCTGCGCTCCCACGCAGCGGCAAAGCGCAGATTCTGCCGCCAGCCCGGCAGCTGAACGGTGGTGCCGTTGTCGCACCCGCAGATGATCATGACCTGTGCGGCCTGCCGCCCGTCCACCGTGCACGACCGGGGCATAGCGGCTGCCGCTTTCCGTCTCGATGGCATCCCGGTGGACATCCAGCACCACCTTGATGCTGGGATACCGGGCCAGATACTGCTGCACCACGGCCCGGCTGTTGGCATAGCTGCCGGTGTAGCTGGGGTAGTCGTTCAGGGTCTCGTCGTGCAGGGTGTTGATGCCTGCCGCATTGAGGGTATCGGCCACCACACGGCCCACCGCGCACATGTTCACGCTGCAGTCGGTGCTGCGGGCACCATCGCCGGGGGCAAACCACAGCCCGGCCGAAAGGCGGTAGTCCTCGGTGGCGTGAGTGTGCATCACCAGCACCTGCGGGTCGGGACTGTTCGGCTCAATGGCAAAGGGCAGCGGATTCTCGATCTCCGCCGCAATGTCTGCCGCCGTCTGCCGGGTATTGTTTTTGATGCTGCCCGCCCCGCAGGGAATGTACTTTTCGCCGCTGCCCTGCGGATAATTTTTTTCAATGACAGTACCCGCATCCGCCGGGCGGGCTTCCTCGCCCAGCAGCGGCACAAGGTAGTCCTCAATGTTCCCGGTCAGCGCCTGCACGGCCTGCGGCAGAGAGGATGCTGCCGCTTCCGGTGTGCTGTCCGGTGCGGCTTCCACCTGCACAGATGATGCGGGCTGCTCCTGTGCGGACTGCCGCCCCAGCCAGAAAAGAGTTTCGGCCATTGGCAGCGGTGCAGTAATGGCCGCAGCCAGCATCAGTGCCGCCGTGCGGGCAAAGATGCACAGTGCGGCAAACAGAGCAGCCGCTTCCAGAAACGGCACGATATGCCCCTGCGCCCGGGCGGGCGGCAGTGCTTTGCTGCGCATAAAATAACCTCCCTTCCGGCCCACCGGTGTTACCCCGCCAGCCAGAACAGCTGCGCCACGCTGAGCCTTGGCTGCAAGGCCCGGTTGATGGCACCGGCCAGAAGAGCCGAGCCGTGGGCGATCACGCTGTCCAGCGCCCGGGGCGTGACCACAAGATCTGCTCCTTCGTCCGAATCCATCAAGGTGGGGATGCCCGCCGCGATCACCGGCACGCCCAGCGCTGCCGCGTCCAGATGCTTTGCATGATCCGCCTGCGCCGGGTACAGCCCGGTGTCGGAGAACTGCACGCTGCGGCCCAGCCGCGCGCCCTCGGCACTGCAAAGGCTGTCCACGCAGATCAGGGCCGCCGGCCGCACCGCTTCCACCATGGCCCCGGCCAGCTGGCGCAGAGTCAGCCCGGTGGAGGCCGACACCCCCGGCGCAATGGCGGCCACCGGCCGGATGCCTTTTACCGGCAGCGTGTGCTGCGGCCCCATGGTGACTAAAATCTTCTGCGCCGTGCGCGGGCCGAGGGCATCCGCCGTGACCCGCCGGTTTCCGATGCCCAGCACCAGCACCGGCCCTTCCGGCGGCAGCAGGGCGCGCAGTTCTGCCGCACAGGTCTCGATCACCGCAGCGTCCCGCTCGTCCAGCACGCTGACGCTGGGCATTTCCAGCGTGTACATACCGTCCGCGGGGCTTCGCCAGCCCTTCGCGCGCGATCTCCACCCGCGTTATTGTGACCCCGCCGCGCTTTGCTGTGGCAAGCCTTACCCCGGCAGGCAGCGCCCCCTGTGCCGTGCCAAACATCTCGTCTGCCATATCGGTAAAACGCATTTTTCTGCTCCTCCTGCCTGTTTTGGGGCCAAATGCCCTCTCTGCACGCAGAAAGTATAGGAAAAAATAAAACTTTTCTAAACAAAAAATCAAAAAAACGCTTGCGCTGGTACGCGAAATATGGTATCATAGGGTGCGCTGTTATAGGTAGCCAAGGAGGTGGAACGAATGCCTAACATCAAATCTCAGAAGGACCGCGTCGTGCAGGCTGCTGCAGAGCAGGCTCACAACAAGGCCATTAAGACCAACCTGAAAACAGTCGTCAAGAAGGCAGACGCTGCCATCGATGCGAATGCCGCTGACAAGGACGCAACCGTCCTGGCTGCTGTTTCCGCGATCGACAAGGCTCGCGCTAAGGGTGTCATCAAAAAGAACACCGCCAGCCGCAAGATCAGCCGTATGGCAAAGCGTGCTAACAAGAACGCTTGATCGCTTTCTGATTGACGAACAAAACCTCTGTACCGGGTTCCCGGCACAGGGGTTTTTGTTTTGCCCGCTTTTCAGGGCACGGCAGCAGGCCGCTCAAAATCGCACAGGGTGGCAAAATCGAACCCCGGTGCCTGCTCCAGAAGCTGCTCCGGCGGCAGGCCGTCGGGCGGCTCGGCCAGCAGCGCCCACGCAGCCCATGCCGTGGGCACCGCCGCCGCAAGGGCCAGCCCCGGCAGCGCCAGTGCCGGGCATGTATGGAACGCACTGCCCGGCGGCAGGGCTGCCACCGCGCACAAGGCCTGTGCAGCCCAAAGCTCCCACAAAAGGGTCGTCCAGCGGTGCTTCATCCGCATCACCTCCTGTTTTGCACAGTTTACCGCAGTGCGGTGGAAAAACAGGGCGAAGGGTGGCGGACAAAGTGACGATGTTCTGGTGTATTTCTTCTTCAGTTCTGGTCGTGACTTTTGCCCACCCAGCTGCACACCACGCCGCACACAAGGCTGGTGGTAACACCGGCCGCAGCGGCGGTCAGCCCGCCGGTGAGGATGCCCACAGCACCTTCTTCCTGCAGCGCGGTGCGCACGCCCTTTGCCAGCAGATGGCCGAAGCCCAGCAGGGGAACCGTGGCCCCGCACCCGGCAAACTCGGCCAGCGGGGCATACCACCCAATGGCCGAAAGCACCACGCCCGCCACCACATATCCGGTCAGGATGCGGGCCGGGGTCAGGCCGGTCAGGTCGATGAGCAGCTGTCCCGCCACGCAGATGGCCCCGCCCACACAGAAAGCCCAGAAATAGTTCATCTTACTTCTCCTTTTCCGGCGCACGCAGCTCCACCAGATGCGCCACCGCCGGGATGGTCTCCTTCTGCAAAAAGGTGGTCTGGCTCATCAGCGCGCCTGTGGCCAGAAAGAGCACCCGGCGCTGGCCCCGCCGCTCCAGCCGGGGCAGGAGATGCCCGCAGAGCACTGCTGCACAGCACCCGGCCCCGAAGCGCCGCTGTGCACCGACTGGCCCTCGGCATCATAGAGGAGGGAACCGCAGTCTATATGATTCTTGAGGAGCAGGCCCTCGGCGGCCAGCAGCTCCCGGAACAGCTGACTGCCCACATGGCCCAGGTCGCCGGTGCAGATGGCATCGAACTCCTGCGGCTGGGTGTTGGTATCAGTGAGGTAGCGCAGGAGCGTTGCCGCCGCAGCAGGAGCCATGGCGGCCCCCATGTTGTTGATGTCCCGGATGCCCAGATCCTGCACCCGGCCAAAGGTCACGGCCCGGATGCCAACCCCCTGCCCGGTGGGGCGGAGCAGGCAGGCCCCTGCCGCCGTGGCAGTCCATTGGGCGGTGGGGGTGCGTACGGCTCCGTAGGAAAGCGGGGTGCGGAGAATCTTCTTTATCTGTTATCCGCGGCTCCACCAATGTTTCTTTTTGGGAGCTTCCTGCTGTTCGCCGAACTTCTGTTTCAGTACTCTGCGATAACTGGTATGGTTGGTGATAATCTGATAAATCTCCCCCCAATCAGGCAAACCGCCGATACCTCGGTCGTCAATGAACCAGTCGGCTTTGAGCTTGCGTGAGAAGTGATTGTTGTTCTCCAGACTCTCTTCAGGATAATCCTTGTTTACAGCCCAGAATTCAACTCCTCTTTCTCTACACCATTCTACTGCCTCGTCCAGGAGCTTTCCTTCGCGTACGCTCCATAGAATAAGCTTATGGTGGTCTCTAATCAACATCTTTAATGTTTCTGTGGCGAAAGGTAGCTCTGTACCAATCTTCGGGTACTCGTGGGTTACGATTGTACCATCAAAATCTACTGCAATTGTTGCCATATAGTCTTAATGTTTTTAAAATCTAAAAGAGTCTTCCTATCTGGATAGAAAGACTCTTTTCTTTGTTGTATGTATGTTCTTGATTACTTCTTGATACTGTTGTCGTTGGCATTGCCATAGTGGCTGTTGCTGTAGTTACCATAGCTGCCATACTGACCATAAGTTCCATATTTGCCGTATGAGCCATAAGATCCATAGTTTCCATATTTGCCGTACTTGCCATACTTACCTACACCATAGTAGAAACTGTGCTTCTTCTTAGAGAGGTCTACAGCATTAAGTACTAAGCACATATTAGGCAATTTATTCTCGGCTTTCAAACCATTGATCATGCCGAAACTAGCCTTTGGAGTATAATCTGCGCGGCAGACGTATACACAGAGATTAGCCAGACGTCCAAGCTGCAAACTGTCGTTTACAAGACCTACAGGAGCCGTATCGAGGATAACATAGTCGTAATGTTCCTTCAACTGACTGATAATGTCATCAAGGCTTGCTCTGGTTACTAACTCTCCTGGGTTAGGAGGAACAGGACCAGCCATAAGGAGGTCGAGTTTACTGTTGACACCCGAAGAGAGAATCTGTTTCTGAATGTCATCCCAAGTATTATGGTCGTGTATAATCAGATTGGTGATACCATTATGGTGGTTGTCAATCTCGAAAAGCTCTGCCAGACGTGGCTTGCGGATATCCAGACCTACCATGATAACCTTCTTGCCCAGCAAGGCGAGCGAGATACCGATATTGGATGCCACGAATGTTTTACCTTCACCTGATGTAGAAGAGGTAAACATCATCACCTTCTCACCTTCTTTCAGCATAAACTGAATATTGGTACGCAGGCCACGGAAAATCTCCTCCATCAGGTTGTTTACATTCTGGTGAACTACAATGTCAGCCTTTCCTTCCTTCTTGGTAGCGTCGCTTGCCACAGGAATATCGGCAATGACAGGTATCTGAGTGAGTTTTATCACGTCTTCATGTCCCTCAATCTTGTACTTGAAGAATTCTCTCAGGAAGAGGATGCCGGCAGGGATTGCAATACCCAGTACCAGTGCTATCAACATAATGATAGGACTCTTAGGACTAACCTTTCCTTCCAATGAAGGAGCATCGATAACCTTACCCTTGTCTGCCGTTGCTGCTAGCGATATGGAGTTTTCCTCACGTTTCTGAAGAAGCATCAGGTAAAGACCAGATTTTACTTCCTGCTGGCGACCAATCTGTGTAAGAACTCGCTCTTGTTCTGGCGAGTTACCTATCTGACTAGCATACATGGCAGCTTGTTTGGCAATGCTGTTACGCTGGATTTCCATACCCAGCTTAGCCTGGCGCATGGCACGCTTGATAGATTTTGTAAGGTCATCCAACTGGGCTGACAATGGTGTAACGGTTGGAGAATTCTCACTGGCAGAATGCAACATCTGATTGCGGTTCAGAGCTATCTTGTTGTATTCGTTAATCAACTCTGTTGAACTTTCATCAGTCAGACCTACGTTTGATGGGATAGGCTGATATCTGTTGCCAGGTTCGTTCATGTATTTGCCAAGCTCATTCAGAAGTTCAACCTGTGTGTTAGCCTCCTGGAGTTTCTGTGCGTATGTGTCTGAGTTAGCGATGGCAGCTGTTGCGTTGAGCTTCATCTCTACAACATTGTTACGCTTCTTGTAGCTTTCGAGCTGGCCTTCTGTATTGCCCAGTTCGTTGTTGATCTTCTCCAGACGCTGGTTGATGAACTGTTCTGTGCGGAAAGAAATTTCATTCTTGTCCTCGTTTGCCTGGCGGTTATATACCTTTATCAATGTATTCAGGTAGTCGATACTGCGCTGAGGATCTTCGTCTTTCAATACAAGTTCGGCAATAGTTGTCGTCTTGGAAGTCTGGCTGACTGCCAGTGCTTTTGTATAGCCCTTAGCCGCCATTTCTGGTGACACGATAATCACCTTCAGGCTCTCACCGTCTTTTAATGCGTATTTGCCGTTCTGAGTGAAGTGGAGGGTTCCGACGCGGGTGTTGATGCTTGCTGGTAAACTTGCTAAAGTTTTTTCGATTTTTACAGGCTCCTTCTGAGATGAGAATGCATCAACAGGAATATAGTATGAACCTGTAACCAAATACTGGTTGCCGTCTTTCTCAATTTTGAGTTTGATAGGAGCATTCAGTTTCTTGAGATGAGCCAGGTCTAAATCTACGTTGACTTCCTGCTCTTTGTAAACCAGCTGATCCTTGAATGTGCCTTTGTGATAATAGTTCACATAACACTTCATGTCTATTACAGCTTGAGTGGCCAAGTCTTGTGCAGAAAGGATTTCAATCTCATTGTCTATACCGTTTGAGTTTGAAATAAAACCGAGGTTTGCAGCATTTTGAATCATGCTGTTACCCATACCTCTGCTCTTGTTCTGGTCGTCATCCTTAATCAACAACTTTGCTGTAGCCTGATATTGAGGTCTTGTATAGCGCAAGTAGAGATACCCCATTCCCAAACATACAATGAGTGAGAGAACGAACCATTTCCAGTTAAGGATAAGTGTAGAGTAAATCAATTGGAAGTCGATAGCTGACTTCTCTTCTTGCTCTTGTCCACTTCCCAATTCTAAGTTCTTTGTTTCTTCCATTATTTTATATTCTATTGTGTTTACACCTTTTTATATTCGTATAAGATAAATGATAGAATCTGTGCTATCTGCTTGCCGCTAGTTCTTTCAGATACTGTCCATAACCGTTTTTGAGCATCGGTTGGGCAAGTTTCAGCAACTGTTCTTTGTCAATCCATCCTTGTTTGAATGCGATTTCTTCCAGACATGCCACTTTCAGCCCCTGTCTCTTTTCGATGACTTCTATAAAGGTACTGGCTTCCGAAAGGCTATCGTGGGTACCGGTGTCAAGCCAGGCGAAACCGCGCTGTAAGGTTCTTACCTTCAGAGTCTTTTCTGTCAGATAGTGCTGGTTTACAGTTGTTATTTCCAGCTCACCTCTTGCGCTAGGCTTGATGTTTTTAGCCACATGCACCACGCTGTTTGGATAGAAATAGAGTCCTACAACCGCATAGTTGCTCTTAGGCATTTCCGGTTTTTCTTCTATGCTCAGGCAGTTGCCGTTTTCATCAAACTCTGCCACACCATATCTTTCCGGATCGTTGACATAATAGCCAAATACGCTTGCCAGTCCTTCTTCTGCAGCTTTTACGCTTTCCTTGAGTAAACCCGTAAAACCGGCTCCATAGAAAATGTTGTCACCCAAAACCAGACAGGCTGTATCATTACCGATAAACTTCTCGCCAATGATGAAGGCTTGAGCCAGACCATCGGGTGATGGCTGTTCTGCATATTCGAAGTGTACACCCAATTCGCTGCCGTCGCCTAACAGACGTTTGAAACCAGGCAAGTCGAATGGGGTAGATATAATCAAAATCTCCTTGATTCCTGCCAACATTAGCACGGAAACAGGGTAGTATATCATTGGCTTATCAAAAATTGGTATCAATTGCTTACTGATACCTTTGGTAATAGGGTAAAGTCTTGTACCCGAACCTCCCGCTAATACGATTCCTTTCATATCTTCTCTATTTCTAATATAATAAAGTTGAATAGTCTTATTTTTAAAACGCGGTCAAAGTTACTAAAAAAAGTTGAATGAGTGAAATCATAGGCCATAAAATGCATTTTTTGATAAAAAAGCACCTTTTTAATATAAAAAACGTCGCTTTGATTTGGGTATTTACTGATTTTATTGTATTTTTGCTAGAACAATTT
>ENA-OQKQ01000147-OQKQ01000147.1-human-gut-metagenome-genome-assembly--contig:-NODE-147-length-28530-cov-3.772242_pt1 | contig 28530 bp, 35 predicted proteins | sample MGYA00242651_ERZ504803 | MGnify/ENA primary metagenome ERZ504803 (study PRJEB26092, sample SAMD00036380) | human gut metagenome | host: Homo sapiens | study: EMG produced TPA metagenomics assembly of...
GCGCCATTCTGCAGCATGCTAGTCTGTGAACCCACCGTAGAAGAACCTACATCCGTACATACTTTCCTTCTACGTTCACATCAAAGTTCTTAATTGCCTTTTCCAGTTTCAATCCTCCGCGGCTGACATACGGAAGCGTATGTCCGCGTACTTCGATCATAGCTTCTTCCGGAAAAGTAGTCCCGGCCTTGTCTTCTTTTTGCCCATCTACATATACGATTCCGGACATAATGATGGCTTTTGCCTTTTCTCTGGAAGCTGCCAGATTTCTCTTTACCAGTAATACGTCTAATCGTTCTTTCATAATCTCTCCTGTTATCTATCGTGTCACATATCTATAATGTCTCATATAACTTACGGATCTTCGCTGTCATGGTCTCTACATCCAGACCAGTCTCTTTGCGCAGAACCTCCACATTGCCATGCTCTATATATTCATCCGGAAGTGCCAGGATCTGCACTCTCACATCCGAACCCGTCCTCATCAGATACTCTGTTACATGTTCACCGAATCCGCCGGATCTTACATTTTCTTCGATCGTAACGATCAGCTTGTGCTGCTCTGTCAGGTGATCCAGCATCTCTGTATCCAGTGGTTTTACAAATCTTGCATTGACCAGTGAGCAGTGATATCCGGCTTCTTTTAACTGTTTTCTGACCTCCAGCGCCTCGCCAAACATATGTCCGACAAAGATCACTGCAATCTCCCGTTCTTCGTATAGCATTTCACTCTTTCCGTATACTACCGGACTTCTGAATTCCGGACAGGCATCGCATGCACTGCCTCTAGGATACCTGATGGCTACCGGACCATCATATGCGATACCGAATCTTATCATATCAGCCAATTCCCATTTATGCTTCGGCGACAGTACAACCATATTAGGGATAGTGCTTAAGTAGGACAGATCAAAGATTCCCTGATGGGTTTCCCCGTCGTTTCCCACCAAACCTGCACGGTCTACTGCAAACATTACCGGAAGATTCTGAAGTGCCACGTCATGAATCATCTGGTCATATGCCCTCTGTAAAAATGACGAATACACGGCGAATACCGGCTTTATTCCACCTGCTGCGAGTCCCCGCCGCAAATGTCACTGCATGTTCTTCTGCAATTCCCACATCAAAAAAGCGGTCCGGATATTTTTTCCGGAATCCTGCAAGTCCCGTGCCGTCTTCCATTGCTGCTGTGATCGCTGCCAGCTTATCATTTCTTGCCGCCTCATCGCACATTACTTTACAAAAAAACATCTGTATACGTATCTTTCTTTTTCGGGTTTTCCGGTTCTCCCGTCTCTACCCGGAACGTCCGATTCCATGGAATTTTTCCGGCTTTTCTTCTGCCGGCCCGTATCCTTTTCCTTTTTTAGTAATTACATGAGCAATACCGGTCCTTCAATCTTTCTTGCCTCTTTAAATGCACGTACCATCGTCGGGATATTATGCCCCTGGATCGGCCCTAGATAGGTGATTCCCATGTCTTCAAAGAACATCCCCGGAACGATCAGCTGTTTGAGACTGCTCTTGGTCTTGCGGATACGCTCGATCACAGGATCTCCCACGACCGGAACGTTATGCAGTACATTTGTTACACCTTTTTTCAGATCTGTATAGAAGTCCGCCGTACGCAGCTTTGCCAGATAATCCGACATTCCTCCAACGTTTTCCGAAATAGACATATGATTATCATTCAATACAATGATAAAATTCTTTTTAAGCGTGGATGCATTATTCAGTGCTTCATATGCCATCCCACCTGTCAGCGATCCATCTCCGATTACCGAGATCACACTGTAATCTTCCCTCTGCAGATCTCTTGCGCACACATACCCAAGCCCCGCCGAGATAGAAGTAGAGCTGTGTCCGGTGTCAAATGCATCGCATGCACTTTCTTTTCTCTTCGGGAATCCGCTCATCCCGCCATATTTTCTCAGGTCATCAAATCCGTCTTTTCTTCCGGTCAGGATCTTATGTGTATAGGACTGATGGCCTACATCCCATATAATTTTGTCCTTCGGCAGATCAAAGACCAGATGCATTGCCATTGTAAGTTCTACTACGCCGAGATTCGATGCCAGATGTCCTCCGGTTTTACTGATCTTCTCGACCAGGAACTTTCGGATCTCCTGTGCCAGTTCTGGAAGTTCTTCCGGCTTCAGATCTTTTATATCATTTGCTTTTTGAATTCTTTCTAACATAACAAGGTATCCCCTTTATCTGTCTCTGTGAATCAGCTGTATCAGTAACTGTTCCAAATACGCATTCTCCCCTGTAAACTGATGAAGCAGTGCAATTGCTTCATTCGATAATTCTTCCACTTTCTTCTGTGCCTGTTCAATTCCCAGAAGTGTTACATAAGTGGTCTTCTGATTCTTCTCATCACTGTGGATTGGCTTTCCAAGTACCTCTTCTGTACTCGTCACATCCAGAATGTCATCCTGGATCTGGAATGCAACACCTACATAATGTGCAATCTTTTCTACGCTCTGTATTTCTGCATCCGAAGCACCACCGAGGATTGCGCCGATCATCATTGCACATTCGATCAGAGCGCCCGTCTTCAGTTCATATATGGTATCCAGCACATCTTTTGAAACCGCATGTCCGGTCTCTTTTACATCGATCACCTGCCCGCCGATCATTCCATAGATACCTGCTTTTCTCCCAAGGACAGTAAGTGCACGCCCGATCTTAAGACTGTCTTCCGGAGACTGCTCAAATGCCCGGAATGCTGTCTCAAATGCGTAATTCAAAAGTGCATCTCCTGCCAGGATTCCCATATCTTCCCCGTATACAATGTGTGTCGTCTTTCTGCCTCTGCGGTACTCATCATTATCCATTGCCGGAAGATCATCATGCACCAGTGAATATGTATGGATCATCTCAAGTGCTGCCATAAATGGCTCCACAACATTTCCTGTTCCGCCAAAAGCCTTAAAGCTTTCTAACATAATCATCGGGCGAAGACGCTTTCCACCAACTAAAACACTATAATTAGATGCTTCGATAAGAAGTTTTTGATGACCAGTCTCCTCAGGAAGATAACCTTGTACAACCTTCTCTGCCTCTTTTGTATGCTGCTGTAACTCTTCTTTCCATTCCATCATAACTCATCCTCTGTTTCTGTCTCTATGACTGTAATGCGTTTTTGCACTCGGTCTATTTGACCTGCACACCCGCGAACAAGACGTACACCTTCTTCATATATTGCAAGCGCCTCCTCGAGTCCAAGACTGCCGTTTTCAAGTTCAGCTGCAATCTCCTGAATCTTTAGAAGCTGCTCTTCTATTGTCATATCCATTAACATGTTTTTTGCTTGTTTTTCTTATTCATCAAAAGCTGCCTCTTTTATCATTCCATCTTGCTTTTTGGCATGCACTTTGTCACATCTGCCTGCACGATACCATCACTTAGATAAGCAAAAAATGTTGTTTGTGGTGTCATCTGATTCACACTGCAAACTGGTTTTTTATTCTCATCTGTCAAAAATGCATATCCGCCTCCTACCTTTTTAAGCGGCGACTGCGCTTCTAACTTTGCTGCTGCAATAGAAAGCTGTGCTTTTTTTTGATCGATCAGATGTATTATCTGCCTTTTTATCTGTGCTTCGTACTGCTTAAGCGTTTCACTTTGCGCTTTTAATCGTACGCTTGGATGAGAAACTTTTAGTGAAAGCTTTGCATGTTCAAGTTCCTTTTTTCTGCTCTCTATAAGTGCCTGCATACTCTGCGAAAGCTGTGCTGCAAAAAGATTTAGTGTATTTTCAAATGTATCATACTCAAATACAGCAAGTTCAGCTGCCGCGGATGGTGTTGGTGCACGCAAATCTGCAACAAAATCGGCAATGGTAAAATCTGTCTCGTGGCCGACTGCTGAAATCACAGGTGTCTCACAGCGAAAAATGGCCATTGCTACGCATTCCTCATTAAATGCCCACAAATCTTCAATTGAACCGCCGCCTCTGCCGATTATGATAACATCACAGGCGTTGTATTTATCAAGTTTCTGTACGGCGTCAATAAGTTGAGCGGGAGCATTCTCGCCCTGAACAAGTACTGGACACATAATTATGTCGGCAGACGGAAATCTTCTTGAAAGAATGTTGCGGATATCCTGAACTGCTGCACCTGTGGGAGAAGTAATTACACCGATTGAATTCGAAAACGGCGGAATTTTCTTCTTATGTTCGGGAGCAAACAGTCCTTTTTCGGCAAGTGACTTTTTAAGTGTTCATAAGCAAGCGAAAGCGCACCTATGCCGTCGGGCTGCATATCTTCAACATAAAGCTGATACTGACCTGTGGGTTCATAGACTGCAACTCTGCCACGGCAGATTACTTTCATTCCGTCGGTCGGTCTGAACTTTAAATTACGGGCATTGCCGGCAAACATTACGGCTCTTATAACGGATTTTTCGTCTTTGATTGAAAGATAGATGTGTCCGCTTCTGTAATGGTCGGTTATGTTTGAAATTTCACCCGTAACAAAGACAAAATTCAGCCTTGCGTCATTTTCAATAATTGACTTTATATAGAAATTCAGTTGTGAAACACTTAAAACTCGTGGTTTGCTAAACTCGGGTGTGTACATCGTTATACTTCCTGTATCCTAAATATGCAATTCCTGCCGAGTTATCTGCCGAAAACTGCGGCGGTGCGAATATTGCATTGTATTTTTCTTCAAAAGAATTTTTTATTATCCGATTTGACATTACTCCGCCGGCAAAAAGCAATGGAATCTCTCCGTATTTTTCAAGCAGTCTTTCGGTCATTTCGGACAAGGTCTGTTCAATATATTTAAGACAGAATGCCGAAACATATTCGGGAGATTTGCCTTCGTCAATCAGCTTTTTGGAAAGATTTTCAACTCCGCTCAGGCAACAATCGCAACCCTTGAGAGTTGGTTTCACCTTGATTTTTTCTGTATTTTTAAGGGCAAGCTGTTCAAGCTGAGGACCGCAAGGAAATTTTAAACCGAGCATAAGCCCTGTGCGGTCAATTGCCTGTCCTGCATTAAGGTCGAGTGTGTGTGCCGCAAGTTCAACGGAAAAGCCCGTGCCGAATCCTTTGGCAAATACTGCCTCGGTTGTACCTCCGCTGACATGGAAAGCGATAAACTGATTATCAAACAAATCTGTTCTCTGCGAGCCGAACAATGCCGCCGAGATATGTCCCTCCTGATGCGAAAATGTGTAAAGAGGGATTTTCATTGCGGAAGATAAAATTTTTGCCGTGTTCTCTCCAACGGTGAAACACGGCATATATGAGCCATCAACAGGTCTTGGACGGCTTGACGCCGCAATTGCGGCTATTTTGCTTGTATCAACATCTTTCAAAAGTTCTTCAATAAGCGTGTGCAGCTGTGCTGTGTGGTGAAACACAGCGTCACTCTGACGAAGTCCTAGCTGACCTTCTTTTACGGGAAGAAGTTTTTTCTGCTGAACCATTTCGCCCGTTTTGCTGTCGTAAAGGGCAGTTGATGTTGTGTAATTTGAAGTGTCAATTCCGAGAAAAAGGCTCATATCACTTCTCCGACTTTCCCGAAAATTCACGTGAATATGTGCCGAGAATACCGTTTACAAATTTACTCTCGTCGATTGTATATTTCTTGGCAAGTTCAACAGCCTCGTTGATTGAAACGCTCTGCGGAACATTGTCGAGATACTTCATCTCATAGATTGCAAGGCGGAGAATTGCAAGCGACGGCTTTGAAATTCTTGAAAGAGTCCAGCCCTTTTTCAGGTGGCTTGCAATGATTTCGTCAATCTCCTCATGCTTGTCCTCAATGCCGGAAACTACAGCCTGAGCATATGCGCAAACACCGCCTACAAACATTTCCGAATTATCATCTATTGTTTCTTCAAGAGGCTCATCGTCAAAAGACTTTGAGAACAAAAGCATAAAAGCCTGCTCTCTCGACTCACTTCTTGTAAGATTAACCTCTTCCTCAAAAATATCATTAACTTCAATATCATTAGTTACATTGTTCATTTCATTATCCATATTAAGCCCAACTTTTCGTTAAATTAATTTAATAAAGGTAGTTATTATCATCAAGATTATACCATAACTGAAATTGAATGTAAATAAGAATTGACAAAGATATCTGTGACAAATCATTTGAATTTACGGAAATTTCTTTCTGAATAACTCTTCAATAATTTTAGTGCTCTCATCACAGCCGAATGTATCGGACTTTATGCACAAATCGTAGTTATCTGCATTGCCCCATTCGGAAGATGTAAAGTATTTGCAATGGTCGGCTCTTTCACGGTTTACCTTTCTGACCTTTTTAAGAGCATCGTTTACGGAAAGATTATCCCTTTCGGAAATTCTCTCTGCCTCGGTATTTTCATCGGCTGATACAAATACATTGAATGTATGCTTTTTGTTTTTGAGAATCTCGTTTGCAAGTCTGCCGACTATTACGCAGGATTCATTCTGTGAAATGGTTTTTATTACATTTTTTTCACGGTTAAAAAGTCTTTCGACATTCGGCATATTTGCGGTATCAAGCGGTCCGCCGTACCACGCAAAGAAATCGTGAAGTAAAGGATTTTTAATTGTCTGTTCATTCTTTTCAATAAAATCAGGAGAATAGCCGCTCTTCTCAACAACAAGTTTTATCAGCTCGTTATCGTAATACTTAAACCCAAGACTTTCGGCAAGTGCCTTTGCAATCTGTCTGCCGCCGCTGCCGTATTCCCTTGACACGGTGATTACATATGTAGGATTCTGCTCATCATCAGTTTTTTCATCAACCTGAACGGACGGAGTCTTTTTAAGAAGTTTATCTCTGTATTTTCCGAAAGCTTTGTTGATAATGCCGAGAATAAATCCGACAAGAAATGCCGCAATTACTGTTCCTGCACCGACACTGCCAAGGCTATGAATCATAATCAGACAAGCCGCTGCCGACACTACCACCATAGTGATATCAAAACCCATTTTTATCTTTGAAAATTCGATTTTTGTAACCTGTGAAACAGCAGACATTACACCCTCGCCTGCGAGCGGAATAACATCGGCAGGAAGATACAGAAAAATTCCGACTGCGACAATAACGGAGCTTGCAAGCACCATTAAGATTCTGACAATAAGATTATCGGGTGTCGGAAAGAATGATGCAAGGTAGTTGCAGAATGTTGTAAAATAGCCGAAGATAACGCCTACGGGAATCTGCAAAAGGGTTATTAATTTAAAGTTTTTGCGAAGTAACAAAAACTGAATGAACACAAGAACAATGTGGAATATGATTGTTGCCTTGCCCATTTCTATGCCCCATATGCAGGTCATTGTGTATGGGATTGAGCTTACGGGAGATACACCGAGATTTGATTTTACCGAAAGTGCAATTCCGATTGTCATTATAAAAAGACCGATAAAATACATCGGCAATCTGATTTTCATATTTTTTAAATTCATTACATAACTTCCTTTTCAAAATGCTTTGTCATATTTTCATACACTTTTGCAAGCAGACTTTGGAACACTTCCGTTTCTTCTTCTGAAAAGCCGTCTGTTGCAATACTTTCTACGCTGTCAAATTTTTCATTGAGATATCGGACATACTCTTTTCCCTTATCGGTGAGAAAAACATAGAGTGACCTTCTGTCGCCGCCAAGAGATTTCCTTGCGATATAGCCTTTGGTTTCCATACCACGCAAAATCACGGTTATGGACGCAGGCTCAATGTGACAGCCTGCCGCAATATCCTTTTGTACACAGCCGTTATGGCCTTTTAGGTAATCGAGTATTTTCGGCTGACCCGATGTAAGTCCCGATTCTTTGATACTGCCGAGAAGTGCCTTTTGCACAAGCATATGGTCAGACATCAGCAGATAGTGAATTGACTCTTTCATACACAACCCTCTCTTTAATAGTTTTAATTCTAATTGTTATAATTCTAATTATATATCCGTTTAAATCGATTGACAAGTTTCCGGAAAAATTTCAGCCTATTGCGCAGTATTCTTTGTGAACATAGGAATATTTTTATGCATAAAAAAAGCAGAGGACACTATGCCCTCTGCTAATTTTATGCCCCTATTACCGATATATCGTCATAATCAACCTCATAATGAGTAACCACGGCATCGTCAATAATCAGAACAGATGTATCGTCAAGCTGAGATTTCGGAACAATTACCGACACACCTTGTTCGCTTATATAGCAAAGGCATTCTGAAAATCCTTTGGCTTTGACAATACTTTCAATGCTGTCCTGAATTGTAAAGGTTTTGAGAAGCTCTTCAACATTCTTTTCAGCCTCGCTTTTGTCAGCATCGGACGAGCTTTCAAGATTGAAAATTTCTTTTGCATCATCAATTATTTTATCCTGAGTTGCCTGCCGCTTTGTCCTTTCGGCTGAAAAATAGCTTTTGCTCTCGTTTGAAAGTGCAGCCGTCTGCTGTACCTCATCATCCGACGCCGAAGCGGTTGCACTGACATATGATGCCGCACCGAGTTCTTTGGCACTTTTGGGAGTTTTTGCCCCCGAAAGCTGCCAGTTTATGTACACAGCCGCTGAAAGTGCAAGCACAAGTGATGCAAAAACAATATATTTTTTCTTAGATTTCATATTACTCCCGACCTTTATTCTGATAATTTTGTAATACATACTTTTGCTGTTGAAATATCAAGCGCTTTTGTGACTGCATCGGTGACACGCTCAACCACAACAGGATCATCACCGCCTTCACACACTACAAGCACTCCTCTTATCAAAGGTTCAATTTCCTTTGTTTTGGTGGTGCTGTTGTCAAGATAAACATATTCAACGGAATTTTCCATTGTGAGCAAAACTTCCGTCTTGCCTGCTCCCTCAATTTTTGAAATCACCGTCTGCAAATCATTTTCTATTTTTGTGCTGTATGTTTTAACGGAAAATGCTTCATCTCCTTTTCCTGATGTCAAAGAACCGAAATCAACCCAGTTTGAAAGAAATATTAAACCTATGCCAATAAGACCGACAACGATTATGATATTTCTTATTTTTTTACTGTCGAGCATTGATTTCAGCTTTGAACTTGTTTTGTCTTCCATAATTCACTCCGTCATAATGTTTGGTGTAATTCCGAAATTGTCATAAACAATTGACGATACAAGATTTGTGTACCGAACAAATTCTTTGTCTATATATATGCTGATTGACGCTATGATTATGCCGTTGTTTTCAACTCTGCTCAAAATTATGTCACACGATTTGATTGTTATATTATTCTGTAAAAGAAGATTTTTTAATGCAGTTTCAAGATTTATCTCCGTCTGCTTTATAACGGCATTGCTGTATGCCTCATCATCTGTTGATATTTCTTTTGCAGAATTTTGATTTTCCTCAATATCGGTATTAAATGACGATACGGCATTTTTTACGGGAACAACCATACAGCAGATAATAAAAGCGCCTAAAACAAAGCTGATGATTTTCTTTGTACTGCCGTCTGTAACAAAGGTCTGAACAAGCGAGCATATTAACGCAGACGCACACATTACAACAACAACCGTAAAAAGTCCGCTCATGATGAACCTCCGCCAAGCATAATTACTGCCGCCGTTGAAAGAATGTAAATTGACATAATGCACAGCAAAACAGCTATGAGAGTTGAAAACACAGACGATATGTTTTCAAGCAGTTTTGCCGGACCATTTAGATTGAGAACCTCTGCCGTTGATTTGCCGATCCAAAGGGTGAACATCCACATTACTCCCTGCAAAATCACTGGCATAAACACAATTGTAACGGACAGAATCACTATTATTCCTATTCCCGATTTCAAAAGTCCGATACTGCCCTGAACTACCTTGTAGGCATCCGAAAGTGCCGAACCGACTATCGGGATAAATGAATTGAGAGTAAACCTTACGGCACGGGTTGAAACATTGTCAACCGAAACGCTTATAAGCTGTCTGAATGTCAGCACGGCTGTGAAGATTGTCATAGCAAAGCCCAAAAGCCACTTTACGCTCTTTGAAATCATTGACATAAAACCGCTGAGATTTACGGACGGCGATACGGATGATGTTATGGACAGACCGAGAAACATATTGAGCAGAGGAACGATTATTTTTGATGAAAGCTGTGACACACCCTCCCCTGCCCCTATCATAACGGCATAGTATGATGCCGAACCTGCCACAGATCCCGAGCTTGCCATAATTACAGCCATAACAGGAACATAGGCAAGCATTATATTTGATGCGGTGCAGATTACCGAACCCGTTGATGCGATGACTCCGACAGCCGGGACTACTGCGGCACAGGTTATACAGAGCGTTGCGGTTATATTCAACGAGTTTGAAATATCGCAGGAGAGCGAACCGTTGTAGGTGCTGATTACGGAGCAGAGCAAAAGCAGGGCGGTTATATTGACAAGACCTTTGAGCGGTGAAGAAATGTTGCCGAGTGCAAGCGAGAGGATTTCGCCCATTACATTTTCAAAAGACAGGTTGGCAAGCTTTGAAAAATTCCCCAAATCAACGCCCATATTCTGAAGGCTTTGTTTTATATCGTCGGACAGCGAATCAAAAACATTTGACATATCATAAATCATTTCACCTTCTTCAGCGTTTGCACAGACACATGAAAGGGCTATAAGCACAAACACGACAGTAATTATTACAACACTTTTTTTCACTTCTTCACCTCAATTGCCTGCAAGTGACAACACGGTTTTTAAAATATCCGAATAAAGCGGAAGTGCCGTTACCGTAACCATAATTTTTCCGGCAAGCGAAACATTTGATGCAAGCGACTGACTGCCCGAATCCTTGCAGGTATTCACAGCGAACTCGGTGACAAGGCATATTCCGATTGATTTCAGCAGAATTACTATGTAGTCAATGCTTATTCCCGATGACGCTATGATTTGATTGATTGTTGTAACGATAGCCGAAACCTGAGTAAGCACGCCGATTAAAATAATAACGGAACAGCTTATACCGAGCATTACGGAAATTTCCGCATTTTTCGGTTTGAGCATTACGCAGATTATTACGGTCACAACTGCAAGCACGGAAATTGACAGAATATTCATATTAAAAACCGAAAAGCTGTTTTATTGTGTTGAACAGAGTGCTGATTTGCGTTATTATCAGCGTCAACACAACTATAAGTCCGGCAAGCGAGGTCAGCATTGCCTGCTCCTCTCTACCGCTTCGTATGAGAAGTTGGGTAAGAACCGCAACAATTATGCCGACAGCGGCAATTTTGAAAATAAGCTCAACATCCATTACTACCTCTAAATCATCATAAGGGCGATTGCACTTCCTGCAAAAAATCCCATTGTTTTATATAGCTTTGATTTTTTTGTTATAGCATCAAGGGCTGATGAAAGCTGCTTTGAAAATGACACCTCGTAGAGTTCAAGATGTTTTAACTGCCCCTCTGTATCGGTTTTTCCAAGCTGACCTCCGAAATCGTTCAGCATTGAAATGTCGGATTTTGAAAGCGGTATCTCAGAAGATAATTGTTTTACCCTTTCAAGCCACAATTCGTCAAAAGGTCTGTCACATTCTGAAAAAAGCAATAAATCAAGGCTTGAATTTTTCGCACAGGAATTAACCAGAGTGAAGATATCATCACCGCTGTAGCGAAGATTTGTTGCAAGCAATGATATAAATTCCGTGAATGATTTCAGAAAATCTCTGCGTTTGTATAACCTACCCGACAAAACAAAACCTATCATTGTACCCGTGCAGACAACAAGCAAACATCCTATGAGTTTAAACGGCAAAGTTGTCACCTACCTGCGATATTTTCACAATTTCACCTGCGTGGATTCGATTTGACAGAAACACAAGCGTTTGAAATGCCCCTGTTTTCATAAGAGAAACCATGTTTGCTTTCTGTTTCAATTCGTATTCATTTGCACAATGCGTTGATGAAATTATCCGAACTCCGCAGTTAACCGACTTTTCTACGGCATAGATATCTTCTTTTGAGCCGATTTCATCGCAGATGACAATTTCAGGAGCCATACTGCGGATTGCGTGAAGCATTGCCTCGCTCTTGTTGTATGAATCATAGACATCGCACATTCCGATATCATTCTGAAATTTACCCGATGCCGTGCCTGCAAGCTCTCCTCTTTCATCAATCAGGGCAACATTCTTCTTGCCCTTGGTTGACAGAAGTCTTGCAAGGTCACGAAGTACGGTTGTTTTTCCGCTGCAAGGTGCTCCGCATATGAGAACACCTCCCGAAACGGCAATTATCTTATTATAAAGAGAATCCGCACAACCCTTATGCTCCCTTGCTATGCGAACATTGATTGAGGTTATGTCACGGATATTCACAATTTTTCCGTTGTTTACGACCGCTGTTCCGCAGATTCCTGCCCTGTGACCGCCGTACATTGTGACAAAGCCGTTTACAATTTCGTTCTGTCTGTTATACACGGAGTAGTTGCAAATGTTGTTGAAAGTATCGACAATATCGGCTTTTGACACAACAAGCATTGCACCGTCAAGGATTGTATTGCTAAGTCCGCCGTTTTGCGTTAAGTAGTATGTATTGTCGGGACAAACAAGTGCAAGCGGTCGGGAAAGTCTCAATCTGATTTCCTGAACCGAATCAGCTAATTTAGGTGCAAGCGGTAAAAGTCTGCGTGAAATATTCTTGCAAAGGCAGTTGAGGGCCGCCGTAAATCTCTTTTCGTTTTGTTCAGCAAGCATATTTTAAATTCCTCCCAAAAGAGTTTGTACAATAAATACTATGCAGACAAGCACCGCCATATGTCAAAAGGGCAAAAAAAAATCCCCCGACATAAATTGGAGGATTGAAAATTGTATTATTTGCTTTTTATTTCACTAAAGATAGCAGCATATTCTTCGTTAGTGTAATCACCTGTAAAATTAATATTGCCGTCAGTAATTTCAACATTTATATACGGGTTTGAAACCGTCTTTCCGTTAATAACAAACCGAACAGCAGAACCGATATTATTTTTAGTGTAGTCTGCAAACTTATCAGTTCCGTCAGCTGTAAGTTTCATATTTAACACCATACCGTTAATATCATCAAGCAAACACACATACTCGATTTGAGATGACTCAATAATAACTTTGTTTTCATCTTCATTATCACGGATTTCTACATTGGTCGGATTATAAATTTTCGGCAATTCAGCATTTGATGTCTGAACTGTTTCATAAACCGAGGTTGAAACCTGAGTAGTTGTATTTTCAGCAGAAGTATCATTACTTTTTACATTTCCGCTGCAAGCAGATAATGCAACAGCAAGTAAAGTTACGACAGCTAAAATCAAATATTTTTTCATTTTAAGTACCCTTTTTGTTATAATTATACAACAGCATATATACAGTGCCAAGTATTTATTGTAGCTATTCCATTGACAGCATTTCTTTTAATTCTTCTTCGGAAATTATTGTAACACCTAAGGTTTGGGCTTTGGTTAGTTTACTGCCGGCATCTTCGCCTGCCAAGACATATGAAGTCTTTTTTGAAACCGACGAGCTTGTTTTTCCGCCGTTCTGTTCAATGAGTTTTGAGGCTTCACTTCTTGTCATTGTGGGAAGTGTGCCTGTGAGGACAAAGGTTTTGCCTTCAAAAAGGCCTCCAGTGTTTTTCGACTGAGAGGGTTTCATTCTCAGACCGAGTGATTTAAGGTCTGCAATAAGCTCCTTTGTACCGTCAAGTGAAAAATAATTTTCAAGGCTTTCTGCCATAACAGCACCGAAACCGTCTATTTTTTCAAAGTCCCCAGCTTTTGCGCTCATAATATCGTCAATTGTTGCAAAATTTTCGCAGATTATCTTTGCGGCTTTAAGACCTATGTTACGGATTCCGAGAGCAAAAACAAGCCTGAAAAGTTCGTTTTCTTTTGATTTTTCTATTGAAAAAATAAGATTCTGAGCAGATTTTTCAGCCTTGCGTTCAAGACTTGAAATATCTTCAGCTTTAAGTCTGTAGAGGTCGGCAGGAGATTTTACAAGTCCTTCGTCTGAAAGCTGTTCAAGAATTGCAGGACCGAGTCCGTCAATATCCATTGCGTCACGGCTTACAAAGTGAATAAGATGTCTTGTCAGCTGTGCGGGACAGTCTGTGTTCGTACAACGGATTGCCGCCTCGCCCTCATCGTGTGTAACAGGGTTACCGCAAGACGGGCATACGGACGGAAATTCAAACGGCACGGCATTTTCAGCGTGTTCCTTAACTGACAGAACTTCGGGAATAATCTCGCCTGCTTTTCTGATTATAACCGTGTCTCCTACGCAAATGCCTTTTTCGTCAATAAAATCTTTATTGTGGAGTGTGGCACGGCTTACTGTTGTTCCGGCAAGAAGTACGGGTTCAAAGTTGCCTACAGGAGTAAGCACACCTGTTCTGCCGACATTGATTTCAATATTGAGGAGTTTAGTAGGCTTCTCCTCGGGAGGATACTTATATGCCTCCGCCCATTTAGGATATTTTGCGGTACTGCCGAGAAGTCGGCGGCTTGCAAAGCTGTCAACCTTGACAACAGCGCCGTCAATTGCATAATCAAGCTCTCCACGCATATTTCCTATGCGCTCAATTTCCTCAATCACCTCGTCAACATTATCGTAAACGCTGTAAAATGCAGTCGGAAAGCCGAGTTCCGTAAGATAGTCAAGCCCCTGAATATGGCTTTCAATCGTCATTCCCCTGATTTGCTGGATATTGAACACGAATATATCAAGACTTCTCTGAGCGGTTATTTTTGCATTTTTCTGACGAAGTGAGCCTGCGGCGGCATTTCGTGGATTTTTAAAGGTTTTTTCCTCGTTTTCTTCCTGTCTGCGAGTAAGTGCGTCAAACGAATTGAACGACATGTACACCTCACCACGAACCTCGAGATATTCGGGTGCATTCGGAATACGCTTTGGCAGACTTTTAATTGTCATAAGATTTTCGGTTACATCTTCACCTACAGAGCCGTCGCCACGGGTTGAACCTCTTACAAAAATGCCGTTTTCATATTCGCACGATACGGAAAGACCGTCAAATTTAGGTTCAACAACATAGCGTACATTCGGCACGGTTTCTCGCACTCTTGCGTCAAATTCACGAAGCTCTTCGTGTGAAAAACTATCGTGAAGGCTTTCCATTACAACCTCATGAGTAACGGGAGAAAACTTTTCTCCTGCATTACCGCCGACACGGTTTGTCGGTGACATAGGAGATTTGAGTGACGGAAATTCCTTTTCGATATTCTCAAGTTCACGCATGAGCATATCGTAATCGTAGTCGGAGATTTCCGGATCATCCTGATTGTAGTAAAGGTTGTTGTGGTATTCAAGCTGTTTTGTAAGCTCTTGGGCACGATTCTGTGCTGTTATAAAATCCATTTTGGTTTCCCCATATCATAAATTTATCGGTAAAATAAGTATCTGCACCTGTGTTTAAAATATTACCTGTTATTAACCTGTGAAGTTCCTTTTTCACGGAGGAAGGTTGATTCAAGGTCTGCAAGGTGAAGCTTTACGGCAAGCGGATATTTGTCATAAGCCTGACTGATTGTGTTGCTGTTTTTGTCACCGAATTCACCCATATGCCAACGAATTGCCATAGCCTCATCAATTTTAAGGTGCATTTTGCGTTCAATGAGAAAAACAGACTTTTCACCATGACCGTAGGGAAACTGATCTTCAATTGCATAATACGGCACTTTTTCCCACTGACCAGTTTTTTCATTCTTAACATTTCTGCTTGAAACCTTGTAGAACTGAGCCTTGCACAAATCGTGAAGAAGTCCGCAGATTGCAAAACTTTCAATATTGTCGGTTTCTTCATCATAGTGCTTTTCCATCATTGTATTGAACACGCTGACGGAGTGCATTACAAGACCGTTTTCACAGGCACAATGATATTTTGAACTTGCAGGGGCGGTAAAAAAATCGGTTCTTTTGAGCCATTCAAGAAGTTCGTCAGCACCCTGTCTTGTGATATATTTGTTGTAGATTTCAATAAATTCTTCCTGCGGCGTCATATTAATCCTCCTCATATTATTGTATTTTTAAAAAGGCAACAGCAGATAATCTGCCGTTGCCCTGCATTAAAAGTTTAAAAGATTTACTTTGCTGAAGTTGTAGCTGTTTCCGTAGCCGCCTTGGTTACTGCTGCTGTAGTTTTTGCCGAATCGTCATTCTTTGTATAGAGAATGTCATTGAGCTTGAGTCCGTTGCTTTCTACGGAATAAGCAACATCCATTTCAACTTCATCTGTGTAATAGTACTTGATGATGATTGTGCCGTTCTTGATTAGGTAAGTACCGTCAACATTGAGTGCGTCTGACTGGTTGATTTCAACAGTACCGTCATCATTGAACTTGTATGTCATCTTAGCGTAACCGTTATCATAAGTCCATGAACCTGTGATTTTCTTGTCAGCCTTGAAGTCCTTATCAACCTTCAATTCAGGCTTAACCTCTGAACCTGACTTGAGTTTCACCTTGTTGGCAGCAGTTGAAGTTGAAAGCTCAAGAGTTCTGCCAGAGAACATATTACCCGAAACAGCGTAGTTACAGCTTGTTTCATTGCCGTTAAGCGTCATGGCAAGTGTCTGATTACCCGAATCATCTGTTGAAACCGTGTATGTACCGTTCCAAACCATTGAACCGATTCTGTAATTGAGAGTATTGTCACCGTTAAATGTGTAGTAAACATCAACCTTTGACGCCTCGTCGGATGATGCTGAATTGCCTGTTACATCAACAGATTCAATCCATGTTCCTACAATGCTTGTATCAAAAAATCCTTTGATTACGAAAAGAGTAGCTGCCGCAACCGCAACAATTACGATACCTATAATGATAGGAAGCTGAACAATACTCTTTTTCTTTGGCTGCGGAGCAATCACGCCGTTTTCGTTTGCAGGTTCTGTTTCAGCAAAAGACATTTCTTCGCTTTCTGTGGGCTCATCTGCAACGAATGTTGTATTTTCTGTTGTTTCTGCTGTTGTATCTGTGTTGGTATTCTCTGCCTCATTTTCAGAAGTGAGAATTTCTTTATTCTCGTCCAACTGTGATACCTCCTTAAATTTTGTCATCGCCTTCTATCATACTATAAATATGAAAGAAAATCAACTGTTTTTTATGCCGTTAAAATGTAATGAAAATTATTTAAAATACATATAAAGTTCGCATTTAAGCGTTCCGTTATAAAGTTTGCGGCGTTTGTCAGCCTTTCTGCCGAAGATTTTTTCAAAATCATCATCGGGGCTTATAACGGTGTAGCTTTTACCCTTCATTCTTTTAAAATGTTCACCCATAACTGCATACAGCTTTTCAGCTGATTTTACATCAAGTAATCGTTCACCGTATGGCGGATTTGTGATGATTGTCTGAAAACCGTCCTCAAGTTCAAAATCTTTAATATCACGGTTTGCAAATGTTATTCTGTCGGCAACTCCTGCAATTTCTGCGTTTTTCTTTGCGATTGCAAGGGCTGAATCATCTATATCGTAACCTGTTGCCCTGAATGTTGCGTCGTGTCTTATTTTCTGTCTTGCATTTTCTCTTGCTGTTTCAAAAACATCTTTCGGAACACAATTCCAATGTTCACAGGCAAAATAACGGTTAAGTCCCGGAGCAATGTTAAGTGCTTTCATAGCCGCCTCAATGAGAATTGTGCCGCTGCCGCACATAGGATCGGTTACAAAGTGGTTTGCCCTTACTCTTGAAAGGTCAACCATAGCGGCGGCAAGTGTTTCTTTTATGGGAGCATCATTTGAATCGGCACGATATCCACGCTTGTGAAGTCCTGCGCCCGAAGTGTCAAGCATAATACTTACCTTGTTGCGAAGAATAAGAAACTGAATCTGATGCGGAGCACCTGTTTCGTCAAACCACGGGAGCATATATTTTTGTGAAAGGCGGTCTGCGACTGCTTTTTTAACGATTTTCTGACAATCGGGAACGCTCATAAGGTCGGAATCAAGGCATCTTCCCTTTACCGGAAAAGCCTCAGAAATTCCGATATAATCTTCCCACGGGATTTCCTTTACGCCCTCGAACAAATTGTCAAAGGTGTGAACCTCAAATTCTGCAAGAAGAATGAGTATTCGCTCCGCATAACGGGAATTTATATTTGCAAGTGCAAGTGTTGACCAATCGCCTGTAAAGGTAACTCTGCCGTTTTCGGCATTGACATTTTCAACACCGAGATATCTCAGCTCATTTGCACAAAGACCTTCAAGGCCGAAAATGCATGGAGCGGAAAATTTCATATTCATATTTATCTCCTGTTTTATTGATACACAAATTCTATTAAGACTGAAAGACAAAAAAACAGGGTATCGGAATAACCGATACCCCTTGCTTTTAAAAAATTAATCGGTTGTCGGCTCGAGCACACCATAGTTGCCGTCTGCACGCTTGTAAACAACATTGATTTCATCTGTCTCGGAATTGATAAACATAAAGAAGTTATGGTTTACCATATTCATTTCAAGAATAGCTTCATCAACCGAAATAGGCTTTACAAGAACATGTTTTTTACGAACTACGCTGTATTCATCGTCCTCCGGTTCATCAGTCTGAGCTGCTTCCGTGATTAAATCTTCAATACCGGCGGATTTAATTTTCTTTTCAAGCCTCGTTTTATTCTTACGAATCTGACGCATAAGAATGTCGCAAACCTTGTCAAGAGCGTCATTCATTTCGGGCATTGTGCTTTCGGCACGATAAATCATACCGTTGTCACGGATTGTAATTTCAACAGTCTGACGGTTCTTTTCGAGGGTGACAACTACATTGACAGAAGCATCCTCCGAGAAAATACGATTAAACTTTGAAAGCTTTTTCTCGCATCTTTCCTTAAAGTTATCTCTGAGGTTGACTTTTCTTGCTGTGTAGGTGATTTTCATAAAATCTGCCTCCCTTATATAATTTTTTATTTTCTGCCGTTGCCGTTGCCTCTGCGGCTGTAGCCACGGCTTTCTCCGCCACGCTTAAGATCGGACATCTTATCCTCGCTTGTCTGCTTGAACTTTGACATCATATCCTCAAACGAAGAAGGAGCATTTCTGCGTGAACTCTGCCACTCGTAATCACCCGGTGAAGTTACGGGCGGAGCAGGCTTGTATGGCTCTCTGCTTCTGTGATTCTGTCTTTGAGGTCTTTCAGAGCGTTTTCTCTGCTGTTGCTGTTCTTTCGGGAGAGCCTGTTTCATTGACAGACTGATTTTTCCGTCATTAAGAGCAAGCACCTTAACCTTTACTTCTTGTCCGACTTTTACATAATCACTGATTTCATTGATGAAGGTAGGTGCAACCTCCGAGATATGTACCATACCGGTTTTTGAATCCGGCAAATCAACAAATGCGCCGAATTTTGTAATACCTGATACTTTGCCTTCCAGAATCATTCCGACTTCAATAGCCATAAAAATTTATTACCCCTTAAAATTATTTCTACCCTTTTATTCTCCGGCAACATTAATGAAAATTCTTTCACCGTCACCGACATAGCCTAATTCATCCTTAGCTATTTTTTCAATATATTTCTTAAGATCGTCACCCTTGTAATTCTGAACCTTTTTCAGATACTGCGACTGAATCTCAACCACGCTGATCTGCTGTTGCAAATCCGTAAGCTCTGCCTTTTTCTCGGCAATCTGAACATTCTGATTGATAATTGTAATTACGGCATAAAAAACAAAACCGATAATTGCGAGATAAATCAGAATATATCTTCCTTTTTTACGCTTTTTCGGAGTTATCTCCTTTATTGCGCCGTCTTCTGTCTGCCGAGAAGCCGCAGTGCTTTCTTTTACTTTCTTTGTGCTTTTTTTCATCTTCGAAAACTATCTGCTTTCTCTGCTGAATTATTATTATCGTTTCTAAATATACCTTTATTCTTACCCTCATTATACAATATGTTGTTGCTGTTTTTCAATAGCTTTTTTAGATTTTTTTAATTTTTGCGAAATTTTCACACAGACACTCTCCGTGAAACGAATCATCGGACAATATACAAGCGATAAAAGTCTGCCGAGTGTTAATCGACAAATAACAAAACCGACAAATGAACCGACCGTTACAAACACTCTGAAAAATCCGAGCATATATGCAACGGAAAAAATAAACAGATTAAGTGATACAATAAAAACATAAAGAAAGTCTGTAACAAAAACCGACGCTCTTCCTTTGCAAAGCGTCATTCTGATTATTTTAAATATATCATACAGCAATCCTGCCGCGCCCCGAATACAAGTGAACAGAGAAAGGCGGTTGACTGCTGTGCAAAAGTCAGCTCCAAGATTACACCTACTTAAAGAGTTTTGAAAGTTTGGATTTTGACGCACCATTGCCGAGGTATTGCATTGCGTTAATTTTTCCGTCAATTGAAACATCTCCCGTTTCAAGGTTTAACTTATCAATGTGCAGATTTTCACCTTTGATTACAAGGCAACCGCAGGAAGTTTTTACCGACACCGTTTCCTCGTTGAAGCCCGACACATCCTCCGTGCCTGTCATAACAAGCTTTCCTCTGTTATCAAGCATAACCGTATGATTCTTAGCCTTTGGCATTTCCTGCATAAAAAAACCTCCGTATAAATTATTTGTCAGTAATTTATACGGAGAAAAAATAAAATTATTCTTTTATTTGGTAAAAAATCAGACTGCCGCCTCATACATTGTTGCCGCATCTTCCTTGCGAACAACTTCTTTTACCTCTGTAACCTTAACCTTTACACTTTTTGAACCGAGTGTGATTTCGATTACATCACCGACTTTTACATCATAGGATGCACGGGCAACCTTGTCATTAACTGTGATTTTGCCTGCGTCACATGCCTCATTTGCAACTGTTCTGCGTTTGATGAGTCGGGATACTTTTAAATATTTATCAAGTCGCATATTATAAACCCTTCCGATTTTTAATAAAAAAGGGTAATGATACAGCGTACCATTACCCAAAATATAAAACAAGATTACTTGTTTACTACATCCTTAAAGCCCTTGCCTGCCTTGAATGCAGGAACCTTTGAAGCAGGAATTTCGATTGATTTACCTGTTCTTGGGTCACAACCTGTTCTTGCATTTCTCTGACGCTGTTCAAATGTGCCGAAACCTGCGATCTGAATCTTTTCGCCTTCAGCTACTGTATTGATGATTGTGTCTATTGTTGAAGAAACTGCCTTTTCTGCATCCTTCTTTGAAAGTCCGCTCTGCTCGGCAACTGCAGCAATAAGTTCTGTTTTGTTCATAATAATAAACCTCCAATTAATAATTCTTAGATAATTTAACTTCATCCCAAAGGGAATCGAGTACAGATAACGGTGCCGTTTTCATATCTATTCCACGCTCGTTTGCAAGCTTTTCAACAGACGAAAAACGGTCGGTGAATTTATCGCAGGCATCGTAGAGTGCGTGTTCGCTGTCAATGTTCAAAAATCTTGCAACATTAACTGCTGAGAAAAGCACATCACCGAGTTCTTCACGCTGATTTTCAACATCATTGTTTTCAACAGCGGCTTTAAGCTCTTCACATTCTTCAAAAAGCTTATCAAGCGCACCGTTTACATTTTCCCAGTCAAAGCCGACCTTTGCGGCCTTCTGCTGGATTTTTGTACTGCGCATGAGTGACGGAAGTGCCTTTGACACGCTGAGAATTGCCTGTGTCTGAGTTTTCTGGGATTTTGTTTTCATCTTAATGGCATCCCAGTTTTTGAGAACCTGTTCGGTAGTGTCAGCGTTGACATCACCGAAAACATGGGGATGACGGATAATGAGCTTTTTGCAGATTCCGTCACAAACATCATTTATATCAAATGTTCCCTGTTCACTTTCGATTTCCGCATGCAGAGCAACCTGCAGAAGAACATCACCGAGTTCTTCTTTAAGCAAATCGAGGTCGTCGGTATCAATTGCCTCAACAGCCTCATAGGTTTCCTCAATAAAATTTGAGCGGATTGACTTGTGAGTCTGTTCTCTGTCCCACGGACAACCGTCGGGTGCACGAAGGATTTTTACTATCTCAACAAGGTCATTAAAATTATAATTTTCTTTTTCTGTAAAGTTCATTCGTGACATCTCCGATAATCTTATTAGACAATGCAAATTTTATCTGAGAAGCGGAAACAACCGCAACAGATATATATTTTACCTAATTAATCCTAATTTTTCAAGTGTTTTTGCAATTTTCTCACCTTTCGGCAAAAATTTCAGTTCTGTTGCCGTAAAAGCACGCAATATCAACAATACAGCAATATAAACGATAACCGCAACAAAGATTGCAACTGCAAGCGAAACTGCAATTGACATTCTTGCAGAGCCGATAATGCTTTCCATAAGGTGATATGCGCCGAATGCCGAAGCGGCACTTGCAATCGCACCGATAAGCGGTTTTACTGTTGTACCGAATAAATCAGGCTTGATTTTTGAATACTTGATAAGCAGATACATACCTACGATTGTCATAATTGCATAGGTAATCATTGAACCGACAGTTGCACCCTGAACATTGATTTCCGGAACGCTTACAAACATCCATGTAATGCCGATCTTGACAGCCATACAAACTGTGTATAGCTTCATCGGGAGGTCAACTCTGCCGATGCCCTGGAGCATACTGCATACAGGAGTTGACGCCGCACCGAATATTGTTGTAACGCCCATGATGAGGAGGATTCTTCCGCCGACATCTGTAATAAGCGGATCGTTATACACAAGTCCCATAATCGGGAACGAAAGTGCCATCATACCGAGAGCCATCGGGAATGTAAAAAGCATTGTAAGGCGGATAACAGTTTCGATTGACTTTTTGAGTTCGTCCTTGTTGCCCTTTGTCCATGCACTTGTTACATTTGGCATAGCACTTGAACCGAACACCTGTGTTACGGCTGTTACAAGCTGAAGAAAAGTGAGAGCGGCTGAGTAGCAACCCCAAAGGCTGGTGTGTATTGTCTTTGTGTCGGCATAGAACATATCGGCTGTAAAATACTGACTGTACTGTGCCTGCAGAGCCTGCGGATTAGTTTCAATCATATTGAGGAGTACACGCTGAACAATTACCTGGTCAATAAGCGAACCTACGCTCATAATGAGTGAACCCATTGCAACAGGAATGGCTGTTTTGAGAATCTTGTTAAAAGTTTCTCTTTTTGAACGAGCCTCTACGGAATTACGGTAGTATTCTTCCGGAATTCCGTCACCCTGAATTTTAAATTTGAGAATATAGAACACAAATGATGCGGCGCTTCCGAGGGTGATACCCATAATTGCACCGGCAACCGAGAATGAAACGATTGTCTGATAAGCCTCGGTTTGATTTGCAATGTAAAGTCCGAAAACCGTGCCTGACTCAGCATAAGAATTCATACCGAGATGTGCAATGATGTAAGCGAGGAATGCACCGATAAAGAGCTTGATTGTTGCCTCAATAATTTCCGAAACGGCAGTCGGGAACATGTTGCGCTGACCTTCGTAGTATCCTCTGTAAATTGAAACGAGGCAACCGAATAATACCGTCGGAGAAAGGCAGAGCATACCGAGCAATGAATACGGTGACTCAATAATCTGAACATAGATAAAGCTTGCACCGACAAGAATTGCAAATGAAAGAATGCCGACAATAACGAAGAAAGGAATTGAAACCCTATGAATTTGTTTTACATCGTTAAATCGTTTTTGTGCCGTACTTTCAGATACAAGTCTTGAAATTGCTATCGGCAGACCGCCCGTTGCAACCGTGAAAATTACGACAAAAATTTCATAGGCATTACTGTAAAGACCCAGACCGAAAGATGCAAAATTGACGGTTTCCGTTCCGCCTGCAACAGCCTGTTCAAAAGAAACACCGGAGAAAATACCTGTAAGAATAACCTTGTCAAGAAGTCCGAAAACCTTGACAATTACCATACTTAAAGTAAGAATTGCCGCACCTTTGACAAAGGTTTGAGAAGCGTCCTTCTCAGCGTTTGCAACGGCATTGTATTTTTTAGTTTTAATTTAGACAAAAATAATCACCCATTAATAATAAATCAAAGTTCAAAATCCTCATCAGTATCGTCAATCTTGATACCGCAGATGTTGCAGAATACAGAATTTTTAGGAATAACAGCATTGCATCCGGGACATCTTCTCTGATCTTTTGCCACGGCAATATGTTCGTTTACAACATCAAGATTATCTTTCAAATCGGAAATTTCCGAAACGATAAGCTTAATCTGCTGTGAATTGTCTGTTCCGTGAACCTCAGATTTGTATGTAAGAGCACCGAGTTCACGAAGCTTTTTGTTGATATCGCCTCTGATTTCAGCGGCAGTAATCTTGTGCTTTGAAACATCATAAACTGTTGACGCTTTCTGCGAAACAGCAGACGCACAGGCTTTTGCGTTGACAACTACATCGTCAAAAATTTCATCAAATTTTCCCATATTAATCCGACCTTTCTTAAAATTATCTCATCAGAAAAACAAATTATGAACAAAAAACCGATTTGTTCAATATATGACAATTTCACTTCCGTATGCAATCACATATGTCGTATTATAACACCGTTGACAGCATTAATCAACTGTGTTATTGACCATAAAACTGCATTATCCCGGACTTTCTTTGAATAAGTTCATCAAAACGGTCAATGTATTCGTACGGATATTTAAAATTGAATATTCTTTCAAGATAATCGGGATTGTTGCGTTTCAGTTTTGTAACACCGCCCGAACCACAGGCAAGGATTGTGTGGGTTTCGTCCATAACATAAACATTGTACAGGCTTTCAAAGCCTCTTTTTGACCAGCCGACATTTTCAAGATTACCGACCATTCTGCTCTGGCGATACATATAGTACGGAATGTACTCGTTTTGTCCGAGAATATTCTGCGTGTATGCAAGCATTTCTCTTGCATCTCTCGCCTGTTGCAAATCAAGCGTTACTCCCTCGGTTGTAAGACGGGACGCTCTTTTCATGCACAGCGTGTGAACCGTAATGCATTCGGCATTCAGCCTTACGATTGAATCAAGTGAATTTTTAAAGCTTTCGGGAGTATCTGTCGGCAAGCCTGCAATGAGGTCTGTGTTGATATTATCAAAGCCGCATTTTCTTGCAAGCTCAAAAGCGTCAAAAAACTGCTGAGCAGTATGCTTTCTTCCGATAGTTTTCAGTACCTCATCGTTTACAGTCTGCGGATTTATGCTGATTCGGTCAACTTTATTTTCTTTTAAAGCAAAAAGTTTTGCAATGTCAATTGTATCGGGGCGACCTGCCTCGACAGTAAATTCACGACAGGTTGACATATCAAAGCTTTTGTTTACTGTTCTAAGAACCGTATCAAGCTGTTCGGCACTCAGAGTAGTGGGAGTGCCGCCGCCGAAATATACGGTTTCAAGCCTTAAACCAAGCTTGTTTGCAATTTCGGCTGTCTGTTTAATTTCTTCGCACAATAGCTTTGTGTACGGTTCAATCAGCTTTTCAGCCCTTTCGATCGACGCCATTACAAACGAGCAATAACTGCACCTTGACGGACAAAAAGGGATTCCGACATAAAGACTGAACGATTCGGGTTTTGAAAGTTCAAGAATTTTTCGTTCGTTATGCTCGGTTTCCCTTGACAATGCTATTTTTTCGTTGCTGACAAAAAAGTCTTTCTCAAACTTTTTTACAGCCTGTTCTTCATTTGATTCTTCGGCAAGTCGTCTTAAAAGCTTTACAGGACGAACTCCCGTAAGTATTCCCCACGGCTGTGTAAGTCCCGTAAAATCACAAAGGAGTTTGTACAAAAGCTGTGCCGAAACAAGCTCGTTGTCATCATCCGTAAGCTTTTTCACAGCTGTTTCGGACTTATTAAAAGAGCCGATATTCACCGAAATTGTGATTTTATCCGAAACCTCCGTATAGATATACGGAGGCTGTGGTTCTGAAAAATCTCTTATTACCGTTATTTTTTCATTTGGAAAGAAAAGCCTTGTAAGATTTTCAAGTTCAAAATGAAAATTGTGATTTTTTACATATAAATTCATATTAAAGAATCCTCATCAGCGGATTGTATTTTCTCTCGTGGTCAAGGGTTGTTGTCGGTCCGTGACCGGGAATTACACGATAATCACCCTCAAGATTTTTAAGCTTTCTGATTGACTTTGCCATTTCTGCATCGTCACCTGTGGGAAGGTCTGTTCTGCCGTATGATTCGCAGAAAAGAGTATCTCCCGAAATGATTGTGTCATCAAAAATATATGAACCGCAACCGCTTGTATGTCCCGGCGTGGTGATATATTTGATTTCAGTGTTGCCGAGCATGAAATTGTCACCGTCTTTAAGCAGAATATCGGCTGAGAACGGTTTGAGTGAAAGTCTGTGCTTTTCGGTAAGATTGAGTGCAGGGTTGCTGAGAAATTCGTTATTCTTCTCGCCCGTAACAATTTTTGCGTCAAACTTTTCCGCAAGCTGTTTTGCATAGCTTATGTGATCGTAGTGACCGTGTGTAAGAATTACATATTCAAGCTTTCCGCCGTTTTTCTCAATTTCAGAATTAAGTTCTTCATTCGGTGCGCCCGGATCGGTTACAGCCATTTTGCCTGTTTTTCTGTCTGTAAGCAAACAACAGTTTGTCATAAGAACCGTAACATTAAAAATTTTTACATCTATCATATTTTCAAATCCTTTGTGTTGATTTCAATAGTAACGGGACCGTCATTCACAAGCGAAACCTTCATATCGGCACCGAAAATTCCCTTTTCAACACGCTCAATTCCGTTATCGTGCATTTTTTTGCAGAAATATTCGTAGAGCGGATCGGCTGTGTCAGGTCTTGCGGCAGCCATAAAGTTAGGGCGTCTGCCGTGTGAGCAGTCGGCGCAGAGGGTAAAGTTTGAAATTACAAGCACCGAACCGTTTACATCGGCAAGAGCAAGATTCATTTTATCATTTTCATCCGTAAAGATTCTCAGACCTGCAATTTTTGCGGCAAGTGCGTCCGCCTCTTTTTCGGTGTCACCGTTTTCAACTCCGAGAAGAATAAGAAAACCCGTACCGATTTCGCCCACGGTTTTTGAATCAACTTCAACCTTGGCCTTGGTAACTCTTTGTAAAATCGCTTTCATAAATTATAACCTCAATTACAGTCTTTTTACTTCGATTGTTCCGTTGATGTCGGAAAGCTTTGAAATTACACCACGGAGGTGATTTCTGCCCATTACATCAATTGTTGCGGTAACTACGGCAGTGCCGTTGCCGGCCTCTCTTGAATTAAGCGAATGTATAAAAATGTGCATATCCGAAAGCTTGATTGTAACATCCACAAGATAGCCACGGCATCGTAATTCATTGTATATCACATTTTCCATGAGATGGGTTTCTTCTATTTGACGGAAATCCAGAAGGCTATTGCGCAGTCCTAAGTCTACGAAATAGTATTTAGACAATGTACCGATGTACTTTTTCCCCTTAATGTCATACCGCATCGCTTTCTCTATCAGGAAGGCTTCTTGCAAGAATCCTAAGTAATTGTCGATTGTTAACGGAGACAGGTCTGCATTGCTTACGCTCTTGAAAGTGTTGCTCAATTTATTCGGATTGCATGGTGAGCCTACCGATGATGCCATTACTTTAACAAGAGAGTCGAACTCCAAGTTTTTCTTGACATTATTTCTGTCTATCAAGTCTTTTAGATACACCGTAGTATAGAGATTACGCAGATAACTCACCTTCTTTTGCTGGGTATCCAAAGACAAGATTAAAGGCAAACTGCCATACGTAATATAATCTCGCCAAGCATCTTCTTTGTTGCCATCGTAAGCCGATACATATTCTGAAAAAGACAGAGGGTAAATACGTATTTCATCACCTCTTCCTCTGAACTCTGTGGCAATGTCGGAAGATAGAAACTTAGAATTGCTTCCTGTTACGTAGACATCCACATTGTCTATATGAAGAAGACTGTTCAAGGCTCCAACAAAGTTGTTTACCATTTGAACTTCATCCAATAGGACATAATGAATTTCAGAATCTTTGATGTTACCTTTAATATAGTGTAGCAGTTTCTTGGGGTCACAGTATTCATCGTTCAGTATATCATCCAAAGCCAGAGATATAATATGATCTGGAGAAATGCCATCTGCCAGGAGATGATCTCTAAACAACTTGAATAGAAGATATGATTTGCCACATCTTCTGATACCTGTAACTATCTTTATCAAGCCATTTTGTTTGCTTGATATGAGTTGGTTGAGATAATATTCGCGCTTAATTTCCTTCATGCTACTTAAAAATTCTGGCACATGTGCCACTTTTTTTAAGTGCAAAGATATGCGAAAGTAGAGTTCTAACCAAAAATTTTTAGATTTATTATACTAATAAGGTGTATCCCCCTAGCCTTTCATCATCGAAGGCTAAAGAGTATACACCTTATTTTATATAAATACGATATACTCTTTCTAGAATGTCTTGGAATACCCACTTTCTGTTAATGCCGTTTCGGAAACAGTAAACGAAGTGGTACTGCTATTATTGAAGAAATTACCCTCGTAACGGGTTAACTTACCCTTTACCAGATGCACATTGTCAAAATTGCACTCCTTGATGACCTTGCCATTCTTGTCCTTAGCC
>ENA-OQKQ01000151-OQKQ01000151.1-human-gut-metagenome-genome-assembly--contig:-NODE-151-length-28213-cov-5.587054_pt1 | contig 28213 bp, 25 predicted proteins | sample MGYA00242651_ERZ504803 | MGnify/ENA primary metagenome ERZ504803 (study PRJEB26092, sample SAMD00036380) | human gut metagenome | host: Homo sapiens | study: EMG produced TPA metagenomics assembly of...
ATGCTTCGTTCACATCACTAAATGTTGCCAAGGTAACTATGAAGGAGATGGGAATGGAATATTCTATGTCTTCATTCAAGTCACTGATGACCAACATTTATCTGGTGAAACGAATTTTTAAAGCAAGCGGGTACACCCCGAACCGAACTTTAATTAGCAAGATTTTCAAAGATCTCTCGTGCTTACAGCGTATAGCTGCTTAGCACATTATTGAATTATTAACGAACTATTGTCTTTAGCTCTCTTGTCATATATATTTTCAAGATGAGCCAGTTCCTCAACAATCGGCTTGATCTGACGAGCATACTCTGTCAAGAAATGTCCTGCTCCACAGGCATAATCGATAACTTTAGGAATCTCACCACCTTCTAGAATTTGACGAAGAGGCAAAGACGAAACCAAAAAACGAACTATAGGAATTGGCGTAAAAAACTGACCTTCACTTTGGTGCACACCACGATTAAGGAAACCCTCGAAAAGATCTCCCAAAAACTGGTTATCCGTATTTTTAGTCAAATAAATATCCTGCAACATACTGATGGTATCCTTCAATATGACAGCATTCTTATAGAACAACTGCTCATTATGCACATCGAGGAAGGCAAAAGGGTTGTTATTGAAATATTTCAATTTACGGAAATACCTTTTAATCGTATCCCTTGCTTCATCAGCTTTAGATGTAAGAAATTTAAACGCATTTTCTATTTCTGCATTTTCTACCGAAGCCACCTCATCATCGAAGAACTCCTTCATTCCTCTTTTATACAAATTGATCAAACGGTCTTGCAACGAAAAATAATCATCATAAGCCGCACCCTTCCAAAGTAACTGAAGTTCATTAGAATGATAACGCTCATCTATGATTTTCGCCAGGAAAAGATTCACCAATTTGTCAAAGGCATTCTCATGGCTTGAAATGGTATGTTTACGCAATATTAATGCAAACTCATTGTATTTCTTATCCAATGAGTATTCATCAATAGTCTTCAAATCATTTACGCCATAACTCTTCTTTCCTATGTTGAAAGCATCAATACCTTCTTCAAACAAACCACGAGTTGTAAAATCCTGTTTATACGTCTGCTTCCAAACATTAAAAAAGTCTTCACTTCCGCCTTGCTGCTCTCGCATTTCCTGGAAACTATGGAGTTTATTATCCGTCTGCAGATATTCCTCATTATCAACCAAAGAAATAATATGATAGTTGATTTCAAGACGATATATTATATCCCCTTTCTTTCTGTATTCAGGACAATCCGCCGCATACATACAAAGATATTGGGCTTTACGATAAGTATTGAAATAACGAAACAATTGGTCGCCATCACGCATAGTCCTCGCCCAATGTTTACGAAACTGATCCTCCTTTTTATCAATATTAGCCGTTTTGCATTCAATAATAAGATATGGCTCGCCATTATTATCGCTTACCAGAATATCACAGTATCCCTTGTCTGTACCAGCATAATTTCTTCCCTCCAACTTGATATGTTGAGGAAGATAACCACGCTCAAACAATTGGGCAACACAAACAAAAACAACAAAACTCTCATTTTGATGTTCATCTTGCGTTGTATTTCTATCTGCCTGTACACCATCCGGATAAATGAATTCACCCACATTAAAGTTATATTCCAAATCAAAGCCTTCATCAGCTGACCCAAAATGTCTGGTATAGACACCATGATTTGAAATAAACTTCAATTCTAAAAGGACTTTTTGTATATTATCTTTTGTAATCATATTTTTTCTTTTCTGTTATCTCTTCGAATATCAACAATGCTTTTTATTTGATAGCAATATCAATACACTCAAAATCAACTGCAAATATACAACATTTTTGGGAGAATCTATTTCCTATAAGGAATTATCGTTCTAAAATATTGTATCTTCCGCCTCCTTCGGCTCTATACACATTATATAATAAATAGGCAGATAAGTTATTCCGTCCTTCACCTCCACCTGCTGGGCATTCGAGAGCACGAAGGCTTGTTGGATGTTGTATTCTTTAATTTGTAAGAATTTATCTAAGGCACTATGCACCTGATAATCCTTACCCGACTTGATTTCCAACGGAAGAACAGAAAGATGCTCCATGTCATCTATCAGATAATCCACCTCACCCGTCTTCTTGTTGTCGTAATAATAAAGATTGAAGCCATGCGCCTTCAACTCCTGTGCCACCACTGTCTCATAAACGGACCCCAGGTTGATGCTTGCCACATCATCCATCACCGCCTTGATGTTGGTGCCAAAGAAAATGCTGGTCAGAATACCCACATCGTTCATATAAAGCTTCAGCAGATTCTTGCCACTATTCTCTATCAGCGGGAAACTAGGCTTGCTGATGGCCTTCACTTCCAAGGTAATGCCCGAAGAAATCAGATAGTCGAATTCCTCTACGTAATCACTCATTCGCTTTCCCTTCTTATCCTCTATGTCCTTCACCACCACACGCTTCTTCTTGTTTTCCAAGTTAGAAGGAATCATACTGTAGATGCGCTGAATCTTCAGGCGATTATGCATCTCCTCATAACGAGCCGCATCCACTCCATAGAGATGATGGATTTCATTCTGAATGGTACGAATGGTCGTAATATTCTGGTTGCCAGAAATTCGTTGACCGCATCTGGCAATCCTCAACCAGCAGATACTTCTTGAACAAATCAAGCAGTTTGTGTGAATGGCTTCCGGCATCGACTCCCCTTGCCGCAAACTTCTTGCGAATCGTATCAAGCACCAGTTGACCGATTCCATTTTGCTATCAAGAACTCCTCAAAGTCCAACGGATACATGTGGCGGATGATGATACTGCCCAAAGGAACAGAAGAGGTAGTCTTGAGCGTAACACCCAGCAACGAGCCGCTGGCAAGTATAAGTAAACTTATTATCTTCGCGCAAGAACTTGAGCAAAGTAAGCAGGTGGTCGTAGGCCTGAATCTCATCAATAAACACCAAGGTGTTATCCTTTTCCTTCATCCTATCACCTGCCAGCGCACTCAAAGCCAAATAGAAATCATCTACCGTCCTGGCATCAGCAAAAGTCCGGTCTCCAAGCTTATCTGTCTCCATATTCACCTCAATATAGTTTGGAAAAAGCTTCTTTCCGATTTCACGGATGATGTACGACTTTCCGATTTGGCGTGCACCATCAACAATCAGAATCTTATCAGACCCTGATTGTAAATGACTTACGATATATTTATCTATCTTTCTATACAGCATAAATACACTTTTCCTATGATTTCAACGGTGCAAATATACACTTTTCCTACGAAATAGCCAAATAAAAACACACTTTTCCTATAAAAACGAGGGCTGAAAACTACACTTTTCCTATGAAAATAGGGGTTGGAAACCACACTTTTCTGAAAAAAGCTGGATTTTAGCCTTATAAAACAAGGATTTTCCCCATAAACCACCCTTTTTAGTAAAGGTGATTTTCATGAAAAACCGTAAAGGACTTTTAAGGGATTGGAAAACCTTAATGACCGATAATGACCTTGACCTTAATGACCGGAAAATGCTCTTAAGAGCAAGAAAAAGTGGTTCCGATGGCACTTTTCACCCCTTCAGAAGGCAAAAATAAGAGGGGTAAAAGGTAGGATGAAAGGGGTAAGACAAGGAATTTCTTGATATATTTTTGTCAAGATTCTCGTAAAACAGCAAGAAAAGCTTGGGTAGAGCGAAGGCGATTCCGTGTGTTTAATAGCATTAAACGAGGGAACCAGAACAGTTCTACCAGCTACTATCAAATTGATTATCAATACGATACATTCAATACCACATTCTTCCAGAATAGCTTTCAGAAGCTCTATCGTGTCATTAAGGGTCAGGGTCATTAAGGGTCATTAAGAAAAAGCAAATGTCATTTAGAGCCATAGTATAATATAAATAATATTTATTATTATACTATAGAGACATTTGCGCCCCCGAAAACCTTAATGACCCTTAATGACACTGACCCTTAATGACACCACCCCACATTTCCCCGCTTTTCAATCATCAAAAGCAATCCAAGGTTACTTTTGCTATCAGATGCACAAACAGAAAACACTTATATCCCTACACATCAGTCACTTACGCACTATTTTCCTACATTCTACCGGAAAAAGCTTGCTTTCTGCTTAGAATTTTTGTATCTTTGCACCGGCAATCGAAAGAACAGCCTTCTTGTGCCAAAAGTCGGTCATCTATGACGACCGAGGCTGGTCTTAATAGATGGCAGGCGCCGGTCATCAATGAAGACCACAAAAAATGGGCAGGAAACGGCTTTCTGGGGAATTGTGATTCAAGGAACTCTTAAACGCAGACTGAGCATGATCAACTTTAAGAACTTTCAAAACTTCAAGAAAGACTCCAGCATTACAAACAAGTGGGGAGAGTTATTCCTCCCCCTCTACCTTGCAGCTGTCGAATCCCATCTCCTTGGCTTTATCAGGACCGAAGGTAAAATAGATGGCTTCGCCCTCATCACAAACCTCGCCTTTGGAATTCTCCAGAGTCAGGTGGATGGTGACGATGTTACGGCGCTGACTGACGATGTGACCACGCACCGTAATCTGCGAATCGGTGGTCATCACAGGCTTCTTGTACTTCACGTTGAGCTGCATCGTCACACCCGTGGTCTGCAGTTTGCGGTTGATAACCCAGCCTGCCACTTCATCCATCAGCATACTGATGATTCCGCCATGCAGGGTGTTGATCCAGCCCTGATAATTCTCGCCGGGATTCCAGATGGTAAGTACATCCTCACCCTCTTCCCAAAACTCAAGATGCAATCCTACAGGATTGTTTGGGGCACAGCAAACGCAGTTGTAACCCTCCTTGTTCAAATATGGATTTAATATCTTCTTCATTTTCTAACTTTTTTAAACAATGCAAAGGTACGAATAATATCTGATAAGACAAAGTTTTTAAAAAATATTATTGTTGGTAGCCGTTTAATACCTAAAAATAAGAACAGAACAGAACCTTCCATCCATATAAGAGAACCACAATACCTATAAATGGGGATAACAAAGAGCACTTGTCTATTTAGACTAAATAAAAATACTAATTATTAAGTATTGCAGGATTTTAAAATATCAAGTATCTTTGCAGCGTGAATTAGAAAGATGCTCGCAGACAGCGGGCAAGTGAACAAGAAATTATACAAAACATTAAGAAATGAAGAGAATTATTTTTATATTTTAGGCTGCATCAATATTTGCCTTGCTTATGCACAGAGCTTTAACGGACAATATATTTCGGAATGGCAATGGGACATGAACAAAAATACGAATCTGACCAATCAGCTGAGATTGGAACTGAGTGTTCCGATAGGAAAAGGAAAGGATTCGTTCGAGGCGGCTACGCTGCATGTGGCAAAGACCAACGATGGCATTATTGACGACTGGCAGGGCTTTTCGAACATAGATGCGGATAATAACTTCGCCATGCTTGCCGTGCTGGGTTACATGCACGAGTGGAATTCGGGCCATCTGTTTGTGGGTGTGAGGAATGTAAACGAGGATTTCTTTACCTCTGACGTTACGGCACTTTTCCAAAACAGTTCTGAAGGAATTTTTCCTACGGTTGCTTCCAGCTATCCGATAGCCAACTATCCGTATTCGGGCTTGACCCTTTACTTTGATGTAACCAAGGGGGGATGGACTTTCAGAAACAGTCTGTATAACGGCGTAGGATATAATGGCTGGAAAGCCCACGACAATCCTTTTCTGGTTCGCCCGAAGAAGGATGGAATCTTCAACATGTCGCAGTTGGAGTATGAACATAAAGGTGGAAAATATTTTGCGGGTGCTGCCGTCCATACCCGTCAATATCCAATCAACGAGGATGGCGAAATGGCTTCTGCCGATGAATCCAAGGGCAAAACAACCTGTGGCTGGTGGATTTACGGAGAGCAGAGCGTTTGGAAGGCTGGCGACAAGAACATTTCGTGCATGGTACAGTATTCCGAGAACACCAGTCATCAGAATGCCTGCTACCGATACGCTGAACTGGGCGGCGCCTATCAGGACGAGAAGAACGAGTGCGGCTTGTCAGGCCAGTACGCCCGCTTCCAGCAGGGTTCGGAATATTCGCTGGAAGTAACCTGGAAAAGACAGCTGACAGAATCCATATCCCTTCAGCCATCGTTCCAATACATCAAAAACGACAATGGAGATTTCACGGCACTCAGTGCCCGACTCTATGTCAGTTTCTAGCAATCCATTTCGGCAAGACCAGGGTGCCCATCACCAGGAAAGGGTAATAGAAGATGGCGCGCCAGAGCATGGCGGCAAGGATGGCTACTGAGGCATCGGGCAGGAAATCGGAATAATAAAGGCGGAACATCAACTCTGCCACGCCACTTCCGCCAGGCGTAGGACTCAGAATGGAAATCATCCACATCACCCATTGGCGGCACCAAGCCACCAGCATGTTGCCCTGGCAATGGAAGGCAATGAGAATAGCTACCACGATGGCGAATCTCGACAGCCACGCCAGGGAAGTATAACCCATCAGCTGCAACCAGAATCTTCCGCCCTCCAGCTTTGCCTCCTCCGAAGCCATCGTCATCTCCTCGGAAAACTTCTCTACCTTGGGCAGGAATCTGCGAAGGAAAGGATCTTGCAGCACCCCTTCAATACCCATCCCAAAATTTGGGGACAATGCAGCAACAAGAGATAGAGAATGGCTGTCCAGACAACCACAATAAGGGTGCTGACAATGAAGACAACCTGTACTCCACCCTTGATCCATTCGTTTGTTGTATCCGTAGAAATTCCCACTCCATCTGCCAGGCTGAAAAGCAGATGCGATGGAACACAGAAAAACAACAGGCAGCAGCTGATGGCAAGGAATGCCTCATCAGCCAGCAGGGCTGCAAACATAGTGAAGATGCTTCTGACCCATCGATATCCCCTCACGGTTCAGATAGACAAAAGCCAAGCCACTGCCACCCACCGCCGAAGGAGTAACGGCAGAAGTAAACTCGCAAAGTACATTGATACGAAACGCCTCGGCTATCGACAACTTGCGCTGGCAAAGATGTCGGAAACGGAGAGTGAGCATCAGATTCTGGACGGCAAAGAGCAATGCAGCCAAACCTACCCCCAGAAAAAATCTCGGAGACAATTCTATCCTGCTCAAAAACTTCCACGTCAAACTCCCGAATCATCATTCCAACGATGACCACCAGTCCGATGGAAACCGCCAACCATAAATGCCATTTTTTCATATTACTCTCAAAATAAAACTATACTTTTTATATATAGTAATATAACGATTAAATGGCCAATCTATTTTGTTGTCTGTCTATTAAATATTGATATCTATCCAAAACTTCTACAGCTATATCATTCCAAGAGCGCACCAGAGTCTCCGCGGCTGCCGTATAGTTCATCCGCATCAACTCCCGAGATTGCATACTTCCGAAGAAGGTAATCATTTTTCCGATAAGAGCATATTAGAATACGATTAGAATAATGATGTTAGAATACGATTAGAGCCCTATTCCAAAATCGGAATCTCGGAATAGGGCTCAGAAACATAAAATCAAAATCTAGAATATCGGCTGACCTACGCAACCATTTGGCGCCTGCACATGAAGCAGGGCGGCGATGGTTGGCACAATATCGGTCATGAATGTCTGCCTGGTGGTTGCACCGTGCTGGATTCCACAACCCATGAAAATCAAAGGAATGTGGGTGTCGTATGGATTCCACTCACCATGATCGGTTCCCTTCATGCCGTGGGCATAGAAATTCGGCTTCAATACGATAGCCACATCACCGCTTCGCTCACGGTTGTAACCATTCACGATGCGCATCTTCACATCCTCAGGAATGCTCTCGGTCATCGTCTTCTCCATATCGCAGGCATACTGCACGCAACTGTCTTCCTTCAACACGTCCACCACGCTCTGCTTGATCTTGGCGAAATCCAACTTGTTTTTCTTGATGATGTTACGGTTGAAAAACACCTGATAGTTCATCACGGTCTTCACCAGATTGCCCACGTTAGGATACTCCTGAGCCAGGGTCTGATTCAGTTTCTCAGCCACCGCATCACCATCCCAATTACCCGCTGGAATGCGGCAGTCTTGCAGGAAACGGGCGTTGTTCATCGCTCCATGGTCGGCACTCAAGAAAACCAGATAATTTCCTTTGCCCACCTTCTCATCGAGATAAGAAAGGAAATCGTCTATCGCCTTGTCCAGACGCAGATAAGTATCCTCGGTCTCTACCGCATGAGTTCCCACCTGATGACCGATATAATCCGTGCTTGAGCAGCTTACTGCCAGCAAGTCGGTTTCATCATCTGCACCCAACTGCTCGCCGTCTATCGCCGCCTTTGCCAAATCAATCGTCAGCGAATTGCCGAAAGGAGTTTTGCGGATAATGCTGTAACCATATTTCTTATAAAGGGCTGGAAGATTGAGCGGCAGCGTAGCCTTCATGCCCTTGCGGATGCCATCCTCATACTCGTTCTCATCTTCCGTACTTTCAACGTAAGTATTCTCAGGATAGAGTGTGTTCCATTTTTCCGAGAGATAACGCTCTGGCAGATGCTGGTTGTTGAACGCGTCCACCCACTTCGGCAACTGGTTTATATAATAAGAACTGGTGATAAACTTTCCGCTCTCATCATCAAACCAGTAGGCACCGTTCGGATTATGACCTGCAGGAAGAATGGAAGCACGGTCTTTCAATGCCACTCCCACTACCTTGGCTCTGCCGTTGGATGCAATCTTCATCTCATCTCCGAGAGTCGTAACCCAGAGGTTTCTAGGCGACATCAAGCCCGCCTTGCTGTTGGAACCCACCGGCTTCACGGTTTCATCATCCGTGCAATACACCTTCTTGCCATTCTTCACAAAATTGTTTCCGGCGATTCCGTGGATAGAAGGCACACTGCCTGTATAGAGACAAGTATGACCGATGGCGGTAACCGATGGAACATACGGAATACGGGTGTTTTCACAAGAGAAGCCCTCGTTGAGCAGTCGCTTGAATCCACCTTCACCATAGCGCTTCTGATAGCGATAGAGATAATCCCATCGCATTTGGTCAACCACGATGCCCACTACCAGTTTGGGGCGCTGAACGTTAGAAACATTCACCTGTTGGGCAGCAGCAGAGCCGCATCCCAGAAATGCCAACGCAATAAAACTAAATACCTTATTCATTTCTTTCTTCAAAAATACTGTAATACTTTTTACCGCTGCAAAGGTATTTAAAGGATGTTGCCATCGTGTTACAAAGAAATGAAAGAAGAGTGAAAGCATTGCCTTTTTACAAAAAGATTTTAAAAATGGGACTGAATAAGACAAGGTAACGATATTTTTGTTATATTTGCAGTATTATTGCAAAACTAACAGATTTACGATATGAAAAAACTACTCTTATCCATCGCCTTTCTGCTCCCTGGTATGGGAATGATGGCGCAGACTCAGGTAACGACTGCCAAAGGTATCCTCGAAGGAAAAGACCTCTCAGGCATCACAGTATTCAAGGGTATTCCGTTCGCTGCTCCTCCTGTAGGAAATCTCCGCTGGAAGGCTCCGCAGCCTGTACAGAAATGGCAGGGCGTTCGCGAGGCCAAGGAGTTCGGACCGAACCCGATGCAGGAACCTCTCTTCGGCGATATGAACTTCGGTACGAAGACCAACAGCGAGGATTGCCTCTACCTTAATATATGGACACCGGCAAAGACCATGAAGGAGCATCTGCCGGTACTCATTTATTTCAACGGCGGAGGACTGATGGCAGGTAGCGGAAGCGAACCTCGATATGCGGGCGATGCGATGGCACGCAAGGGCATCATCTCCATCACAGCCAACTATCGTGAGGGCATCTTCGGATTCTTCGCCCACCCACAGCTCTCTAAGGAAACATCCTACAAGGGTTCCGGCAACTATGGATTCATGGACCAGGTGGCTGCCATCCAGTGGGTAAAGGATAACATCGAGGCTTTCGGCGGCGACCCTAACCGCATCACCATCGTAGGCGAATCGGCAGGTTCCATGTCGGTCAGCGCCCTGATGGCTTCCCCTCTCTGTCAGGGACTCTTTGCCCAGGCAATGGGTTCCAGCGGTTCGGTGATGGGATTCAAGAAGGTGGCTACGCTGAAGGAGGCCGAGGAGGAAGGCGTGCAGCTTGCCCAGAAAATAGCCGAGAAGATGGGTAAGGAAACCGGAAAGAAGGTGAAAAAGAACGCAGGAATGAAGAACCTCAACGAACTTCGTGCCCTTCCTGCCGAGGAATTGATGAAGCTGGCGGAAGTAAGAGCGGTTCCTGTCTATAATATCGACGGATATTTCATGAAAGAACAGCCTGTAGAGGTATTTGCCAAGGGCGAGCAGACCAAGGTGCCTCTGTTTATCGGCGGCAACAACCAGGAGATGACTCCTGCAGCCGTATTGATGGGCAAGCAGCCTACCGTCGAGAATCTGAAGGCGGGTGCCAAGGCTACATTTGGAGAAGAGAACATCGAAGAACTCTTCCGCCTCTACGGCATCAACAGCGATAAGGATGTATTGGAGCAGCCGGGCGTGAACCTAGCTTCGGATATCTTCCTCGATTATTCTACATGGAAGTGGGGCAACATGCACAAGCTGACCGGCGGACAGCCTGTTTACCGCTACCGCTATTGCCATCCTCGTCCTGCTATGGCCATCAAGGGTAAGGTGGCTGCATTGGCTGGCGGCGTGGTAGATGCCAAGGAAGATGCGGCTCCTGCGCCACAAGACAAGGGAGCCGTTCATTCTGCCGACATCGAGTATGCAATGGGTACATTGCCAACCAACCGCGTGTTCAACTGGCAGCCGGAGGATTATATGATCAGCGACATCTTCAGCCAGTATTACGTCAATTTCGTAAAGACCGGCAATCCGAATGGTCTGGGTCTGCCTGAGTGGCCATCCACCAACGGCAAGGCAGTAGCCCCTGTGCTTCAGATAGACGTGAATACCGTCGTAAAAACTGATGCCCAGATGGAGAAGCGCTATGATTTCATAGACAAACTGTTTTGGGAGAAGAAATAATTCTCTCATTACATTGAATCAATCGGAATACAGATTTCATTGAATAAACCAGAAATAGAGATGTTTCAGAAATTCATTATCAACAGAGACGGAGTACTGAAGTTCGGGCGTGTCTACCTGCACCGTGACATGCTGTCACCCGGCGAGCAATGCACCTACGGGGGCGGTTTGTGGAAGATAGATGAAGGCAGAGGCGCCATCGTGCTCTACGGCAGAAGTTTCGACTTCGGCCCTCCCGATTTCGACTTTGTGAAACAGATAGACTGGACGGGCTTGGGCGGCACCCCTCGCCCGCTCTTCTATCTGCCTCATTGGCCTAGCGAAGAAGAGATTGTGCCAGTCATCATCAATTAAGAAAATAGTATAATATTCTATAATTTTCTGTGTAAAACTTGCGGATAACAGAATAAAACACTATTTTTGCGAAGAGAAATCCTTCTCGGGGAAAGTGCTCTCTAAGAGAAGAGATTCCATAAATAAGTAACAATTAAAAAGCAGTATAGTATGAAAAAGAAATTAGTTTTGACAGCAGCCGTCATCGCTGCATTATCAGTTGTCTCCTGCAATGGCAAGAAGACAAATAGCCAGGGGGCTAACCAGGATAGCCTCAGTTATGCTGAAAATGATTCGCTCAATTCCAACGATGTCATTCTCGATTCCATCGCCGGCACCTACGAGGGAACTCTCCCTGCTGCCGACTGTCCGGGCATCAAGACCGTTTTGACGCTCAACGCCGACAGCACCTACCAGTACTCAGCCGACTATCTGGAGCGCAAGGATGGTCACGACGAAGCGAGCGGTATCTTCAAGGTATTGGCTAACAACGTGGTAGAAATCATCCGTCCATCGAGCGGCGAGACATCTTACTACAAGGTAAAGGATGCCAACAGCCTCATCATGACCGATTCACTCGGAACAGAGCCGGAAGGCGCCATGGCTAAGCACTATGTACTGACTAAGAAAAGGTAAAAGAGCCTTTAAAAGGTAAAAGGGTAAAAAGAGCCCCCTAGCTTAACATTCCGCTAGGCTCTTTTTACCTTTTACTTTTTTACCTTTTTACCCTTTTATCTTTAAAACGCCTTTTTTGCCGGTTCTCACAGCGCTATTATTACAAACCTGTTACATTCCTGCCTTTCAAGTTAAAATCAATTAAGTTTTGCACAGGAACCTTCGCTATTCCAGATATTTTTCCTAATTTTGCGCCCACGTTTCTAACAGATGAAATGATTTTAAGATTCAATGGTATATACTAAATAGATTAAGGATAAAGAAAAATGGAACATGTTTTTACTGAATCGATGTTTTTGGTGGGATTCGTGATTTTCATCGCCGCCATACTCGTATTAGACATGCTGGTCATCGACCGAAAGGCACATGTGGTGTCTATCAAGGAAGCCGGTTCATGGACGGCTGTATGGATTATTCTCGCGCTCGCCTTCGCCGTATTCATCTATTTTCATGGCGACATGGTGCACGGCATCGAGAACTTCGACGACCTGAAGCTGATAGCCTCGCGCTATGCTTCGCATCTCAAACTGGACCCGAACGACTATGAGGGGAGTCTGCAGCAATACCGGCACTATATGACCATCTCCTACATTTCGGGTTATCTGATAGAGAAAACGCTCTCGGTAGATAATCTCTTCGTGATGATGATGATTTTCACCTCGTTCGGAGTAGACAAGAAAGATTACCAGCACGTACTGAACTGGGGTATTCTGGGAGCCATCGTGCTGCGCTTCGTCTTCATCTTCGCGGGTGCTGCGCTCATCAGCCGGTTCGCCTGGATATTACTCGTATTCGGAGGATTCCTGGTTTACAGCGGTGCCAAGATGTTCCTCAACAGGAACAAGAAGGAGGAAATCAATGCCCTGGAGCATCCGGTAGTGAAGTTTATGCAGAAGCGCCTGCATCTGGGTCCGCTGGTGATGACGGTGGTGTTCATCGAGTTCTGTGATCTGATTTTCGCCTTCGACAGCATCCCAGCCGTATTCTCGGTATCGCTCGACCCGTTCGTGGTGTTCTTCTCGAATATCTTCGCCATCCTGGGCTTGCGTGCCCTCTTCTTCCTGCTGGCAGCGATAGCAGACAAGTTCCGCTATCTGAAGGTGGGTGTGAGTGTGCTGCTGGTGTTCATCGGTGTGAAGATGCTCATCCACGATTTCTTCGAGATTGATGCTGTCAGTTCGCTGGTATTCATCATCCTCGTACTGCTCGTCAGCATCGGGGCTTCGGTGGTGATTCCGCAGAAACAGGAAGCGTTGGAAAATACGAAATAAGCAAACCATTCGTAAAGGAGATTATCATCAGGTAATCTCCTTCCAAGAAAACATAAAAAGGGCGATTGCTATTCCCCACACAAGGGATAAGCAATCGCCCTTATCTTTTATGAACTCAGTTCAGAAAGAAGAGCAAATGAATTGGCTTACCCTTCGGCCGCCGAACTTTGTTTCTTCACTCTTCTCTCTTCACTCAATTTACTTCCAAGGATTCTCTGTTGGGTAAGGCAGGCTAGCTGGCTGGTTGTAAGCGATATCCTTGATGCCGAGATACTTGAATACCTCGAACAAGGTCTTACCTACGTGAGAGAATGCTACGGCTCCGTGGTGTGGATAACCCTTCTGAATCAATACGTGACGATAGAAGCGGCCCATCTCGTTGATGGCGAAGATACCGATACCACCGAATGAACGGGTAGGAACATCGAGAACCTCACCCTCTGCGATGTAGCTGCGGAGGTTGCCCTCAGAATCGCACTGCAGACGGTAGAATGTGATGTCAGAAGCTGCGATATCACCCTCCAAAGTACCACGGGTGAAGTCTGGTTTACCACCATTCTCCAACAAACGGTTCTGGATGAGCTGATACTTAATCTTACGGCTAGAGCACATCTTGCACTGTGGAGTGTTACCGCAGTGGAAGCCCATGAAGGTATCAGTCAACTTATAATCATACTTGCCCTTGATGTCCTCATCATAGATATACTGAGGAACAGAGTTATTGATATCAAGCAATGTAACGGTATCGTCAGAAGCACACATACCGATGTACTCAGAGAGCGCACCATAGACATCTACCTCGCAAGCTACAGGAATGCCGCGGCTAACGAGACGGCTGTTTACATAGCAAGGCTCGAAACCGAACTGGCTTGGGAATGCAGGCCAGCACTTGTCAGCGAATGCTACATACTGGCGAGAACCCTTGTGAGCCTCTGCCCAGTCGAGCAATGTCAACTCAAACTGTGCCATTCTGCGGCTGAGGTCAGGATAGTAGCAGCCTTCGCCCATCTCCTTGGCCATATCAGCGCAAACCTCTTCGATACGTGGGTCGTTCTCGTGCTCCTTGTAAGCTACGAGAAGGTCAAGCTCTGAGTTCTCCTCAATCTCTACACCGAGTTCGTACAAGCCCTTGATTGGAGCGTTGCAAGCGAAGAAGTCCTGTGGACGTGGACCGAAGGTGATAATCTTCAAGCCCTTCAAACCGAGGATAACGCGAGCTACTGGTACGAAATCCTGAATCATCTTAGCTACGTCCTCTGCTGTACCTACAGGATACTCAGGGATGTAACCCTTCAGGTGGCGCATGCCGAGGTTGTAAGAGCAGTTGAGCATACCGCAGTAAGCGTCGCCACGACCATTGATCATGTCGCCGTCACCCTCTGCAGCTGCAACAAACATACAAGGACCATCGAAGTTCTTTGCAATCAAAGTCTCAGGAGTCTCAGGACCGAAGTTACCGAGGAATACAACCAAAGCGTTGCAGCCCTGCTCTTTCACTTCGCCCAAAGCCTTGAGCATATCTTTCTCGTTCTCAACTGTAGTCTGGCAGTTGAAGATTTCACCCTTGTACTCTTTTACGATGTTCTCACGGCGCTGAGTAGAAAGCGCGATTGGAAAACAGTCACGGCTAACGGCAATAATACCGAGCTTTACTTGTGGAATGTTGTTGCTTACCATAATTTTAGTTTATTACTTAAGTTTTTGTATAAATTGCTTATATTTATTGATTCTTTTCTAAATTTGTTTGGCTGACAATTATTCATTGTTCCGAGCACAAAGGTACAAATATATTTTGTATCACCAAGCGTTTTAAGGAATTTTTAATTCAAAAAAATGGCGCAAAACCGAAATTTTGCGCCAAATGTAACATATGATAAAGTTCTTGATACATTTCATACATGTCTCTATTATCATCTGATACCCCTTTTCTGCCTTAACATCTTCTTTAATATCTTCGCAGCGGGCGGTACCGGATGGTGTAAATCTGATTGAAGTACTCCTTCCAGCTGTTCGGCTCCTTGTCGTCATCACGCACGATACGGATGCCGTAGAATCGGGTACCCGTCTCCTTGTATTCCCGGAATCCCGACAACAGCTGCTGTGGCGGATCTGGAATCAGGAAGTCGGTAATCCAAAGCACATCGGCATTCACGTAATGGAGTCCGTCGTTGTCGAGAAGGTCGAACATCTGGGTCATCATCTTCTTTGCCGATGTTCCGCCTCCGATAAATGGAAGGTGGGTTGTGGTAGGCTGCCGCCGGATGCCTCGCCCGGTATGCGCCTGTCCATCTCCGTCGGACGGAGCTGCATCTGCTTCGGCTGATTCCATCATAGTGATTCCTATTCTCTTCAGGCGCTCTGCCTTGCGCTTCGCCATCAGGTCGATGGCACGGGTACTGACGGAGAAATCTATCAGGAAGCAGTCTCGCTCCAGATCTTCTGCCGTTTCTTCCAGCAGAGAGATGAGTGTAGAGGATATCCTTTCGGGCGTGCCATACATACTGGCTGAGGTGTCCAGACAGACGATCATCGGACCCTTGCGGGAGGCATGGGTAAAGCCCAGTTTGCGGGATGGTTTCGACATTTCGCTCTTATAACGGAAGGTCTGGAGTCTTCGCGTGCGATACTTATAGATAAAGAGGCCCTCCATATCTTCATCGCTGTACTGTGCCAGTTCGAGCGGGAGAAGGGAGTTGAGATCATCGCCCACGGTAATGCCCTCGATATCGCTACCCGCTGAATGCTCCATCTTCATCTCTACGCCCGATGCGATGGTGAGCCGGTCTTTGCCGTTGGCATCGGCTACTCGTCCCATCTTCGCCACAATTTCCTTGATTTCGGGATATTTGTCCTGAATCTTCACCTGGTTCAGACGGCGTTCAAACTCCGTTTCAGTCCATCCGTTCGTCATCAGTTCCCAGGCTTGTACGGCGCGCTGCTCCGAAACGCCCTTCGTCTTCATGTTGCGGGTTATCTGGTCCATCATGCGCACCAGTCCTGTTTCGAAGTTGTTCTGGCGCAGGGAGATGAAGTCCTTCAGCTTGTTCAATACCTGATGGTCGATGCAGACCTTCCAGTCTCTTACCAGCCTTTCCCAGTTTTCGGGTTTCGAAGCCCCGCCTCCAGTCATCAGCTTGAGGAAGAAAGGTTTATCGAACCCATCTTCAGCATGTTCCTGTTCCAGCTGGTCGAGCAAGGGGAGCCACACCTGTTCATCCATCCGCTTGAAGGGAGCCCAATCGAGCACATCATCTGCCCGATGACTCTCGGTCCAGGCACGCTGGCGCTGGAACCGCATGTGATGGACGCATTCCACGATGAATTTTCCCACGCTATCATAGAACACCTTGCTCTTAATCTTGCTGTTTACCACCTGTCGCACGAATTTCTGCACCTCTTCGCCAGTTTCTTCTATGGTTACTTTCAGGGTAAAGAGATGAATGAGATAATCCTTCAGCGGGTCTTCCTTTAAATTCCAAGGCATGGTAGTGCCTGTCGGATCAGGAACCTTCACCTGTCCCGACTTGCAGAAATCATCCAGCATCTTCAAGTAATACTGTGCCTCCGCCAAGTCCTTGTTATTCTGATATTTCATAGGAGTAAATCCTTATTTTTTCTCCATCAGATATTCTGCGAAGATTCTTGCAGCACTCTCTACTTTGGCTGCGCAAGGGCGAGACTTGTAATATTCTGCCGTTCTTGCCGAAGCCACATAGCTGGACTGCGCTTTCTCGTGACCCTTCAAGCCGAGGATTTCGGCACAGATGATACTACCGTTCTGCTCCTTCGATTTGGCGAGCAAATCCTGCACCACCTTATAGCATGCCGACTTGCCCTCACGGTCATCCCCCTCGGTCTGTCCGCAATCCAAGCCAACGAGCACCACGATGCCCGAAACAGCACCACACATCATTCTCATTCTGCCTACTCCACCACCGAAGCCGGCACCAATGCGCTTCGCCATCTCATCATCAAGACCATATAAATCGGCAAAGGCAGCCACTACCGACTGGCAGCAGCCATAGCCCTGCATAAAGTTATCCACAGCCTGGTGAACACGCGCCTCCAACTCAGGAGTCAATATTTTCTGTTCATTCATCATGTTTTGATTCTTCTATATATAATAATGTAATAGGAGGCGATTAAACCTCATAAAGTTTCATCGTATCCTGACGGGTAAACGCCAGTTCCTTATAGAAATCACGGAGATAAGCCGATATTTCCGCCTTATCATCAGCAGATGCGAAGAGATTCTCACCCAACTGCTTTTCCAACGAGGTCAAGCCATCCGAAAGGTTTTCTATCTCCCCCTCGTAATCCCTTCCATCCTCCGGATTCCTGCGTACACGATGATATTTGATGTCCTCAGCAAGCGCATTCTTCATCTCCACGAGTTTGTCTGCAAAAGGAGAAAAGAGGGCACGGATCACGATGTTTCGGATAGCATCCCGCTCTTCCGGTTCCTGCCACAGACAATGGTAGATAGGCAGCAAATCGCAGATATCCACCTCTTCCCTATCCTGCATAAAGGCAGAAGTGCGAAGCAGGCGGACGATATTCTTCCATCTTCGGTCACTCACATAGATGTTTCTGCGCTCGGCAGCCTCATCCACATTCACGGCTCTCAGAGATTTACGGATAGCGGAAATTGCATCAAGCACCTCCTCCTTCACGCCAATCTTACAGATTTTCTCCGCCCATTCAGCATACTCCTCAGCAGTAATCTTCAAATCAGAAAAATCTGCGTTATCTGCGAAATCTGCGTGACCTAAAATCCCTGTAGAACCAGAGAAATCTGCGTGAGATTCCAAGAGCATCGCCCGGAAATTCTTCTCCAGTTTTATCGGTCTACTCTCTATTCTGATGACGAATCGGTCCCAGAGCGCCTCCAGTCCTTCTCCCTTAGCCGGCAACTCATTACTTGCAGCCACGAGAAGTTTCAGAGGAAGATGCATTTCCCGATTGCCGTTTCTGAAGATTTTCTCGTTAATCACCGTAAGGAGCGTGTTCTGGATCGCAGGTCCCGCCTTCCAGATTTCATCCAGGAAAACCACATCGGCAGTAGGCAGATAACCCTCCACCGCACGCTCGTAAGTATCCGAAGTCTTCAGTTTCTGAATGCTCACCGGACCGAAGATTTCATCGGGTGTAGAGAATCGCGACATCAGATACTCAAAGCTCTGAGCCTCCCTGAATGCCGTCTTCAACTGTCTGGCCACCATACTCTTTGCCACACCCGGAGGTCCCAGCAGGATGATACTCTCACCTGCCAGAGCTGCCAGGAGCGAGAGCGATATCTCCGTCTCCTTCTCATAAATGCCCCGGTTCATCTCACCGAGTAATTGTTTGAATCTTTCAAGCATATTCTTACTTTTCTATTCAGAATCGTATAAAGACGAAAAGAAGTTAAGAGATAAAATTCATTATCCCTTAACTTCCTCATATTCTTTTATATAAATAAGGTATGGCTTACTTTACGTTGCCCACCTTAATCAAGTACTCAGCAATCTGAACAGCGTTCAGGGCAGCACCCTTACGAATCTGGTCGCCAGTCAACCACAATGTGTTACCATTGTCATCAGCCAGATCCTTGCGGATACGACCTACATATACATCGTCCTTGCCGGCGCTCTCCAATGGCATTGGATAAACGTAGTTCTGGGCATCATCCTTTACGGTTACGCCTGGAGCAGCCTCCAAAGCCTTGCGGATGTCCTCTACTGCCAATGGCTTCTCTGTCTCGAACCAAACACTCTCTGAGTGAGAACGGAGTGAAGAAACGCGAACGCAGGTAGCACTGGTGCGAACATCAGAGTGCATAATCTTGCGGGTCTCGTTATACATCTTCATCTCCTCCTTGGTGTAATCGTTAGGAGTCATCTTGTCAATCTGTGGAATGACATTGTATGCCAACTGATGAGGGAACTTATTGATATGCTCAGTCTTACCGGTCTCGAGGATATCCTTATACTGCTGCTCAAGTTCAGCCATGGCAGCAGCACCAGCACCTGAAGCACTCTGGTAAGAAGAGATATGAATCTTCTTGATATGGCTCAAGTTATCGATAGGCTTCAACACTACAACCATCATGATGGTGGTACAGTTAGGGTTGGCGATGATGTTGCGAGGGCGGTTCAGGGCATCCTCAGCATTTACTTCAGGCACAACCAGAGGCACGTCGTCGCACATACGGAATGCGCTAGAGTTATCAATCATCACGGCACCATACTTGGTGATAGTCTCGGCAAACTCCTCTGAAGTGCCGCCACCAGCAGATGTGAAAGCAATATCGACATCTTTAAAGTCATCGTTATGCTGCAAAAGTTTGACCTCATAGTCCTTTCCCTTGAAGTTGTATTTTCGTCCAGCAGAACGCTCAGAGCCAAACAACACCAAATCATCCATAGGGAAATTTCTCTCAGCAAGGATACGCAGGAATTCCTGTCCAACTGCGCCACTTGCACCAACAATTGCTACTTTCATAATCGAATCTTTTAATTTATAAAGTTGTTATAAGTGTAAACTGTGGAAGAGAAAGCCAGCCTCCTTATCATCTTCATGATTCCTCATCTTTCTGACAGCTTCATAATTTTTCCTCATTTTCTGATAGCTTCATGATTCCTCATTTTCTGATAGCCGGAAACTGCTTATTTTCTCAAATCCGCTGCAAAGTTAAGACTTTTTCTACAATATCAAGCATAAATTCCCAAAAATTATTGCTTTTTGCTGCAATTTTATCTTTTTTGCTTACTTTTCTGCAAGAATATGCATAAAAACGGAGAAAAATAGTTGCTATTTGCAATGCGGCAAGCCGCGAGAATGCAGGAATTTATGGATTGTTACTTTCCATAAGTCATCCTTTCGTTTCAATCGGAAGGTTGAAACCACACAGGCGTCACCTGGCCGGAAACTCAATCCCATGATTCCATAGTTGTATTGTCCATGAATAGAAGTAGAGATGTCTCGATGCATCAAACCTATCGTTACGATTTCATCATTACCTCCATGCTCTTCATGCAACATTTTCAGGATCCCCCCAGCCCAATACCTGTTTCTTGGTTTGTAGAGACATGAGGCAGGTATTTCTTTCTTGTCTCCAACAAATACAGAAGCCTCCAACCAAGCCTTTGGTACCTTATTGAAAATGAAACCCAACTGCTTCACGAGTTCTTCTCTCAACTGTTCAGCCTTCTGATGGGAGAAATTTCCCAAAGGCTTTAACTCTATGACATAACCCAATGGAGGATCAGCAGGAAGGCTGTCTCCCATTTCCTCATTGCCATGGCTCTGATTTCCATTGTAACAACCTGCTAAAAACAGGATTGAGATTCCAGCTATAAACAACAATAACTTCTTCATAATCTTCAAACATATAATTAAAAAACATAGACATTTCTATTCCCAATATGATCAATAACTTCTTCATAATAGTGCAAAAGTAGAAAAAATAAGCAAGTAATGATGCTATCCATACGTGGATTGTATCAAATACTCGCTTATGTGTATGAAATCATCAATGCCTACAACATCAAATCCTTGATGGTTGTACCATTCATGAATCTGCTTAAATCTACCCTTTCTCCAATACCATGCAAATGTCCGGTTTCTGAATACTGCCAGATATTGCACTTTCCTCTGCCGTCGATAGAGGGTTGTCGGGAGTTATAATTGGCGATGAAGAGATAATAGCGATTGAACTTCGCCCCCATCTCCTTATTATAGAAGCTCTCGTTGCTATAGATGACAGGATACTTGCCATAGTGTTTCTTCACTAAATCAGCAAACACCTGTATGCTATCCTGCAGCTGTCGTCCCTTCCATCTTCCCTGGATGCCTTTCTCCTCCACATCCAATACAGGAATCAAGTCCTGCTCACTCTTCTTCACCATCTTTTGGAAATCCCGGAACTGAGCAGTTGCTGAAGAGCCGGCAGACATCAGATGATAAGATCCCACCTTCAACCCATATTTACGAGCCAGTCTGATATTTCGGCGATAATGTCGATCCACATATCCCTTACCATGTGTAGCTCTGATATAAACGAACTTGATTCGCTTGTTCTTCGCTATTTCCTTCCACTTGATAACTCCATTGTGTTTCGAAACATCAATGCCGTCATATCCGCCACGAGTATAAGGTTGCCCTTTCAATCTATCAACGAACACGTCAGAATAAGATGAAGCGATGCCCACCCATCGCTTCACCTTATATGGCGACACCACATACATAATCCCCAGACCAACACCAGCCCAAACGACCAGGTTGCCTAAGGAAACCAAAGTATATTTTAATCCTTTCTTCATTACATTTTATCTTTTAGTTGTTTTCAGGGGGACAAAGATAGTGAATTTATCCGAAACTGCATAGAAAGTTGGGGGATAAATGTATGAAATAGGGGGCTGGAAGTACGAAATGACCAAACGGCTACCTGACATTACTCATCAAGTATCCGTTTTAAAAATTCTATCATTTCCAGATATGTACTCTATTAAGTATATCCAATGCTACATATTAATCGAATTGCATAGATTCCATCCAGTTCAATTCTTGATTTAAAGAAAGGATTCATGTTTTTGTGAATACGCACTACATCAACTGAGCACTTGAACAAGCCCTCTAAGAATTCTTTCAAGTCGGCCAATAAAAATGGATTAGGAGTTTCTGTTTCTACACAAATATCCAAATCGCTTTGCTCTGTTTGCTCATTTCGTGATACGGAACCAAAAATGCGCAAGGTCTTGATTCCAAAATCTTTAGTAATCTTGGAACTATTTTGCCTTATTATTGCTATATAATCTTTCATTTATAGTTGCATAACACAAAAAATACTCATTTATAAAGTATCTTACGTAAACGTAAGCGGTTATATTGACCATTTCTATACTGCCTAAATTCAGTCCAATTACCAAATTCATCATAAACGTACGAAAACTCAGAAATAGCTTCAATTGGAGACGTAGGAAATTTGTCATCCCCATTCCACCATCTTAATTCTGGATACCATTTTTGCCATATTTCATTTCCATATTGATCATATTTTATCTGCTCTTCCCAACCATTAATACTAGTGGAAGTTTCTTGTCCCAACATATTATAAAAATGGAGCGTTGTATTTATCAATACATCATTTTTATACATTTGGCATTTTACCAACTGCCCTTTCCCATTATAATAGTATTCCTCTCGTTCTTTTTTAACTTTATTCTTACAGGTATGCACTTCACCTTCAAAATTATGACTATATGTCCACTCGTAATTTTGCTCATAAGTGTGATAACCTACACTCAAATAAAGAGTTCTATGGTTATGACTATCATATTCTGTTGTTGTCACTCTTACCCCATCATATGAATTTTCCCTACAAATACTTCTTCGAACCATACCACAAACGATTTCATTTTCCCTCGTTGATAAAACTTTTCCATTTCCGTCATACATAGTTTCGTTCAACAATATTCCGCTTGAGTAATTTGTTACAGTTCGACTTTTCAACAGAGTACCATCAGAAAAACTTAAAGACTCTCCTTTTGATGGCTTTCCATTGTGGAACAAGACCTTTGAGGCAAAGGCCTTTGTTTCTTTTTGGCATTTTTTATTAGAGAACCAACCTCTTTGAATTTCAGTCTTAACCTCATAATCAGTTTCTTCTACTGAAATTATATTCTGAACATTTTTCAATTTTTCTACATTCATAATCACATAAGGAAAAAGTTATTTAAATTTGCATATTCTTTCAATGCGTATGTGCAACTCTTATTTGTCGTAGCTCCATATATGATAAGCGTATCAAATCCTAAAGCCATCAAACGCTTTACAAACGACAAGTTACCCAATATATATTGAGATATTTCACGAATTTCAGCATCCCCCAATCCATTATCATTCTGGATAGAAGGTTTGGTAAACCGTGCTGCTGAAAGCAAACTTTCTGCCGCATTGAAAGCTAAGGCTACTTTGAACCACAAAACGGTTTCTATGGAAGAATTCAACAAAATGTTTGAATAATAACTTAGTAAGTCGAAGTAAGTGATTGCTAAAACTTTCTAAAAAAAGGGTTTTTGACCATAAATTTTCGTTATAGATAAGAGTATTAGATACGTTAACCGTATTTTTTTGTACTTTTGTTTGTTTGAAAAATAGGGGTTGAAAACCCTTTTTTGTTACTAATAACTAAACCATTAGATTATGGATGATTTTAGTAAAATTTAGTCTACCAAGCATTTGGGTTAGTGAACAGTATGGTGCTGGATGATGTCATCAAGTCGCAAGGATATCTGAATCCTTATATTTTGGTAGGAGCGTCAGTTGAATGTGACTCAGTTGGATGTGTTTTCCCGACTGATGATGGACAGAATTATTTTTCTGGGTACACAGATTGATGATTATACAGCCAATACACTCCAGGCGCAGCTTTTATATTTGGACTCAGTAGAGTCTGGTAAAGATATATCTATTTATATCAATTCTCCCGGAGGATCTGTTTACGCTGGATTAGGTATTTATGATACCATGCAGTTCATCAATAGTGATGTTGCCACGATCTGTACAGGTATGGCCGCTTCGATGGCTGCCGTGCTGTTGGTTGCGGGAACAGAAGGTAAACGTTCTGCGTTGACTCACTCACGCGTGATGATTCATCAGCCGATGGGAGCGCGCAAGGACAGGCGTTCGGATATTGAGATCAACGGCCGTGAAATCCAAAAGTTGAAGAAAGAACTGTATACCATTATTGCAGATCACTCTCATACGGATTTTGACAAAGTATGGGCGGACTCTGACCGTGACTACTGGATGACAGCTCAGGAGGCTAAGGAATATGGTATGATTGATGAGGTGCTGTCACGCAAACCGGCTACTCTATAATGTATTTATTTCCATTTGAAAAGAATAACAGTACTAAAAACAACTCAAGTTTCTGCTATCATTTAATGTAGGCTTCTTTTTTAAAGACGCATTAGGGAAACTTGAATATTTAAAGGAATAAACATTGGAAGATAATAAAACACCTAGAAACAGTAGAAGGAAATGTAGTTTCTGCGGACGTTCGGAAAATGAAGTCGGATTTCTGATAACCGGAATGAACGGTTGCATTTGTGACAGTTGCTCGGAGCAGGCATATGAAATTATGCAGGAGGCCATGCATCAAAAAAAAGGTGCACCGGGTGAGTTGAACTTGAAGGAACTTCCGAAACCAAAGGAATTAAAGAATTTCTTGACCAATACATTATTGGTCAAGATGACGCGAAACGCTATCTTTCCGTTGCCGTGTACAATCATTACAAGCGTCTGCTCCAAAAAGTGGATAAGGATGATATCGAGATTGAAAAGTCCAATATCATTATGGTAGGTAGTACGGGGACGGGAAAAACGTTGCTGGCACGCACTATTGCCAAATTATTGCATGTGCCGTTTACCATTGTTGATGCCACCGTGCTGACAGAGGCCGGTTATGTGGGTGAAGATATTGAGAGTCTTTTAACCCGTTTGCTTCAAGTGGCAGATTATAATGTGGCGGAAGCTGAAAGAGGCATCGTATTTATTGATGAGATTGACAAGATTGCCCGTAAAGGAGATAACCCCTCCATTACTCGTGATGTAAGTGGTGAAGGTGTACAACAGGTCTGTTAGTAATTGTTAGGAAGATCTATAGTGAATGTACCGCTCGAGGGAGACGTAAACACCCGACAGAAATGATTCCGGTACAATAACGAAAACTATTCTGTTTATTTGGTGGTGGGCGTTTGATGGTATTGAACGCAAAATTGCACAACGTTTGAATACGCATGTGGTAGGTTATAGTGCGGCGAAGGACGTGGTGAAGATAGACCGTGGCAACTTGATGCAATATATTGCCCCTCAGGATTTGAAATCATTCGGGCTGATTCCTGAAATCATAGGCCGTCTGCCCATTTTGACTTACCTGAATCCGTTGGATAGAACCGCTTTGCGCAATATCTTGACGGAACCGAAGAATTCCATTATCAAGCAGTATATTAAATTATTTGAAATGGATGGAGTCAAGCTGGAATTTCAGCCTCAAGTATTCGAATATATTGTAGACAAAGCTATTGAGTATAAGTTAGGAGCACGCGGATTACGTTCCATTGTGGAAACGATCATGATGGACGTTATGTTTGAAATTCCCTCTCAGAAAGCGAAAAAGTATGAAGTGACACTTGATTTTGCAAAACAGCAGATGGGAAAAGCGAATATCTCGCGGATGCAAACAGCTTAGTATCAAGATATAAAGGGAGAGAGAAAGAAAAAATGCAATTCTTCTGAAAAATATTACCCGAAATATTCGTGTAATTTGAGAACTTGTTTATAACTTTGTTAGGCAACAAAAGATGTAAAACAAGAAATCGGGAAAACCGTGAAAAACTATTGATACAATGACGGAGAATATAAATTTAACGGACGCATTAAAAAAGTATTTTGGATTTGATACTTTCAAAGGTAATCAGGAAGCGATCATCCGTAATCTGCTTGCCGGAAATGATACATTTGTTTTGATGCCTACGGGCGGTGGTAAATCGTTATGCTATCAGTTGCCATCCCTTATCATGGATGGAACAGCAATCGTTATATCTCCTTTAATTGCATTGATGAAAAACCAGGTGGATGCCATGCGTAATTTCAGTGAGGAGGACGGAGTAGCACACTTTATTAATTCGTCATTGAACAAATCGGCTATAGACCAGGTTAAATCGGATATCCTGAGCGGCAAAACCAAATTGCTCTACGTTGCTCCCGAATCTTTGACAAAGGAGGAGAATGTAGATTTCTTGAAAGGAGTGAAGATTTCATTTTATGCGGTGGATGAAGCACACTGTATTTCGGAATGGGGGCATGACTTCCGTCCGGAGTACCGTCGTATCCGTCCTATTATCAATGAAATAGGAAAGGCGCCGGTGATTGCCCTTACTGCTACTGCAACTCCGAAAGTGCGTATGGATATTCAGAAAAATTTGGGTATGCAGGATGCGCAGGAGTTCAAGTCCTCTTTCAATCGTCCGAACCTGTATTACGAAGTGCGCTCGAAGACAAATAATATTGACAGGGATATTATCAAGTTTATCAAGGCTAATCCAGGTAAATCAGGTATTATCTACTGTTTGAGCCGTAAGAAGGTGGAAGAATTGGCTGAAGTGCTTCAAGCTAACGGAATCAATGCGCGTGCTTATCATGCCGGTATGGATTCTGCTACACGCACAGCCAATCAAGACGGGTTCTTGAAAGAGGATATAGATGTGATTGTAGCTACCATCGCTTTTGGGATGGGAATTGACAAACCCGATGTGCGCTTTGTGATACATTATGATATTCCGAAAAGTCTGGAAGGTTATTATCAGGAAACGGGGAGAGCCGGTCGTGACGGAGGGGAAGGTCAGTGTATTACGTTCTATTCCAACAAGGACTTGCAGAAGCTGGAGAAGTTTATGCAGGGAAAGCCCGTGGCAGAGCAGGAAATCGGTAAACAGTTGCTGTTGGAAACAGCTGCATATGCAGAGTCTTCTATATGCCGTCGTAAATCATTGTTACATTATTTTGGGGAAGAATATACAGAGGAGAATTGTGGAAATTGTGATAATTGTTTAAATCCTAAAAAGCAAGTGGAGGCTCAGGATTCATTATGTGCTGTGATTGAAGCAATCATAGCAGTGAAAGAAAACTTTAAAGCAGATTATATAATTGATATTCTTTTGGGTAAGGAAACGTCAGAAGTACTTGCTCATAAACATGAAGAACTGGAAGTATTCGGTTCAGGCATGGGAGAAGAAGAAAAAATGTGGAATGCTGTCATCCGTCAGGCTTTGATAGCGGGTTATTTAAGTAAAGACGTAGAGAATTACGGTCTATTGAAGGTTACTCCCGAAGGACATAAATTCTTGAAAAAACCGAAATCCTTCAAGATTGTTGAAGATAATGATTTCGAGGAGGAGGAAGAAGAAACTCCGGTTCGGGGAGGTGCTTCTTGTGCAGTAGACCCTGTGCTTTACTCTATGTTGAAAGATTTGCGTAAGAAGCTGTCCAAGAAACTGGATGTGCCGCCGTATGTTATTTTCCAGGATCCTTCTTTGGAGGCGATGGCTACTATTTATCCGGTGACTTTGGAAGAATTGCAGAATATTCCGGGCGTAGGTGCTGGAAAGGCAAAACGTTATGGTCAGGAGTTCTGCGTATTGATAAAGAAGCATTGTGAGGAAAATGAAATAGAGCGTCCGGAGGATTTGCGTGTCCGTACAGTGGCCAATAAATCCAAACTGAAGGTGTCCATCATTCAGGCTATTGACCGGAAGGTGGCCTTGGACGACATTGCTGTGTCAAAGGGATTGGAGTTCGGTGAATTATTGGATGAAGTAGAGGCTATTGTTTATTCGGGGACTAAGCTGAATATTGATTACTTCCTAGAGGAAATTATGGATGAAGACCATTTGAACGATATTTATGATTACTTCAAGGAATCTACAACAGATAAAATAGATGACGCGATGGATGAGCTGGGTGATGACTATACCGAGGATGAAATCCGGTTGGTTCGTATTAAGTTTATTTCTGAAATGGCAAATTGATTTATCTTTGGTTGTTTTGATAATAATAAGAAAGCCGGGCTTGCATAACTCCAAGTCTGGCTTTTCTTGTATCAGTGTCACATTCATTATATAGACAGCTTTCTTTTTATTTTTTGTTATTAGGGATGAGATAGAGTAAGTTGTTGAGTTATCCTTGCAAAATGCAGGGGAAGATATAAAGGAAGACATGTTCTACTAAAATACAAGCCCTACTCCCGAGCCTTTCTTGTGAACCCTGTCCGTATTTGTCAGCAAAAGCGGAATTTCATTCTCCGGAATGCCCATTCCGTTGTCTGATACCGTTATGATGATATCCTCTCCCACTTTTT
>ENA-OQKQ01000159-OQKQ01000159.1-human-gut-metagenome-genome-assembly--contig:-NODE-159-length-26861-cov-4.672140_pt1 | contig 26861 bp, 27 predicted proteins | sample MGYA00242651_ERZ504803 | MGnify/ENA primary metagenome ERZ504803 (study PRJEB26092, sample SAMD00036380) | human gut metagenome | host: Homo sapiens | study: EMG produced TPA metagenomics assembly of...
CAAAAACTCAGCTCGGCGTGTATATTGACTGTATGAAAAATCCGTACAGCACACTTTACAATATTCCGTCAATTCTCACATTTTCAAAATCAGTCGATGCACAAAAGCTTGCCGACTGCGTTGTAAAGGTAATCAAGGCTCACCCATATATTATGACTCACCTTTCACTTGAAAACGATGATATTGAGCAGGCATATGTTGACTCTGCAAAACCGAATGTTCCCGTTGAAAAGCTTACGGAAGAACAGCTTGAAAACTACAAAAAGGATTTTGTAAAACCGCACAATCTTATGAAAGCACCGCTGTTCAGAATCTCGGTTGCAGAAACCGAAAAGGCGGTATATCTGCTTTCGGATTTCCACCACCTTATTTTTGACGGTGCGTCCGTTGCACTTTTCTTTGAACAGCTTAAAACGCTGTACGAGGGAGGTAATATTGAGCCTGAAAGCTACACCTACTTTGATTATGCAGAGAATGAAATTAAGGCTGAAAACAGCGATGAATTTAAAAATGCCGAAAAATTCTTCGACAATATGATGAAAAATTTTGACTCTGCAAGCGAAATCACGGCTGACCTCAGAGGTCACGCGGAGGACGGTGCTCTTGCATCTCAGGCAGTCCCCGTTGATATGGCAAGGGTTGAAAACTTCTGTTCACAGCACGGAATCACTCCAGCCCACCTTTTCCTTGCCGGCACATTCTACGCTGTTTCAAGATTTGTGAACAGCAGAAATGTTTACATCAGCACAATCAGCAACGGCAGAAGCGATATGCGGCTTACAAACTGCTTTGGTATGTTTGTAAAAACTCTTGCACTCGGCATTGAGATTGAGGACATCACCTCACTTGAATTTGTTGAAAAAAGCAAAGCTGTTTTCACGGATTCAATTGAAAACGAAATTTATCCCTATGCACAGCTTTGTGCAAAATACGGCTATGCGCCGAACATTATGTACGAATATCAGCTTGGTGTTGTTGATAACCTTGAAATTGACGGCAAAGCTGTTGTCCGTGATTACCTTGAAATGAATACTGCAAAGTTCAAAACAGCCGTTCACATTGAGGATTACAAGGGCAAGCCGAGCGTTGTGGTTCAGTACAATGACGCACTTTACAGCGGTGAACTTATGAGAACGCTTGCAAAATCCGTTCTCTGCGCTGTTGAACATATTATAGAAAATCCAAACGGCAAAATCAGAAAGGTTTCACTACTTGACAATGCCGCAATTGCACAGCTTGAAAGCTTTAAGTCAACCGAAATTGCTCCCGTTAAGACAAAGCTTCTTCACAAAATGTTTGAAGAACAGGCTGCAAAAACTCCCGACAGAATTGCACTTTCGGCTTGTGACGGCAAACTGACCTACAAAGAGCTTGACCGTCTTGCAAATATCACGGCAAACTCACTCATTGAAAAAGGTCTTGAAAAGGGCGGAAAGGTTCTTATTCTGCTCAAAAGAACCTCAAAATTCTTCATATCACTTTTCGGCATTCTCAAGGCAGGCGGTGCGTTTATTCCGTCATGTCCCGACTATCCGAAGGAGCGAATTGACAGTATTATTGAGGACAGCGACGCAGACTTTGTAATTACGGAGGGCGAACTGTTCTGCGAATATAAACGCACGGTTGATGTTTCAAAACTTCTTTCGGGCAATAATGAAGAAAATCCGAATGTTGATGTACAGCCTGACGACCTTGCGTACCTCATCTACACCTCGGGTTCAACAGGCAAGCCAAAGGGCGTTATGCTGCGCCACATCGGCATTGCAAACTACCTTGCATACAGCGACTCAAACATTCAGGTTAAAGAGGTTGTTGACAACTGTCATGCATACGGCTCTGTAACAACAATCAGCTTTGATATGTCGCTAAAGGAAACCATGCTGTCGCTCTGCAACGGTCTTACCCTCGTTTTTGCAAGTGATGAACAGACGGTAAATCCGATTTCACTTGCAGAATTCTTTAAAGAAAACAATGTTGATGCGTTCAACTCTACACCGTCAAGACTTTTGCAATATATGGAGCTTGACGAATTTGCAGAAGCAATGGCGAACTGCAAGGTTATACTATCGGGCGGAGAAAAATATCCCAACAAGCTATTAAGGGTACTGCGTGAAAAGACGAACGCAATAATAATCAACACCTACGGTCCGACTGAAATCACGGTTTCTTCAAATGCAAAAAATCTTACGAATGCAGACGAAATTTCAATCGGCAGGCCGTTACGCAACTACACGGAATATATCGTTGACTCAGACAACAATCTCCTTCCAATCGGAGTTGTGGGTGAGCTTCTCATTCAGGGATGCGGAGTTGCACTCGGCTACAACAAACTTCCAGAACAAACTGCAAAGGCATTCATCGAATTCAACGGTGAACGCACCTACCGCTCGGGCGACTATGCAAAATGGACAACGGACGGCGATGTTATTATTCTCGGCAGAACAGACAATCAGGTTAAGCTGAGAGGATTAAGAATTGAACTCGGTGAAATTGAAAAGTGCCTGACCGCAATTGACGGCATTAAGAGCGGAATTGCTCTCATCAGAAAGGTCGGCAAGGCTGACGCAATCTGCGTTTACTATACAGCCGACAGACAGATTGATCCCGATGAAATCAAGTCTGAGCTTGCAAAATCTCTAACGGATTATATGGTTCCGAGTGCGTATGTTCAGCTTGACGAAATGCCGCTCACACCAAACGGCAAGGTCAACACAAAGGTTCTTCCCGAACCTAAAAGCAACAAATCCGAAAGCGGTCGGTTGCCGAAGAATGAACTTGAAAAAACATTCTGCGACATCTTTGCAGAAATTCTTGAACTTGACAATGTTTTTGCGGACGATAACTTCTTTGACCTCGGCGGAACATCGCTTACAGCAACAAGAATTGTAATCTCCGCATCAAAGAAAAACATTGAGGTTGCATACAGCGATATATTTGCAAATCCTACTCCGCAAACCCTTGCAAAATTTGTGAGCAAGGACGATTCAGCCGAAGATGACCTTGAAAATCTTTCGGACTACGATTATACAAATATCAATAAAGTTCTTGAAAAGAATAATATTGATACATTCAAAAACGGTGAGCTTCAAAAACTTGGCAATGTTCTTCTGACAGGCTCTGCCGGCTTCCTCGGAGTACACATTCTCTACGAACTTCTTCACAAGTATAACGGCAAGGTTTACTGCATGATTCGTGACAAGAACAATAATCCTGCCGAAAACAGAATGAACTCAATCTACTATTACTACTTTGAAGAAAGTCTGAAAGAAAGATATCCCGACAGAGTTACCGTTATCAGCGGTGATGTTACAAACCGTGAATCATTCGATAAATTTATTGACAAGGACATTAACACGGTCATCAACTGTGCCGCAAATGTTAAGCACTTTTCAAAGGGTACAGACATTGAAGATGTAAACCTTTACGGTACTCTCAATGTGCTTGACTTCTGCAAAAAGACTAATGCAAGGCTTGTTCATGTGTCAACAATGAGCGTAGGCGGTATGTTTGTGGGAGAACAAGGTTCTGTTGACAAGCTCAAAGAAAATCAACTTTACTTTGGTCAGCATGAGGGTTCAAAATACACCCTGTCAAAGTTCCTTGCAGAAAGGGCGATTCTTGAAGAGGTTTCAAAGGGCTTTAACGCAAAGATTATGCGTGTAGGCACACTTGCCGCAAGAAACAGCGATGGTGAATATCAGATTAATTTCACCACCAACACATTTATGGGCAGACTCAAATCTACGCTTCTTATCGGCAAATATCCGTACGAGGCAATGGAAATGCCGGTTGAGCTTTCTCCGATTGATTTTGTGGCAAAGGCAATTCTTCTGCTTGCACAAGCTCCGAAGGATTGCACCGTGTTCCACCCGTTCAACAACCATACTCTCATTATGGGTGACCTCTACACCGAGATGAACAAAATCGGACTTCATTCACAGGGTGCAGAGTATGAGGAATATATGATTGCACTTGACAGAGCCGAGCAGGATCCCGAAAAAGCAAAGATTCTTTCGAGTATGATTGCATATCAGAACATGGCTCACGGTCAAAAGACATTTACAGTCGGCAAGAGCAACACATACACAATGCAGGTTCTTTACAGAATGGGATTTGTGTGGCCCGTTACCTCGCTTGACTATATGAAACGATTCATCAACGCATTAAGAGGTCTTGGCTTCTTCGATTAATAATACAAAATCAAGTCATAATAAAAGGCAAAACAGCGGACATTCCGAATCAATGGATTGTCCGCTGTTTTTATATTTTATAATAACGGCAAGCATAAAAAGCACCGCCCCTGCTCTGCAAAAAAACAGAACAAGGACGGTAAAGTTAAATGCTTGTCAAATTATGCACTTACTGTCAAATTGATAAACAAAATTTCAATAATAATCTCTGTCTACATTTTAAATATTCAAAGTCGAAAATAAATATACCTTGGAGTAAAAGAGCTGTTTTTGGGAGTGAAAGGAATACTGCATACAATATCAAAAAAATGATATAATAAATTTCAGCAACGGCAATGCCATATATTGACAATAAGGTGCAGAAACATTATAATTTATTGTGTAAAAACATTAAAATGAACAGGAGTAAAAGTGCGATTCTCGGGAGTGAAATTACTTTGCAAATAAAAAGCAATCAAACGATTGCCTTTATTTTCAGGCATCAGAGCCAACCGAAAAACCATCTGAAGATAGTATCAAACACTTCTTGCTCCCCCCTTTATTCTATTGTATGGGATTACAATAGCAAACAAAAAAGGCAATATAAATACAGTTTGGAGCAAGATACTCTGTTTTGAGAGTAAGAGGGTGAAAATATGTTTGCGGCTTTGTGTGATGACGATAAATACATAATCGAAGAGCTAAAAAAGCTGCTTTTGACATACGCAAAGAAAAATCGTATAATTATTGATATTGACGAATTTGAAAGCGGTGAAAAGCTTTTGAATTCCGAGAATAATTACGATATAATAGTGCTTGATTTTCAGCTTGGCAGTACGGACGGACTGACTGTTGCAAAGGAACTCAGAAAACGCAATGTGCTTTCCTGCATAATTTTTCTGACATCTTATCCCAACTTTATGATTGATGCGTTTGAAGTGAACACATTCAGATTTCTTCTGAAACCGATTGACAAATCAAAATTTTTCAAGGCAATTGACGACTATGTAAAAATTGTAGATGCTAATTATCCGATAACTCTTATTCAAAATAAGGAATTGAAAAAAATTAACTCAAATGAAATCTGCTTTATTGAGGCAGACGGAAAATACTCAAACATTCATTTAAATACCAAGGTTATGCACTGTTCAAAAACTCTTTCGGGAGTTACAAATCTTCTCCCAAAGTATTGTTTTGTAAGAACCCATCGTTCTTTTGTGGTAAATCTTCACTACATAAAATCATACTCATCAGATACGGTATATCTGAGCAACGGAGAGGTGGCTTATCTCAGTAAGAATTATCAAAAATCCTTTCGGACATCATATATGAATTTCCTTGAAAAAAATTATGTGAGGTTATAATTTATGCTATTTTACAGCTATGCGGAGTTTGTAATAGGGCTTGTGGCAATTTTCTATTTTACTTCAAAAAATTTTTTCCATTACCAAGTACAAACTGTATTTTGCCCTGTCATTGATTTTTATAATTTCAACGGCATCGTTTGCCTGCTTTATAAAAAGCGACCAACGGTATGTAATTCTAGCCGGTTTTTGCATTTTGTTGCATTGACATTTCTTCCGATTTTACTCGGATACAATAAAAAAATGATGTTGCTGTTCTCTTCGCTCTTCTTTTCGGGATTAACATTTTTTATATCCGAAATCTATCAATTGTTGTGTTCAATCTATTCAACCGAATTTGCGAGCAGCACCTAGTGTGTTTTTTTAATCTGATTTCAAATCTGATTGTTTTCGGAATATTTGTACTCCTGTCAAGTCCGCTGAAAATCAAGACAAAGCTTGTGGTTGAGTCAATTACCAAACGACAATAATTATGATATTGATTTTTCTGTATCTCGGCGGAAGTATGGCGACTTTCGGCACATACTACATAATTCCGTCATCTGATCACAGAACGATTGCGCTCAAAATTCTGACCTTGATTGTGTCGGTTGTATTCTCGTTTTCGATTCCTATTCTTTTGTACAATCAGATAAAAAAGAGTCAGTACATGCACGAAAATGACATTTACGAACGCCAGCTGAACGCACAGATTAACTACTACAAAAGCATTACAACTTCGGGTTATGAACTGCGAAAAATAAGACACGATTACAACGATCTTTCTATCGGATTAAAATCGCTTATCAACAGTCGGAAATATGATGAGGTTATCCCTCTCCTGCAAAAATATGACAGCGAGATTATAAGCTCATTTCAGATTTTGTACAACACGGGCAATGATCTGACTGATGCGATTTTAAGCGATAAGCAGAAAAATGCAGATGAAAATATTAAAATCACTTTTGAGGGTTCGCTTGCAAATGTGCCTGCCGACAACCTTGAAATCTGCGTTTTGTTTAACAATATGATTGACATTGCGTTTGAAAATGTAAAGGAATTTTGCGGTAACGGAAAACAAATTATCGCCTTAAAAGCAGAAACAAGGGCTGGATTTCTCTTTTGCTGCATAAGCTTTCCGATTGAAAATGAAATAAAAAAGGCACAGAACAATGTTCTGCACCACAGCTTTGCGTATAAAACTTTGAAAAATCTTGCCGAAAAAAACGGCGGTAAAATTGAAACAAGCCTGTCGGATGACAGACTTGCAATAACCACGGGTTGGGTAATTAACAGTATCGGTTAATTCTTTTTAGGAATAAATATCTTGGACATATCAGTCTTTTCAATTTTGAAAAGGCTGATTTTTTTATCTATGCCTGCGGCATAACCTGTAAGGTTTCCGTTTGTTCCAATAACACGGTGACACGGCACAATTATCGAAACGGGGTTGTGTCCCACAGCACCACCGACCGCCTGTGCGGACATCTTGGCAATGCCACGCTGTTTTGCCAAAATTTTTGCAATTTCGCCGTAGGTCATAACTGAGCCGTAGGGAATTGTCAGGAGAATATCCCACACAGCCTTGCGAAATTCTGAGCCGTTAAGCGAAAGTTTGGGCGTAAAATCGGGTTCGTTGCCCGAAAAATATATGTCCAGCCACTTTTTTGTCTGTTCAAAAACAGGCAGGGTTTTATCCTCAGTTTCACCTTTTACGGTTGACGCAAAGTACTTTTGTCCATCAAACCACAAACCGCAAAGGCTCTCACCGTCAGATGCCATAGTTATATTGCCAATCGGAGAATTGTAATAATCGTTAAAAAACATAATCTCACCCCACCTAATTGTACCGTTAAAGGCAGTTTTTGGCAAGAAAAAATCGACACGAAAATCGTGCCGACTTTGGTTACAGATTCATTTCTGAAAGTTCTTTTGCGGTTGCATCAACAAGTTTTTCACACTTTTTTGTGTTTTCGCTGATCATTCCGCCAACGCTGAAAAGCCCGCCTGTGATTGAATCCAATGCCGCATTTTTGGCTACATTGTCCATACCCGCCTGAGTGGACTTTTGAATTGAGAATTTCTGCGTTTCCTTGCCGAAACCGCTCTTCATAATCCACACCTGATTCTGACTGTCGAGAGCGGGAAATGTTATTACGGTAGCCATTCCATGCTTTGTAAGTGACGGAGTTCCTGCCGTAAACTCTTTGTCTTTGATTGCATCAAAAAAGCTCTCAATCGTATAAGAATTTTGTGTCTTAATGTTTTTGGTTTTAACTCCGAATGCCATAGTAACTTCCTTTCAGATTAGTTAGCGCCCCAGACATTTCCGTTTTTGTCCGTGAATTTGCCTGTAAGAACCATAATAAAATCAACAAGCCAACCGATACCGAAAACACCGCAAGTTAAAAGCCAGATGATACCTGTTCCGATTTTGCCTGTCATAAATCTGTGAACACCGAGTTCACCGAGAAAAAATGTGATTAGTACCGCCGCTGTTTTGCTCATTTGTAAGCACTCCTTAAAATTTATTTGTTGAGTACACTATACAGAATAAAAATTGTAAATGCAACAATTTGGCAGCAAGGTCAGTTTTTCGGCAAGAAAGTCATAAAATCACAAAGGACATTGCCAAATGACAATGCCCTCTGCGAATGAGTTAAAATGAATAAACCTGTTATCTGCTTTGAATTGCAATTTTTCTGTAGGTATCGAACTTAACCCACTTTGCAAAGAAATCCGCATCGTTGATGCTTTTAAGATTTGAATACTCGGAAAGAAACTGCTGAATTTTTTCGTTGCTGTCGGCAAGAACCTCGAAGCCTCTGCCGTTTACAACAGGAACACCGCCGTAGCTGTACTCCGATGTCAAAACGATATCGGTAATCTTGCGGTCACGAACCTTTACGGCAACGCTGTCACGAAGAACTATAATATCAAAACTGTCGGGATACTTATAGCTTTCGCCCTCAACAGGGATTGTATCACCCTTTGTATAGGTTTCCTTAACAGGCTGATATTTGAGAACATTAAGGCTTGAAGTGTCGTAGAAAAACTCTTCAAAGATATCACCTCTTGCCTCAAGTGAGCCGAGTACAAATGACGCCTTTTTTGCATCATCGTCTTTTTCTTCAACCGAATCAACAACACCGCAGGCTGATGTCATATTTGACACACGGTCAATCAAAATAAGCTCACCGAGTGTTTTATGCTTTGAGAAAAGGTCGACCGCAATCGGCTCTGCAAGCAGAATTGTGCAGACTGCGATTCCGTTCTTTGTGAGTGAATCGGCAGGAATATGCTCGCCTGTGTTCACATCAACAGCGTACTTGATTTCGGAAACGATACCAGAAATAGTCTTTGTGCCGAGCTTTACAAGATAATCCTTGCCGGCTGTAAGCTGTTCGTCATCCATCCAGAGAATTGACGCTGTAAGCTCCTGATAGGACGCAAGATTTGTGTCCTTTGTAATTACACAGCCACGTGATACATCAACTTCCTTGTCAAGTGTGATTGTAACGGGTTGTCCCTTGAAAGCAGTTTTAACATTCTTATCTGTCATAAGAATCTGCTTTACATGAGCCTTTTCATTGCTCGGGAGTGTTACGATTTCATCGCCTATGCTGATACTGCCCGACTCAATCTGTCCCTGAAAGCCTCTGAATGTGTGGTCGGGACGGCAAACTCGCTGAACAGGAAGATAGAATCCTTCTTCCTCCTCCGAGGAATCAACATCAACAGTTTCGAGATACTGAAGCAGAGGAACACCGTTGTACCACGAAATGTTTTCGGACTTTACGGTAACATTGTCGCCCTCTGTTGCGGAAAGCGGAATGATGTAGATATCGTCAAGTAAAAGCTCGTTTTTAAGTTCTTCAATCTGCTTTACGATTTCATCAAAGCGTGACTTGCTGTACTTTACCAAATCCATCTTATTAACGGCAAAGACAAAATGTCTTATACCCATAAGCTTACAGATTCTTGCGTGCCGTCTTGTCTGAACAAGAACGCCCTGTGATGCGTCAATGAGGATAACTGCGAGGTCTGCAAAAGATGCGCCTACAGCCATGTTTCTTGTATATTCCTCGTGACCTGGTGTGTCGGCAACGATAAAACTGCGGTTGTCAGTTGTGAAGTAGCGATAAGCAACATCAATTGTAATGCCCTGCTCACGCTCAGCCATAAGACCGTCAAGCAAAAGCGAATAGTCAATGTCACCGTTGCGACTGCCGACCTTACTGTCAAGCTCAAGAGCCTTTTCCTGATCGGCATAAATAAGCTTTGCGTCATAAAGTATGTGACCTATGAGTGTTGATTTACCGTCATCAACACTGCCGCAGGTAATAAATTTAAGTAAACCTTTCATCAGAAGTAACCCTCCCTTTTTCTGCGTTCCATACTGCCCTGTGCCTCGTTGTCGATTACTCTGGAGGTACGCTCCGAAGAAACGGAGCTGAGGGTTTCGTCAATAATTTCATCAAGAGTTGTTGCAGTTGACTCTATGCCGCCTGTAAGAGGATAACAGCCGAGTGTTCTGAAACGAACCGATTTCAATTCGGGTACTTCTCCCTCTTTGAGCGGAAAACGATCGTCATCAACCATAATAATGTTGCCGTCACGGTAAACAACAGGTCTTTTTGCCGCAAAGTAAAGCGGAACGATGTCAATTTTTTCTCTCTGAATGTACTGCCATATGTCCTTTTCTGTCCAGTTGGAAATTGGGAACACACGAATGCTTTCGCCCTTATTGATTTTTGTGTTGTAAAGCTTCCACATCTCGGGGCGCTGGTTTTTAGGATCCCATGCCTGTGCTTTATTTCTGAAAGAGAAAATTCTTTCCTTGGCTCTTGACTTTTCCTCATCTCGTCTGCCGCCGCCGAATGCCGCAGTAAAGCCGTATTTGTTGAGAGCCTGTTTGAGAGCCTGTGTTTTCATAATATCTGTGTAAGCCGCACCGTGATCAAACGGGTTGATGCCTTTTTTAACACCTTCTTCATTGGTGTAAACGAGCATTTCAATTCCGAGCTTTTTTGCTGTGTCATCACGGAATTTTATCATATCCTTGAACTTCCATGTTGTGTCAATGTGGAGGAACGGGAACGGCGGTTTTTCGGGATAAAACGCCTTCATTGCAAGGTGGAGCATAACCGAGCTGTCCTTGCCTATTGAGTAGAGCATAACAGGCTTTTCGCACTCTGCCGCAACTTCTCTGATTATGTATATAGCTTCTGCTTCAAGCTCATCTAAATGTGAAAGCTGACTCATACCTTATCTCCTTTTCACGGAAATACTTACAAAGTGTTTCCTTAGTATTTGTTTGATTCTTTTTGATTTATATCAATCTTAATTACCTCGCCATGCGGTTTTTCAATTAACCACGAGAGGATATCTCCGTTCTTTTCGGTGTGAACCTTACTGCCCATACCGCCGATATCTGAACCGAGGAAAAAGCTGATTGCATATGCGGGACATTCTTTTATGCAGGAGGTGCAGCCCCAGCAATCCTTGGGATATTTTATGTACGCTTTGCCGTTTTCGTCAGTCTTGATAAGACTTCCGGGGCAGACATTGCGACACTTTTTGCAGCCTATGCACTTGGACTTGTCAATTACTATGCTCATACTTTTCACCTCCCGCTACAAGGTCACGAATAATAATTTTTATCTCGCCGTTTTCAAGACGGGAATTAACATACTTGTTAAAGTTCCTGTCGTCCTTTTCGGGATAGTCAAGGTTTTCGGCAAAGCTGTGCCAGCGTGTTTCCTTTCTCGCTCTGAGGTGAGCAATTACGCTTTTGCAGACCGTAAGCCTTTCTTTAAGCTCGCAGATATACATAAGCTCCTGAAAATCTTCTGCATAGAGGTCATCTGTGAGCGTTTCAAGCTGTCTGATTTTGCAGTCGGCAATGTCAAGCTGTTTTTCGTTGAAACGGTAGTTTGTTTTTATACCGCCCGCGTAGCTGTCCATAACCGTCTGCATTGCCTCTTCAAGCTGTTCCGTGGTGTAGAGTGAATGGCGGTCTGTGAGATATTTCTCGGTTTCCCTGAGGTAATAATTTGTATCTTCATCACTGATTTTCTCAAAGTTTTCTTTGCTGTCAATATACTTAACTGCCGAAAGCCCTGCAATTTCGCCCTCTGCAAGAGCACCCGTAACATACTTCTGCGGACAACCGCCTGCAACATCACCGCCTGCAAAAAGTCCTTCAATTGTGGTTGCACGGTCTGTGTCAACCCAGTAACCGCTTGCCGTGTGACCGCCTACGATGTACGGCTCTGTTCCCTCAATTTCAACATTCTGCCGTGAAGGATTTCTTCCGCTTTCAATCCACTTGATTGTCTGCGAAGGTGCCATATTGAGATAGGCTTTTAAAAGTGATTCGTCCTGCTCGGCTGTGATTTCCTCTGTTCTGAGGTAGCAGGGACCTCTGCCCTCCTGATTTTCATTTACCGTACCGTAAACTCTTTCGGAAGTTGTAAGTCCGTACTTTGTTTCATAAACCTCGCCGAGTGAATTAATCTGCTTTGCGCCTACACCCTGTGCAAGAGTTCCCGTGGGAGCGATTGTGTCCTTGCATCTGAGTGCGATAAAACGCATTTCAAAGGTTGTCATCTCTGCACCGGCTCTGATTCCCATTGCGTAGCCTGCACCTGTGTTAAAGGGCGGATACCACATCTTGTGACGGGAAAATCCGGGGTTGTTCGGCTTGTAAAGTCCTGCCGCACCGCCTGTGGCAATTATGACAGCCTTTGCTTCGATTGTGTAGAAAATTCCACTTTCAATGCCGAATCCGAATGCACCGTTGATTTTGTTGTCCTTTACCGAGTAATCAAAAATATTGACATGGTTGAGAACCGTTACATTCTTTGCCTTTTCAACTGCGTCCGCAAGAATCGGCTTTATGTTTTCACCGTTGATTTTTAGGTTTCGGTTGCCTCGTGTAACATACTTTCCGTCCTCGTCCTTTAGAATTACAAGACCGAGTTTTTCAAGCCTGTCGGTTACTTCGTTGAGCTTTTCGGACATGGTAAGGAGCAAATCCTCTCTGACAATCCCGTCGGCGTCCTTTTTAGCGTAGTCAACATAGTCCTGCGGTTTTCTGCCCTCAACAATGTATGCATTAAGAGCATTTACACCTGCGGCAAGACAACCGCTTCTTTTGATGTGTGCTTTTTCACAGATAAGAACCTTTTTGTCCGAATTTTCGGAAATGGTCAGAGCCGCATAACAGCCTGCCGTTCCGCCGCCTATAATGAGGACATCGGTGCTTATTTTTTCTGTTTTCATAGGATTTCACTCCCTTGCCGTTATTGTTTTTCGTCAAGATATTTTTCTGCCGAAATCACACAGTTTGCACCGTCCGAAACGGCTGTAACGACCTGACGAAGTGCTTTTGTTCTGATGTCACCGCCTGCAAAAATACCGTCTGCGGAGGTTTTTCCGCTTTCATCGGCAATAATGTAACCGTCCTTGTCGGTTTTGACAAGATTTGCAAGAGGTTTTGTATCGGGAACACTTCCGACTGCAACGAAAACACCGTTGCAATCAAGCTGTTTTTCTTCTCCGTTTTGTAAAAGTGTGACCGAAGTCACCTTTGTATCTCCGTTAATTTCAGATACCGTTGCATTTGTAAGAGCTTCAATATTTTCCGTGGCAAACACCCTGTTCTGCAAGGCTCTGCCTGCTCTGAAGAAATCACTTCTGTGAACAAGATAAACCTTTTTGCAGAATCTTGAAAGCAGAAGTGCGTCACCCAAAGCAGTGTCACCGCCGCCTGCTACCACGGTAATTTTATCTTTATAGAAAGCCGCATCACACACCGCACAATATGAAACTCCGTTACCCGAAAATTCCTTTTCGCCTTTTACGCCAAGCTTTCTGCGCTGTGTTCCTGCCGCATAGATTACGGTTTTTGTTTCAAGACTTTCACCGCCGTCAATGTTTACGGAGAAGTTACCGTTAACTCTTTCAACCTTGGTAACCTCTCCCTCAACAAATTCAGCACCGAGTTTTTCGGCGTGATTTCTGAACCTTTCTCCGAGGTCAAAGCCTGTTTCACCGTAAAGTCCGGGGTAATTATCTACTCTCTCGCTCTCGGCAATCTGTCCCGTACCCATAAATTCTTTTTCAACCACAACCGCTTTAAGGTTTTCACGCTGTGCATAAATTGCGGCTGAAAGTCCTGCGGGGCCGCTGCCGATAATCACGATGTCGTACATAATCTCCCTCCCTTACTCTATAACAAGTTCTTCCTTTTCAGCTGTATCTCCCGTAATTTTGAATGAATTGAGAACGGGGTTTTCTCTGTCCATAAGCGAAAGAATCATATAGCTTGCCTTGCTGTCAAAGGCAAGTCTTTTGTCCTCTTCAGACGGTCTTGACGGCGATTCGGGATGTGAATGCCAGTTGCCGAGAGGAACAAATCCGTTCTTTCTCATATCCTTGATTGCCTCAAGCTGTTCCTTTGGATCAAGCGAAAAATGTTCGTTTGAGTGGTCGATATTTGTAAGGAGATAAACCTTTTTAATCTCCCTGTCACCGCCCTCAACCGTTCCTGCAATAAGACCGCAAGCCTCATCGGGAAGCTCCTTTACAGCGTGAGCAAGTATTTTTTCAAAGTCGCTTTTTGTAAGTTTTATCATAAATGAACACCGTCACATTCTGCCTGTTCGTAGTCGATAAGCTCTGTGATTGTCGGGTGGTCACCGCAGACTGCGCAATTGTGTGTGTCACTCGGAAGTTTTACCTTGCGAAATTCCATTTTGAGTGCGTCATATGTAAGAAGATAGCCCGTGAGCAACTCGCCCTGACCGATGATGTACTTGATTGCTTCCATTGCCTGTAGACTGCCGATTACACCGCCCATTGCACCGATAACACCTGCCTGCTTACAGGTTGGAACTGCGTCCTTTGGCGGAGGGTTCTTGAATACACAACGGTAACAAGGACCTTCACCCGGCACATAGGTCATAAGCTGACCTTTAAATCTGATAATTCCGGCGTGTGAGAAAGGCTTTTTAGCCATTACACAGGCATCGTTGATAAGGAACTTTGCCGGAAAGTTATCCGTACCGTCAATGATGAAGTCATACTCCTTTACAATGTCAAGAATGTTTTCGCTTGTAACAAATGTGTGGTATGTCTTTACGGTAACATCGGGGTTGATAGCCTCCATTGTTTCCTTTGCCGACTCAACCTTCGGCTTGCCGATATCCTGAGTTGAGTGGATAATCTGTCTTTGAAGATTTGAGAGATCAACCTCGTCTGCATCTGCAATTCCTATTGTACCTACACCTGCGGCGGCAAGATACATTGCGGCAGGAGCGCCCAAGCCGCCTGCACCGATAATGAGAACCTTTGCATTGAGAAGCTTTTTCTGTCCCTTTGCGCCGACCTCTTTAAGAATAATGTGTCTTGAATATCTTTCAAGCTGTTCGTTTGAAAATGCCATTACTGACCGCCTCCCATAAAGTAAAGGAACTCTACAACATCGCCGTCCTTTAAGGTTGTTTCTTCAAATGTACCGCTCTTAACAAATTCGTCATTGATTGTAACGGTTACATACTCGGGTGTTTCAACATTCTCGTCAATAATGAGCTGTGCTACCGTAAGATTGTCTGCAACTTCCTTTTTGTTTCCTGCAACTGTGATTGTCATAACGATTACTCCTTAATAAGTTTTTCTGTCACTTCGATTATTTCTGATTTTTTGACCGCACCTCTGAGTCTTTCTTTCTCTTCACCGTTTTTGAAGAAAACGAGTGTGGGTGCCGCCTGTACTTCATATTCCAACGCAAGCTCGGAATCAAAATTAACATTTATCTTTGCAATTTTCAGCTTGCCCTCATACTCTTTTTCAAGTTCAAAGAGTACAGGTGAAAGTCTTTTGCAAGGGATACAGCTGTCGGAATAAAAATCCGCAAGCACGAGTGTATCGGCTGAAAGAACTTCGCTCTGAAAATTGTCTTTGCTTACTCTCTGCGGCATTTAATCACCAACCTTTTCAACAATCAGGTCATATGTGCCGTCCTCGTTGTCGATGAGCTTGAGAATTTTGTGTCCCTCTTCCTTGATACTTCTCGGAACATTCTGAACAGGCTCGCCGTCATTCATTTTGATTGAAAGGATCTGACCTTCGTCAAGTTCTTCAAGGGCAACCTTTGCCTTTACAAAAGTTGTCGGGCATACCACATCGGTAATATCTACTGTATCGTCAATTACAAAATCAGCCATTGTAAACCTCCAAAATTCTCTGTTCAAATTTTTCTCTGCCTACTCTGTCGATTGTAAACTTAAAGCGTTCGCTCGGCTTTGCGTTTTCTGCAAAGAAGTTAAGAGCGGCATCACAGATTTCCATAAGTTTTTCTTTATTTTCGATAAACGGAATAATTGTTTCACCCTTGTTGATTGAGTTGCCGAAAAGTCCGCCGAATGAAACAATGTAGCCGTGAATTGTGTCCCACGCATCTGTCGGGCAAGCCTTGAAGCATCTGCCGCAGTAGTTACACTTTGAATTATCAACGGAAATTTTTCCGTCCTCAAGAGTGATTGCACCCTGACGGCAGGCCTTTACGCAGACTCCGCAACCGATACAAGCGTCCTCTTTCCATGAAACCTTGATTCCGCCCTTGATACCGACATCGTTTTCCTCAGCTTTAAGGCAGTTGTTCTGACAGCCTGTTATGCCGAACTTGAACTTGTGCGGAAGTTCCTTTGCAAAATATCTGTCGTCAAGCTCCTTTGCAAGAGCGTATGTATCAATACAACCGCTTGGACAGATTGCCTCACCCTGACAGGCTGTAATTGTTCTTACTCTCGGACCGCAAACGCCCGGCTCAACATCGCCCTCGGCAAGTGCGTCCTTAACTGCCTCAACATCATCAAGCTTTACAAAAGGAATTTCAACACTTTGTCTTGATGTGAGGTGAACATAACCGTCACCGTAGTTTTCCGAAACCTCGGCAATTTTCGCAAGCTGTTTAGCTGTGAGGTTGCCGCCTACAACTCTGAGCCTGAGTGAAAAATTATTTTTCTGTTTTTGACGCATAAAGCCGCCCTTTTTAAGCGTAGCATAATCAACTGCCATTTCTCTTACTCCTCCGATTCATTCACATTTATACTGTCTACAGCCTGTTTGAAGTCAGACTTTAAATCCTCAATATTCTCAATGCCGACGCTGATTCTTATTGTATCATCAAACACGCCTGCGTTTCTTTTTTGTTCTTCTGTTCCGTGAGCGTAAATTGTGCTTGACGGATGAATTACAAGTGTTCTTGTGTCGCCTATATTTGTTGCATTTGTTGCATACTTCAAATTGTTGATAAGCTTAAACGCTCTTTCTTTACTTCCTGCCCTGATTGTGAGGATTGCACCGCCTTTTCCCTTCAACAGCTTTTGACAAAGGCTGTAATATGGAGAAGCTTCAAGAGCCGGATAGTTGACTTCGATTCCGTCCTGTGTTTCAAAGAACTTTGCAAGCTCAAGAGCGTTGTAACAAAGACGCTCCATACGAAGTCCGAGTGTTTCAAGTCCTACAGAGTTCATAAAAGCATTAAACGGTGCAAGACAACAGCCTATGTTTCGCCAGATACCGTTTCTCAGCTTTGCGACATATGCAAGCCGACCGAATTTTTTGTACTCTGCAAGACCTTTGTATCTTTCCGTATCCCATTCAAAATTGCCGCTGTCAACGATTATTCCGCTGATTGAATTTCCGCCGCCGTTAATGTACTTTGACGAGGAATGAACAACGATGTCCGCACCGTGTTCAAACGGCTGAATAAGATACGGAGTTGCCGTTGTGCTGTCGATAATGAGCGGAACACCGTGTGAATGAACAAGCTCTGATACAGCGTCAAGATCGGCAATTTCAAGTCCGGGATTGCCGATAAGCTCGGCAAAGACTGCTTTTGTTTTTTCGTTTATGAGCGGTTCAATCTCATCGGCTGTGACCTTGTTGACATATCGTGTAACAATTCCGAAAGGCTCAAGATCTCCAAACAAATCAATTGTTCCGCCAAAAAGACCTGCACTTGCGATTACTTCGTCACCTGATTCAAGAATGTTCAGAAGTGCCATCGTAACGGCTGCCATACCTGACGAACACGCAACCGCACCGACACCGTTTTCAATGGAAGCAATTCTGTTCTCAAAAGATGTTACCGTGGGATTGCCTATTCGAGAGTAGGCGTAGCCGGGAGCTCTGTTATTGAACACCTTTTCAAGCTGTTCGGCAGAGCTGTGCGAAAATGCACTGACCTGATAAATGGGAGTTAAGGTTGAGCCAAAAACCTTTTCACCGTTAAACCCCTTGTGAAGTAATGCGGTGTTAAACTCCATAATATCACCAACCCCTTAATTTCATACAACCAACCCTTTTGTGTAAGACCGTCATAAGAATTTGTCTGACGGCTTCGATTGATATAGGTAGATTATACTCCATTAATCATAGTATTTCAATAGGTTTAATAAGATTTTACCTCTTGCACAATTTTTCTTTAAAATTTGCCGTAATTCCATTATTTCCTACAATGCATATTTGTTTAGTAGGTATTGATTTTTAAATTAAAAACTGTTACCATTATTATATACTCTTTCAGCAAACAAAACGCACGGAAAGGAGATGCTAAAATTGAAGATTTCAACAAAGGTGGAATTCGGAATCATCGCTGTTATTGACATTGCGTCACACTCACTAAACGGCAATGCGGTAACAACTCCCGAAATTGCCAAACGGCAAAATATATCTAAAAAGTATCTTGAACAGATTCTCTCATCACTCAGCTCGGCAGGACTTGTGCGAGGTCAGAAGGGTTCAAACGGCGGTTATGTTATTGCAAAAAACCTTAAAGAGATTACATTCAAGGATATCATAAACGCACTTGACGCAAATGTTCTGAGCAATGTTTATTTTAACACTCGGGGCGATGATGATGTTATGATAAGACTTATCGACAACAGTCTTTGGTCGAAGATGTCGTCATATCTTCAGGAATATGCCGAAAGCATTACACTTGCACAGCTTTGCGATGAGTATATCAAAAACAATGAAATTGAACACAACATTCCGATGTACTACATCTGATAGATTACAAACAAAAAGCCACCGATTTTTATGTCGGTGGCTTTTCTTGTTTTTATCGGATTTTATTTAAAGCTTTCAATAACCTGACAGGTTTTTTCAATGTCATCTTCCGTGTGTGCAAATGAAACAAACATCGCCTCAAACTGTGACGGTGCGGCATAGATTCCGTTTTCAAGCAGATGATTGTAATACTCGGCATATCTCTTTGTGTCGGCTGTGGTTGCCGTGTCATAGTCAACAACCTTTTTGTCGGTAAAAAACGCCGTCATAATCGAACCCACACGGTTCACATTAAGTCCTGCGTTCTTCATTGCATTTTCAATCTTTGCAGACTTGCGTTCAAGCTCGGGATATATCGAATCTTTATTTTTTTCAAGAATTTTAAGCGTTGCAATGCCTGCACTTACCGCTACCGGATTTCCCGAAAGTGTGCCTGCCTGATAAACAGAACCGAGAGGAGCAACACACTCCATAATCTCTTTTCGACCTCCGTAAACCGCAAGCGGCATTCCGCCGCCGACAATTTTTCCGAGGGTTGTAAGGTCGGGTTTTACTCCGTAAAGCTTTTGAGCACCGCCGAGTGAAAGTCTGAAGCCTGTGATTACTTCATCAAAAATAAGAAGTGAACCGTGCTTTTCAGTGATTTCACGCAAGAATTTTAAAAATCCCTTTTTGGGCGGAACAACACCCATATTTGCGGCACAAGGCTCAACGATTACACAGGCAATTTCATCACCGCAGTTATCAAAAAGCTGTTGAACGGATTCTTCATCGTTATATTTTGCAAGGAGAGTTGTGTCTGTGTAGCCTTTCGGCACACCTGCGCTGTTCGGAATTGAGTTTGTCAGAAGTCCCGAACCGCCCTTTACAAGCAAGCCGTCGGAATGGCCGTGGTAACAGCCCTCGAATTTTACGATTTTATCCCTTTTTGTAAAGCCTCTTGCGGCACGGATTGCACTCATAACCGCCTCTGTGCCTGAATTTACAAGTCGGAGCATTTCAATTGACGGCATATTTTTGCGGATAAGCTCGGCAAGTTCAATTTCTCCGCTGTGGCACGCACCGAATGTAAGTCCGTTCTGACAGGCAGAAGTCACAGCCTTGATAACATCGGGCTGTTTGTGACCGAGGATATTCGGTCCCCATGAGCAGATATAGTCAATGAACTCGTTTCCGTCAACATCATAAATTTTTGAACCCTCTGCACGGTCGATAAAAAGCGGAGTTCTTCCGACCGAACGACACGCACGGACAGGACTGTTCACACCGCCGGGCATAAAGTCAAGCGCCTGTGCGTATAGCTTTTCGCTTTGAGTTGTATTCATAAAAGCACTTCCCTATTTGTAAAATTCGTCAATCCATTTTGCAACATCAAGTGCGTGGTATGTGATTATGATATCCGCACCCGCCCTCTTGATTGCAATCATATTTTCGCACACAATTTTCTTTTCGTCAATCCAGCCTTTTTCGGCAGCCGCCTTGACCATTGCATATTCACCGCTTACATTATAGGCAACAAGCGGAAGGTCAAAGCGTTCGCTTGCGGCTTTTACGATATCGAGATATGCAAGTGCAGGCTTAACCATAACCATATCCGCACCCTCGTCAATATCGTCTGCAATTTCACGCAGAGCCTCTTTGCCGTTTGCGTAATCCATCTGATAGCTTTTTCTGTCGCCAAATTCGGGGGCAGATTCTGCGGCGTCACGGAACGGTGAATAGTAGCCTGAGGCAAATTTTGCACTGTATGACATAATCGGAGTGTTGATAAGTCCGTTTTCGTCAAGTGCGTTTCTGATTGCAGACACTCTGCCGTCCATCATATCCGAAGGAGCGATGATATCCGCACCTGCTTTTGCAAGGCTGACAGCCATTTTAGAGAGGAGCGGAAGTGTTTCGTCATTGAGAATTTCGTGACCGCAAACAACACCGCAATGACCGTGACTTGTGTATTCACAAAGGCAGACATCGGCAATAATAAGGAGTGACGGATAATTTTTCTTTATGTATCTGATTGCGTTCTGAGTTACACCGTTATCGTCATAGGCTGATGTTGCAAGCTCGTCTTTATGCTTTGGAATTCCGAAAATAAGAAGTCCTGCAATACCGCTGTTTTCAATTTCTTTAAGAATCTCGTCTGCTCTGTCAAGCGAATATTGGTAAACATTCGGCATTGAATCAACAGGCTTTTTAATATTTTCACCCTCTGCAATGAAAATCGGGTAAATCAAATCGCCCTTGTCAATTCTTGTTTCACGAACAAGACTGCGAATCTGCTCGCCTGCTCTTAATCTTCTGAATCTTCTCATATATTTAGCCCTCTTTCAAAGTTACTTCCTTGATTATAGTTTTCAAAATTCCGTCTGTGTCCTTCGTTTTTGCAATCTTGAACGAATTTACGCCGTGACTTTCAAGTGCCTCGGCGGTAATTTCACCTATGCAGACAACGGAAGTTCTGTCGGAAATAATTGCTCCGCCGTCAAAAAATGTGTTCACACCCGACGCACTCGCAAAAGTGATAAAATCGGTGTCAACAACGGAATTATCCTGTTTTTTCTCAAGCTGAATGTCATAGGTTTTGACATCGTCAAAATCAATGTTGTTATCAGCCAAAATCCGAGTGAGTTCGGGCGAACCGTTTTCGGCACGCAGAATCAATACTTTTTCGCCGCTTTTCACCGTTTTTGCAAGCAAAATTCCAAGTTCACGGGTTGTGTAGACATTCGGAATACAGTCGGCAAAAATCCCGTACTTTTCAAGTACAGCCGCAGTTCCCAAACCGATCACCGCAAACTTAATATTTGCAAAACTGCGGATATCCTTTTTCAGCTTACGCAGTCGGCTCATAAAAATTTCTGCACCGTTCATACTTGTAAGCACCACATAATCGTAGCCGTCAATGCCGTTTATTGCATTGTCAAAAACTTCGTTGTCATGATATTCAATCACCTTTAAAAGGTCATGCCTTTTGACCTCCGCACCCGAAAGCGTGAGCATTTTTCCGAGCTTGTCGGAGAGCTTTTTCGTACCTGTAACGGTAACCGAAACATTTTTGAGCGGTCTTGTAATTGTGGGGGCAAAGTCAAATTTTGCGGTTTCGCCAACCACTATAACGGCAGGCGGTACAACCTCTGCTGATTTAACATTTTCGCAAATTGTCGAGAGAGTTCCCCTCACGGTCTGATTTTTTGCACAAGCGCCGTTTGACACAACTGCAACGGGAGTATTCTCCGATTTACCGTTACGAATGAGATTTTCCACAATGTCGGGGAGGTTTCTCAATCCCATAAGAAAGACAAGCGTTCCGTCGGTTTCGGCACATTTCTTTATATTTTCGGGCAGGGTGTCCTGTGCCGTATGTCCCGTGATTATATGAACACTTCGGCTCAGATTTCTGTGTGTAACAGGGATTCCCGCAAGTTCGGGAACGGCAATCGAGGAAGAAATTCCGGGTACAATATCAAACGGAATATCGGCATTTTTGAGGGTTTCAATCTCCTCTCCGCCTCTGCCGAACACGAACGGATCGCCGCCTTTAAGACGGACAACCGTTTTGCCCTCTCTCGCCTTTTCAACAAGGATTTCGTTAATATTTTCCTGTTTTTCGCTGTGTCTGCCCGAACGCTTTCCAACGCAGATTTTTTCAGCAGTTTCGGGTGCAAAACCGATCAATGACACATCTATAAGGCTGTCGTAAACAAGCACATCGCAATGTCTGATATACTCCGCACCACGCATTGTTATCAGGTCAAAATCGCCGCATCCCGCACCGACAATATACACTCTCCCGTTACTCAATTTCGCTCACCAGCCTTTTTGCAAGTTTGATTCTGTTTGAAATTTCATCTGTTCCGCTGACTGTTTTTTTTGCAGTCGGCAGACAGAGAAAGCGTTATCCTGTCGTTTTTCAACCTTTTGAAATTGCACCGACAGGAGTTGAACAATCGGCATTGAGGCTGTGCTAAAACCTGTCTTTCGGTTTCAAACGAAAGCATTGTATTTTTTGTCGCTGATTTTCAGCGAGCATTTTTGGAAACCTCGCTGTTTTTTTCTGCTTTCAATCGCAACTATTCCCTGACACGGTGCAGGGAGAAATTCATCGGCATCAAACGGAGTTACCGTGTAATCCTCACCGTTGCAAAGGTCAAGTCTTTCAAGTCCTGCCTTTGCAAGCACAAGAGCATCGTACTCACCGTTCAACAGCTTTTTAAGTCGGGTGTCAACATTGCCCCTTATATCCTTGAATTTTGCATTAGGATAGATTTTCTCCGCAAAAAGCTTTCGCCTTAAACTGCCTGTTCCGATGACAAAGCCGTCCTTAATTTCAAAATTGTTGCGTGTAACAAAAACATCGCCATAACTGCCCCTTGGCAACACGGCGGAAATTTCAAGTCCGTCTGCAATTTTTGTCGGCAAGTCCTTTGCGCTGTGAACGGCAACATCTGTTTCTCCGCTCAAAAGTGACATTTCAAGCTCCTTGATGAACACACCTTTTCCGCCTAAAGCTGCAAGCGGTTTGTCAAGGGTTTTGTCGCCTGTTGTCGAAATGTAAACCGTTTCAATTTTAACATTCGGAAAACGGTTTTTCAGCGTTTTTATTAACATTTCGGTTTGTGCAAGGGCAAGCCTGCTTTTTCGTGTTCCGATTTTTATCGTCATTGTTCGTATTCCTCAATCAAATTTTCAACAGTTTTTTCATCGGGTTCAAGTCCCGAAAGGCAAAGCGAAAGAAGCTGTTCAAAAATTTTCCTTCTGTCATCTTCCCTTTCAACTTTCTCCTTAATTATCGGGCGATATTTCCACAAAACCTCGGTTGTATTTTCGTTCATACTTTCAAGGATTCCCACAAAAAGCTCTTTAAGATATTTTGCGTAAATCGGACTTTTGCCCGATGTTGTAATTCCCGCCGTTATGCCGTTTTTGCTTGCAATTGCAGGAAAAATAAATCCGCATTTTTCCTTATCGTCAACTGTGTTGACAAGAATATTTTTCTCATTGCAAAGCTGAAAAATTCTGCCGTTGAGCGTTTCATCATCGGTTGCGCTGATAACGCAAAACGCACCGTCAAGGTCGCTGTCACAAAATCTGCGGTCAATGATTTTCACATTCAAAGCCTTGATTTCATCGCAGATTTTCGGGGCAACAACGGTTATGTCCGGCGAGAACGGCGTCAGCTTTTCAATCTTTCTGAGTGCAACCGTACCGCCGCCGACTACAAGTATTTTTTTGTTTTCAATGTCAATATAAAACGGGAAGTATGCCATTAGTTATTCTCTCCGCACTTTCTGTAGATTTCAAGAATTCTTGCAAATTCTTCTGCCGAAACATCGGATTTCAGCTTATAAATGAATTTTTCCGAAAAATCTGACGGCATTGCGTTTTTCACAGACTGCATACACGGCAGAAATTCGTGAAAGGCAAGGTCTTTTTTGAGAACTTCAATTTCCTCAAAAATTATTTCTTTTGCACTTTCAACACTGTCGAGTTTGAGAGCATTGTTCTCGTTTGCAAGCTGTTTTATGCAGTCAATGTTAATGAGCCTTACACCGCTTATTTTGGGGATATTTTCGTCAATGTCGGGCGGTACGGCAAGGTCAATAAACAGCCTTGATTTTTCGGTTTTATATTGTTTTTTAAATCATAATATGTAACCGTGTAATGCGGTCCGCTTGTGGCACTGATTACGCAGTCTGCAAAATCAAACGCTTTGTATCTTTCGTCATAATCAATCACATTCGCACCCGTATTTTCAAAAACAGTTTCTGCTTTATGTTTTCGTGAAGTCACGGTAACGCTTATACCTTTGTGGGACAAAAGATTTTTCACAACGGTTGAGCCGACCTTGCCTGTTGCACCGATTACAAGGACATTCAGTTCACCGTCTTTGAATTTTGCCGCCTCGTTTGACGCAAGAGTTGCAACTGAAACCGATGTTTTTGAAATGGCGGTTTCGGTCTTGATTTTTTTTGCACAGGCAACAGCCGCCTGAACACACATATTAAGCTCATATGCAACCGTGCCGTTGTCCTTTGCAAAGGCGTAGGCTCGCTTTAGCTGACCGAGTATTTCATCTTCACCGATAACCATTGATTCAATTCCGCCTGCCACCCTGAAAAGATGGAGCAAAGCCCTGTCACCGTAGAAAAGACAGATGTACTTTTTTAGTTCGTCAAAATCAATTCCCGAAAAATCCGAAAGAACGGTTTCAACCGTTTTCACAGATGATTCGTCACCGCAAAAATAAACCTCGGTTCTGTTGCAGGTGCAGAGAATCAAACACTCGCTGATATTTTCAGAATAATAAAGTTCGTCAAGAAATGTCTTCTTTTGCTCATCGGGAAAGGCAAGCTTCTTTCTCACAACCACATTTGAAGTTTTGTGACTTACGCTCAGGCAGTACATAAAAATTTCGCTCCGTTACAAATAAAATCCGACAGTAAAATACACTTTTAAAGTTATTTTATTACTGCCGACAGCTATTGTCAATTAAAGTTAGTCAGCTATTTTACCACTAAACCTATCTGTTTGGTATGTTTTTGATTATACTACATTCACCGTTCCATGTCAATAAATTTCGGGTTTTGCTTGACAAAAACAGTGATTACAAGATAAACTATACAAAGATACCTCCCGTCAGCAAACAGCGGGAGTTTTATTCCGATGTAAATACTTATTGTACCGATAGGAATACTAAATGATTTGAATATGTATTAAGGAGCGTTTTTATGCTTAATCAGTTTTCAAAGAACACAGCTTTTGATTGGCAAAGAAGCTATGGACAGGCTTTCAAAAACAAGAGTTGCAATTTTCGGAATCGGCGGTGTAGGCGGATACACGGCGGAGGCTCTTGCAAGGAGCGGAGTCGGCGAGCTTGACCTTATTGACGATGACAAGGTGTGCCTTACAAACATCAATCGCCAGATTTTTGCAACAGAAAAACAGTGGGCAAATACAAGGTTGATGTTGCAGAGGAAAGGCTCAAGGACATCAATCCCGACATAGTCATCAACAAACACCAAACCTTCTACACTCCCGAAACCTCGGAAAAATTCGACTTTTCAAAATACGACTATGTAGTTGACGCAATTGACACGGTAACAGGCAAAATTGAGCTTGTTATGCAAGCCGACAAAGCCAAGACACCTATCATCTGTTCAATGGGAGCAGGTAACAAGCTTGATCCTACAGCGTTTGAGGTTGCCGACATTTACAAAACCTCGGTCTGTCCTCTTGCAAGGGTTATGAGACACGAACTCAAAAAGAGAGGTATCAAAAAGCTGAAGGTTGTTTATTCAAAGGAAAAGCCTATCACACCCGTTGACGATATGGCAATAAGCTGTAAAACAAATTGCATATGCCCTCCCGGAACTGAAAGACAATGCACCCAACGCAGACAGGTTCCCGGCAGTACCGCATTTGTTCCGTCGGTTGCAGGTCTTATCATAGCCGGCGAAGTTATCAAGGATTTGATTAAGTAAATATAATTTTTAACAACGCAAAGCACCGAGAGAAATTACCCTCGGTGCTTTGCTTGTTTTTATAGGATTTTTTACAGTTGATATCGTGATTAAACAGATTAGATAATAACCGATTCTTCCTGAAGTGATTTGTTACGGAGAATCTGAACCTCATCGCCTTTGGTAATGAAAAGCCGATAAAGAAATACATTGACCTTTTCTCCGACGGTAATCGGAGTTTCGTCAAGTCCTCTGTACGCATAAACCGTGCCTCCGTCACATTTTACGGCAATTTCGATATTGTCGCCTCTGAACGAAGTCTTTATAACCTCACCGACGGATACAGACGCTTTTTGTGCGGTTGTTTCGCTGAGCTTTGTCACCTTTACAAATTCGGGACGGATAACTGCACGGTCAACATTATCGACAACATCAAAGGTCTTGAACTTTGTATAATCGTCAAGCGTAGTAGTCTGACCGAAAAATGATGCGGAAAATGCGGTTTCGGGATGCTGATAAATGTCAATCGGCGAGCCTATCTGCTCAATTCTGCCCTTGTTTGTAATTATAATTTCATCGGCAACCTCAATAGCCTCGCTCTGATCGTGGGTTACAAATATACTTGTAACGCCGAGTCTTTCAATCATATCTTTAAGCCATGAGCGAAGCTCCTGCCTAACCTTTGCGTCAATTGCGGCAAAGGGTTCGTCAAGCAGAAGAAGATTCGGGTTTGGCGCAAGCGCTCTTGCAAAGGCAACACGCTGTTTCTGACCGCCCGAAAGCTGGCTTGGATAACGCTTTTCAAGTCC